>ERZ772889.651-NODE-651-length-36541-cov-4.058159_pt1 | contig 36541 bp, 28 predicted proteins | sample MGYA00512127_ERZ772889 | MGnify/ENA primary metagenome ERZ772889 (study PRJEB29015, sample SAMEA2737689) | human gut metagenome | biome: human gut; feature: human-associated habitat; material: faeces | place: China | collected 2012 ...
TCTTCACTGATGATCTCGGATGCGAGCAGTCTTGCGAGCTGATAGTCGCACTCGCCCGGATATAGGATTCCGGCAGCAAATGGGATTCCGGCTTTCTGAAGTTTCCGGTAAACCGGAATTCCGGTTCCACAAGATGAGAGGACGAAAACTTCCGGTTTTCCCACTACCCTTGGAAGTTCCACACTTCCAAAGCATGGATCATAATAACCATTATCAATCCCATACAGCTCCCTTATTTTTTCTTCCGTAAATATTTCTTCCGGGTTTCCAAAGCCTGCAATCCTGTCTCCTTTTACGCAGACTACTTTATCTGAAATTTTCTGTGCCAGATCGATCTCATGCAGGGACATGATCACTGTTATTTCTTTTTCTTTTGCCATCTTTCTTAAGATTTCCAGCAGTTCCAATTTATGCCGGATGTCCAGATAGGATGTCGGCTCATCTAAGATCATGACTTCCGGTTCCTGACAGATGGCTCTTGCCAATAATATACGCTGTCTCTGTCCATCACTGATTTCCAGAAAATTCCGGATTCCTAATTCCTGAGCATGCACAGCCATCAATGCTTCATCCACCTTGTTTTCGTCTTCCCCGGAAAGGACTCCCAATCTTCCGGTATACGGGTAGCGCCCTGTCGCCACTACATCGTGACAGGTCATCAGTTCCGGTTTCATCCGTTCTGTCAGCATTACTGCCACCTTCCTGGCCATACTCTTATAAGAGAGCTTCCGTATCTCATCTGAATCTAGATAGACTTCGCCTCCGATCAGTTTCAACTGTCTGGTAACGCTCTTTAATATGGTAGATTTTCCCGCACCATTTGGTCCGATCAGGGTAACGATCTCCCCCTTTTTTATATCCAGATTGATATCACGGATCAACACCTTTCCCTGATATCCTACAGAAAGGTCTTTCGTCTTTATATAATAATCTTTCATTTCCTACCTGCCTTTCTGTCCGTGTACCATCATAAATATGACTATCGGTGCACCGAATATCGATGTCACCGTACTGATATTCAGTTCCATCGGTGCAAATGCCATCCTTGCAATCAGATCACAGATCATACAAAATACTGCACCTCCGATAAATGTTCCCGGTATCACAACCAACGGTTTCGATGTCTGCAGCGCATGCTTTATCAGGTATGGAACAGCAATTCCCACGAATGAGATCGGACCTGCGAAAGCTGTCACACTGGCAGAAAGCACACTGGACAAAAGAATCAGTGCTACCCTGAAAAATCTGATATTTACTCCCATGCTCTGTGCGTATGCTTCCCCCAGCTGATATGCCCCGATTGGTTTTGACAGAAAAAATGTAAGTACCACCGTCACACCGATTACAGTAGCGGCAACCTCTACATTACTCCAGTTCATTCCCGAAAAGCTTCCCTGTGACCATCCATGCAGATTGACAATATCGGAATCTTCCGCAAAGGTTACAACAAAATCAGTAATTGCCGAGCAGATATATCCAATCATGATTCCACCCACAAGAAGGGTTGCCATATGTGTCATTTTCCTGGACAACAACAGGATAAATCCAGTGGAAATAAGTGCACCCGCAAATGCAGCAATGATCAACGTATAAGAAGATACAAAAGCATATCTCTCCAGGAAAAATATCATTACCAGCGCTACCATCATCTTCGCCCCGGAAGAAATTCCCAGAACAAACGGACCTGCAATCGGATTTGAGAAAAATGTCTGAAGCAGAAACCCGGATAATGACAATGCGCCTCCCAGGATTGCCGCCATCAGTACTCTCGGAAGTCGTATCTTCCATATAATGTTTGCCTCTGTTCCTTCTCCGCCTCTTCGAATCAGTATCTTGCATATTTCTGCTATTGAAATATGGACATTTCCCGTATTAATATTTAAAACTGTTACAACACAGAACGCCGCTGCCAGAACCCCGAATACCAGGATGTATCTGGAACGCCGCCTGAAATTCTCTTTCTCCATCGTTTCTCCTTTTAAAAAATCAGGTGAACACATCCAAACGCCCACCTGATTATTATACTGTATTATTTTACCCGATACAAGAATGTCATACCACTCTCATCTCCATCTGTCAGCATCAGATTGATATCCGTAATCAGATTTCCCACAATGTCCGTTGCCTGATACAGTGATTTTCCGGTGCACCACACATTTCCGCTCTTCACTGCCTTAAAATCTGCGAACAATTCACTCTTTGCTGTCAGATCTGCAATGCTATTGATCGGACTGTCGATCGATGCATTATAGATCAGATAATCTGCATTCTTTGCTTTTGCATAAAACTCTTCCATCGACAGTTCCACAGAAGCACTCTTGCTTTTTGTGTTCTTAAAATCCTGAAAAATGTATTTTCCTCCGGCAATATCGATCATCTTCGGAATATAATCACTACTGCTTCTTACGACCACTGTTCCATCTGTGTTCACAAAGAAATAAGCAACTGTTTTTCCTGTATTCTTAAAATCTTTCAGACTGCCGATCACTTCTGTCTGTGTATCAAAAAATGTATCTGCTGCATCTTCTTTGTTCAGCATTGCTGCATATGCTTTGATCCACTCCGTCCTTCCAAGCGGATGACTTTCATAACTGGAACGGTCAATAAACACCGGAATATCCAGATCTTCGATCATCTCCTGAACCTTTGGTGTATGCAGGATCATCGTGGATTCAATTGCAAGATCACAGTCCTCATCTATCAGCATTTCATAATCCGGTTCGCTGTATTTTCCTGCAAACAGGATCTTACCGTCTTCCATTGCTTTCTTCGCATGATCAATATACCAGTCCGAAGCCTGTGCTCCCGACATCCGGATACTGTCCAGCCCATCCATCGCATCAAACAATGCCATTGCCGATGTTGCTGCGAGATAAATGTGCTCCAATGGCTGTTTTAATACCACTATTTCTTTATCCAGATCTGCCGGTTTCTTCTTACCTTCCGGCACAATCAGATACTGCCTGTCTTCGTGTACGTCCAGTAATTTATATCCTTCTTTATAATAATAGACATCAAAACCCGTAGCATATTTCAGCTTCATTGTTTTCTTATACTCAAGACCGTCTATCTTCGGAGCATGTTTTTCTGCCGCCCCTGCTTCTTCCGTCTGCTGTATTCCGTCACCTTTCGATACACCCGATTTGCCTGAGGTGCTGCACCCGGTCAGTGCTCCTGTTACCAGAAGCACTGTACCTGCAAGTACACACAACAGCCGATATGTTCTCTTTTTCATCCTTTTCTCCACTTTTTCTGATCACAAGAGCATTGTCCACACTCTGCTATCTTACGCAATCTCTATTCTGCACTTTGGCCGTCACATCCCAAAATCACCTGGTAGACCTTTTCCCATTCTTTCTGTGCATCTTTTCCTTTTTCATCTTTTGCACGGTCAACGATCACCGGAATCTGAAGAAGCGTCATCTTTTCTGTCATCTTTCGATAAGCTGTCATCTTTTTCTTTGCCGCTTTTTTGCTGCTTCTTTTTTCCGGCAGCACGCTGGATGAAAGGAGTGCAAGATTACATTTGTTTTTTACAAGTTTCTTATAATTTAATTTGTCGGACGTTCCCGCATAAATGACTTCTTTCTCAGCCATCTTTTCTTTGATAGTTTCATTCTTGCATTTATTTTTCTTCACACCGACTGTTGTCACTTTATCAAGCTGTCCCAGTTCTTCCATCAGGGAAATCGTCTTATTCGATCCTGCATAAACACGGTCTGCCGGCTGTCTTACCACAATGACTTCCTTATCCAGCCCCGCCGGAATCTCTGCATTTTCCGGAACGATCAGATATTTGATCACTTTGTTCAGGTACAGTGCTGCCTGCTCCTGCTCTGCCGGATTCAGTCCGCTTATTTCTGATGCTTCTTTCCATTTCTTACCGGCTGCTTTTCTTCCGGTCTTTTTATTCATATCGATCTCCAACAATGTGATTCCCTGATCATAATGATATATCTTGAAATATTTCGCATACTCGGCTTTTGTTTCAGACTGATACTCCAGGCCGATGATCTCCGGTGCTACCTCGTCCATTTTTTTGTTTGCTGCTGCCGTCTTGCTGCTGTCACTTCCGTTTGCACCGATTACCGTTACTTCTTTTCCGTTGGCTCTCGCTGATGCATTGGCTTTTGCTGCTTCGGCAATGTATACAAAAATCGTATATTTAATCTCATGTGCCGTAGACATCGCCGTTGTCATACCCACAACCGAGTTATTCTTATTCAGTTCTACCGGAATTACAAAGGATGTAGAACTTCCTGTTTTCGCACTCGGATAATATACATTTCCATTCGCTTTTACATACTGGTAATGCGGACTGCTGAATGTGATCGTTGCATATGCCTGACCGCCTGTAACCGTTACCTTGCTGCAAGTGATGCTTACCTTTCCGGTTCCGCCTGACCATGAGAAGCTGTCCGGTGTGTATACACCGTCTTTTAATCCTGTGGTACTGTTGACTCTGGCTGTTGACTTATTCAGATCAGACTCGTATTTTGATTCCTGATCCGGTTTTCCATTGTTTGTCGTATTATTTCCTGTAGTTCCACTGTTTCCATTATTGTTTTCTGCATTTCCCTGGTTATTTCCGTTGGAACCATTTCCCGGATTGTTATTATTTCCGCCCGGTTTCAATGAGCCGTTGCTTCCGTTATTACCATTCGAAGCATTTCCATTATTGCTGTCCGCAATCTTAGTCATGCCTTCTGAATGAAATGTCAGTGTTCTGGTGTCCCACTTATTACTCTTTGTCGTATGAACGGCAATTGTCATTACCTCATCCAGTTTCTCTACCGGAATCTGAAATGTATACTGCTCTGCAAGAAGCGAATCCGGAAGAATCCAGTTCTTTTCATCATCCGATGCGTTATTTACATCGCCCAGATAGATTCTGTTATAACCCTGACCGCTTAATGTAACTGCCGCCGTCATCTGTCCATTCTTTACAGTCATAACACAATCCGTAACACGGAACATCTTTCCGCCGGCTTCAGCATTCACCTGATAGGTTCCGTCTGCTATGATACGTTTTGCAGAGGCAGATGAAAATATAAGTGTACGGTCATACCATTTATCTTTTTTAATGGAATGTGCCGCAACTGCAATTCCTTTATCCAGACTTTCTACCGGAACTTTGTATGTATATTTTCCTGCCTCATCAGCCACATATGAAATGTAGTCTTTTGCTGCAGCTTCTGCCGCATCGGCTGCTGATCCCATATAAAGATAATCATATCCGATTCCGCTTAATGTGATTACAGCATACATCTTACCTTTTTCAGATGTCAGGATACAATTCGTAACTTTGAACATCTTATTTCCAGTATCCACATCTACCTGATAATTTCCATCTGTCAGGGTTTTATTTTCTGTTTCCGATGCTGTTACCGTTACCTTGCATGTGGCTTTAAGCTCTGTTCCTTCCGCATTATTAATAGACACAGTCACCTCAGCAGTCCCTGCTTTCACTGCGGTCAGCTCAGCCTGTGTTCCGGATTTTGCAACGGTTACAATCTTTGGATCAGAAGAAGTCCATGTCATATCCGGTGCTGTCTCAGATGCTGATAATGCCGGTGTGAACTGAGGTGTCAGTTCCTGAACTTCTCCCTCTTTCATGCTGAGTTCAGATCCCTCTTTGAAACTTAATTCCGTAATAACGGTCTGATCCGGTATGGATGGTGTCGACGGGACCGTATCTTCCGGGATTGCAATATTGATCGTATATGCAATATTTTTTCCACTCATGGAACTGGTATGTGCCATAAAAGTCATTGAACTATTTAAATTAACAGGAATCTCAAATGTAACTCCGGCCTCGCCTTCTCTCGGTTTTGCATGATATATGTTCTGGGTTCCATTCACTTTCACCCATACTTTATCATACTTAGAACTGCTAAAATTTATCCAGGCTGTTGCTTTTCCATTCTTTACGATTACTTTTTGACACTCAATCTTCACCTTGCTTGAACCACCCGAAGTCAGTTTTGCCGAAAAATGATCCGCATCAACACCATATTCTCCGTCTTTCAAAGCACCTGCCATACCGCTGATATCAGTAATGTTCTCAAATATTTCGTCTTCGCCGATTGGTTCCGTCTGTGGGGCGGTTCCGTCTTCCTGCGTATTCTGTACCTTTTCGACAGCTACCTGATTTTTCCCGGCTTCTTTTGTGACTTCCTGACTTGTATCTGTCGTCACACTGCTTTCTGTCTGTCCGGCAGCGGCTTCTGTCTCAGTCTGTCCGGCAGCGGCTTCCGACTCTGTCTGTCCGGCAGTGGCTTCCGGCTCTGTCTGTCCAGCTTCATCACTATCCTGTTTATTCTCACTCAATGTATCTCCTACGGCTGCATTCTGATCTTCCGCATACACTCCCGATACCGGTGCAACTGCCATAGACACAGCCATAAATAAGGCCAAAAATTGCTTGGAATTATGTTTCATCTTATACTCTCTCCCTACTACTTTTCTGTCAATCAAAATACCCTTCCACGAAATCATCCGTAAAAGGGTACAAAATGGCCTTGTTAATTCATTATTATTTTCTTCCATTTTTGTACAACCAATTACTCGTGGTCCGGATTTACTTCCATGTACACTACAGGCAGGTCTCCTGACTCACAGATCCATACATCAGAATCTTGTCTTCCCGTTATCCAGTGACTTTTTTCTTTTCTGATATTCCCTGCTCACAGTGACGAGTTCGCACAGGACTTACACCTGTTTCCCTTTTCACCGGCTCTATCAATCTTATCCAGCCGGCACCTGCAGTTTTCATTCTATTTTTCTCATCTTGACTACGATACCATAAGTACCTGTAAAATGCAATTGTTAACCCAGATTCTGCTTCTGTACTGCCTCTTCGGTGCGGAATTTTTCAAATGTATGAACTACCTCTTCCGCATCAGAACCATCTACTACAAAAATCATCTTCTGATTCAGCGTAACTGTCATCATTCCCATAACTGATTTTCCATCAATGATAAGTTTATGTGCTGTATCTTCAATCAAGGTATCAGCCTCTACTTTCTGACACATTCTTGAAAATTCTACAAGCTGTTCCGGTGTTTCAAATTTTACATTCATTTTTATCATAATTAAGTCTCTCCTCTCAGGTGTATCCATCATTTTCATTACAAACACATCTGTTTATAAGAAAAATATAAATCAGTATACTACGTTTTTTTCTACTATGTAATATATTTTTTTATTTCTTAACATTGTCTTTTCACCTAGAATATATTATACTTATCTGGCATCATCCGTATTAAAGATAACTAACTATATATATATATCAATTTTATATATTATTTTGGAGGATATTATGAGTACATACGATTATTACCGTATTTTTTACCATGTTGCACAACATCACAGTTTTACAAAAGCGGCAGAGGTATTACACAATAACCAGCCGAACATTACCCGTTGTATGAATAATCTTGAGACAGAACTTGGCTGTCACCTTTTTGTCCGTTCGAACCGCGGAGTCTCACTGACGCCTGAAGGCCAGAAGCTTTTTAACCACGTTGCGATTGCTTTCGAACAGCTTGAACTCGGAGAAGCCGAGCTCAAGCGTGACCAGAGTCTTACAAGCGGACTCATCTCCATCGGAGTCAGTGAAAATGCACTTCGTATTATGCTTCTGTCCAAATTAGAAGCATTTCACAATCATTATCCACATGTAAGGCTTAAGATATCCAACCATTCCACTCCGCAGGCGATTGCTTCCCTGGAAAGCGGACTGGTGGATTTTGCAATTGTAACAACTCCACTTTCTGTTCAAAAACAGTTTCAGAAAATCTCCCTGGGTTCTTTCCGGGAAATTCTGATCGCCGGCCCGAAATACAAAGAACCGGCTTCCCGCATCTGCTCACTGGAAGAACTTACGGACTACCCTTTCGTCTCGCTGGAAAATAACACCAGCACCAGAGATCTTCATATTCAATACTTTTCTTCTCACGGGCTTCCGTTCCGTCCGGATCTTGAAGTTACATCCACCGACCAGTGCCTGGCTTTGATCCAGCACAATCTTGGTATCGGCTTCTATCCGGAGAAGCTTGCAGAAGAACCGCTCAAGCGTGGAGAAATTCTTCAGATCCATCTGAAAGAATCCCTTCCTGCGAGACAAATCTGTCTTGTACAGAATGCTTCCAGACCACAGAGCATTGCAGCGCAAAAACTAATCGAGACACTGATCCGTATCTGATGACGGATCAATGTCTCTTTTTTGTCCCTTTTTTATCTTTCGTTTCTCCGGGATTCTATATCCAGGAACATCAACAGGAAACTGACGATCAAAAGTCCGCAGGATACCCAGATCATATGGATTCCATAATTGGCTGAAAGATTGCCTCCGATTCCGGCTCCTACCGCAAAAAGAACTATAATTCCAAAATAATACATTGCCTGCCGCAATTGTTCCGGCTTTTTCTCTCTCAGATAGAAGGATAATGCCGCCGTTCCACTCCGTAAGTTTCCGATACACATAGTACTTGCATATGAAAATCCATTTACCTTCCGGAAACTCTGCACCTGCATCGCACAGGCAAAGGATACCAGAACAGTCGCGATCATATTTCCCCGCTGCGGAATAAATCCTACAACAAACAAAATGAGAATCTCTGCTCCCAGTATTCCCTGTCTCCAGTGCAGGCGCCTGGCATATTTGTACTTATTCTGGATCTGCTCCGCAATCAGAACACCTAAAGCAAATGCAAAAAGCGGAAATAAATATTTCAGTCCAGCCTCCCATTTTCCCGTCATGAAATTCTGGCTCATCAGCACCACATTACCTGTCTGTGCATTCGAGAATACTTCATTCCTCGTATTATAGGTATACGCATCCTGAAATCCACCCGACAAGGCCAGAAATGCACTACAGATGAATGCCTCCGACATCTGCTTCCCGGAAAATAAACTTTTCATTACTCCCATGTTTTCATCTCCTTAGAATAAAAACGGAGGATGATTCTCATACGTTCTTACGTTTTCCGATCCATCCCCCTCAGCAGACTATTATACGGAAGAATATCAAAAATGTGAAACGTATATTTGATATATCTTCCATATCTTTTTTATATATTCAATTTTATATTAAACATCCCAGACTTCTTCCGCAACTTCTTTTACAAATGAAACCTTTCTCCACTGCTCTGCTTCTGTCATGATATTACCCTCTTCTGTAGATGAAAATCCACACTGTGGACTTAAGCAAAGCTGATCTTTCGCCACATACTTTTCTGCCTCTTCAATTCTTTTCTTTACATCCTCTTTGTCTTCCAGTTCCGGAAACTTAGAAGTGATCAGTCCCAATACCACCTTCTGATCCTTAATATAGCGAAGCGGCGAGAAGTCTCCCGATCTTTCGGAATCATATTCGAGGAAGAATCCGTCTACGTTACAATGACCGAATAATATCTCTGCAACCGGTTCGTACCCGCCTGATGAGAACCATGTAGATCTGAAATTCCCCCTGCAGATATGCATTGTGACCGTCATATCTTCTGGTTTTGCTTCGAGTGCAAGATTGATCATGTCTACATAAGATCTCGCGATCTCATCCAGATCAAAGCCTCTTTCTTTATATGTCTTTCTCTTTTCCGCATCACAGAATTCTCCCCATGATGTATCGTCTAACTGCAGGTATCTGCATCCCGCATCATAGAATGCACGGATGACCTTCTGATAAGCGATTGCAATGTCATAATATAAATCCTTCATGTCCTGATAACGTTCGATCGGTATATACTCTTCTGCACGTACACAACAGATCAGATGCAGCATAGATGGTGAAGGAATTGTCATTTTGCAGAGAGTATCTCCTGCAACACTTTTCAGATATTTAAAATGCTCCAGAAATGGATGTTCTCCGAAATCAACTTTATCTGCTATCTTAAGTGTTGCCGCTTTCGGCTGATGCCCCTTAAAGTGTACAGACCAGTGATCCGACTTAATCTCCTCTACACCATCCAGATCTGCAAGGAAATCCAGGTGCCAGTATCTTCTTCTGAATTCCCCATCTGTCACAGCCTGAAGTCCGACTTCTTTTTCTTTTTCTACCAGTTCTTTAATTGCTTTATCTTCTGTCTCTTTTAACTGTTCCTCTGTGATCTTTCCTTCTGCAAATTTTGCTCTTGCGTCCTTCAGATACTCTGGACGTAAGAAACTTCCTACCACATCATAACGGAATGGTGCCTGATTACTCATATTTTATATCCTCCTGTACTTTGCTCGTTTTCTCTGTTGAAAAGTATAACCCATCTGTTTTTTTATGTATAATACAAAAAAGCAGCGGTTCTCCATAGTTTTAAACTATAGCACTCCACTGCTTTTCACCAGTATTCTGAATTATTCTTACATCCCGCCTGTGTATTTTTTCAACGCTTCCATATACACCTTTCCATACCGGCTCAGTGCCACATCTTTCCGCACAATCGTTCCGATCCGCATATATTCATCCACCAGAAGCGGCTTCCCGATGATATTCTCACCGTTCAGTTCTTTACTGATCACGCCGGAGCTTACCGTATACCCGTCCAGGCCGACCGCCAGGTTGAAAAGCGTTGCCCGGTCTCTGACTTTGATGTTCTTATTCCGGTCCAGTGTGCTTAATATCTCTTCGGAAAAATAAAAGGAATTATAATCCCCCTGCTCAAATGACAAATACGGATACTCTTCCAGATCTTCCAGTGTCAGTGCTTCCTTATCTGCCAACGGATGCTTTGAACTGATAAATACATGTGGCTTTGCTACGAATAACTCTTCGAATTTCAGATCATTCTGACGGATCAGTTTCATGATGATCGTCTCATTCTGTGAAGAAGTATACAGAATACCTATCTCACTTTTCAGCTTCGCCACATCTTCGATGATCTCATAAGTCTGTGTCTCCCGCAGTGTGAAATCATATTTTCTCGCATCAAATTTACGGATCACGTCTACAAATGCATTGACCGCAAAAGAATAATGCTGGCAGGATACGGAAAATCTCGGGTTCCGTTCATTTACATTCAGATACCTCTCCTGCATGAGGCCGACCTGATCCAGGATCTGTCTTGCATAGGCGAGAAATTCATCTCCCTCTGCGGTGATCGTCACCCCTTTATTCGTCCGGTGAAAAATCGTCACCTGCATCTCCTGCTCCAGTTCCCGGATCGCATTGGTAAGACTCGGCTGGGAAATGAACAGCTCTTTTGCCGCCTCACTTATCGTCCCCTTCTCCGCAACCATGGTAATATACCTTAACTGCTGTAATGTCATAAATTCTTCCTCCCTACAGCATATAGATCAGTGCGTTACAGATACATGCCGCAATATTACTTCCGCCTTTTCTCCCCCTTGCTACAATATACGGGGTATCTTCCAGAGTCAGGATCAGTTCTTTGGACTGTACCACATTTACAAAGCCGACCGGTACACCGATCACGAGCTCCGGACGGATTCTTCCGTCTTTGATCAGTTCATACAGGTGAATTAGTGCTGTCGGTGCATTTCCGATGGCAAAGATCAGCTTTTCATTCCGTTCACACGCTTTTTCCATACTGGCAACGGCTCTTGTTGTTCCATTCTTCTTCGCCGCCTGCGCCACATCTTCATCCGACATAAAGCAGTATACCTGACCGCCATACTGTTCCAGTCTCTTTTTGTTAATTCCGGAACGTCCCATCTGTGTATCGGTTACAATGGAAGCACCGCCTCTGATCGCTTCAAGTGCTTTCTCCACCGCATGCTCGGAGTAGACCAGATTCTTTGCATAATCGAAATCTGCGCTGGTGTGTATGCAACGCTTTGTAATTGGTGCCTGAATCTCTGGAAGGATAATACCTTCCTTCTCCAGTTCTTCCGTAATGATCTCAAAGCTTCGCTTTTCGATCTCTGTCGGAAGGACATTTTCTATCTCTATTTTAGTATGTGCTGCGTGATTATTTTTCTGTATATTCAACGTTTTCTTCCTTTCTCTTCATAGTCCGTCATAGCCCACATCTCATCTTTTCTAACTACAAAACTTGCCATCGGCAACTTCTCTTGCATACTTTGGTATCTACAGCTCCTTACGAATACATAGTAATCCCGAAAAATTATTTCTGCATTCCCATGATCTGATAGATTGCCTTCATGTCCAGATGTTTTCTGAGTGTATCTGCCAGAAGATCATACTGGCTTTCTTTGAATGCTTTCAGGTCTACACCTTCCACTTCTTCCATTGAAAGTCCTTTCTTTTCTGCCAGGGATTTTACGATCTCCGATACAATTTTCTCCTTATCAAAAATGCCGTGGATGTATGTTCCGTATACATTTCCATGCGAGATTCCGTCTGTACTGTTCTCTATTCTGTTTTCCGGCTCCATATCCGGAATCTGTCTGTCCTTTTTCTTCACCGTATCGTGAATCTGATTCATCGGACATCCTTCCAGAAGTTCGGTCTTTCCCATATGGATCTCGTATCCTTCAAACTTCAGATTCTCAAGTGCTTTCAGATTCCCCTCCACATGAAGGAGTGTTCCATTCACCCTTGTTCTGGTCTTTTCTGTGGTAAATGTAGTCGTTACCGGCAAAAGGCCGAGTCCTTTCATACTGCCGCCATCTTCCACGCCTTCCGGATCACTGAGCGACTGCCCCAGCATCTGATAGCCGCCGCAGATTCCCCAGACCACACAGCCGCCGGCATGCGCCTTTAGAATCTTCGCTTCCATTCCGCTCTGTCTTAACCATTTCAGATCTCCCATCGTATTTTTTGTTCCCGGAAGGATAATCATATCAGGATTTTCCAGTTCTCTTGGATTCTTTACATAACGCAGATTCACTCCCGGAGCATTTTCCAACAGCATGAAATCCGTAAAGTTCGAAATTCTCGGTGTCCGGATGACTGCGATATCCACCAGACCGATCCTTTCTTCTGCACCTTTTCCAGCCTTTGTCATGTTAAAACGCTCTGTCAGACTGTCTTCATCTTCAATCTCGACCTGCATATACGGTGTAACTCCGACTACCGGAATGCCGCCTCTTTCTTCCAACATAACAATACCGGGATCCAGGATTGTCTTATCCCCGCGGAATTTGTTGATGACCAGTCCCTTTACACGTTCTTTCTCATCATCTTCCAGGAGCATAAGCGTCCCCAGAAGCTGGGCAAATACTCCTCCGCGGTCAATATCTCCGACCAGAAGCACCGGCGCATCTACCATCTTCGCCAGCCCCATATTTACAATATCATCTTTCTTCAGGTTGATCTCTGCCGGACTTCCCGCTCCTTCGATCACAATGATGTCATTCTCTTCTTCTAATTTGTGAAATGCTTTCATAATGTCCGGTATGAGCTGCTTTTTATAAGCAAAATATTCTCTTGCACTCATATTCTTCAAGACTTCACCATTTACGATCACCTGTGATCCTACATCGTTGGTCGGCTTTAACAGGATCGGATTCATCTCTACCTGCGGCGCCACGCCTGCTGCCTCTGCCTGCACAACCTGTGCACGTCCCATCTCCAGTCCATCCTCTGTAATAAAGGAATTCAGTGCCATATTCTGGGATTTGAACGGAGCCACCCGGTATCCGTCCTGTTTGAATATTCTGCAAAGTCCCGCACACAGAAGACTCTTTCCTGCGTTGGACATTGTCCCCTGTATCATAATTTTTCCAGCCATGTTATCAACCTTTCATTCTCTTCTTCAGATCTTATTGCAATCCGGTAATGCCCTTCTGTCAGTCCTTCATAGTTACTGCAGTCCCGGATCAACAGTCCGCTTTTCAGTGCCTTCTCATACAGCCCTGCTTTTCCTTTAAAAAATATATAGTTTGCTTCCGATCCCCATACATTCAGACCAAGCTTTCTCATCCGCTCTGTCATCCAGAACTTTTCTTTTTTTATATATTCTCTCGTTCTCTTTAAATATGCTTCGCAATCAACAAGTGCTGCCACACCTGCTTCCTGTGCCGTTACCGACACATTCCACGGCTGGAGCATTGCCCTCATTCGTTTCCTAAGAGCTGCATTCTCACACAATGCATATCCAAGTCTTACACCTGGCATACAAAATATTTTCGTAAATGCTTTGATAATGACCACATTCGGATACTGTGTCAGATACCCCCGGCATTCATATCTTTCTGGTTCTTCCAGAAACTCTATAAAACACTCATCCAGGACCAGTATCGTACCGCATTTATTACACCTGTTCATCACACGAATCAGCAGTTCTTTTTCCGTTGTCTGTCCGGTCGGATTATTGGGATTGCACAGAAATATCATATCTGTATCTTCCGTAATCTGTTCCAGTATATCCTCCTGTATCCGGAAATCCTGTTCTTCTTTTAATCTGTAATATTGTACCTCTGCTCCAACTGTGCCAAGTGCCCGCTCATACTCGGAAAAAGCTGGTGCCGTCACCAGTGCTTTTTTCGGTCTCACTGCCATTACGACAGCAAAAAAAAGCTCTGCAGCACCATTGCCGCAGAGTATCTTTTCTTTTTCTATTCTCTCAAAATCACTGATTGACTCCCGAAGTCTGTCGCATCTGACATCCGGATAATACATGATCCTGTCTGCACTTTCCTGTACGCTCTTTCGTACCGCTTCGGGAACTCCCAGCGGGTTACTGTTTACAGAATAATCTGTAACAGATGGATTCCGGTAAATGTCTCCACCGTGAACTGTCTCTTTTGGTTCTGCCAACGTTCCTTCACCTGTGCGGATAAACCGCTCTCTCTGCTATTTTGCTACAACCATCTTACTCACTTTGCAGAAAATAGTCAACCGAAATCTTATACCTGAATTCTTGTTGCCGCATCGCTGCTCATTGCGATCCGCTGCTCACCACTTCTGATGATCAGGTCTCTTCCGGAATTCTGAATGACTGTGATCTCACTGCCTTCATCAATCTTGTATTTTCGGATCTTATCCAGAACTTCCGGGATGCCGAACATCCACTTGATGGTGTAGCTTTTTCCAGCCGCCGCCTTTGACAATGCCTGCATAACTAACACCTTCTTTACCTCTTTTTTATATTGTAAGTTGCACTGACTATGTTAGTCAACAGGAACATTGTTTGCACAATTCTAACTTTTTATTCATAATTTGCAGATAATATTATTTGTTTTTTGATTTTTATTATCAATATCATCTACAGAACCAAAATCCGGAGGATGATTCCAAGTATCAGACCAAGCATTGCCGTCCCATATAACAGCTTATGCGATCTCCGGATATCCAGTAGTTCCATCTCCCGGACCGGATCTCCGATCGTCGGCTTCTTATGCAGCTTTCCAAAATACCATGCATCTCCTGCAAGCTGCACATCCAGTGCCCCCGCCATGACTGCTTCTGTCTGTGCCGAGTTCGGACTTTTATGATTAAAGCGGTCTCTTCGGAAGATACGTGCTGCATTCTTTCCATCCATTCCGGTCAGATATGCAGCCAGGATCATCAACACTGCCGATACCCTTGCCGGAATGAAATTCACCACATCGTCTAACTTCGCTGCTGCCGTTCCAAACCACTGATACTTGTCATTCTTATATCCAACCATCGAATCCATCGTATTGATCGCTTTGTATGTAAATCCCAGAACAGCTCCGCCGATCAGCATATAAAATAACGGTGCGATCACACCATCCGATGTATTCTCTGCCACCGTCTCTACGGCCGCCTTGGTCACACCTTCTTCCGTCAGATTCTGTGTATCTCTTCCGACGATCATGGACACGGCCTTTCTCCCAGCCTCCAGGCCCTTGTCTTTCAGTGCTATGTAGACCCTGTCACTTTCTACTTTCAGGGATTTCGTTGCAAGGATCTGATAACACCAGAAGCTTTCCAGTGCAAGTCCAAGCTGCCAGAAATACTTATATGCAACCGATAAGATCACCGCCGGAACTCCTGTACTGACCGTCACAACCACCAGCACCAGAATCCCTCCACCGATGCGTTCCCCTGTCTTATTCACCGGCAGACAGTTTCTGATAATTCTTTCGGTTCCCGATATCAGATGCCCGATCAGCCTCACCGGATGATACAGCCATCTTGGATCCCCGAAGATCAGATCCAGAACAAAGCCCGCCACGATCGCGATCGTCATATATGTTATTCTCTGAAATTCTAAGTTCATATCCTTCTCCATTCTTTATCTGATAATCATAATAACTTCCTGCTGGTGTCCCGTCTTCCTTTACTGCATACCGTTCCATGATACTCATAATCGTTCCGCCATGTGCCACAACCGCAATCGTCTCCCGGTCATGTGCCTGCGCATCCCGTACGACTTCCCGGAACCCTTCAAGTGTCCGCCGGATGAACGCTTCCCTGCTTTCCCCTTCCGGAAATGGCAGCTTCCCACCACTGTCTATCCATGCCTGATACTCCGGGCAGCCGGAAAGTTCGATATAATTATGATTTTCAAACAGGCCAAAATCACACTCCCGTAACTTTTCATTACAGCTATATGCTCCTGCTTTCATCATCTCCGGATAAATGATCTCTGCCGTCTGCACGCACCGCTTCATCGGACTTACATAGACATATGTAACCTCAGGATACATTCCTTTTCTCTCTTCCAAAAGCTGTATTCCTTCCCGACATAAAGATTCATCCGTCGTTCCGATATAGCGTTTTTCTTTATTTCCTTTCGTCATCGAATGACGTATCAGATAAATCCTCATACTTCCTTTATCACCTGTCCGATTCCGCACATCACACGGTATACTTTCTCCGAATATGCCGCAAGGCGCGTGCACACTCTTCCGGTCTGCTCTCTGTATTCCCGTTCCATCCGGTCAACCGGCACGATCCCGTATCCGATCTCATCTGTGATCAGGATCAGTTCCGGATTCTTCCGAATCAGTTCTTCTGCAAGATCATCTATCGGTTCTCCTTCCTTTATCTTTCTTTCGATATACTGATGGAAATGATATATCCCTTCGCAGCTATATAGTTCTTCTTCCGTACATACCGCACCGTCTGCCCATGTGACATCTGGGTAGATTTTCTTTGCGAATGCAAGTTTTCCCTGATATGCGCCGCCTATTATCATGATCATGACTTCTTTTCCTTCCTCCAATCCTGTATTTTCATCTTTCTGTTATTTTCTACTATTTCTCTGCTGTTTTCTTTCTGCCACTTGTTTTCTTCATTCTTTCCACACTTTTATCCAGCCTGTTCATCATTTGATGATTCCGCTTTTTACTACGATATCCACTACTACCACGACAAGCGCCATCACAAGTTCACATACCTGCAGGAAATATCCACACAGATCCCCGGTCACACCACCGAAATTCTTCATCGCCATCCGGTAATAATATCCAAATACCACGCCTGCCGAGATCACACATCCGATTCCGCAGATCCCTCCGGTCAGTGGAATCAGGAAACACAGTACAATCAGATAAATGCCCAATACCATTCTTGTAATTCTGGTCGATGCACTTTCCGAAAAATCTGCCACCATACCTTTCTTCCTTGCCTGTGGAAATGTAACTACAGACAGTCCACTCAATGTTCTCGATAGCATGAAGCTATATGCGATCACTTCCATACTCCGTACACTCAGACAAGAATACACGCCAATATACATCAGAAAATAAATGGTACATGAAATGATAGCAAATGCTCCTGCGTGGGAATCTTTCAGTATTTCCAGACGCCGCTCTTTCGTCTGCCAGGAACTCAGCGCATCCTGTGTATCCAGAAATCCGTCCAGATGAATTCCTCCCGTAATAAATACCGGGATCAGGATCAGAAATATTACAAAAAATAAGGAATAATTTCCTCCTCCATTCCCATCAAACCATTTTGAAAACCGAAACACTCCATAAGACAAAAGTCCGATCACCGCACCGATCCATGGAAAAAAACACATTGCATACGATTTATTTTCATCTGTCCATTCGCTGCGCGGCATCGGAATCCTGCTGTACATGGAAAACGCAATTTTGAAACTATTCCATATCCTTTTTATACTCTTCATACTTCTTTTGCTCCTTACGAATGCATACCGGAATTCCATACACAACTTCCGTTACTATATCTGCAAGCTCTGCAAGACTTTGATTCACCATTCCGATGCATTCCCGATATTTTTCCGTCTCTTCGCTATAGCCGTTTATATCTGCGTTCACTTCATTTGTAACAATTACAAGACGTGTCGTAGAATTGCTCAGTCTGCGTACTCCTGCCAATACTTTTTCTTTTGTTTCTTTTAAATCATTCAATGTACCATCTTCTCTGTAAAGCTCATTGGCCACCAGATTCGATATGCACTCCAGAAGGATTCCCTGATTCTTTGGTATCTCAAGTTCTGATAGATCTGTATATTTTTCCAATGTCCGGAATCCTTTTCCGGCTCTCAGCCTGTGATGTCTTTCAATCTTTTTCATCGTTTCTTCTGTGTATGGCTGCATGGTTGCAATATATATGTAAGTACCATCCTTCTTATTTCTGCCTGTCAGCCAGTTCTCCGCATACTCAGATTTACCGCTTCCGCTTCCGCCTGTCACCAGATGTATCATTCTTTCTCACCTAATTCTTTATAATCTTCGATGTCATTTTCTGAAAATGTACTCATCCGTCCATACACTTCTGCCGCAAGATCCAGCACCGGAAGATATGCCACAGCTCCGGTTCCCTCACCCAGGCACATATCTGCATGCAATGGTGCATCTATGTGTAACTCTTTCAGGATCTTCTGCATTCCAGGTTCTTTCGAGACATGTGACACAATCATCGCATCTTTGACCCACTCACAGATTCTGACGGCCGCAAGTGCCGCAACCGCTGAGATAAATCCATCAACTACAATCGGGATTCGATATACAGCACCTCCCAGATAGAGTCCGGTGATTCCCGCCAGATCGAATCCGCCTACTTTTGCCAGTACATCCACCGGATCATCCCATTTCGGACGATTGACCGCTATCGCCTTCTCGATCGCGTGTATTTTTCTTTCCAATCCTTCGTTCGTCAGTCCTGCTCCCCGTCCCGTTATCTCTGCCGGTTCGTCTCCCAGAAGTACGGAAGCCACGGCACTGCTGGTCGTCGTATTTCCGATTCCCATCTCTCCGGTAGCAATGATCTTATATCCGGCTTCCTTCTTTTCCTTCACCTGATGGATCCCGGTTAAGATTGCCTGTAACGCCTGCATTCTTGTCATAGCCGGACCTTTGGTCATATTTGCGGTTCCATTTGCCGTTTTATATCTTGGGACTTTTGTATCCGCTGCCATACCGATATCAATGGGAAAGATGTCTACACCGGCTTTTTTACACATGATCGCCGCACTGGTATTACATGTCAGAAAATTCTCTGCAACAATTGCAGTTACTTCCTGTCCTGTCTGCGTTACACCTTCTTCTACCACTCCGTTATCCGCACACATCACGATCAGCGCCTTCCGGTTCAGATTCACGTCTGTATCGCCGGTCAGTGCCGCAATCTGCATAATATGATCTTCTAGTTTTCCCAGACTGTGTAACGGTTTCGCAATGGAGTTCCACTTTTTCTGCGCATTTCCTTTCGTTACTACATCTGCCGGATGAATGCCAGATACGATCTGATGGAATTCCTGTTCCAGTTGTTCTAAACTTTGCTCTGCCATGCTTTTTATCCTCTCTGTTCTCTATGTTCTATCTCTTTCCCTAGCTCTTTTCTCTTGTTCCCTGCATCTTCTGCATTGTTCCAGAAAGTTCTCCGGAATCTTTTCATTTCCATAATAATGAATATGCGGATATCCTGCCAGTACCGTATCGGTACTGATCATGCATTTCCACGAACGGTTTGACATTGGTTTTTCCGCCAGAAATGCTTCCCCGCATACTTCTGAATCATAATAATGAAATTCATGTGCCGGGATACCTCCTGCTTCTTTACCGAATATTCTTCCCCCTGTCAGAGTAACATAGCCGAATCGCTTTAAGGAACCTGTCGGATAACTTTTTCCTTCTAAAAATCCAACCATTGGAAATTCTGTGCCGCTTTCATCTCTGATATATTCCTGCAGGTACATGAATCCTCCACACTCCGCGATACATGGCATTCCGCCGTTCAATGCTTTTTTAATACTCGTCTTCATTGACTCATTTTTACTTAGTTCTTCTGCATATAGTTCCGGATAACCGCCATAGAACAAAAGTCCCGACAGATTTTCCGGAATCTGCTTATCGTAAAGAGGAGAAAAAGGAATCAGTTCCGCTCCCATCTCCTGCAGCAGTTCCAGATTATCCTGATAGAAAAAACAGAATGCATCGTCACTTGCAAGCCCGATCCGTACCGTATCTTTTGTTCTAACCGATTCTGTACTATACTGTGCATTTTCTGCCAAATTTTCTACCATTTCTGATGTATATCCTTGCGTTTTCTTTTCCTGCAGCTCCGGTGCATTTTCTGCCAGTTCCAGAAGGCCTGCGATATCTACACTTTTCAGAATCTGTTCTCCCAGTCTTGTGAGTTTGTCTTCCGTATCTTTTCGTTCTTTTGGAAGCTTCAGTCCCAGATAACGGCTCTCCAGTGCACAATCTTTCATAACCGGAACATAGCCGTAGACTTTGATTCCTGTCTGCACCTCGATCATCTCTTTCATTCTTCCATACATCATCGGAGACAAACGGTTCAGAATTACGCCTTTGATACGGCTGTCTTCTTTATAATGCAAAAACCCCTGGATACACGGCACTGCAGACACGCTTAGTCCTTTACAGTCCAGGATCATCACAGCCGGGGTATCGGTAATTCTGGCAATGTCATAAGCACTCGCCTCTGAAGAGATCCCTGCGATCCCATCATAGTATCCCATAACACCTTCCATTACGGAAATATCTGCTCCAGCACCATTTTTTTTCAGGATCTCTCTGACTCCATTTTCTCCACACAAAAAGGAATCCAGATTATAGCTGCTGATGCCGATCACAGTCTTGTGGAACATTGGATCAATGTAATCCGGCCCGCACTTAAAAGACGCAGGATTTATCTCCTGCATCTTCATTGCTTTCAATATTCCGCAGGTCAGCATGGTTTTACCTGCGCCACTTCTCATCGCAGTAATCAGAATTCTAGGAAGTTTCATTACTCAGATTCCTCCATTTCTTCCCGGATTTTCTCCGGTGTCAGATCCCCTACAGAGATCACTTTCGTAATATCCTCCACAATATCTCCGGTCATATCTTCCGGTTCCACCTCGTCCAGATTGATTTCTTCCAGAACGAAATCGTCTTCATTTTCCGGATCTGCTTCCTTTTTTGCCGGTCTGCTCGTAAAGCTGATCACATAGATCGGATTCTGTCCATTCATCATATGATAACTGCCCACTTTTTTCGCACGGCTTACCGCTACCTGAATGACTTCTGCCTCTTCTATCTCATTCTCTTCCGTATATTTTAACACCTGCATCATCGTCTCGAGTGAGATTGCATTGAGCACCACCCGTACAAATGGGTTCTTCTTCCGGATAGCATCCAGGATTTCATACAACTTTCCTTTACTGCCCCCGATAAATACGCAATCAGGTGCCGGCAGTTCTTCCAGTGCCTCCGGCGCCATACCTTCTATCACATGCAGATTATCCACGTGCATCCGCCTTGCATTTTCACGGATCAGTTCCTGCGCCTCCACTTTCTGTTCGATTGCATAGACGTTACCTTGCGTTGCAACCATGGCGGCCTCTACGGAAATAGAGCCTGTTCCTGCTCCGACATCATATACAACTGCATCCTTCTTAATCTTAAGTTTAGCAATCGAAATGCTTCTTACTTCTTCCTTGGTCATCGGTACATCGCCACGTACAAATGTATCATCCGGAATTGCCGGAATCACCGGGCTTTCGCCGCCGGATTCATTTTCAATATAAAGGACCGCCAGATTCTCTCCTTTGTAATGAAGCAGTGATCTTGCTGTTCCTGTCTGAATCTCTTCATTCTTATAAGAAAGTTCTGTCCCGATCCTGACTGTTACTTCGCCCATTCCATATTCCGTCATTTTTGTCAGGATCTGACGGATCTCTTCTGCATTACTTACAAGGGCGAATACCTTTTTATTCTCCTTAATGACCGCCATCAGATTTTCTTTTCTTCCATGCAGGCTTACTAGTGCCGCATCCTCCCATGTTACGCCAAGCTTTGATGCAAAATATATGATGGATGATACTCCAGGCACCACTTTTGTCTCAATCTGTGGGTCATCTTTCGTCAATTCCAGAATCTTCTTCGCACCGCTGTAAAATCCTGTATCACCGGACAACGCAATCGTTACATTTTCATATTCCGGATTTTCTTTGATATAAGAAATGATCTCATCCGGGCGGTATGCTTCATATATGGTCTGTCCGACTTCTGCCACTGCCTCGATCATCCTGCCTGCTCCGATCAGAAGTTCTGCTTCCTGACAGCATCTTTTTGCTTCCAGTGTAACCTGGTCTCTGGCACCTGCACCGATTCCCACCAGTGTAACTTTCCAGTGATTATCCAGTCCCAGTTCTTTCTGAAGGAATTTGGACATTTCTTCAAAATTCATTCCCTCTTCTTCTTCCGGCCTTCCGATCACAACCATTTTCACACCAGCTTCTAGTGCAGCCTGACATTTCTGCGGGTATCCGCCTGCAAGTCCTGATTCTTTCGTTACCATATAAGCAATATCATATTCCTTTAACATGGCACGATTCATTTCCGTAGAAAACGGTCCCTGCATACAAATGAGATGACGTCCGGAGAATCCAAGTTCTTCACAATTAACTGCCACCTGGCCAATAGACAGAACGCGCGCATATACCCGGCTTTCGTAATCCGTCAGTCTTGTATAGGATTCCAGCTCCTTGCTTCCTGTTGTTACCAGAATATTTCCTTCTGTTTTTTCCAGATACTTTATCGCTTCATCCATATTTTCCACACAGATGCTTTCTTTGGTCTCTTCACTTCCCCTGACCAGTCTTAAATACGGAACCTGCATAACCTCGCAGGCACTTTTCAAGTTTTTGGTCACTTCTTTGGCATATGGATGCGTTGCATCGATCACATAATCCGGCTCAAACACCCTCATAAACTCGCCCATCTGCCCACTGTCCATCCGGTCGTGTGTCACCGTTATATTCTTCTCTTCCGGAAGCAGACTCTCCCCATAAGCGGTTGCCACACAGACGTGCAGTCTTACGCCTCTTCTTCCGAGATAAGATGCTAATTTTCTTCCTTCTGTTGTCCCTGCATATAATAGAATCTTTTTGTCTTTCATATACGATATCCCCTTGGTGTAACCATTTTTTCCCGAATTACTTTTGTCTGTTTATTTCCGATAAATACAGTAGAGAACATATCTACTGTTGTCTCTTTTAATTCTTTCAGTGTCAGTGTCTGCATTGTTTCTCCCTCGCGGGCAATGTTTTTCACTATTCCGCAGACGGTATCTTCCGCCTTATATTCCAGCATGATCTCACATGCTTTTGCAAGATAGGTACTGCGTTTCCTGCTGGACGGATTATAAAGGCAGATCACAAAATCAGCTTTTGCCGCACAGCGAAGCCTTTCTTCGATCAATTCCCACGGTGTCAGAAGATCACTTAAACTGATCAGACTGACATCATGTCCGACTGCTGCTCCAAGTACCGCAGAACCTCCCAGTGCCGCTGTCACTCCCGGGATTACTTCGATCGCGACTTCCGGATATTCCTCACCGATTTCATACATCAGTCCTGCCATTCCGTATATCCCGGCATCTCCGCTGCATACCATTGCCGTTACAGCTCCTTTTGCTGCCTCTTCGAATGCCATCCTGCACCGTGCTGCCTCCTGTCTCATGGACGTTGTCAGATATCTCTTATCCGGAAAATATTCTTTTAATAATTCGATATATACGGTATATCCGACGATCACATCACATTTTTCCAGCGTCCGGACTGCTTTCACCGTCATCTGTTCATATGCCCCCGGTCCCATTCCTATCACATATACCTTATTCAAACTTCACCCTCCAATTATCCCAGGCAAATGCTGCTGTCACACCATTTTCTGCCTGTTTTCTGATCCGCAGTGTACCACCTGTATATACAGCACTTCTTTCACATACATTATCCACTCCGGTAACCTTTTTTACAAATGTAGAAACACTGAATTCTCCTTCTACTTTTTTTAATTCTTCTGCCGGATAAAATTCCGGCTCTATGTTATATTTGTTGCAAAATATAAGCAATCCCTCTTCGTCTTTTTTTAGATCAATGCTTGCGATCCTGCCAATACTTTTCTTATTAATATGTGATTCTTTCAGTATCTTATCCACCAGCTGTTCTATCTGCTCTGCGGATGTCCCCCGTCTGCAGCCGATTCCCACCGTGATCCGTTGTGGTATCAGCCTTAATACATGACTGCTTAATTTTCGTTCATATATCCCGATATAGATATCTGGATTCTCATAGGTTTCCGGTACGATCTTCACTTCTTCCGGCACAGTACTCTCTATCGAATCTCTTCCGCTCTCAATCGCGGCCACGACTGTCTTTCCTTCCAGAATCTTTGCCGAAATTTGCTTTGCCTTCTGCATATCTTCTATATAAAGATGATTCTTTCTGGCAAATACATCTATTGCCCATTTTCCCCGGATATCTGTAGCTGTTGTGATCACAGGCAGTGCTCCTGCCATCTCTGCAATTCTTTCAGCCATCTCATTTGCTCCGCCAATGTGCCCAGACAGGATCGGGATACAATATTGTCCTTTCTCATCCAGTACCAGTACCGCCGGATCTGTTGTCTTTGATCCTATAAAAGATGCGATCAAGCGCACGGCAATCTGTACTGCTCCAATAAAGATCAGTACATCCCGCGTCCGGAACTGTTCACCTGTCCATTCTCTGGCACTGCATTTTACCGCATCCTTGTCCGATTCCAGTTCTTTGCATTTTACCGCCTGCAGCACCTGGTGTCCTTCTTTTTCCAGTTCATGTGCTAAAGATCTCTCCAGTCTTCTTCCATTTCCGGTAAAACTGATCATTGCAATCTTCATCTTATTTTACTCCCTGACGGAACTCGGTGGTGAATTCCGGATCATACAGTTTCGAACGTTCATACGCATGATGTGTCACCACATCTCCAACGATGATCAATGCTGTCTTTGTAATTCCATGTGCTTTCGCAGTCTCTGCCAGTGTACTGACAGTACAGATGTAACTTTCTTCCTCCGGCCATGTTGCCTTGTATACAATTGCTGCCGGCGTATCTTCTTTATAACCGCCTTCTATCAACTGGCCTTCCAGCTTTTCCAGAAGTCCTGTACTTAAGAAAAGTACCATCGTCGCATTATGACTTGCAAACGCTGCAACCTTTTCCTTCGCCGGAACCGGTGTTCTTCCTTCCATACGTGTGATGACAACACTCTGTGACACCTCCGGAAGTGTATATTCCAGATTCAGTGCCGCTGCTGCCCCGCAGAAGGAACTGACACCCGGGCAGGAATCATATGCAATTCCCAGTTCATCCAGATGATCCATCTGTTCCCGGATTGCACCGTACAGACACGGATCACCTGTATGCAGCCGAACCGTCATCTTCTGTTCCCATTCTGCCTGTTCCATCACTTCCAGAACTTCTTCCAGTGTCATCTTCGCACTGTTATATATCTCGCATGTCTCCTTTGTACTCTTTAACAGCCCCGGATTCACCAGTGATCCCGCATAGATCACCACATCAGCCTGCTCTAGATAACGTTGTCCACGGACCGTGATCAGATCTTCGGCTCCCGGACCTGCTCCCACAAAATGTATCATTTTCCGACTCCTTCCTGTCCTGCAAAGAACCTGCCACCAGCAACTTCTCCTGCATACTCTGGTATCTATTGTATATGTCGTTCTTTTCTGAATCTTTCTATCAGTTCTTCTGCTTTTTCTGTCTTTCCAAGGATTCCGTATACATTGGAAAACGTGACCACTCCCACCTGTATCTCTCCTTTCCCCCGGTAGTTCAGATATTCCTCCATACGCATCATGATTTTTTCCATAATGCGTGTTCGTTCTTCCTCGCTGCATTTCTCCAATGCATCATCCGTCGTCACACAGTCAAGAAATTCGACTGCCTTCTCTCCGGCAATTCCCGCTCTCAATGCGGCCGTGGCGAATAAATCCATCCGACAGTCTGCCCATCTGGAATGGGTATTCATGATTCCGCCGGATACCTTGATCAGTTTCCCGATATGTCCGACCAGCAGGACACCTTTACAATCCTGTTCTACCGCCATATCTATGGCCTGACCAATATAGTTACTACATTTTACCACATCATTTTCTTCTATACTATACTGTTCTTTCAGAAAATCCAATCCGTAATTACCCGGTGCAATGATCAGATACCTGTACTTTTCCGCAAGGCATACCTTCATCTCTACTTCAATGGTATCGATCAGCGCCTGTTCACTCATCGGATTCACAATACCGGTTGTCCCAAGTATTGAAAGTCCTCCTTCTATTCCAAGTCTTGGATTAAATGTTTCTTTTGCCAGTCTTGCCCCTTCCGGAATCGAAATCTCTACATCAATTCCACCGGTATAGCCAACCTCTTCACAGGCTTCTTCTACTTCTTTTCTTATCATCTGCCTTGGCACACGGTTAATTGCGGCTTCTCCCACCGGCTGATTCAGTCCGGGCCTGGTCACTCTTCCTACCCCGATCCCGCCATCAATATGAATCTGTCCTGTTTCAGAAAGCCTTACCTGACTGTAAACCAGTACTCCATTCGTGATATCCGGATCATCTCCGCTGTTTTTTTTGACCGCACAGGATACCATATCCGGCAATTCCCTGTCTGTATATTTTCTCTGTATATCCGTGATATCCAACTGCAGCTTTTCTCCTTGCGGCAGTTCTACCGACACCTGCTCTACTTTTTCACCTGTAAAAAGCATCTGCATTGCTGCCCTCGTTGCAGCCTGTGCACAGGTTCCGGTTGTATACCCTTTTGCTAATTCTTTTTTCGGCATATGGACTCCTTTCCATCAGGGAGCGAGGTTTTGGCTTTTTTAATATCCCCTGACGCAAAAATGGAGGACTGCAGTTTTCTACATTCCTCCACCAATTTTAGCGTTTTCATACTTACATGTCAAATTATCTGTATGACGGTTCTCCACTTATTCGTTACCATTTTTGTTCTTACATTCTTGTTCCCATGCTTTGATTTCACCGCATGCAATCTTCATTCCCGAATCTCCGGACGGCTGGGTCTTGAAGTCATCCGGCATCTCATGAAGTACGATCGTCCGGCCGGGTATCAACCGCTTAATGCATTAAATAGCAACTCTACTGAATAAACATCGCATCCCCAAATGAAAAGAACCGGTACCTCTCCTTCACAGCCTCTTCATAAGCCGCAAGCACGTGCTCCCGTCCTGCAAGCGCAGATACCAGCATGATTAATGTAGATTCTGGAAGATGGAAGTTCGTGATCAGACAATCCAGTACTTTGAATTTATAGCCCGGATAGATGAATATCTGTGTCCATCCACTCTTCGCTTCCAGATGTCCATTCTCATCTGCTGCCGATTCTACCGTTCTGCAGCTTGTCGTTCCGACGCAGATAACACGGTGTCCCGTCTCTTTTGCACGATTGATCTTCTCAGCCGCTTCTTCATCGATCATGAAGAATTCCGAATGCATATGATGCTCGGTAATCTCATCCACTTTTACCGGACGGAATGTTCCAAGCCCCACATGAAGTGTAACTCTCGCAATATCCACACCTTTTGCCTTAATCTCTTCCAGAAGTTCCGGTGTAAAATGCAGTCCTGCCGTCGGTGCTGCTGCCGAACCTGTGTGAGTTGCATATACCGTCTGGTAACGGTTCTTATCCTCCAGCTGGTGTGTGATATATGGAGGCAGCGGCATCTGGCCAAGCTGGTCTAAGATTTCTTCAAAAATTCCGTCGAAATCGAATTTGATCAGACGGTTTCCTTCTTCTACCACATCAATGACTTCTCCCATCAGAAGGCCATCACCGAAACTGATCTTTGCTCCGACTTTTGCTTTCTTACCTGGTTTTACCAGCGTCTCCCATACGTTATTTTCTTTTCTCTTCAATAATAATACTTCGATTTTGGCATTGGTCTCTACTTTGGAACCAATCAGTCTTGCCGGAATAACCTTTGTATCATTGATTACCAGACAGTCTCCCTCATGCAGATACTCTGTGATTTCTTTAAATACATGATGGGAAAAAGCCCCGGTCTCCTTGTCAAGGACAAGAAGTCTGGAGCTCGAACGATCCTCAAGCGGATCCTGTGCAATCAGTTCTTCCGGCAATTCATAATAAAAATCCTGACGTTTCATAATTATGAATTCCTTTCCCTTTTATTCTTTACGTATCTTTTTCTGATATGTTTTCATTTACAGTTGCATTTGAAGCTATTTCTTTTTCTGATTTATTTTCTACCAGACGATAGCCATTATACACTGGTTTTCCCAGTTTCTCAACTACAGAACTCTGTGTATTTTCTGTTTTTTTCAATTCCCGTATCCCAGACTCTTTCATTTGGACATTTTCCTGCGTTTTTGACAGCTCACCCTCTGATGTCTGCGGTTTCTGCTCTTCTACATTTGGCTTTTCACATTCTGGTACAACTGTTCCCGGTTGCGCCATCCATGCTTTTATCTTCTTCTGATAGACCACTCTGGTATCACAAAGCAGGTCATGAAATCCACGTTTTTCCGAATCAATTCCTGCAACAATATAACCGATATTCACCGGAAGGCTACATAAGAATCTTCCAACCGTCTCGCGGTACACCACATTGAACAGTGTCAGCTTCTCTTCCGGATTTTTTGAAACTACCCGGAGATTCATCGCTTTCTTTCCAAGTGTCGTTCCTGTCAGATAGGTAAATGCAATAAAATATAACACTTTCAGAGCATACAGTATGATATCTTTCAACGAATAATGAAACAGGATATCCGTTCCCGTTATCGCACCACCGCCAGCCAGTGAGATACCTGCAAATATCAGCCGCACGATCAGGAGGCCTGCAAATACTACCACACTGTCGATCATATAAGCCGCCATCCGCACCCAGAACCCTGCATACTCCAGATTCCCACTGGCACAGCAACTGTTCTGTCTGGCTAACTTCTCCTGATTATCGTAACTGTTCTGCATAGTACATCGGCACCCCGCTTTCTACACTTTTGGCGGTTTCCGTCAGAACCTGCGCTTCTGACTTCGGAACTAATGATTCTGCTTTGGAAAACAGCGACTGCAAAAGTCCTTCATCTGATTCCATCTCATAAAATGTAGATGTTCCAAGTTTTTTGCTCATTGCATCTTTCATATCCGGATACAGACTGATCTCATCGATCAGACCGTTGTTCTTCGCCTGCTTTGCAGTATAAGTTCTTCCGTCTGCCAGTTTCTTTACATCCTCCACTGACATATCACGGCCGTCTGCCACGATATTCACGAATTTCTCATAAGCTTCATTGATCTGATCCTGATAAATAGCAATCTGCTCGTCCGTAAATTTGCTGCTGTCCTTATTCTTTCCGCTCGTGATACTTACATAACGGATTCCAAGCTTTTTATACAGCCCGGACATATCATATCCTGACATGATCACACCGATGGAACCGGTCGTTGTATTCGAATTTGCATAGATTTTATCCGATGCCATAGACACCATATATCCACCGGATGCCGCATAATGTGCCATATAATCCCAGATCGGACGTTTTGTTGTCTCTTTATATTCTTTCAGTTTCTGATACAGTTCTTCGGATTCATAGACAGTTCCTCCCGGAGAATCTACATACAGAAGAATTCCTTTATTGTTAGAATCATCCATCAATTCATCGATATAATTCATCGTTGAATCATGCTGATATCCACTGGATGCCTCCAGTGTACTGCTTCCACTCTGTTCCTGGATCGTACCTTCTACTCTTACGATTGCAATATAATCTTCAGACGGTGGATTAAACTGATACGAACCTCCGAGATTAATTATATCATCTGCACTGTTCTGAAGCAGATTTTTTGAAATTGTATTGGTAAATACGCTGGCAGCACTGACTCCAACGAACAGTGCTGCCGCTACTACCAGACCTATGATCTGTTTTTTCTTCATACGTAATCCTCTTGCTCTTTTTACCGAGCTTTTATCTGATATGAATGAATGTTTTTTTATTTACGGAGTTCGATTCCCATACCCTCGAGTGCCTTTAAGATACGGTCCATAGCTGCAGATACATCTGCATCTTCCAGAGTCTTATCCTTTGCACGGAATACGATAGAATATGCAACAGATTTGAATCCTGTTTTAATCTGAGCACCTTCGTAAATATCGAACAGTGAATAGCTTTCCAGATATTCACCGCCCTTGCTTTCGATCACATCTTCAATCTGTCCTACCAGAATCTCTTTTGGCATTACCATACTGATGTCACGTGTCACTGCAGGGAATTTTGCAATTCCTGTATATTTACGATCAAATGTTGCTCTTGCTACGATCTCTGGCATATCGATTACTGCAATGTAGGCTCTTGTTCCGATTCCATAGTTATCTGCAACTTCCGGATGTACTTCTCCAAGATATCCGACTACTACACCATCATAAATGATGTTTGCCTGACGTCCCGGGTGAAGGAATGATTTTCCTGCATTCGGATCGTATTTTTCTTTCTTATGAAGTCCTACTTTATCGAAGAACTCTTCTACGACACCCTTCATAGTGAAGAAATCGCCTTCTCCATACATACCGAGTGTAAACTGTACTCTTTCATCCGGCAGTTCTGTAAGTGGAAGTGCCTTTGGGAGATAAATGTTAGCCAGTTCGTATAATTTTACGTCTTTATTTCTTCTGTTATAGTTTGTTGCAAGTGATGTCAGCATACCATTCAAAGAAGATGTACGCATGATACTATAATCTTCTCCCAGTGGGTTCATGATCGGAATAGCCTTACGAAGATCAGAATCTTCCGGAATTAGAAGCTTGTCAAATACCTTCGGGCTTTCGAATGAATATGTCATTCCCTGGCTGAATCCGCAGAACTCAGCGATATCACGTGCAACCTGCTCTACTCTTAACTTGAATGATAATTTTCCTGTTGTAGCTTCTCCACTTGGAAGTGTGGTCGGAATGTTATCATATCCGTAGAATCTTGCAACCTCTTCCGCAAGGTCGGCGATGCGGAATAAGTCATGACGGAAAGTAGGTGCGATGACTTCGCTTGTCTCTTCATCGAATTCCAGATCGATCTTCTTGAAGTATCCGATCATTTCTTCTTTAGAAATGTCTGTTCCAAGCAGCTTGTTAATCTTTTCCGCATCAAATGGTACTCTTACAGGCTCTTTCTTCTTGCTGTATACATCAACCATTCCTCCGACAACTTCACCGGCTCCCATCTCTTCGATCAGCTGGCATGCACGGTCAATGGCTGCCTCTGCATTATTTGGATCCAGACCCTTCTCAAATTTACCGGATGCATCGGTACGAAGTCCGATCTTCTTGCTTGATTTACGGATGTTGGTTCCATCAAAGCAAGCTGCTTCGAATAACATTGTCTGAACATCGTCTGTGATCATAGAGTTTTCTCCACCCATGATACCTGCGATACCGATGGATTTCTTACCGTCACAGATCATCAGTACAGATTCATCCATCTCTCTTTCCTGTCCGTCAAGAGTTGTGAATTTCTCACCTTTTTCTGCAGTACGCACTACAATTTCTTTTCCTTCGATCGTATCAAGGTCATATGCATGCATTGGCTGTCCGTATTCTTCCATTACATAGTTTGTAATATCAACCAGGTTGTTGATCGGGCGGATTCCTACAGAAGCCAGACGTCTCTGCATCCATTTTGGAGATGGTCCGATCTTAATGTTCTTTACGATTCTTGCACAATATCTTGGGCAAAGTTCCGGATTCTTAACGGTTACTTTGATATAATCTGCTGCATTCTCATCATTTCCTGTTGGTGTGACAACAGGTGGATAGAACGCTTTATTAAATGTAGCTGCTGCCTCTCTTGCAATACCTACAACACTGAAGCAATCTACACGGTTAGATGTGATCTCATATTCTACAACGACATCATCGAGGCCAAGTGATTTGATCGCACTCTCGCCTACAACGGCATCATCGTCGAAGATATAGATTCCGTATTCCGGAGCCTCCGGATACATCTCTCTGTTTGAACCGAGTTCTTCGATGGAACACATCATACCATCGCTTTCTACGCCGCGGAGCTTTCCTTTTTTAATCTTGATCCCGCCTTCTACGCGCTGTCCAGGTTCATGTCCGCCAGCCACACGTCCGCCTGCTAATACAACCGGTACCTTGTCTCCTTCTTTCACATTCGGAGCACCTGTTACGATCTGAATCGTCTCTGTTCCGATATTTACCTGACAGATGATCAGCTTATCTGCGTCCGGATGTTTCTCAATCTTGTCGATCTGTCCGATCACGATCTTATCAAGATCCGCATCTAATTTTTCAAAACCTTCGACTTTTGTACCAGACAAAGTCATTGCATCTGTATATTCCTGAGCTGTTACATCAAGATCCGGAACATACGCTTTTATCCATGATAATGAAGTATTCATTTATAAATCTCCTTTTCGTATTATTACTTGTGCTCGCTAGAACTGTTTTAAGAATCTGATATCATTTTCGTATAACAGTCTCATATCATCGATCTCGTACTTCAGAAGTGCGATACGTTCCAGTCCTACACCGAATGCGAATCCTGTATATTCTTCCGGATCAATTCCGCACATTTCCAGTACGTGTGGATGTACCATACCACATCCGAGGATCTCGATCCATCCGGATCCTTTACAGAAACGGCATCCTTTTCCACCGCATTTGAAGCAGCTTACATCCATCTCGGCACTTGGCTCTGTGAATGGGAAATGATGTGGTCTGAATTTTGTCTTTGTGTCTTCTCCGAATAATTCTTTTGCAAATACTTCCAGTGTTCCCTTTAAGTCAGCAAATGAAATATTCTTGTCGATGATCAGTCCTTCGATCTGATGGAAAGAAGGTGAATGTGTTGCATCTACTTCGTCTGAACGGAATACACGTCCCGGTGCGATCATACGGATCGGCAGATTGCCTTTTTCCATGGTACGTGCCTGTACCGGAGAAGTCTGAGAACGAAGAAGGATAGAATCATTGATAAAGAAAGTATCCTGTTCATCTCTTGCTGGATGATCTTCCGGAATATTCAGTTTTGTAAAGTTATAATCTGCATATTCTACTTCCGGACCTTCTACTACTTCATAGCCCATTCCGATAAAGATACGCTCTACTTCTTCCAATGCAATGCTGTTCGGATGACGATGTCCGATCTTTGCTTTCTTTGCCGGAAGTGTAACATCGATCACTTCTGATTTCATTTTTTCTTCACGAAGAGCTTCTTCCAGTTTCTTTCTGGTCGCTTCCAGATGTTCTTCGATCTTTGCTCTTGTCTCATTTACCATCTGACCGACTTTTGGACGGTCTTCCGGAGCAACATCTTTCATACTTTTTAAGATTGCTGTCAATTCACCTTTTTTTCCAAGGTACGCAACTTTTACTTCGTTCAGTTTATCCGGACCATCTGATTCCTCGATCCGTTTTCTGGCTGCTTCTGCCAGTTCCTGAAGTCTTTCCTTCATATCCATGGTTTTACTCTCCTTTTTTTAACATAAAAAATCCGCCCCTGAAAAGGGACGGAATAATAACCGCGGTACCACCCTGTTTCCCGTGAACACTGATTCACAGGCACTTGAGTCATGCTTAACGCGCATCAACGTCACTTCCTACTGTATACTTTCAGAAATGAAGCTCTGGCGGGAAATTAAGATAATGTCTGAACTTAAGGGGGCTTACAGCCGATGACTCCCTCTCTCTGTAAGAAAACATTCTCCTGAAACGCCTTCACAGCTTATACCTTATAGCATCTACTCATTCTGCTGAGCAGTCACTTTCTTCTATTTACTATGCCACAGTGCAAAAAAACTGTCAAGAAGTTTTTTTATCCCCTGCCACAAAGACATCTGCGCCTGACGAAATTCTTTCTCGAAATATGCATTGATCTCAGCACCATACAGAAGCAAATTCATACACACATACAGCCACAGCATAACCATGATCAATGCAGACAGACTGCCATACATATTGCTGAAATTCGGAAAGAATGTAAAATACAATGAAAAGAAATAGGAAAACAATGACCATGCAACTGCGATAATAAATGCCCCCGGTACCTGACTTTTCAGTGATGCCTTTCTGTTTGGAAGATATCTGTACAAAACGAGAAATACCAGAAACAACACAACAAACACCAGAAAGGTCTTTGCACTCAGCAGTCGTCCAAGCATTCTTCCAAGAAGAGGCGCATGAATGACGAGTGCCGCATGGATACGGTTACCCATAACCAGAAGAAGAAGGCTTATGATGATTGCGAGCACAAACAGAAACATATACAGCATAGAATACAATCTGTTTGTCAGCCAGTTTCGGGTTTCTTTTACATGATAGATCACATTGAGCCCCGCGATCAGTGACTGCATGCCTTTTCCCGATGACCACAATGCAAACAATCCGGAAATCGGTACAACTGCGGCGCTTTTGGTAAATACTTCTGCAATGATCTTAAGAACAAAATCCTGTAAATTCAATGGAACAAATCCCAGGATTGCCTGTCTGAGCATACGATATGTCAATGGTGTATACTGAACCAGTGCCGTAAGCACCAACACAAAAGGAATAAACGACATGATCAAAAAATATGCCGCCTGTGCAGCGTAAGCACCAATATGGTCTTCCTGCATTCGTTTTACAAATCCCAGGATCAGGCCAACCGTACTTTTATCTGTTTTTTTTCCCATATTTTTTCTCCCGATAGTTACTACATTTCTGTCTATTTTACCATGAAATGTGTTCTGTGTCATCCCAGATTTTCTACCGTAATATTTCTGAAAAAATAGTCCAGTATTTCTCTGTAATCATACCCCTGCTCTGCCATCTTATCTGCTCCGGTCTGACTCATTCCGACACCATGTCCATATCCTTTTCCTCTGACCTGGAGATTTCCATTCTGCGTTCTCTCCAGTTCAAAATAAGCACTTGGAAGAAGACTTCCTCCTGTTGTTTCTGTTCCATCTTTTTCCGTGATCATACAATTTACAGGTGCCAGAAATTTACGAATCTCATATTCATTTTCTATTATGCAGGAATCTTTGTCTGACACAGCCTCGAGTGCTGTAGCTGCCCCGCTCTCACTGCGTCTGGTTACAGTAACCGATCTGAGTACTGTACCTTTCCCTTTCTCACGTATCCTGTCCTCCAGCATCTTCCACGGAAGTTCTACTATCCAGCTGCTCCATGGTTCTTCTTCATCAAATTTACACGGAACGCTCCTGAGATAAGGAGCTGCTTCATCGCTTCCCCATATCTCGTCTGTACTGGTCACACCTGCCGATGTGGAAAAATAATATGCCTCCACAGCTTCTCCATCCTGACACAGAATCTGTCCTTCCGTTTCTCTCACCGCTTCTGTCGCAGCTTTCTGTGGCTCCATATTCCCATATACCTGGAAGTTCACAGTATCATCTACGTCTGCTTCCAGTTCATGAAGACGTTGTTCCTGAATCTGTTTCCAGGCATATGTTCTTGCACACACAGCCTGTGCTTTCAGTGCCTCTTTTTCATAAGTTGCCGGCATCTCACTTGGGACTACTCTGGTCAGATATTTTTCAAGAAAAAGTTCATTTACTATTATCAGCCCTTCTGCTTTCGGAATAATTTCACTACTTCCGTCGTAGACCGGAGTTCCGGACTGCCTTTGTATGGACAGAATCCTGATTCCATCTTTTTGTGCAGGAATGCGGACCTTATCCCCCTGTTTTTTCACTTCTTCCGCCGTATATGTAATCTCTTTTCCATCATAGGATACTGTGATCTCCTGATGATATCTGGAGTTGAAATCCGTTGTTGTCAAAAGGACACGTATCCCCGGGTCTGCTGCTGATGCTTTCTCAGGCTGCATGCACCACATACCTGCCATCATTATGACGATCAGCACTTTCATCATCCGTTGCCTGCGACAATCATTATTCTTTTCTTCAAAATAAAAAAATCCGACTCTCTTCATACTGCATTATATGAAAAGAATCGGATTCATAACCACATTATTTATTTCTTCACAGAGAAACGATAGATTGTTTCGGAGTAATAACGCTCGCCCGCCTCCAGAATAGGAGAATGGAAATTTTCAACATTCACTGCATTCGGCTCAACCTGCGTCTCCAGACAGAATGCCTCACGTTTATTATAAACATGGCCGTTTTTGCCATGTTCCTGATCAACAAAATTAGCAGCATAAAACTGTACACAAGGACAGTCGGTAAGTACATTCATCTGGATTCCAGTCTTCTCAGACCATGCCTCTGCGATTTCACGGATACTTGCTTTATTGTATCCATCCGTCACATAGTTATGGTCATATCCACCTGTGATCCTGAGCTGTTCAAAATCAGCCTCAATCTCATCCCCGATCTTGTGGGCCTTGCGGAAATCCATCGGAGTTCCTTCTACCGGAACGATCTCGCCAGTTGTCATGAA
>ERZ772889.664-NODE-664-length-35919-cov-13.907679_pt1 | contig 35919 bp, 30 predicted proteins | sample MGYA00512127_ERZ772889 | MGnify/ENA primary metagenome ERZ772889 (study PRJEB29015, sample SAMEA2737689) | human gut metagenome | biome: human gut; feature: human-associated habitat; material: faeces | place: China | collected 2012 ...
ATCGTAAACAGTGCCAACAAATTTAATTCTCTTATCGCTCTTGAAATGAAGTTTTCCCTCCAACTCATTCAGGAACTTCTCATTCACATTTGTAATAATGGCAAAATTCTTTTTGCTCTTACTCTTCATGAACTCCCGAATCATAACTTCAAAAGAGTTCTCCGGTACAAAACGACCGACGACAAGGTAGTATTCCTTTTTCGTCAGCCCCATTTCTTTATACCAGTTCACCAGTTTCTCATCAGTGTCAGCCAGCTTACTGAGGGTCAGATCTGCACCATACGCAATAAATGTGGTCTTCGGATTTCGGCCCTTGATGCCTTTTCCGTCATAGCACTCATGGATATACTTCTCGATATTCACTGAGTCACAGATAGCAAGGTCACAGTATTTAACCATCATCTGCTCAGAAATCTTCCAGTATTTCCGAATCGGTGCTGACCATTTAGCTCTCATCCATTCATGTCCGTCTGGGTTCAGGTACACAGTACCACCCAGCTTATGGATTTCTTTATAGAAATGACCAGCAAAAGGTCCGATACGGCAAGCCATGATATAAACGATTGGATTTTTGATTCTATGTTCTTTTATGTACTTGCAACAAGCCTTCAATGCCGCAACATCATAATAAATTGCCTGTGCAGGTCCAATCTGAGGAATATCTATTTTGAAACAATGTGCATTGTGGAATTCAAACTCATGATCATTGATTCTAGTCACACCATCCACTTTTGTTTCATCCATGCAGCCGTCACCGTTAGCTTTACACGCCACATGATATTTAATATTTTTCTTGTTCTGGTGGTACTCTGTGAGCTTATAAACAAAAGTCTCGTATCCGCCATATGCACCTAAGCTCTTAGCTCCTACCAGAAATACGTGTTGTACTTCGTTTTTCCGCTGCATTCTTTCTACCCCTGTGTTCTTAAAATTTAAAAGTATCCTTATCTTAATTAAGATAAGTTCTCTTTTATACTACAATCACATCGATCCATCTTTCTTAACAACCACCATCACCGTCTTAAAAAGTATCTTAACATCCAATCCAATATCCCAATTCTCAATATACTCCTTATCCAATCTCACTACTTCTTCGAAATCCGTTATGTCACTCCTCCCACTAACCTGCCACATCCCCGTAATCCCAGGTTTAATTGCAAGTCGTGCCTTGTGATGCGGTTCATACAAATTCGTCTCCGAAATCAACGGCGGTCTCGTCCCCACAATGGACATATCCCCTTTCAGCACATTAAAAAACTGCGGAAACTCATCCAGGCTTGTCCTTCTGATAAAGTTTCCCACCCCAGTCTTATGTGACCCATCCGGCAGCACCTTATTTCCAATTACTCTGGGATCGAAGTCCATCTTGAACATTTTGCCATCGCCCAGTTTGTTCTCTTTCATAAGCTCGGCTTTCCGCGCTTCCGCATCCATGTACATGCTGCGGAATTTGTACATTTTGAATTTCTTTCCGTTCTTTCCCACACGTTCCTGGGAGAAGAAAATCGGACCTGGGGATGCCAGATAGATGGCGGGGCCAACAAAGATGGTAATGATTCCTGTGAAAATACAGCCAACCAGTCCGCCGCAGATATCCATCAGGCGCTTCAGGAAAAGCTGTCCAAAGGATGCATAGTTCAGACTTGTGGTCAGAACGGTATAGCTTCCAACTTTTTCCACAAACTGTCTTTTGCCTGTCTGGTTGATGATTTTTGCAAGGTTCAGATGAACGGTTACACCGGTTTCGGTGAGCTTGTCGATAAGCCCGTCTGGGTATGGCAGATCTTCGGAGATGACGATCAGCACCTCGTCAATCCACTCCTGGCAGACGTACATAGGCACGTCACTTTCGCTAGCAACAACAGGAACGCCACAGATTTTCTCACCGGTACATTCCTCATCAATCACAACCACTCCGGCAAGGGAATATCTGGCATAATTGTTTTCCTGCATGCTGTGCACTACGTTCTTCGCTACCGCTTTGGAGGTGATGATCAGCAGCTTCTTGTCGCCGCCATTTTCCATTTTTTTATGTAAGGAATTTTTCCAGATTTCTCTTATGGCATAGGTGAGGATCAGGTAGATCACAATTGTAGTAATCAGGATCATTCTGGAAAAGCTCTGGCCTTCCTGGATTATGAACAGGTAAGCGATTGCAAGAGCACCTACTATCACAGCATTTTTCAAGGTGGAGACAAATTCCTTATAGTGACCTCTTTTCAGAACGCTTTTCATGGTGCCGGAGGTGAAGATCACCACCAGGTCTGCAAATCCAAGGAATATTGCCATATTTCGATACAATATATCTCCATACACATTGAATCCGTATCCGCGGAATGCATATGCCAAAATAAATGCCAGCTGCAGACAGATCATATCCAGAACAATAAAATCCGCATGTTTTAACCAGCCCTCTGAGTCCTTCCGATACATATTTTCCCTTTTCCTCCCAAGTACTTTTCTTCCGTTCAGCTTAGGTAAATACAGCTGACAGAATCCTTCCATTCTCTAAAATGCAATGGCAAAATCCATTTTTCGTGTTATATTTATAACTTATCTAAATTTATATTTTCCCGCCAACGCTTCCCGGTTATGCTTTTTCTCAGGCATATTTAGGTCACATCACTCCAGATCTGTAACCACCGTTTATGTGTCAGCGGTATTATTTTTTTTCCAATTTCGACAAATTTCACCATTCCAGTCTTCTTAATAAAATACCACCCTGCTATATTAGTGTCAACCCCCCCAGGTTTCTTTCTGGCTTTTCCGGCAAAGTTTGGTAATTTTATCCACTTAACCCGATTTTCCCACTGGTTTTTTCCACTACTTTTTCATAAAGTGTTTGATAAACAGGTACATGAGAATCACCAATGCCCCAAAGTATCCCAGCACTCCAAAGGCCGGAATTCCCATTATCTTCGGTGTCATGTCTGTGGTGCAGATAATACTGGAGCTGATCAGAAGTGCCATTACCCAAAGACCAAGCACAATGTTTCGGATCAGGCGGCGCATCAGCCACGCCAGGTCATCAGAAGCATGCAGATCCAGGTTAATCTTGGTCTGGCCTTTCATACAGCCCTGCAGGAAATCTGCCGCCAACGCAGGGATATCCACGGCGCGGAGCATGGAGCGATACAGCTTTTTCCCGGTGCCCTTCATCTGTTTCTTCCAGTTTCCCTTCTCCAGAAGGTTTCCCTTCAAACGGGCTGCTGCAATCTGCACCATATTAATCTCCGGGCTGATATCTGCCAGTACCCCTTCCATATGCGTCAGTCCTCTTGCAAGCATGGTAAGGCCATGGGGCATGACGATCTTGTTCTCCTTCATTACGTCCATCAGATCTGTGAGGATTTCTACGATATCGATTTCGCCAAAATCTGCGGTGCCGTATTTCGCCATAAGGTCTCGGATGTCTGTGTAAAGGCGGCTCTGATTGGGTTTCCCCTTGAATTCTCCAAGTGCCAGCACTGCATCCTGGATTTTTCCAATGTCATTCAGTGCCACTCCTTCGATAGCCTGACCGATCAGCTCGCGGTCACGTTCATTCAGCCGTCCCATCATTCCCATGTCGATCCACACGATCTTGCCGCCCTGGATCATCACATTTCCAGGATGGGGATCTGCGTGGAAAAAGCCGTCGTCCATAACCTGCTTGATAAAATTATCTACAAATTTGCTGCCGATCTCATCAAGGTCATAGCCGCCTGCAAGAAGCTCTTCCTTATGGTCGATTGGAATACCATCAATGTATTCCATAACAAGGACGCTGGCTGTGGTATATTCCCTGTAAAGAATGGGCGTTTTCACAAATGCCACCTTTTTATTTTTCCTGGAAAATTCTTCCATGTTTGCCGCTTCCGTCAGGAAATTCATCTCTTCCTGGGTGACACGCCACAGCTCTTCCAGCACAAGATTCAGATCTACCGCTTCCTTGATACTTACAGGTGGAAGGAGCTTCACCGCCTTTTTCATCAGTCCGATATCGCGGGCCATGATTTCGTAGATGCCCTTTCGCTGAACCTTTATCACAACTTCTTCGCCGGTTTTCAGGACGGCGCGGTGTACCTGGGCGATAGAGGCTGAGCCAAGGGGCTTCTCCTGGATTTCCTGAAATTCTTCCTGCCAGGGACAGCCAAATGCTTCCCGGAGGACTTCTTCAACTTCTGCAAATGGCATGGGGTCTACATCAGAGCAAAGCTTCATCAGCTCGTCGCAGTAACGCTTGGGCAAAATGTCGGAGCGCATGGACATGATCTGTCCCAGCTTGATGAAGGTGGGACCAAGATCTGTGAGAATGAGACGGAGCTTCTCCGGGGAGACGCCTCGGGTGATGGCATGCTTGTGGAGGACGGCTGTAATTTCTTTTAGCCTTTCTTTATAAGTGCCGGTGTCTTTGCCATTTGACTTCTTACCAGCTGTACTGCTTTTCTCAGTTTTACCCTGTTGGATTTCTGCTTCCAGATTCTTTCTTTGCGCCTGGTCTGCCTCTGACTTCATCGTACTGTCATTCTTTGTCACACCCATGTCTGTTCCCCTCACTGAAAAGACAGGATTCGGGTACTCTTTCTCCTCATCCTGCCTTCATAAATTTCTTTATTTTGTTCTGCAATGCCATTCAGGATTTCCTGCTGCACTTCTTAAACAAGGCAATACTATTTCTTTTTCGGAAAATGTTATTGCTTATTCCTGAGGGTCGTCCTCGTATTCTTCTTTGGCTTCCTCCACTTCTTCTGCCTCTTCCTCTTCTTCGGCAGTCTCCTCTGCGTCTACGTCTTTTGCCTGCATTTTGCTGATCTGCTCTTTCAGGGCAGCCAGCTGATCCGGAGTCATTTTGCCAAGGACTTCCTTCAGCTCATCCGGGTTGGACGGCTTCAGGGTTACGTTTACGTTCTTCTTCACGCTCTCTTTGATATTGTGCTTCAGCTCCTGATTGAGGACCTTGCCCTGTTCTACAGTGAGCTCACCTTTCTTTACCAGTTCATCCAGAACTTCTTTGGATTTCTCTGCGGTCACTGCTGCAGTGCCGATTCCTGCAAGTAATATTTTTTTGATGCCTTCTCCAAGTTCCATAGTGTGTGCTCCTTTCTTATTTACAGCTGTATCTGCCAACTCCCTGTAGGATTTTCGTTTTCAGCAGATCGGACTTCTCATAAAAGTCCAAGAAATACCAGCCCTTTAGGTACAATTTCTTTTGTTTCCACAGTATAACACATTTTGTTAAAAATAGCTATATTTTTCCTATAACGCCTTCATTTTATAATCCAAATCACCAATCATATAACTTCTTTTATATGTACATTTACATGTATTTGCATCAAATATAGCAACATTATAGGAATTCTTATCAAAAGTACTGATATATTTCACTCCATCATACCCCAAATATTTCGCAAAATCACTTATATATTGAGTTGGCAGATAATCAAGATCACTGTCTCTTTTACTCACGGGTTTTGCAAGATCTTTTTCTATATTTCGAAGATGTTTTTCATTAAGTAAAAATTTCACCTTGTCTTTATCTGCATAGAATGGTGAATTGTGTGTGATCATACTTAGATCAATAATCTTCAAATCTTGCTTAACTCTAAATGTACCAATTGTAACAAAGTCGAAAACTCCAGCACGAATTTCTTTTATCGTTGTTTTTCTTTCATTCGCCAAATACAGACAACTAATTCCCTTTGAATTTGCTCTTCCAGCGGACGCTACATCATCTGGAGGTGCTCCCATTTCACTTGGTTTATACCCTTTTGCGTCTTTTGCAATTCGTGCCCGGTATAATCTGGTTCCTTTCGGAATAACAGAAACAATCTCTCTCAAAATTTCAGCCAACATTTCCAAATTAATGTACTTCGCATGAAATCTATTTTCATTACGCAAATACCGTCTAAAATCTTCCCACTGGTATTTTCCCAAGACAGAGTTCTGTTCCAAAAAAGTATCTTCATATAGTTTGGGTATTCCTACCTTCTGAGACAAAAGCCTCTCATCCAAATCAATTGACGATGTTATTATTTCTTCGAGAATTGTTCTTATCCCAGCTTCTTCAAGATTAAATATCTTCCAATCGTTCTTTATATGTTGTTCTATGTTCTTTTTCGCGTCATCTGGAAAAGCTGCATCCAAATTTTCCTCGGGACTGTATATTTCTATTATGGATGTTAACAATTCTTCAAAATCTGAATTCCAAAAATCTGAATCACTGTCATAAATCCAAGTATCCTTAGCTCCACAAATAGAGCACTGCCCTTTATGATTGAGAGATTCTATGGAGGCCCTTATCTCTGGATCCTTAAAGCATTCCACACAACAAATCATATATTTTCCTCCAGGAAATCCCCCATCAGTTCAAGGTGATGCATTAACGAATATTTTTTTATCACGCCCAGGCCTGGAAATCTTCCGTTTTCGTAATAATTAATTAAAGTTCTCCCCCCTCTTGTCTTTCTGATCTGATCTAATTTATCCCATTCAACAAGTTTATCCATGGCTTCTTCAAATTTTCTTGGTGCATCAGAATAACCTATATTGGAATCAGATACAAAATGGTGAACTCTTAATTCCATCCTTTCTCCAAAATAAACAATATGAATTGCAATTGCTACGGGTGCAAAACCACTCTCATCATATTCATTTCCTACTATTGAATAATCTGAAAAACCCTGATATCCTCTTCTGGCAAAAACTAAATGGTTTTTGCTAAAAAATACGTCTGGCTCATCAATATAGTCAGCATTCCTTTTTGCTTTCTGATAGCAGTCTTCCAGAATAATAGCATTTCCGACCACTTCATCTTTAAAGTCTTCATCTTTCGGAATAAATGATGCTTCCACTAAAAGTTCATTGCCATGTTCTATATAAAATTCATCATTTCCTTTATTTTGATTTAATAAGTATATTTTTTCTCGTTTCTCTTCTGGCATTTTCAATATCTTATCTACTGTTTTTACATCAACTAAATATGCTTCACAAATATGTTTGTCTTTTAAAACGCTGTCATATTCAGCCAACAAATTTTTCAATTTTGCCTTTTTTTCTTCTGTATCTGCATTTTCAGAATCTATTACAGCTTTCTGATATTCATCATCAAAATTTCCCACTATAGGATTCTTTATTAATATAATCTGTCTTTCATTTTCAGCAAATTTTTTCAAAGTTGATACAAAGGTACTGCTGAATTTTACTGGTTCAAGAACCGGTGTAACACATTTGCTTAACTTTTTTGCTTCCAGCAATTCCCGTAAACATAATAGTTCATTCTGTCTCCCTCTTAAATATGGATAATACATCTTACACCTCCAGTTTCTCGTTCCAAAACTCATTTATAAGCTCATACTGATTATGATTTTCCTTCGAAAAATATGTATAAAAACGCAATTCATACGGTATTGTTTCTTCAAATACATCTTCTACAACTAACTGCATTCTTTTCTTAAGACATTCAAGCATGTCTTTTTGAAAAGTTTTAATATTTATTCTTCTTGCCCATTTAAGACATTCTCGATAATATTGAAAGTTATTAACTTCTGGCAATTTGCCATAATGTTTTAACAAAATGCTCTCAAATTCCTTCTTTCTCAAGATTCCAAACATTGTTTCATAAGACAATTCACAATCATTACATTTTTCTTTCTTTTTGCAACGAATATTTCCATTTTTCCCCAGAACATAGATTCCCACTTTCGACTCATCAAGAATATCCTTTATTTTATCATATTGCTTATTCCCGACAACAACATTTACATACTTAAATGCCTTATAATAGTCTGAAAGCTGACTGTTCAATCTATTAAGATTGTCCAGATCAGTTTTTATTTCATATACAACACCTCTACCATTAATCATTATAAAATCTGCTTTCGAATCACCTATAGGTAGTTCAGTTAATGCCACAGTATTATATAAATCATGTTTTTTTATCAGCAGTTGATTTAAAATTGTATTTTTAAAAAAATATTCGTTTCTATACGAATGATCCATGTAATGATATATTTGACTTATGGCTTCTCCATAAGTAATATTTTCATTTTCTTTAACGTATCTGCTAACACATTTAAAAAATATATCTTTATCCTTTTTCCCACTAATCATTTTATCAATATATGGAACTGTGAAAACCTTATTTATAAAATAATCATATAATTTGTTCATTAATTTTCCCTCATTCCATATTTTTCACTCTTACAAAATTAGATTCTAAAACCATTTATGTTTTTATATTACCATACTTCTCTTTAATCTGCTATTGCCATTTTTTATAAAAGAGAGTAACCATCTTGGTCACTCTCTTCTAATAATTACAAGCTCAGTGTTATTTACCATTTTCATAGTAACGCAAGCTTTTACAGTATTTCTTTTTAACGAACTCTTTTAAATCACTCTGTTTATAGGACTCCCAGAAATACCAGCCCTTTGGGTACGAAAATGATCAGTCCGGCGATGGCGGCCATGATTGCGGCGATCAGGACGGCGCCTGCGGCAGTGTCCTTGGCGATCTTCGCCAGGGGCTTGTACTCGCTGGTCACCAGATCTACCACGGATTCTACGGCGGTGTTCACCAGCTCCAGTGCCATCACCAGTCCGAAAAGGCCAAGACAGATGCACCATTCCACTGGGGAAAGCTTCAGGATGATGCCTGCGATCACTACCAGGACTGCCATGATACAGTGGATCTTCATGTTCCGTTCCTTGCGGATACAGATGAAAATTCCTTCAAATGCGTATCCGAAACTTTTCGTAATTGGTGGTTTCTTTGGTGCTGTCATTTCGTACCCTTCCTGTCTGTTGGTTTGGGAGTAGTATAGCATATTTTGTGAGAAATTACTATAAATTTAGATAATTTTTACAATTTTCTCATTATTGCTGTACGAATTGCAAAAAGGGCAAGCTGCAAAACAGGCCTGCCCTTACATACATTTTCTAAATATCCAGTTTACTAAAATCAATCACCAGGTTCTCATAAATTTCTGCTTTTACCGAATCCTGCAGTGTATATTGTTCCGTATCTCCTTTTTCAAAATTATATACAAATATCTGATTCTTAGCCGCATCTATGATCCAGTATTCTCTTACACCTGCTGTTCTGTATTTAAAAAGCTTCGTATAATAGTCCATTCGTTTACTTGCAGGAGAAACAATCTCAATAATCCAGTCTGGTGTGTTCTGTTAGGTGGTGCCGTATAGTATATATGTCCATCAATAAGCTCCGCTCTCTCCCCTTCTGGAAGAGCATATATATCATCTATTGTATAAACTTTTTCTTCGAGTAATGGCATGTAATCAGTCCTTTTCGATGATTTCTATTACTTCTAAGTATATCGAAAGAACTTCTTCAAATCAACCATTTGAAAATGAATTTTCATTGAAATAAATCAAAAAGCAGTTTATAACTTTATATCTTTCTGCCGTTCTTTTAGTTTCTCCATAACCGTAGGATACCGCTTATAATCTGTATGTGGCAATGCCTGTGCCGCTACCATTAATTCCAGGAAATCCTCCACTTCGGCGAACTGAATATAAACCATTTCTTCCAGGATCTGGTCGATGTCAGTGAGGAGACTTCGGTTTAAAAGAAGCTTCTGAGCTCCTTCCAGTGAGGAGTTTCCAGCGTTGATAATGTGGTCGCGATCCATATCGGGATACATGCCGATGGTGATGGCGGATTCTTTGGATACATGTTTGCCAAAGGCTCCTGCCACGTAGAAGCGGTCTGCCTGTTTTAAGTCAAGACCGGATTCACGGAGCATGATTTCGACCATGGTGTGAGCGGCGGATTTGGTGCGGATAAATTCGTCGATGTCCTTCTGGTAGAAGTACAGACCGGGGGCATATTCCACGCAGAGCTGGTTGTCTCTCTCCTGAATGAGAGGGCTCTTTTCCGGTGAAAGCTTGCCGCGGATGTCGATCCAGCCTTCCAAAAAAAGTTCTGCGATCAGGTCTATGATGCCGGAACCGCAGATTCCCTGAGGCGCAGAATTTCCAATTACATGCACAAAGATGTTTCCATCCCTTATCTTCACTTCATCTACTGCCCCTATGTCCGCCCGCATTCCGGTACGCACCACGCCTCCCTCCAGCGCTGGTCCTGCTGCGCCTGCGCCGCATAGAAGAAATTCTTTATTTCCAATCACCAGCTCGCCGTTGGTTCCGATATCGAAGAAAACACTGATCTCGTTTTTCTTGTATAATTCAGTGTCAATCATGCCGCTGATAATATCGCCACCAAGGTAGTTTGACTTGGCAGGGTAACAATAAACGTAGCCTTTCAGCGGAATGTCCAGATCGCGCGCCAGCTGGAAGCCGGGGCGATCGGCGTGGACTGCATGTGGAGTGTAGAAAACGCAGAAGGCGTCCATTCCAAGAAGGAAGTGAATCATGGTGGTGTTACCCGCGATTACCATGGAGAGCGCGGAGTGGCTTGCATCCAGCTTATCCATGCATTCACAAATGGATTCCACCGTAGCCCGCCGCACTTCTTCCAGCTTTTCCCTATTATCTTTACAGTAAAAAATCCTGGACAGAATATCTGTCCCCCACTGGATCTGCTTATTGAAGCAGCTGACTTCCTTCAAAATCTCTCCACTGTTGCAGTCCAGAAGTCTCGCCACCACAGTGGTACTTCCCAGATCCACCGCCAGCCCATAATGCTGCGCGGTGGTATCTCCTTCCTCTATCTCCACCATTTCCCAGTTTTCCCCATTCCAGGCAAGGGAAACCGTTATTTTCCACTTTGCGTTGTCCAGCAAGGGGTATAACTTCCACAAAATGTGGACAGGCATATGAACTCGCTCTTCCACACCTGCTGCCGCCAGACTATCCAGGATCCGCTGCTGGTCTGAGCGGGGATCGTCTTCGGTTGGGAGGGGGAGTTCGAGATATCGTTTTTGGCTGAGTCCATTCATCATTTTTCAGCTCCTTATTTTTTACTCATTTTGAGTGTATTTATATATTCTATTCCTTATTTGGATATTTTTTATTGACGTAATTCGAATTATTCTATATAATAAATATATGTATTTCAAATTTAATATATTTTCCCGAGCAGTTGGGGGACGTGCTCTCACCCATCCGAGTTTTATGGAGGAGGTGATACTTATGTCAACCTATGAAGAATTTATGGTTATTTTAACCGCAGGTATTTTACTTGTTTCTATTCTGGAATTCGCCATACATAAGAAATAGCCGTCCTAACCCTCGGAAAGTTGCGGAACGGCTATCTCAATAGTCAACACCCAATATAACAGGATCAGGTAGAGAGCATCTACCTTCCAACTGTTCTGGTGAGTATATTATATCTATTCTATACTATATTGTCAATTAAGTTTTTAAATTTAATATAATTTGTTACTGTTCGCTAGTAACATTTCGCGAGGTGTTTTTTGTGAACAAAGTTCACAGAAAACCCGAGAATTTCGGCGCGAAATCATGCGAATGCATGATTTCTGTGCATCGCGAAGCGGTTACTGGTCACGGAGTGAACAGTAACTATATTTTCCTGAGCAGCTGGGGGACGTGCTCTCACCCGTCCGAGTTTTTACGGAAGGGGGTGATTATTATGTCAACATACGAAGAATTTATGGTTATTTTAACCGCAGGTATTTTACTTGTATCAATTCTGGAGTTTGCCATACATAAGAAATAGCCGTCCTGAGCCCGCAAAGTTCGAGGACGACTATCCATAAGTCCATTACCGCACTAGCAGGAGCGGGTAGAGAGCATCTACCTTCCAGCTGTTCTGGTAAGTATATTATATCTATTCTATATGATTTTGTCAATCAATAATAGAAAATGGAGGGATTTTTATCATGACTTTTGGAAAAAGACTTATGCAGCTGCGTAAAGAACATGGTTATCGCAATCGCGACGCTTTCGCTGCCGAGCTTGGCATTCCTGCCAACACTTTGCGTAATTACGAAATGGACATTCGGGAACCAAGCTTTCCATTCCTTATAAAGATGTCGCAGCTTTTTCATGTCTCTACAGATTACCTGTTAGGGTTAACAGAAGAAAGAGCGACTACAGCTGTCGATGTTCAATCCATCTCCGAACAGCAGCTTATCGAGAAATATCGTCTTCTTGACTGCACTGGAAAAGAACTTGTAGATTACACAATTGCCATTGAATTAAAGCGAACCACCTTATTGGAAAATCAAAAAAATCGTATTCTCCATTATGAGCAGACATTTAATTCCTTAAAGCAGTCATAATCGTTTTATGCATTTTCTATATACTTCTACAACCAACAGTGGACTATCTCTGCATTTTCTCTGGCTACGTCAAAACTCCCCGCCAGCTTCCTGACAGGGAGTTTCTCTATTCCAGTAATCTTTATTTTGCAACAAAGTTCACAATCTTATTCGGTACATAAATCTCTTTCACAAGAGTCTTTCCTTCCAGGAAGGAAGCCACTCTTTCATCCTTCTTAGCCAGCTCAAGAGCTTCCTCTTTCGCACAGCCGTTAGGGATTACGATGGTTCCGCGAACCTTACCGTTGACCTGGACACCAATTTCTATGGAGTCCTCTACAGTCTTGCTCTCTTCATATTCCGGCCACTGGGAAAGGGAAAGTAAACCTTCTCCACCGATGGTCTCCCAGATTTCCTCGCAAAGATGAGGTGCAAACGGGCAAAGGAGCTTGATGAAAATCACAAGGTCATCCTTGCTGATCTTGCCAACAGCATAAATCTCATTGATGAGAGTCATCAGGCAGGCAATTGCAGTGTTAAACTTCATAGCCTCGATATCGGAGGATACCTTCTTGATTGCCTTATGGATCTTAACCTCCATATCCTTGGCTGCCGGCTCCTCTGTCATGATATCGGTCAGTCCTGCAACTCTCTCAAGGAAACGCTTGCAGCCTCTTACGGAGCTGTCGTTCCACGGAGCAGCTGCGCCGTAGTCACCCATGAAGAGAACGTAGGTACGAAGTGCATCTGCACCATACTCATTTACAATGTCAAGCGGGTCAACAACGTTGCCCTTGGATTTACTCATCTTGTCACCGTCTGAACCAAGGATCATACCCTGTGCAGAACGTTTCGCATATGGCTCCGGAGTATTGACAATTCCCATGTCATACAGGAAATGATGCCAGAATCTGGAGTAGATCATATGTCTGGTTACATGCTCCATACCGCCGTTGTACCAGTCAACCGGCATCCAGTATTCCATCTTCTTGCGGTCTGCAAGAGCTTCTGTATTATGTGGATCCACATAACGAAGGAAATACCAGGAAGATCCAGCCCACTGTGGCATGGTATCCGTCTCTCTCTTGGCATCGCCGCCGCATTTCGGGCATTTGCAGTTTACAAAAGAATCAATCTTTGCAAGCGGAGACTGTCCGTCCTCACCTGGCTGGAAATCCTTGATCTTCGGCAGACGAAGCGGAAGCTCCTCATATGGAACCGCTACATCACCGCATTTCGGACAATGAACGATCGGGATCGGCTCGCCCCAGTATCTCTGACGGTTAAATGCCCAGTCTTTCATCTTGTACTGAACGCCAGCTTTACCAATACCCTTCTTCTCAAGCTCTTCCAGCATGCGCTTGATGGAATCCTTCTTATTTGTATAGCCATTCAGGAAATCGGAGTTGATCATCTCGCCGTCACCTGTGTAGGCTTCTTTCTCAATATCGCCGCCCTTGATAACCTGGATAATGTCAATACCAAATTTCTTGGCGAAATCATAGTCTCTCTGGTCATGTGCCGGTACTGCCATGATCGCGCCGGTACCATATCCCATCATTACATAGTCTGCAATGTAGATCGGGATCTTCTTGCCATTTACAGGGTTTACGCCCTCAAGTCCCTGGATGCATACACCTGTTTTCTCTTTTACAAGCTGTGTTCTCTCGAACTCAGTCTTCTTCGCACACTCTTCACGGTAAGCCTTGATCTCATCCATGTTGGTAATGCGGTCAGCATACTTGTCGATCAGCGGATGCTCCGGTGCGATAACCATGAAGGTTACACCGAACAGGGTATCTGGTCTGGTGGTGTAAATCTGCAGTGTCTCATCAATTCCGTCAACTGCGAAGTTTACGAAAGCACCTGTGGATTTACCGATCCAGTTTACCTGCTGCTGCTTGATGTTCGCCGGATAGTCCACATCCTCCAGTCCCTCAAGAAGCTTGTCTGCATACTGGGTGATTCTTAAATACCAGACATCCTTGGACTTCTGGATAACGTCGCTGTGGCAGATATCGCATTTGCCGCCCTGACTGTCCTCATTGGAAAGAACAACCTTACAGGATGGGCAATAGTTAACTAAGGTCTTATCACGGAAAACAAGTCCGTTCTCAAACATTTTCAGGAAAATCCACTGGGTCCATTTATAGAAATCTTCCTGTGTGGTATCGATCACACGGCTCCAGTCAAAGGAGAATCCAACACTCTTCAGCTGATTGGTGAATTTCGCAATGTTCTGGTCTGTGATCTCACGAGGATGTGTATTCGTCTTAATCGCATAATTCTCAGTAGGAAGTCCGAATGCATCGAATCCGATGGGGAACAGTACATTGTATCCCTGCATTCTTCTCTTTCTGGAAAGTACCTCGATACTGGAATATGCCTTAATATGTCCAACGTGCATTCCCGCACCACTTGGGTATGGGAACTCTACAAGGCCGTAGAATTTCGGTTTATCACTTCCGTCAACAGCTTTAAATGCCTGCTGCTCTTCCCACTTTTTCTGCCATTTCGGCTCGATTTTCTTAAAATTGTGTTTCATTGATGGTTCCTCCACATTTATTGTGCCTGTCATAACTGTTCAATGCATTCACAGCTATTGCCTGTCAACAAAATAACTGTCGGCTGATCCGCCTGTTTATCGCGCAGATCAGGCGCGTTATTTTGCAAAAATCCTTTTACCATTCTAATCCAACATAGTGGTTTTGTCAACGAGAAACCGCCTCTATTGCGGCCTGAAGCTGATTATCCTCGTCATGGGTATAATCCGTCCGGTTCAAAAGACTGGCATCCAGTTTCACCTCCACATCCGGTGTGATTCCCACCTTGTGGATATCATTGCCCTTGGGGGTAAAATATTTCGCCGTAGTCAGCTTCACAGCACTTCCATCAGAGAGCTGGCGGATGCTCTGAACGATTCCCTTCCCATAAGTGGTGGTTCCCACAATCGTTCCAATCTCATAATCCTTCACTGCCCCAGCAAAAATCTCTGATGCACTGGCGCTGTTCTCATTTACCAGCACTGCCAGCGGAATGTCGATCGGAGTGTCGCCGTCACACTTCATCTCCTGTTTTTCCCCATATTTATCCTCTGTATACACGATCAGTCCTTCGGGCAAAATCTGACGCAGCACATCGCACACAGAAGAAAGCACCCCACCTGGATTGTCACGAAGATCTACGATCAGCTTCTCCATGCATTTTGCCTGAAGATCTTTGTAAGCATCCTCAAACTGCTGGGGTGTCACCATGGTAAACTCTGTAATTCGCAAATATCCTATAGAATCCTCCAGCATTTCATAAGAAACAGTGGGCAGCTCCACATCGCTCAAAGTCACTGTAATTTCTTCCGGTTCATCTGCCTCCTGGTGATAAACGGTCAGGATAGAAGTACCGTCCTCCTTTTCCCGTATCATCTTTGAGACCTCAGCTGGCGTCATTTCCGTTACATCCGTTCCGTTCACAGCTGTGATCACATCATTCGCCTTCAGCCCGGCCTCATCTGCCGGACTGCCCTCATAACAATCTACCACCAGAATTCCGCCCTCCGTATTCTGGGTAATGCTCACACCGATTCCAGAGTAAGAGCCCTCGGTGTCTCTCATCTCCTCCTCGTATTCTTCCTCCGTATAATACCTGGAATACGGATCCCCCAGCCCATAAAGAAGTCCGGTATAAATCCCCTCCTTCAGCGAATCCTCATCCACATCTTCCAGATAATTCTGATCTATAATATCTTCCAGATACTTAATCTTCTGCGTAACCGCCACATCCGACAGAACTGTACTTCCTGCACGACCCGCTTTCTGGAGACCAACATAGCCTCCCCCCAGTACCAGAGACGCACACAGCACTCCGGTTACAGCTCCCTTTATAAATTGTTTATCTGCCATTTATAGTTCTCCTCATTTTCGCAATATAAGTTCTATCCAGTTACCTGCCAGCTCACCGGAACGTTGCACCAACTTGCGTGGAATATCATTTGCCCAAATGCGTCCGCCCTGAATACCCTCTCTGTCTCTTTATACAAAAGGACTGCCAGATCTCTCCAGCAGTCCCCATATCCTCTTCTCATATTCTGGCGGAATGCGAATAACCGCCCTTATTGTAAAACAGAATTCTCACACCTTCAAGTGTTTTCTTGTAGTAATAAAGCTTCCCACAAGACCGATTCCAATTCCCAGTGCCAGCGCCACCGGAACCAATGTCTGGTAGATCTGTCCAACCGGAATGAAATCTACAACACCCAGAAGTACGCTGAACTTGGTATATACATAGGTTACCACATTATTGTAACAGAAATACAAAATGATCAGTGGAATTCCCGCACCGATCAGTCCCAGGATCATACCCTCCAGAAGGAACGGTGCACGTACAAAACTATCGGTAGCACCAATATATTTCATAATTCCGATCTCGTCCTTACGAACTGTAATACCAACGGAAATGGTATTACTGATCAGGAAAACAGCGATCAGCAGCAGGATCACGATCACAGCCACAGATACATAGGAAACAATACGGTTAATGGAACCAAGAGTCTTGGCAGCCTGCTCAGACTGATTAACCTCTCGTACATTATCCAGTGTCTTGATGTAGGCAACCAGCTCAGACTGTTTCTCAATGTTGTTCATGTACACACGGTAGTTAGATGAGTTTGCCAGCGGGTTATCATCCTTGAAACCGTCTGCTGCCTCAGAGTCATCACCGAAGTATTCCTGCTTCATCTTCTCCCAGGCTTCATCACCGGACTCAAATTCAATCTTGGAAACCTCCGGGCGCTGCCTGATCAGTTCTCCAACTGCATCCATCTGCTCCTGCGTGGTTCCTTCATTAAAAAGCACTGTGATCGGCACATCTTCCTCAACCTTATGTGCCAGCGTATTCACATTATTTACAATGGAAAAGAAAATTCCGAAAAGAAAAATACATGCTGCCATCGTAATAATAGAAGCAATGGAAAACATGAAATTTCTCTTGATGTTCTTGATACCCTGCTTCAGAGTATACCAGATGGTACTAGGCCTCATAATATTCTCCCTCTTTCTCGTCGCTGATGATCACTCCATTATGCATGGTCAGTACACGCTTCTTCATGGAATTGACAATCTCTTTATTGTGGGTTACTACCAGAACGGTGGTTCCACGCTGGTTGATCTCCTCAAGGAGCTTCATGATCTCCTCGGATGTCTTCGGGTCAAGATTACCAGTAGGCTCGTCTGCAAGAAGGATGTCCGGACGGTTTACAATTGCCCTGGCAAGGGCAACTCTCTGCTGCTCTCCACCTGACAGCTCGTCCGGGTATGCCTTGTATTTCCCTGCAAGTCCAACCTCCTGAAGTACCTCCGGAACTCTCTTGCGGATAACTCTGGTAGGACGGTTCACAACACGCTGGGCAAAAGCTACATTCTCATACACATCCCTGTCCTTCAGAAGACGGAAGTCCTGGAATACAACACCAAGCTTACGGCGGTATTTGGCCACACGGCGGTGCTTCATCCCCTCAAGCTTCTCTCCGCTTACGATAATCGTACCGGATGTGGAATCCAGTTCCTTCAAAAGCAGCTTGATCAGCGTGGATTTACCAGAACCGCTGTTTCCTACTATAAATACGAATTCACCTTTATCTACATGGAGATTGGCGTGATTCACTGCCGGCAGTCCCGGTCCATAGGACTTGCTCACATCTATCAGATCAATCATGATATCCTCCTAAATTTTTCATATAAAAATTCAATTCAGCAGTTTGCTTAATTTTTATGTAACATTATTGTAATATATGTCTGGTGAAAATGCAACCTTATTTTTGCAGTACTTTATTATAACAGAGAAAACTAAGAACGCAATAGATTTCACAAAGGAAACACAAAGCAGATTCAGGAATGATTTTTCAAACACGCTCTAGTAAATCACAAGAAATAAAATATGCCTGCCACAAACAAATGCAGCAGGCACAGAAATTACAGATATGAAAATTAATACTCCAGAGTCTCCATATACTTCATGTATCTTACAACCATCAGCGCAATCTTGAATGTGATCGCATCCTCGAATACACGAAGGTCAAGACCGGTGCTCTTCTGAAGCTTGTCCAGACGATAAACCAGAGTATTACGGTGAATGTAAAGCTGTCTGGAGGTCTCGGATACATTCAGGCTGTTCTCGAAAAACTTGTCGATGGTGACCAGAGTCTCCTCGTCGAAATCATCCGGGGACTTGCCGCCGAAGATCTCCTTAATAAACATCTTGCACAGCGGGATCGGAAGCTGATAGATCAGACGACCAATTCCAAGAGAGCTGTAAGCAATAACATCCTTCTCAGGTGAGAAAATCTTGCCTACATCAAGAGCCATTCTGGCTTCCTTGTAGGAACGGGAAACTTCCTTCAGCTCGCTTACGATAGTTCCGTATGCAATATGTGTATTATTCTCTTTCTCAAGGCCTAAGGTATCAAGGATGGTCTGGGCAAGCTTGTCCATCTCCTCGTATCCTTCATTCTCCTCAAGCTCCTTGACAATGATAATACTCTTCTCATCAACAGCTGTGATAAAGTCCTTGCTCTTGCCGCCGAACAGGCTCTTCACGCTCTCCATAGAGCTGTGCTCTCTCTCCTGCTCAAGCTCCAGGATCATAACCACCCGTCGAACGTCAGCATCAATATGAAGCTTCTTCGCACGATTATAAATATCTACCAGAAGCAGGTTATCAAGAAGCAGGTTCTTAATGAAGCTGTCCTTGTCAAAACGCTCCTTATATGCAACGATCAGGCTCTGGATCTGGAAAGCGGCAAGCTTTCCTACCATATAAGTATCTTCATCTTCTCCGTGGGCGACCAGAATGTATTCCAGCTGGTAATCATCACAGACCTTGAAATACTGATAACCTTTCACAAGCTGGCTGGCAGCCTGGGATTCCACAAATGCCTGAATATCCTGTGGCTGAATCTCAAATTCACTGTAGGTGGACGCCAGTGTCTTGCCATCTGTGTCAATAATGCAAAACTCCGTCCTGGATATCTCCCTGAGCCCCTCAAGTGTATTCTGCAGTACCTGATTTGATATCATTACCCTTCCGTCCCTTCTTGTAAATTATAGGGCTACTGGTCTCACAGCTGTCAATGTATTCCAAGATAGTGAAAACATTGTCAAAGAGAGCAGTAACATTATATGTTCGCCGGTATAACCGGCATGAATCGCTGTCCATTAGTGCCAAAATTCGCGGTCTCAAATCTGTAATATTGCACAAAACCTCAGACAGTCTTAGGAAAATCTACTGATTCCAAAAATTCATGAACCTATTTTAATACAAAATCACCAAAAAAGGAAGAGGAAAGTAGAAAAAATTTACAAATTTCCAGCAAATTTTTTTAACTTTTTCTATATCACTCCAATTTCAAGCCCTATTTTCCCCTTTTTTTGCGGTGCGCAGAAGGCTTTGGTAAAGTTTTTCTTTTTACTTACGTTCAATAAATCCCTCACCATGGACTTCACGCACGTCAGACACGATCACAAAAGCATCCGGGTCAATATGGTCTACCAGCTCTTTCAATGCCACGATCTCCTTGCGTCCCACAACGCAGTAAAGAAGCAGCTTGTCCTGGCCGGAGTACATTCCCTTTCCGTGGACTCCGGTCACGCCGCGATCCAGTTTGTCCATGATTTCTCTGGAAATCTCATCAGGCTTGCTGGTAATGATATACGCCTGTTTGGAAAATTTCAGACCTTCGATCAAGCTGTCAGATACCTTTGTTACAAGATAAACGGCGATGATGGCATAAAGTGCTTTCTGCACGCCGAACACATACATACCCACAAGTACAATGGCTCCGTCAATAAACTGCATGATCTGGGCAATGGAGTAATGGCGGAGCTTCCGCTGCAGCAGTGCCGCCATCATGTCTGTGCCCCCGGTAGTTCCTCTTCCCAGAAACACAAGTCCGATTCCAATCCCCTGGATTACACCACCATAAACGGCTGCCAGCAAAAGATCATTTCCTGCAATATCAAATGCCGGAAGAACCGCCAGCCAGAATGACAGGCAGATTTCTCCCACCAGTGCCCTTTTCACAAACTGGAATCCACTGAGCTTCATTCCGATCAGAAACAGCGGGATATTCAGACTTAAGTTTGTGATCCACAGTGGGATGCCTCCCGGCACGACTCCCTCCGTCCACTCTTTTACCAGGATCGCAATACCGGAAAAGCCTCCGGTTACCATACCGGACATATCGAAAACACTGTTTATGGCAGTTGCCATAAGGGCTGTACCCACAATGATCATCAGGTAGTCCAGGAAGGCAGCTTTTTTGTTATTTTGGAACATGGCGTTACCTCCGTATTCTGCTTTCTTATTCATCATCCTCCAATTGCTTTGTAAGATATCTTCCAACGATTTTGGAAAATCCGGTAATATTCCGGATATATGCAAAATCCTTTCCAAAAATCTTCTTCTCCGTCGCCAGATCTTTCTCTTCCCCGGCGAAAACACCCAGCACGCTCACTCCCTGGCTGCGCAGCTTACGGATCTGGGCTGCAGTGTCAGTAATTGCGTACTTCCCATGATACGGTGCCGGATTCTTCGCATTGGGACGATTGACAATAACATCGTAAGGACGTCCATCACTGAGAATGATCAGAATCTTTTTCTCTTCCTCCCGGTTCAGCAGGCCGTATCCTGCTGCCCGGATGGCAAGTCCGTCACGGTTGTTGGATGATGTTACATAGTTAAATATATTTTCATTTGCACTTCTTGGGTCGTCATATTCTCTGAAGCGATGGAGAATGGTATAGTCCCAGAAAGTGCAGTAGCTCATCACTCTGTGGGGCAGCTCTGCATTGCTAAGTGCCTCGCTGATAATGTAGGCCTGCAGCGCTACCTCGCCCTGTCGGCTCATCTGGGAACCACTGGCATCGATCAGCACATCCACCACAAAATCAGAAGAATCTCCCTTCAATTCCCGCCTAAAAACCTGTGCATCACTGCTTCTTCCAAGCCGCCACAGCCTTGATGGAACAATCATTCCTCTGTCTGAAAGAATCTCCTGATTTTCACTTTTGATGACCAGTGACTTTTTCAGCATTTCTGTGAGAAGGGAGATATTCCGCTTCACAATGCGGTGTTTGTCATGATAAAGCCAGATATTCTTATTTTTCAACCTTTTTGCATATTCATACTGGTAATTTCGTTTTACCGGACTTTTCAGAATCCCCTCAGTAAAATACAGGCTGCAGTCGCTGTGGATGTCACGGCACATCAGCTGGTTCATCCGCTTCTCTTCCAGCTCGCTCAGATACGTTTTTCCAAAATTCAGCTCTACATAGGTGTGGGCTTTTTCCAAAGCCTCCTGAGGCAGAACTGTAATTTTCTGTTTCGACTGCCGTTCCTCTTCCATCTCCCGGGTGACATCCGCATTCTCCATGCCCGCCACATTGGAGGTAAGCTGCTCCATATAGCTTTCCAGTGCGTCCTCATACATTTCTTCGGAAAGATAGTCATGCCAGTCGAACTCCGTCAGATCCTCCATAGTGACAGCAAGCACCTGCTCAAGGGTTGCCTTTTGGGAAAAATCAGGGTCAGCAACTTCATTGTATACCGTGTCTATGATGCGGATTAAAGACATTGTATCCGCAGTCTCTGCTGTGCTGGAAATCAAGTCAATATAGTGATAGATTCCTTTGTATTTTCTATCTTTTTGTTCTTTTTCCGTTATATTTGTTATAGTTTTGTTTAATGCATCCGCATTTTCCCCTCTGTCAATCCGCCTTCTCAGCAGATTCACTCTCAGATAGCCCAGCTTATCTGCTGCCGACGGCATAGTCTCATATTCCTGATCCAGTATGTCCTCGCAGGCTTTCCTCTGCATCTCCCAGATCCCAGGGCGCTGTTCACAGATCCGTTCTCCGATGGCTTCTTCAATACAGAGCTGCGAAACAAAGGTAAGCGCAGCTTCATCCGCGCCCATGAAGATTTTTTTCACCAGATACATTCCCAGAAAATCTTTATCGAAGAATTTCGCCAATGCGCCCTGCTTAATTCCATCATACAATGCAATATCCTTTGACCTGAGGAACAGGGAAACATCCGGCTTCATCTGCTGGGTGTAGTCCCCGCTGATAGTCCAGAGCAGATTTCGGATACGGTTTTCCAGCTCTAATTGATAATCCTGGAGATTCAGTTCTTCACAGTTATCCTCTCTTGCCTGAAAATTTTCGCTTTTCTCCGCTACAGGTACTTCCATTGAAACTTTTTCTGATTTCTTATCCCCAGCTGCAATTTTAATTTTTTCTTTCCCAATAGCTGATTTCTTCAAAAATTCCTCTGCATCTTCAAGATCAACCAATTTGGCAGAAATTTTTAAAGATTCGTTTTCTTTATTCTCCATAAACATCTTCCCGTGTCCAGCCCTGTGGAATTCTGGTTCGCACCACATCCTCCACGATTTCCTTCTCAAACACATCAAATGTTTTATTAACAATGCCCATACGTACCGCCTGCCATGGGGAAAGCCCGGTACGCACGATCTTCATGGCAGCAAGCAGGCCGCGAAGATCCAGCGGCTTTGTGGAAATTTCACTGTTCATGGATTTCTGCTGCAGATCCAGAAATACTCCCATAAACTGCTCCACAGCCTCTTTCTTTGCATCCGGGAACATTCTGTTGAAAATAAATCCAAGCGTTTCCTCATTCTGTGCCGGCATGTCGATTACCAGAAAACGGGAAACCAGAGCCTCATTCAGCTCCTTGGTTCCGGCATACCCGTAATTCATGGTTCCAATAAATCTTGCCGCCGGGTGAAGGTCTATTTTGTCATATCCTGGCACATCAATAGACCGGCGGTAATCCAATGTGGCGTGAAGTACAGAAACCGCATCATTCTTCGCCATATTGATCTCATCCAGAATACCGAATCCGCCTTCCTCAGCACACTGGTAAATGCTTCCCTTACGCAGCTTCACCTGATTATCCACGAAAGTATCTGTTCCAATCAGGTCACCGCTGTTTGTATTCACATGGAAGGATACGTTATACACCGGTCTCCCGAAAATATATGCCAGATTCTCTGCCAGCACATTCTTTCCCGTAGCCTTCGGTCCTGCCAGAAGCAGATTCTCCTGCTCCAGCACAGCTGCCATGGCCATCTCCAATGTTTCCTTTCCATAAAATGGAAGCGCCGGTTTTATCCGTCTGTGCTTCGCTTCCTCTGAAACACCATATTCCTGTCGAAACTCTTCCGCAGCCTTAATAATCGCCGCACTGACACCTTGTTCCTCTAAAAAATCAAATTCACTCATCTTATTCCTGCTTTCACTTTACCTCTTTAATAGAAAAGAGGACTGCGGCTGCAGTCCTCCTGATCACTTTACGGCTCAAACACCAGATCTCCATAAGATGGCATCGGCCACATATCTTTATCCACTAACATTTCCAGTTCGTCAACCGGTTCTCTTAATTTCTCCATTGCCGGAACCAGTTTCTCTCTGCAGAACACTGCTCTGTCACGTCCTTCTGGATGCATCTCGATCTGATCTATCAGCTTGCTCAGCTTATTCATGGTACTGTTCACTTCTTTCAGAAGCTTGCTTGCTTTCTTCAGAAGATCCATCTGAACGCTCACGTCAATTGGTCCAACTGCCTTCACCTGATTGATGGACTCTGCCAGTACAGTTGTATACTTGATAACTGCCGGAATGATCTGCTTGGTTGCCATGTCCACCATGGTTTTCGCTTCGATGTTAATTGCTTTCGCATAAATCTCATACTGGATCTCCGCTCTGGACTCCAGCTCAGTCTTTGTAAATACTCCAAATTCTCCAAACAGTTCTACAGCCTTATCTGTAGTAAGTGCCGGAATGGCATCTACCATAGATGGCAGAACAGGAAGTCCGCGGCGGCGTGCCTCTTTTTCCCATTCAGGAGCATAGCCATTGCCGTTAAATACGATTCTCTGATGCTTGGTAGCATATTCCTTGATCAGATCATGGACTGCCAGATCAAAGTCTTCTGCGCTCTCCAGAACATCGCAGGCTTCCTTAAACGCCTCAGCAGTAATGGTATTCAGCACCACATTGCATGCGGAAATGGAATCCTTGGAACCAACCATACGAAACTCGAATTTATTGCCGGTAAAAGCAAAGGGTGAAGTACGGTTACGGTCTGTAGCATCCTTCATGAAATCCGGAAGCGTCTTAACGCCTGTATCCATTTTCTCCCCGGTCTTACTTCTTGTAGCAGTACCAGTGCTGATCAGCTGCTCCAGCACATCCTCAAGCTGCTCTCCAAGGAAAACCGAAATAACAGCTGGCGGAGCCTCATGACCGCCAAGGCGCTGGTCATTTCCAACATCTGCAGCGGACTCACGAAGAAGATCTGCATGCTTGTCAACTGCTTTCAGGATACAGGTCAGAACCAGAAGGAACTGAATGTTCTCATGTGGTGTCTTCCCCGGCTCCAGAAGATTAATTCCGTCATCAGTAGTCAGGGACCAGTTATTGTGCTTACCGGAACCATTCAAGCCTGCAAAAGGTTTCTCGTGAAGCAGACAGCGCATGCCGTGACGGCTTGCCACCTTTTTCAGGATACGCATCATGATCTGGTTGTGATCTGCTGCAATATTAACAGGTGCATAGATCGGCGCAAGCTCATGCTGTGCCGGTGCAACCTCATTGTGCTGGGTCTTGGCTGTAACTCCCAGCTTCCAGCACTCTTCATTTACTTCTTTCATATATGCGGAAACTCTCTGACGGATGGTTCCGAAATAATGGTCATCCATCTCCTGTCCTTTCGGAGGCATGGCTCCGAAAAGAGTGCGTCCGGTGTAAACCAGATCCTTTCTCTGCATATATTTCTCTTTATCAACAAGGAAATACTCCTGCTCTGCACCAACAGATGGTGTCACCCGTTTGGAGGTCGTATTTCCGAAAAGTCTGAGAAGTCTTAATGCCTGTGTATTGATGGCTTCCATAGAACGAAGAAGCGGTGTCTTCTGATCCAGCGCTTCTCCTGTATAGGAACAGAAAGCGGTAGGAATGCATAAGGTTCCACCTGCTGCATCATGTCTTACAAAAGCCGGTGAGGTACAATCCCATGTTGTATAGCCTCTTGCCTCAAAGGTGGCACGAAGTCCGCCAGATGGAAAAGAAGATGCATCCGGCTCTCCCTTGATCAGCTCTTTACCGGAAAAGCTCTGAAGGACTTTTCCATTCTCCATAGGTGCGGTGATAAATGCATCGTGCTTCTCTGCAGTTACGCCTGTAAGGGGCTGAAACCAGTGACTGTAATGAGTGGCACCCTTCTCGATGGCCCATTCCTTCATCTCGTGGGCAACCACATCTGCAACCTCCATGGAAAGCTCCTTGCCCTCTTCAATGGTTTTCTTCAGTTCTTTGTAAACCTTCTTCGGCAGACGGTCCTGCATGACGGAATCATTGAATACATCACATCCGAATAATTCCTTCACATTAACATAATCTCCCATTGTTCCTCTCCTCTCGTTCATCTCGCTGCTTATTTCCCCAGGCTGCCATTTATCTGCGGTACCTTCTCTCCATAAACAACGATTCATCACACATTACTGGTTCTTATTTTTTCACATGTAAGCACTCAATGCTTTCACAGGTGCAAGGCAAAAAACGCGCAATAATTCTCTCTGATGATACCAGCCGGTCTCACCCTGTTTACTTGTCGCTCTTCAGGCAAAGGTTCAGTGCCTGCTGCAGGTTCTCAATCTCTACCAGCCTTGGGCTTCCGCCGTACTCACCATCCAGTGTCCATGCTACTTCTTCCTCTGCTTCAACTGTAAGCTTCCGTGCCTTGAAAGAATAGATCAAGTCAGAATTATCTTCCATATTGAGAAGATTCCGGACAATCTCCTGCATTTCCAGCGGGTTCTTAGGCTGTACGATCAAAGTGACCTCAAAAAGGCCGTCGTTCATATCCACATCCTTGGTCAGGTTCTTAAATCCGCCCACAGATCTGGAATTGGTGACCATGCCGTAGATAAAATTATCTTCGATCACACCATTCTCTGTTGTCACTTTCATATGGTAAGCCTTGATATCCAGAAGTCTCTTGGCACCTTCCAGTACATAAGCAAGATGGCCCAGAATGTTCTTCAGATCCTGACTTGTCTCATAAGACACATCTGTAAAAAGACCAAAAGCAGCTACATAGGCAAAAGTCTGGCTGTTAAATCTGCCTACGTCGCATCTGTAAATCTCTTCCTTCATGATCATAGATGCCGCATCCAGCATATTTTTCGGCATAAAAAGGCTGTTGGCAAAGTCATTGGTGCTTCCTGCCGGTATGTATCCGACCGGAACCTTGCTTCCCACCTCGGTAATTCCTGTAACCACTTCATCCAGCGTGCCGTCACCGCCGCTGCAGACGATCAGATCCACCTTGTCTGCATATTTCTTCACCTGTTCATAGGCATCCTTCGGGGCCTGAGTTGCGCGGATGATCACCTCATAACCGCCTTTATTAAAGATATCTACTATATCCATCAGAGATGTCTTGATCTTGCCCTTCCCTGCTTTGGGATTAAAAATAAATACCAGTTTTTTCTCCAACTTCATTCCTCTTTTTCATTACCATTTATTTTACACATAAAATTAATTCACATATGATACTATAAAAAAAAGAGGGCAAAATGTCAACGCTTTTGCCCTCTTTTATAGTCTTTTTAGAATTAAAACAAGCTAAATTTTTTTGGTCTGTTCTGCTTATTTTTGGAAAAACTGAAGCATTTCTTTTCCATTTTTTATATTCTTCCTGCTTAAGCCTCACGCACAGCGTCTTTCATAGACTTTACATAATCCTTTACATATGGGACGCAGTTTTCTCCATGTGCGGCACAAATTTTCACAATGGCGGAGCCTACAATCGCACCGTCGGACTGGGCAGCCATTTTCTTTGCCTGCTCCGGGGTGGAGATGCCGAAGCCTACTGCACAGGGAATGTCTTTTGCAGCTTTTACCAGCTTCACCATCGCTCCTATATCGGTGGTGATCTGGGTTCTGGTTCCGGTTACGCCAAGGGAGGAAACGCAGTATACGAAGCCATTTGCCTCTTTTGCAATCCGGGTGATCCGGTCGTGGGATGTGGGTGCGATCAGGGAAATCAGCTCCAGACCATACTGTTTGCAGACCACGTCGAACTCCTCTTTTTCCTCAAAAGGTACATCAGGAAGAATCAGTCCGTCCATTCCAATTTCCGCAGCTTTCCTGATGAAACGCTCTGTTCCATAGGAAAAAACAACGTTTGCGTAGGTCATAAATACCATTGGGATACTGGTTTTTTTACGGATTTTTACCACCATGTCAAAGATCTTGTCTGTGGTTACTCCGCCGCTCAGTGCACGCACATTGGCTTCCTGGATCACAGGACCTTCTGCTGTCGGGTCGGAAAACGGGATTCCAAGCTCGATAAGGTCTGCGCCTGCTTCCTCCATTGCATAGACAAGCTGCTCAGTGATCTCCAGAGATGGATCTCCGCAGGTGATAAATGGGATAAATGCTTTTCCTTTTGCAAATGCTTCTGAAATTCGGTTACTCATGGATATCCTCCCCTCTGTATCTTGCAATTGCTGCACAGTCTTTGTCACCCCTGCCGGAAATGGTAATGACTACGCACTGATCCTTGCCCATCTGCGGCACGATTTTTCTTGCATAGGCAACAGCGTGGGCGCTTTCAATGGCAGGAATGATTCCTTCTGTTTTGGAAAGATATTCAAAGGCTTCTACTGCTTCTTCATCTGTTACAGGTACATACTGGGCACGGCCAGTGTCGTAAAGGTGGGCATGCTCCGGTCCGATTCCCGGATAATCCAGTCCTGCGGAAATAGAGTAAACCGGCGCGATCTGTCCGTACTCGTCCTGGCAGAAATAGGATTTCATTCCATGGAAGATTCCAAGTCTGCCAGTGGCAATGGTGGCTGCGGTCTCTGCAGTGTTTACACCGCGGCCTGCTGCCTCGCAGCCGATCAGCTGTACATCTTTGTCTTCAATAAAGTGGTAAAAGGTTCCGATGGCATTGGAGCCGCCGCCTACACAGGCAAGGACTGCATCTGGAAGCCTGCCTTCTTTTTCCAGCATCTGTTCTTTGATTTCTTTGGAGATAACTGCCTGGAAATCGCGGACAATGGTTGGGAAAGGGTGAGGACCCATAACGGAGCCCAGTACATAATGGGTATCTGCTATACGGTTGGTCCATTCACGCATGGTCTCGGATACGGCATCTTTCAGGGTGGCAGTTCCGGAGGTTACAGGATGAACTTTTGCTCCAAGGAGACGCATCTTATATACATTTAATGCCTGGCGCTCGGTATCTTCTTTTCCCATGAATACCTCGCATTCCATTCCCATAAGGGCTGCTGCTGTGGCTGTGGCTACACCGTGCTGTCCGGCTCCGGTTTCCGCGATAACACGGGTTTTGCCCATTTTTTTTGCAAGAAGCACCTGACCTAAGACGTTGTTGATCTTGTGGGCGCCGGTGTGGTTTAAGTCTTCTCTTTTTAAATAAACCTTTGCGCCGCCAAGGTCTTCGGTCATGTGAGCTGCGTAGTAGAGGCGGGATGGTCTTCCTGCGTATTCATTTAAAAGTTCTGTAAGCTCCCGGTTGAATTCCGGATCGTCTTTATAGTGGTTGTAGGCTTCTTCCAGTTCGATCACCGCGTTCATCAGGGTTTCGGGAATATACTGGCCGCCGTGGATTCCAAATCTTCCGTTTGACATAGCGTTGTTTCCTTTCGTTTCGCTGTTTTGTATATGAATTACTTTCTTCACTCTTCACTCTAAATCTGCTTCTCGCTCTTTTCTGTATGCTTCCAGTGTATTAATCTGCTTCAGCATACGGGCAATCTGCTGGATTTTCGCCCGGTCTTTTCTTCCATCGGTTTCCAGGCTGCTGCTCAGGTCTACAGCCCATGGGTGTAAGGTTCCAATGGCGCTGCGGATGTTTTCGGGACCGATTCCTCCGGCAAGGAAGAATGGGCGGCGGACTGGGGGAACCAGGGTCCAGTCGAAAGGTTCGCCGGTTCCTCCTGCGCCCTGATCTAAGAGGATGTAGTCGGCAGGGCTTCGAAGAGCCCGCTGAACATCTTCGGGTGTTTTTATGGAAAAGGCCTTGATGACGGGCTTTCCAGTCATATTCTGGATTTTTTCGATGTAGTCTTCGTCTTCATCCCCGTGAAGCTGGGCTGCCCATAGGGTGCCATCTCTTAATAAGGAAATGGGGAGTTCCGGGGCAGCGTTTACGAATACACCTACGGGAAGGATTTCCTTGTCCAGTCCCTTAACCAGGACTTTGACCTGTTCTGCCGTAAGGCTTCGTCTTCTTCCTGGAACTTCAATTATGAATCCCGCAAAATCCGGTTTTGCTCCATTTACGGCTTCAATATCCTCTTTGCAGGTCAGACCGCAAATTTTTAATTTTGCCATACTGTTTCATTCCTTTTCTTTAATTTTTTATTTTCCAACTATTTTATCAGCACATTGTACATCTTAGATTGCCAGAGCGTGCATGGAATATCACTTATCACCATGAGTCAGCTCAGACAATCCCTGCATTTAATGCCCCAAGTGCCGCTTTCTTGTCAGGGCTGCGCATTAAGGTCTCCCCGATCAGGACTGCATCTACTTTGTTTTCATATAATATACGGATATCCTCCGCTGTCTTAATACCACTTTCGGAAACAAACACCGTATCAGCAGGTGCCATGTTCCGCAGTCTGATACTGTTTCCCATATCAACGGTAAAATCATGGAGATTCCGGTTGTTCACTCCCACGATTTTTGCTCCAAGATTCAAAGCACGGTCCACTTCCCACTGATCATGAGCTTCTACCAGAGCATCCAGCCCCAGCTCCTGTGCCAGTTCCCCAAAGGCTTTTAACTGGCTGTTATCAAGAATCGCACAAATCAGAAGTACAGCGGAAGCCCCAAATGCTTTTGCCTGGTAGAGCATGTACTCATCTACTGTAAAATCCTTTCGAAGCACCGGAATATTCACTGCCTGGGAAATTTCCTGCAAATACCTGTCTGCGCCCTGGAAATAAAAGGGCTCTGTGAGGCAGGAGATTGCAGAAGCACCGGCTTGCTCATATTCCTTTGCAATGTCCAGATAAGGAAAATCTGGTGCGATCAATCCTTTTGAAGGAGATGCTTTTTTTACTTCACAGATGTAAGACATTCCCGGCTTTTTTAATGCCTCCAGAAAAGAGATTTTTTCCTCGGCATGTTTCGCCAGATCGGAATTCTGCTGTGAGATAAGTTCCCTTAATGGGAATTTAAATTTTTCCTCCGCAATACGCTCTTTTGTGCGCGCTGCTATCTCGTTTAAAATACTCATTCTATCTCCTGTAAAACTCTCTGCGATGTCATTCTCTCTTGTCGTCATCTTTATCCAAATGAGTTATATTGTTATTTTTTTCAGTGTTATTTTGTTTTTCAATTTGATTATTGTCATTTTTGTTATTATTTGTGTTTACTCATTACTCCTGGTTGCTCTTTTCTATAAATTCTTCCAGTTTCTTCAGGGCAGCCCCGCTGTCGATCAGCTGCTCTGCCATCTTCACACCTGCTTCAATGGAAGCTGCTTTGCCTGCAATATAAAGTGCGGCACCAGCATTCAGGCAAACTGCATGACGTTTCGCACCTGTCTCTTTGCCTTCCAGAATTGCTTTTGTGATTTCGGCGTTCTCCTGCGGGGTTCCTCCCTGAAGCTCCTCTTTTGTGCAGCGCTCATAACCAAACTGCTCCGGAGTGAGTACATAGGATGTAAATTTGCCATCTTTGATCTCGCATACAGAAGTCGGTGCACTCATGGAAATTTCATCCAGACTGTCCTGTCCGAAGACAACCATTCCTCTTGTTACTCCAAGATTTGCCATGACCTGCGCAAGAGGCTCAACAAGGGCTTCATCATAAACACCCATCAGCTCCATATTGGCGCCAGCCGGGTTGCTTAACGGTCCAAGAATATTAAATACAGTACGGATTCCCAGCTCTTTACGGATTGGAGCCACATACTTCATTGCAATGTGATAGTTCTGTGCAAACAGGAAGCAGATTCCGATTTTTCCCAGAAGTTCCTGGCTTTTTTCCGGTGGAATTGTGATCTTAACGCCCAGAGCTTCCAGCACATCTGCGGCTCCTGATTTTGAAGAAGCAGCTCTGTTTCCATGCTTTGCTACCGGTACACCTCCTGCTGCGATCACAAGGGAGGCAGTAGTGGAAATGTTAAAGGAATTGGAGCCGTCTCCACCAGTACCTACGATTTCCAGTACATCCATGTCATGAAGCAGCTTGATGCAGTGTGCTCTCATGCCTGCCGCGGAAGCGGTAATCTCATCAATAGTTTCCCCTTTCAACGCCAGAGCAGTCAGATAGGCTGACATTTGTACCGGAGTAGCTTTTCCGCTCATAATCTCGTCCATTACCTCTTCTGCTTCCAGATAGGTTAAGTTCTGTTTCTTCGATAATTTGATAATACTTTCTCTGATCATTTTTTCTGCTCCTCTCTGATGTTGTCCTTTATAAATTGTCAAATCTGACTTGCGCTTCCAGAGCGTGTTTGAAAAATCATTCCCGCAATCTGCACGCCCCACTTTGCGGGAGATTTTGCCCGAATTCGGTTGCCGTAGCCCGCTACGGCGCCCTCATCCGGACAAAATCTCCCACAAATTGTGACGCACATCTTGCAGAAAGCCTTTTTCAAACACGCTCTAGAAAATTCTCAATCATCTTCCTTCCATCGGGAGTCATAACAGACTCAGGATGAAACTGTACACCATAAACCGGATATTCCTTATGCTCCACTGCCATGATTTCTCCATCTTCTGCTCTGGCTGTCACAACCAGCTCCTCCGGAAGAGTCTCTTCTATTGCTGCCAGGGAATGATATCTTGCTGCCGGGAACTTTTTCGGGAGTCCTTTAAACAGGACATTGGAACCGCACTGGATCATCTCATCTCTTTTCCCATGCTTCAGTTCTTTTGCATAGGAAACCACTCCGCCAAAGGCTTCGCAGATGCTCTGATGTCCCAGACACACACCCAGAATTGGGATTTTTCCAGCGAACTCTTTGATCACCGGAATACAGATGCCTGCCTCCTCCGGTCTTCCAGGACCCGGGGAAAGAACAATTGCTTCCGGTGCCAGCTTCTCTATTTCTCCCAGGGAAATTTCGTCATTTCGAACCACCTGAATATCCGGATTAACGGACCCGATCAGCTGATACAGGTTATAGGAAAAGCTGTCGTAATTATCAATCAGTAAAATCATTCTAATCCCTCCTCTGCCTGGCTGATGGCCCTTACCACCGCTCTTGCCTTATTCTGGCACTCTTCAAATTCTTTTTCCGGTACGCTGTCTGCCACGATTCCGGCTCCCGACCGGATACAGATTTCATCTTTTTTCTTATATACCAGACGGATTGCAATGCACACATCCAGATTTCCTGTGAAATCCACATATCCGATTGCACCGCCGTAAATGCCTCTCTTGCTTTGTTCCAGTTCCTGAATGATCTGGCAGGCACGGAATTTCGGTGCCCCTGAAAGGGTTCCTGCAGGTAAGATGGCATCCACTGCGTCTATGGCATCTTTGCCCTTTTTGATAGTTCCTGTTACTGTGGAGCCCAGGTGCATGACACAGGAATAACATTCCACAGTCAGGTATTTTTCCACTTTTACGCTGCCAAGCTCACTGATTTTTCCAATATCGTTTCTTCCCAGATCTACAAGCATGTTGTGCTCGGCAAGCTCTTTTTCATCCTGAAGAAGATCTGCTTCCAGGGCTTTGTCCTCTTCCGGTGTTTTTCCTCGCGGCCTTGTTCCTGCCAGTGGGAAAGTGCTTAACTTGCCGTGATCTAATTTCACCAGTGTCTCCGGGGATGCACCTGCGATTTCAATGTCATCACTGGAAAAATAGAACATGTAGGGGGATGGGTTGGTGGCTCTCAGAACACGGTAAGTATCAAACAGGCTGCCCTCTGCTTTTGCCCTCATGGGGTTTGACAAAACCACCTGGAAAATATCGCCCTCGTGGATATAATGCTTCGCCGTTTCCACCATCTGGCAATATTTTTCTTTAGGGAACTGAGACTGGATTTCAGATTTAAGCCTGATCGGAGGAAAGATTTTTTTCTCACCCTTTTTGATCAGCGCTGTCATTTCTTCCAGTTTTTCACAGGCCTGTTTATAGGACTTTTCCAGATTCTCTGTCATCACACCTGTGATAAGAAGAACCTTCTGGCGGTAGTGGTCGAATGCGATCACATCATTAAACAGCATCAGATCCAGATCCCGGAAATCCTGCTGTTCCTTATCTTTTAGCTCCAGCTTGGGTTCACTGTATTTGATGTAGTCGTAGGAGAAGTAACCTACCAGACCGCCGGTAAATGTGGGCATATCGTCCATAACCGGACTTTTGTACTGACTGATGATTTCACGGATGGCATCGCCTGGATGGGCAACCTGTCGAACCTCTTCTGTACTGCTTTCTGCAGCATTACCATTTATGCCCAAAATTTCCGTCTTACTGGTTTTTCGAATTCGCAGGATTCCGTCTGTACAGGTGATTTCCATGGAAGGATCATATCCCAGAAAAGAATACCTGCCCCACGCTTCGCTTTGGCTGGCGCTTTCCAGCAGATAGCAGTGATGACTTGCCTTTTGCAGAATCCGCATCATCTCTACTGGTGTGTAGCTGTCTGCGTATAACTCTTTGCAGATTGGAATTCTTTTGTAATCTCCTGCTGCCATTTCCCTGATCTTATCAAATGTTGGATACATAGAACACCTCCCGATTTATTTCCTGAACAGTGCACGCGCCGCATCCTCGCAGAGCGTTTTTAGGTGTAACAGGAACATTACGGAGTAATTTTCTAGTACACAAAAAACCCGTCCAGGACAGAATTTCCATATCTGTCAAGGACGGGTCTGAATATTCACCCGCGGTGCCACCTTGCTTCACGATAAAATCGTGCTCTTAACGGAATACCATCATATTCCTGACAACTGACGTATGTCCTACGTCGCATAATACTTGGCTTCTGCAGAATCTACTTTCATGCTTCAATCAGATATGTCTGCAATTCTCTGCATTTGTTCTGCACGCATTCTGCCTTTCCATGCGCCCTCAGCGGCCCATTTAACAAACTGCCTTACCGCCCGGCTCTCAGCCTCCCGGACTCTCTGTGGGTGCACGATTGTTTTTATTCCCGCTTCATCGGTTTAGTTCGTTGAATTGAAATTTTATTTAAAATAGCATACAGGCAATGAATTGTCAAGCAATTTTTTCACATTTTATAAACATTTATTAAAATTGATTTCCTCTAACGTAAAAAATCTGCCTGTGAATTTTCTCATCACAGACAGATCTCACATTCATTATATTAATTTACTTATTGCTCTTTTTCATAAAGAAATTCTTCCGGTAAAGTAACATGAAAGTCTTTGGCTACTGCGCGGAAATCGTCAGGAGTAATGGTCTGAAGCTTACGCGGTGCCATGGACATTACCTTCACCAGAATTTCTGCCGACTTCTCTACTGTATGGAGAAGGCCAAAGGTCAAGTCAAAGTCTTCACCAGAGCAGAACATTCCGTGATGTGCCCAGATAACAACATCATATTTCTTCATCAACTCAGCTGTTTTTACTGCAATTTCTCTTCCGCCTGGTACCATCCAGCCTACAACACCTACACCATCCGGGAAAACAACCGGGCATTCTGTTGCAGACTCCCACAGCTCTCTTGTAAATACCTTGTCATCCAGTGGAAGGACAAAGGTTAATGCGATGGTGTTGGTTGTATGTGCGTGATAAATAACACGATGTCTGCCGTTTGTAAGCTTCTTTTTTACCTCATGATTCATAAGGTGGGTTGGAAGCTCGCTGGTTGGACGGCCGCCTTCTACCAGTCCCCAACGGATCCTGTAATTAACACCCTTGTCATCCAGTTCAATGATTGCAAGACATGCTTCCGGGTCAACTGCTATGTTTCTGAAATATTTGCCGCTTCCGGTTACCAGGAAAAACTCTCCTGCAAGTCCCGGCACCTCTGTGCCGATAGGCTGCCACTCGCCTGGTGCATTCAGACGTGGACGGATCATTTCTACTTCTTCTGCTTTCAGACGATAGCTTAAGTTTCCGCCGTTTCTCTCATGCCAGCCCTGCTGAAAACCATCGTCTGCCATTTTGATAAAGCCCTTCATAAATTTGGAATCTAAAATCTTCATACCATCTTCTCCTCTTCTATTTTTCGTATCGCCAACTGACGTTTCCTAATAGGAAAAACAATTGTCAGCTGATCGCAATTATGATCTCAGGGCGTGTTTGTGAGCCCTTTCTTATGAGACCATACGAATACGCTGCGTCCGTTCTTTTTCTTCTTACAGGTATCCGGTATGCTTTTGTTTGCTCTTCTTGTTTACAGACTCAGTATAACACCAATTCTCATTTTGGAAAGAACCTTACTTGCCAAATTGTTTTCCGCTTTTTGCAAATAAGGACCCAAAATAAAAATTTCTGTTTCTAGAGCCTTTTTTTCCAATAAAATAGTAAAAAAATATAATTCTAAATTTTTTGAAAAAAAGTAAAAAAAGTTGTTGACAATTTGCGACAGTTGATAGTATAATAGCAAAGCGAGCTGCGGGAGAGAAATAAATTTCACAGTTTGTATATGGGGTCTTAGCTCAGCTGGGAGAGCATCTGCCTTACAAGCAGAGGGTCACA
>ERZ772889.673-NODE-673-length-35485-cov-4.456562_pt1 | contig 35485 bp, 29 predicted proteins | sample MGYA00512127_ERZ772889 | MGnify/ENA primary metagenome ERZ772889 (study PRJEB29015, sample SAMEA2737689) | human gut metagenome | biome: human gut; feature: human-associated habitat; material: faeces | place: China | collected 2012 ...
CCTAAGCCTCCCATGACATTTAAGTCAATATAGAACTATGTCACGGGAGTTACGGCTGAAACAAAACCCCCTCCTAAGAAACGAGGAGAGGGCCGAATCAAATCCTTATCCGATAAGGATTAGAAAGAGTGACGGAGGCCGAGGATAACGGCGTATCCGTTATAGCTGGTATCAGATTTATCAGCCCAAGCTTTGGAGGAATCTGCGTAGCCGGCATAAGCCTTAATTGCAGTTCTCTTAGAGAGCGGGTAAACATATGCAGCGCCAACGTTCCAAGCACGCACTTTATCGGTACCAGTTGTAACGCTTTCATCGTGTCCAAAGAGATAACGGCCGCCAACTAAAACATCACCGCCGGCAACACCAACCTTAGCACTCAGACCGAATTGATGAGTTTTCTTACCTTCGTCTTGGTTGAACCACTGGTAAGCAAACATCGGCGTCCAGGAGCCCAGGTTATATTCCAAACCATAGTTGATAAGGAATACACGCTTGTTTGCGCTAGAAGCCGGATAAACATCAGCTGCAGCGCCTTTATTGTCGATAGCTTCGAAAATTAAAGAAGAACTAATTGCGTTGGCCTGATACTTGGCACCAATACCATAGTAGTGGTTGTTTTCAGACCACTTAGCGGTATCTTCAACAATACCGTTAGAGTACATCGCGTGGAGGCTGAATCCATCAAATGAAGGAGTGTTGTAAGCAACAGCGTTGTCCACACGGAGCGTACCTGTGGTCATGCTGTTCCATGCAGACATCATATAGCCTGTTCCGAGAGCCCAACCAGTAAGAATCTGATTAGACTGAGCGCCGGACGAAAGAGCACCGGTACGGCCAACGCCAAGTTTACCAAAACCGCCGTTAACATACATGAATGATTCACGGTTGAAAGCCTTTCCAGCTGTCCCTTCAGCACCTGTATCGGCAGAAAAACCCTGTTCAAGAATAAAGCCGACGTTATAGCCATTGCCAAGGTCTTCAACCCCTTTAATACCCCAGCGAGGACCTTGATCAAAACCAGATTTCATTTGAACCGTCGTATCTTTATGCTTGGCCTTGGAAACCATGACGCCTTCTTCGATAACGCCATAAAGCGTGACGTTAGAAGCAGCAAAAGCCAGAGAGGAGAACGCGCCAAGAACGCCCATGGCGATAAGTGTTTTTTTCATTTGAGTAGTACTCCAATTGAAGTTATAAAACTTGCAGAAAGTTCAAATTCCTAGCAAGAATTTATCTGCACCGTCATTCTGATAAAAACGAGGCATGCAAGCAACATAATCTGTTGTATTTACGCAAAAACAACGGTTTCTAATGAAAAACAATATATTAAATCAATAAAAAGTTGTTGTTTTACAACAAATCAGCTTTATGTATTTTGGCTTTTTCGTCGTCAAAAAGTGCATCAGCCCAAAGCTGCATCACGACTCGTCTTCTATCCAAAAGATCGCTTCGTTGATAAGCTAAAGTTGTTTGCGTTCCGGTGGTGTGCATGAGCGATTTCTCGGTTGCTTCATTGTTAATATCGTTTTCAGCGCACTAATCTCTGAAGGTTGAACGCATTCCGTGCATGGTGCACGCTTGATTTAATGCAGTCCTCAAAAATTTTCTTGGTGTTTCCCGACGTATCGGCGTCTTTCCGTCTACAGAGAATATGAATTCTCCCTTCGATTCTTTTCTAATTTCCTTTAATAATGAGATGACTTGCTGAGATAGCGAAACTCTGAACGGAAATTCTTTGCCGTCTTTTCGACGCGATGGAGGGCAAAGCCAAACTTTCTCTCTCCAGCTTATCTCTCTCCAATGGGCTTGAGTAAATTCAACAGTGCGGGTTGCAGTAAGAACGCCGAACAGCAGGGCTTTTGCCCCGATAGAGCTCTCTTGTTGTAGTTTGGGAATGATGGCTTTTAATTCCGTAAAGGAAAGAGATTTGAACCTAAAAGTCGGGGAATAAATACATCTTGATCCGAGTCGGCTAAATATTTCTTAAAAACCTATTGAAAAATATAGTTTTTTTTGACTTTTTAAGATGTGTGTATTATAATTATAAGCATATTTAAAGAAGGTTCCTGATCATGTCTAAGCCAATAACTGGAAAAACTACCACCTCTGTTTGGAAGCAAAAGCGTAAAAACGGAGATATTTACGTCTGGGAAAGACAAACTGTTTACATTCCGGAGACGCGCAAGACCAAGGAACTCTCCCGAAAACTGCTCGGCAAGATTCCTGCCGGATCGGCCGACGGAGAAATCGTGCCCACCAGGCCCAAACGCAAAAAGACCGAGGATGCAGTACCTCAGTCCTCGACACGTTCAAAAATTGGATCGACTTCGCTTCTGCGCTGGGTCGGCGAGCAAAGCGGTATTACAGAAGATTTGCTCTCTTGCATGGATGAGGGCTCGGCTAAAAAGGTAGACACGATTGCTCAGTTTTGGTTGGCTAATCAGGGTGACAGACTGCAGAGAATGCAGAAGTGGCAGTTCCTTCATCCCACTCCTTATCCGGAGCCGATTTCAAAGGACGTTTACCACGACTTGTTTGAATATCTCGGATTAAACGAAGGCATCGTTCAAAACTACTTCCTTGCCAGAGCTAAACGCTGCCATAAGGAGGGCGCGGTTGCCTTTGACTCTTCAACCGTCTCTTCATACTCCCGATACATTAAGGAAACTCGTCAGGGTTTTAACAAGGCCGGTGACGGTCTGGACACCGTTAAGCTTCTCACGTTATTTGATTTAGCGACGCACCAGCCCATCGCATTTGCACGCGAACCGGGAAACTTGGCCGATGTCTCCGGCATAGAAAACGCTCTAAAGCAGTTCTCGTTCTTAAACATCTCCAAGGCTCAAATCGTTACCGACAAGGGGTATTACAGCCAGAACAATATCGGACAGATGCTGCGCAAACACATCAAATTCCTGACGGCTGCGTCTATAGATCTGTCTTGGGTTAACCACCACCTCCAGAAAAACAAGTCCGGACTGGAAACCGCCTCAAGCCTTTGCCCTTGGGACTTCAACATCCATGGCATTACGGTTCCGGTTGATGCTGAGTTTACCTACCAAAGACAGCGGAACAGAGGCGAAGCAGCCAAGGGCGACACTCTCAGTGAAACAAGGCGGTTATACCTGCACCTCTATCTGAACCGCGAAAGGGTTGGAGAGGATGAAAAACGCCTTGCGACAGATCTTATGTCCCTAAAGAACGATATTGAAAAAGGCCTGTGGGATGAGCTCAGTGAATCAGCTCAGAAGAAGGCAGAAAAATATCTCAACACAAGCCGGCTCGGCAGAGGCGGAAAACTCAAAGTTACGATAAACGAAGAGGCCTACGCCCAGGCCAGGAAAGATTACGGCTACTTTGCCCTTGTCTCCAACAAAGCTGAGGACTGCTTCGAGGCTCTAAGAAAGTACCGTCTGCGCGAAAAGATTGAAGAAGCATTTAAAGACACGAAAAATCGCCTGGACGGTTCACGCACTCGCGTCTGGGACGGAGATACCCTCAAAGGACGTATGTTCTGTCAATTTGTTGGGCTTGGATATCAGTGCTTCCTGCACACGAAGATAAAGGAACTCAAAGAAAAGCTTGAGCTGAGCCTCAGCGACAAGAAACTTGCGGAAAAGGACAAAGATCAGAACGCCGATCTGCTCAAATGGCTGAAAAAACAATCGATGCAAAGTTTAATCGACTGGTTCGACTGCATTGAATTGACGAGCCTGAGGAGCGATGACGGGACCGTCACACAAAGAAGCGGCGATACGAAACGTGACCGATTGTTCTTTACATTGCTGGGGATACCGGGGTTTGAAGATAAGCCGCAGACTCAGCTAAAGGTCAGTCCGTAGAATTCTGATGTGACCTTTAGCCTACTTTTAGGATTTGAAATGCTGGGTTGAATTGCATTTATTTGCGGGAGGAAGAAATAAGTCGAGGTTTCCTTTCCAGGAAGCTGGGTTGTTCCCGATAAATAGGTTTTCATTGATTGCATAAGCGAAAATTTTCTCTAACCTCCCCCTTACACGGGAGGCGGTCATCGTTTTGTTTATCCATATGGGACGAAGTATTTTTAGGATGTCTTTTCGGTCGATTTCATCGATGAATTTTTCCCCAATGACGGGAAAGGCATAAGTGCTTATAGAAGAGCTCCAAGACTGCTTTTGAGCCGGATTTTTCCATAATCGAACCGAGGCTAAGATTTCGATGACTCGCCGTGCATAGTCCTTAAAAAGAACCGGGTGCTGTTTGGCTTCCATTAATGCAGAAGCCTTTCCGCTGAATTGAAGAGATGTTTTTAACAGAAAGGCAAATTGTTTAACTTCCGATAACGGCTTTTTACTGGCGCTTCCGAGTGCTAAATCGCAGACGCAGCCTTTAGGATCGAGATAGCGAAAAAAATAATTTCGATATCTTCCGTTGCCCCGAACTCGTACGTATAGATGAGACTCTAATCGATGGGTGCCGTCGGGTAATTCAAATATTTGCTTTTTGCTGAAGCGGCCGATTTTTGCATGAGACATGCCAGTGTGTTCTCCAATGTGTTAAATGAAATCAGTCTCTCAATTACAGAGGATCGCTGGCTGTCTTTTCCTCCAAAATGATTGGGTAGTTTCGGCCTCTAGGCGGTGGCGATTTTTCAAGAAAATACATAAGCTGGAAAAAGCGAAAATTCGCTAGAATAATTAGGACTCACCCCGGTAAGACGACCCAACAGAAAAAGACGAGGAACATAAATGCGGCCTGTGCGTCTCAGAAACTACATCTTCTATTTGTTGGCTCTTACAATTACCTTGCCGCTGCTGGTGTTGAGCTACTCTCAGTACCGGATGATTGAGCAGGAGATCCGCAAAGATGATCTCCTCCTGGTGGAAGATGCGTTAGCACTGTCCAACAATATTAAAAATAGAGTTGATTCCGCGAAAACCCTCGTTGTGATGTCTGCAAGCACACTGCAAGTCTATGGGACAGAGGACAAATCAGCCTTACGAGCCATCCTAAAAAGCATTTTGACGGAAGTTCCGTATTTCTTAAACATCCACTACGGTGATGTGAATGGAGACGTCATCGTTTTTGAGCCTCCTAAGAATGCACGGAATGAAAGTAATGAGGGCGTGTCTCACACAAATAGGGATCATTGGAGTCACATCCGCAATCGGGACTCGGTTTATATATCTGACGTCATTATGGCGACCGGTGCGGCAAACGTTCCCATTGTGAATATTTGTGCGCCGGCAATAAACAAGTCCGGAAAGATCATCGGTTATGCAGTCTCTGCTCTTGATTTAAAGAGTCTGTACGAAGATGTGGTGTCAGGCTTAGATATTCAGGACAGCGCTGTATATATCTTGGACAAGAAGGGTGCGCCTATCTACGCGACCGATCATGTTAATTCTCCGGAACCCTTGATTTCTTCCAAGGTTTTAAAAGAACTCGTCGCAAATAAAGAAAACGCTCAGGTTTTATCCAGGAACGATGCGTCTGATTTAGTCGGTGCGATCAGAGAGATACCGGGGCTTGGCTGGTACGTCGGTGTTTTTAAGAAGGAAGAGGATAGAGAATCAGCAATCATCTCGATGGCGGCGACAAACAGCCTGATCTTCTTCTTCCTTTTGCTAGTAACGTTTATTTTGGCTTCCTACTCTGTTCGTCCCTTGACCGAGTCTGTTAATAAACTCATTGAGCAGGTGAGAGAAGGCAAGGCCGTTCCGACTGAAGCGGAAAAAGTCCATCATCCCGAAGAACTCGTTGAGCTTCAGAAAGCTTTCTGTCGCTTGTTGACGAAATTGAAATCTCACCAGAAATCTGAAGGCGCGCTTAGTGAACTGAGCGAATCTGATGTCCAAAAAGAAGTCGAGCTTCTTAAAGAACAATATGAATTCCTGCAGGCGCTGATTACCCTTCTGCCGTCTCCGATGGCCATTGTGGATGAAAACGGCTTTGTTCGTTTCTTAAATCAGTCCGCCTCTAAGTTCTTTGACAAAGCAGTAGCCGGAGCGAATTTCGCTCAAATGCTCAAAGAAAAGTTTGAAGAAGACAATTTCGGATTTAACTTTCACGGTATGTCAGAAGAAAAAATCCTCAAGACCAAGGATACGAGGGAGGATTTCCTGCTTCAGAGAAGAGAGTTGCCGCCGATCAAAGGAACACGACGCAGTGTTTACTTACTTTCGCAGTTCAAAGAGCCCGACTGGAATTCGAAATAAGACACGCCTAAAGAAGGCAGGAACTTTTCCAGCACATCTTTCACCGAGAGGATGAGGCTTCGGTCATTGGTGCATGGGTGGCAGTCAATATGTTCCGCGTTCAAGATTCTGCTGTCGATGTAGAGCGAAATTTCTTTGTTTTGATCAAAGATCAGACCAAGTAAAGAAACGGCGCCTGGGAAGGTGTGCATGAGTCGGGACAAATCCTCGGGAGAGGCAAAAGAAAGATGACTGCTTTTCAAAAATGCGGCCGCTTGTTTGGCATTAAATCGCTCTTCCCCCGGTATCACAAAGAGAAAAAATTGTTTCTTATTCTTAACTAAAAGCGTCTTACAGCACGTAGAACCAAACTCTTTTGCAATTTTTAACCCTTCCTCACACGTCGTGATGGGTAAGTGATTCAAGGCTTTGAACGGAATGTTGTGTGTACGAAGAAAGTCCTCAACTTCTTGGGTAGTGTTGTCCATAAGAGCTTGTAAGATTTTGTGTCCGTTTTGGAAAGTATTATATAGATGCGGTATACACTTACGACAAATTATCAGCCTAACCAAGTGAGAAACTTATGGCAGCAGCAGAAATCGGTTCGTTTCCGCCCGGCGTGAAACGCTTTTTTCTTTTAGGGGCACCAATTATTGCCCTTATTATTTATTGGATACTTCCGAACACTTATACGGATATCCATAACCAAGTCCTTCCTTTTAATCCTCACGCCAAAGCTTGTTTGGCCGTCGTGGTTTGGATGGTCCTTTGGTGGCTTTTTGAACCGGTTCCGATTCCGGTGACTTCGCTTCTTCCCATTTCGCTCTTTCCCCTATTAGGGATCGCTAAACCTGCGCAGGCAATGGCGCCGTACGCATCAGGTACGATTTTCCTGTTCATGGGCGGTTTTATTCTGGCGATTGCCGTTCAGCGCTGGCGTCTGGATAAGCGCATTGCTTTAACCACATTAAAACTCGTAGGTACCAAGGCGCCTGCGATTGTGGGCGGTTTCCTCTTGGCGAGCGGTGTGCTTTCCATGTGGGTATCCAACACGGCAACCGCGGCCATGATGGTTCCGATTGCGATGGCCGTTCTTTCCTTAGTGCGAGCTAAAAAAGCCGGCGGTCCGATCGATCAGGAAGAAGAAAACTTCAGCGTCGCCATGCTGCTTGCCGTTGCCTATGGTGCCTCTATCGGCGGTATGGCCACCATCATCGGTTCGCCTCCTAACGGCATCTTTGCGCGTTTCATGGAACAGAACTACAACGATCCGATTTCGCTCGCTCATTGGATGAAGTACGGCATGCCGCTGACGCTCATCCTTCTGCCGCTCTGCTGGCTGCTTCTGACCAAGGTGCTTTTCCGTAAGACCATGAAGGAAATCGAAGGCGGCGCTCAATGGGTCCAGTCCGAATTGAATAAATTAGGGCCGATCGGCAAAGGCGAAATGATCGTTCTGATCGTCTTCTGCTCTGCGATCCTTTTGTGGTCCTTCGGCGGTGTGTTAAGAGGTCTGGATTTCGGCGGCACAAGGCCGTTTGCTTCGCTCTCTGACGCCGCAATTGCGATGATCTGCGCCATTGTCCTCTTCTGCATCCCTGTGAACAGAGACCATATGGTTTTGGATTGGTCGGATATGAAAGAGCTGCCCTGGGGCGTTCTGCTCTTGTTTGGCGGCGGTCTTTCCATGGCTGCCGGCCTGCAGATTACGGAATGCGGCCAGATTATCAGCGCTAATGCCGGTATTTTGGCCGGACTTCCGCGCTGGGCGGTTCTTATCGGTGTGAGCTTGCTCGTAATGTTGGCCAGTAACTTCACATCCAACACGGCGCTTGCCGCAACGCTTATGCCGCTCTTGGCTTCTGCTGCTGTGCCGATGGGCGTGCCGGCAGAGCAGCTGCTGATGGTGACGGCTCTGTCTGCATCCTGTGCATTCATGATGCCGGTCGGAACACCGCCGAATGCAATTGTGTTCAGTACCGGACGCATCAAGATCATGCAGATGGTTTCTGCCGGTGCGGTTCTGACGATTGTCTCAGTCGTCGTGATCGGATTGTTTGCAGCAACGTTTATCAACTAATGGGTTGAAATCGCAGAGGGAGGCCCCAGAGCCTCCCTTAAATTTTTGTTGCAAAGCCAGCGCTGACGGCCGAATGAAGTGCGGCCGTTTGGTAAAATACGGCCTTCGATCAAGGCTTCCAAATGATTCCAAGACTTAAATTGGTGAACGTCACCAAGCGATACGGGTCCACTGTTGCGAATGACGCAATATCGCTTGAGGTGATGCCGGGTGAAATTCTGTCCGTGCTCGGAGAAAACGGAGCAGGCAAAAGTACCCTGATGAAGATTATCTTCGGATCTGTCACGCCCGATGAGGGCGAGATTTATTTTGACGGACGAAAAGTTAATATCTCGTCTCCTGCGGACGCGCGCGAACTCGGAATCGCGATGGTGTTTCAGCACTTTGTCTTGTTTGAGACACTGACTGCTAAAGAAAATATTCTTTTGGGAATGCCTGAAGGCACAGATCCTAAAGAATTAGAAAAAGAGATTATTGAAAAAAGCCGCCATTACGGCATCGAAGTTGATCCGAACGCGATTGTTAATGATCTCTCCATGGGCGAGCGGCAAAGAGTGGAAATTCTCCGCGCGCTATTAACCAATCCGAAGCTTTTGATTCTTGATGAACCGACCTCGGTTCTTTCTCCTCTCGCGCTACAGGCCCTCTTTAAAACTCTGCGCCAGCTGTCTTCCGAAGGCGTTTCCATCATCTTCATTACGCATAAGCTCAATGAAATTCGTGAACTTTCCAAACACTGTACGGTGATTCGCAGCGGTGAGGTGGCAGCCAACATCAATCCTCAGGAAATGACCGAGCAGGAGCTCGCCAAGCTTATGATCGGCAGCGACCTTCCTGAAATCATGTCTCGACCGGAAATCAAACCGCATCCCGGTTTGGAAGTCTGTTTCCAAGGTGAAGAGGTTGGCTTTAAGAGCCGCTACCCGCTCTACGGCAAGATTAACGTTCCCTGCGGCCGAATCGTCGGCGTGGCCGGTATCTCCGGAAACGGCCAGGCAGAGCTTATGAAGGCAATCAGCGGCGAAGTACTGCTGCCCAAAAACTGTATTTCTATCGTCGGCTCTTTTGCCGGAGACCTTCGCGTTAAACACAGACGCGCTTTAGGTCTGCGCTATGTGCCCGAACAGCGCTTGGGTGAAGCGACTGTTCCGGAAATGTCCTTGGAAAGCAACACGCTGCTGACCAGTAATTTGTTCTTAGCCAAAGGTTTTATGCGCAACAAGATGATCGCGCGCTTTACGCGTTCGATTATTGAAAAATTCCATGTCCGCTGCGGCGGTCCCAAAGCTCCGGCTGAAAGCCTTTCCGGCGGAAATCTGCAGAAATTTATTGTGGGTCGAGAGCTGCTTCATAACCCGAAGGTGATGGTTTTGAATCAGCCGACTTGGGGTGTGGACGCGGGCGCCGCAACGCTTATCCGCAATGCCTTAATCCGTCAGAGGAGCGGCGGGAGCGCGATTTTAGTGGTCAGTGAAGAACTCGACGAACTGTTTGAAATTTGTGATGAATTGGTTGTGATGAGCGAAGGCAAAATTTCTCCTCAAGTCAAAACAAAAGATGTCAGCGTTGAAGAGATCGGTCGATGGATGTCCGGCCTTTGGCCTGAAGCGAAGGAGCAGTGATGAATTTTCCTTTAGCACTCTATAACCGCCAGCGTCCGAGCCGCTTTCTTTCTGCGGCGTCTCCGTTTATAGCGGTTCTCTTGACGCTTTTGATCGGATGCTTGATTTTTGCCGGGATGGGCAAAGATCCGATGCATTCCATGTACGTGTTTATTGTCGAGCCTTTGCTCACACTGCGGGGCTGGGGAGAGTTGGGCGTAAAAATGACGCCGCTCATTCTCTGTGCATTGGGCCTATTGGTTTGCTACCGAGCAAACGTGTGGAACATCGGTGCGGAAGGCCAATTAATTGTCGGCGCGCTTGCCGGCGGCGTGGTTGCATTGCAGGCTAGCCCCGAAGCCTCTCAGCTCTACATGATTTGGGTCATCCTGGCTGCGATGGTCGGCGGTGCGTTATACGCCGGCATCGTGGCCTGGCTCAAAGACAAATGCAATGCCAATGAAATCTTAGTTTCTCTGATGCTCGTCTATATTGCCGAGCTTTTCCTTTCCTGGGCGGTTCAGTCCCCGCTGCGAGATCCTCAGGGCTTGGGATTCCCGCAAAGTCCGATGTTTGAGATGGCAGCCACGCTCCCGATCATGATTCCGGGTACCCGAATGCACTGGGGTGGGGCTCTCGTTTGCTTTGCCTTGTTCGGCATCTGGCTCATCATGTCGAAGATGTTTATCGGTTTCCAGGTGCGCGTTTCCGGCATGGCGCCTAAGGCAGCTGCTTACGCGGGCTTCTCCAATCGAGCCATTATTTATTTTGTGTTGCTTCTTTCCGGTGCTTTAGCCGGATTGGCCGGTGTGATCGAAATCTGCGGTCCGATCGGACAGCTCACGCCCAAGATCTCCCCGGGATACGGCTTTGCCGCGATTATTGTGGCTTTTGTGGGGCGCTTAAAACCACTCGGAACCATTCCTGCAGCTTTCATCATGGCGCTCTTTTACCTCGGCGGTGAACTAGCCCAGTCCAGACTCGGAACGCCGGCTGCTTTAACGGGTGTGTTCCAAGGTCTCTTGCTCTTCTGCATCATGGCTTGTGATTCTCTGATTTTCTGCAAATTAAAGTGGGTCGGATTTAATTCCGCGAAGGGGGCCGCATGAGTGTTGCAGCTTCTTTAATTGCCACGACGATGAATGCAAGCACACCGCTGCTGCTTGCAGCGCTGGGAATTTTGGTTGCCGAACGCTCCGGCGTCCTGAACTTAGGCGTCGAAGGCATCATGCTGATGGCGGCCATCGCAGGCTACATGGCAACGGTTGAGACCGGAAGTTTTGCGGTCGGATTTATTGCTGCCATTGCAGTGGGTATTTTGTTTGCACTGTTCTTTGCCATTTTCGCTGTGGGCTTAAGGGCCAATCAGCAGGCATCCGGCTTGGGTGTAGCGATTTTCGGCGGTGGCTTATCCGCCTACATCGGCATTCCTTATCAAGGCGCCGTGCTCCCTGAAAGAGCGGCTGACGGCATTCCGTTCTTAGACCAGATCCCTTTCCTCGGACAAGCTTTTTTCAGCCAGCATTGGATCGTTTATTTGTCCTTGCTCATGATTCCGGCTGTTTGGTATTTCTTGTTCAGAACCAGGCCCGGGCTGGTCGTGAGGGCCGTCGGAGAATCGCCGTTTTCAGCAAACGCTTTGGGATACTCGGTTCCGATGATTCGATGCGCGACGCTGGCTTTCAGCGGAGCCTGTATCGGGCTTTCCGGCGCTTATTTGTCGCTCATCTATACACCCTTATGGGTGGAAGGCATGATTGCCGGCAGAGGCTGGATTGCGCTGGCGCTGGTGACCTTCGGTACTTGGCGTCCGTTCAGAGTGTTCTTAGGCGCGTACTTGTTCGGCGGCATGACCATGCTGCAGATGAATCTTCAGAGTATCGGAATTTCCGTTCCGACTCAGTTTATTTCCATGGCGCCTTATGCGGCGACGATTATCGTTTTGGCGCTGATTTCGAGAAATCCGACTTGGATTCGTCTGAACATGCCGGCTTCTCTCGGAAAGCCGTTTAACCCGCATTGATGATTTTTGTTTACCTTTCTTTAAAGGAGAAAGACAGTGAAGATGTCTTTAAAACTGGTTGCAGCTGCGGCTGCTGTTGCTTCCGCTTTTGCTTTGAGCGCCTGCGGAGACAAAAAAGAAGCTGCCCCGGCTAAACCGGCAACACCGGCAGCTCCTGCCGCTCAGTCCAAGGCAGCTGAACCCCTGAAAGTCGGTTTTGTGTATGTGGCTCCGATTGCGGACGTTGGCTATACAAAACAACATGACATCGGCCGTATCTACGCTATTGATAAGGTAGGTAAAGATAAAGTCACGACGACATTCGTGGAGAATGTTCCTGAAACTGCTGACGCAGAACGAGTTATTCGTCAGATGGTTGCCGACGGCAACAAGCTGATTTTCGGAACCAGCTTCGGCTACATGAACTACATGCAGAAGCTTGCTAAAGAATACCCGGATGTGAAATTCGAGCATGCCACCGGTTACAAGACTGCGCCCAACATGACGAATTACAACATTCGCTTCTACGAAGGCCGCTATCTGGCCGGTATGCTTGCCGGCGGTGCAACTAAGAGCAACATCATCGGTTATGTCGCTCCGTTCCCGATTCCTGAAGTTCTGCAGGGTATCAACGCCTTTACATTGGGTGCCAAATCCGTTAATCCGAATATTCAGGTAAAGGTGATTTGGACCAATGCTTGGTACGATCCTCCCAAAGACACCGACTCTGCCAAGACTCTGTTGGGTCAAGGGGCGGACATTCTCACTCAGCACACCAATACCAGTGCTGTAGCGAGTGCTGCTGAAGCTGCAGGAAAAATGGTTATTCCGTACAACAGCGACATGAAGTCTGTTGCTCCGAATGCCCAGATTGCTGCTCTTGTGCTGAATTGGGGACCGTACTACGCCAAGAAGATCCAGCAGATGATCGACGACAAGTGGGATCCGACACCGGTTTGGATGCACTACAAAGACGGCGCAATGTCTCTTGAAGGAGTTCGCACCGATAAGATTCCTGCCGATATCGTGAAGAAGATGGAAGAAGTGAAGGCCAAGATCGAGAGCGGTGAATTCCATCCGTTTACGGGTCCGATCAAGACCAACGACGGCAAAGAAGCTGCTAAGGCAGGCGAAGTTCTGAAGGATGACCAGCTTCAGACGATGAATTACTATGTTGACGGTGTGATCGGAAAGGTTCCCAACTAATCTGATTCGACGTTAATTCAAGCGAAGGCTCGGCATTTTGTCGAGCCTTTGTGATTTTCAAGACTGTGAAAGTTGTGGTCTTTTTCTCATAGAAAAGCGCGAGGTGCTATTTTGGCTCGCTTAACACATAGACGACTATGCCGGAATGAGCCAGCTCCGCCCCTCTCGGGAGAATAAAATCCGTCAAACCGGAATCCGAGCTTTCTGGAACCAGTCGAAAACCTCTCTCGGAAGCAGTAAATCTTCGAAGTGTTTTTTTCCCTGCGTATTCAAGAAGAACGATATTGCCGACCTGGGCTTTTGCTTTCTTTCTGAGAAAAAGAACGGTTCCCTCATGAATTCCGGCTCGATCCATTGAATTATCGGGGGCCTTTTCCACAGAGATCTCTTCTGCAGGGATGGGGAGCGAATTGAAAACATCATCTGCAATTTTTGTCGGAGACGGTTTTGTCGTGGCTGCAATTTGGGAACGAATCCAGGAAGATCCGCCTAACCTCTTTAATTGAATCAAAAGATCTTCGGTCAGAATGACAGTCGTTGTTTTTGCACCGATAAGGGGCTTGCGTCCGGCACCGGGTCGTGCGCCGCCTTTTTTCTTTGCAGGCGTTTTATTCTCAGTATCGGTCATAACAATAATTCGTACCAAAAATGGAAATTGTCTCAACTGCGACAAACGATTACGCGTTACAGGATAGGCTATTTCTAGGATTAACGTGTAAAAGACTAAGATATTTGTGGAAATGATCGAAAATATGTGAAAAAGACCACAGATTAAATTAAAGAGGCGGATCGAATATGGCTGAATACATGAGAAATGCTCTGTTTGGATTAGCAGTCGGAGATGCATTAGGTGTACCTCATGAGAAGAAACCGAGAGGCTCTTTCAAATGTGTGGGATGGGATTACACGCCTGAACCGGATCGAAAAAGAATGTGGTCGGATGACACGGCGCTGACGCTTGCAGAACTCGACAGCTTCGGGATTCTCAAAAAAGTGGATTTTGATGCCGTCATGCAGAACTTTATGGAATGGTTTCTGATGGGCAAATTTTCTTGTACCGGACGCTGCTTCGGAGCAGGAAAGAGTACGGTTCACGCGATTAAGAATTATTGCTATGGGAAAAAGGCAATTGACTGCGGTTCAAAGGACATTATGTCCAACGGCAACGGTGCTCTGATGAGAATTATGCCGTTTTGTCTTTTGAAAGAAGAATACCGTAGAACCTTTAATTTCGACGACGCCGTAGGTATGACGCACAGGCATCCGATAAACCTTGCTGCCTGCCGCTTTTTTGATGTATTGGTCAACGCGATTGTTCAAGGCTCGGATCTGAAAACTGGTTACGAAACTGCCAAGAAATCGTTGTCCGAAGAGGAAAGAGAGCTAATTCAGCTGCCGTCTTTTGGAGCCTTAAGTGAGCGCCCCGAAAGTGAAATTAAATCCGGCCGCTTCGTGCTGGATACTTTGTGGGCCGCCGTTTGGTGTGTAGAAAAGACCACAAATTATCGAGATGCCGTTTTGAAAGCCGTTGATCTCGGAGATGATTCCGACACGACGGCTTCTGTGGCCGGCGGAATAGCCGGGTTAACCTACGGAATCGGGGGAGAAAAAGGCGTTCCGACCAATTGGATAGAGCAGTTGGCTTGCCAGGATTGGCTGGCGGGTGCGGCAGAAAAGACGGCGGAAATGACTTATTGAAGTATGGATAATCGGCTAAAAATATGTAGAAAAGACCACAATCCTGAATGGAATTTGTGGTCTTTTTCACACGGAAAGAGTTTCCGCGAATGAGCAAGCTCAGATCTTATCTCGCGCCGCTGGCCTGAAGAGCAATAGCGGCATGCTTACGGCCTTCGACAACTTCTTTACGAAGCTGACCGCTCGGGTGGAAGGAAACTACCTGGCGGGCCTTAATAATGGCGGATTCGCCGGACTTAGGATTACGTCCCGGACGCTCGCTTTTCTGCTTGATGGAAAAAACACCGAAGTTGGAAAGCTTCAGCTCTTCGCCGCGAACGAGGCATTCTAGAGCCTCATCGAAGAAAAGATCCACGATTTCCTTGCAGAAACGTTTAGGGAGCCCAAACTGTTCATAGATAACATCGGCAAGATGACTTTTGGTCAGCGTATCGCCTTCCTTGAGCAGGGTGCCAAGGACGAGAGCGGTCTCATCCTTCTGCTGTTCTTTGACAGCCTGTTTAGGTAAGTCTTCCATTTTTTAGTATGTTTTGAAACTGTGAAAATGTTGAATTCTATACCAAAGCTTTGGGGCTGTGTTGTCGTTATTTATTTAATTTACAAAGAAAAAATTCGAAAAACATTGACTTTTTTAATTTGTGATCACCCAGTAAAGCCAGAGCATTTTTTGTGCAAAAAGAGCCTAATCCGGGGAATTTTTGCCGGTCCTAATTTCGGTCTCAGAACGCCAAAAAGCATTCTCCCCTGAGCGGCCTTATACCGGACTATATTTCGTGACTAGCGCAAGGAAACAGGCAAAAAAAGGGCGTCTGAAATAAACCATTCAGACGCCGGTATCTAAATTAGCGAGAGAAGAACCTGAGTTCCCGAAAGGGATCTCGAAAAGCTCTTCGAAGATTCTCGCTTCAACCTCAAATCCCAAGGAGAAGTGACAACATTCAATTGCCACAAACGAATATTAGCATAAAGTCCTAAGGGTTTCTACCATAATATTTGTAAGAACCTATTTCAGGCTTGCGAGTCTCAAAAAATTCTTGAGAAATTAAGTAGTTGTGGTTGACAAGAAGTACTGTGTTAAAACATTTTGACGAGGATTGATACAGATATTAACCAGAAAAGAAATCCGCTGATTTTATTGAGCCAGAGAGAAAAGTTTTTCGTCATCCATCGATCCGCAGCAGCTGCGGCAGAATAGCTGTAGGCGATGTGGACAAACCAGCAGGTAATAACAAACATGGCGATCATCAGGGAAACTTGCTGCACATAGGAGCTCTTGGGGTCAATAAACTGAGGGAACAGGGAGAGAAGGAACACGATGCACATGGGATTTGTGACTTGAAGAAGTGCAGCACTCGTCAAAATGTGGATTCTTTCCTGTTTGAGCTCCTTTAGATTAAACGACTTGATGGAAGAAGAAAGTGAGATGGCCGGAGCCGTCCAGTTTTTCCAGCCGAACCAAAACAACAGCATGCATCCGCATATCTGCAGCCCGTAAAACATGACGGGCGACTCATGAATGACAGCACCGAGCCCGCTCGCTGCAAGCGTACTCATAAATAACACGCCGATAGCGTTTCCTGTGGGAGAGAGAAAAGCATTTGCCTTTCCGTAGTTAATCGCGTTTTTGAGCGTATAGAGAACGCCGGCACCGGGCGTGATGCAAGTGATAAAAACCACGATGAAAAAGAGTCCGAGGCTTGAAACAGACATTTTTTTCTCCTTTGTTGTTCGTCAGTGTAGGAATAAAATCAAACGCCTAGGAGGCTAAGTGATATAAAATCTTTATCACTCAATTATCTTTTTGCTAACATCAGAATGCGCCGCTGTTTCGATTACCGCACCATCAGACAGCTGATGCTGTTCGCTGCCGTGACTCAGGAGAAGAGCTTCCGGCGGGCAGCCAAGCGATTGAATATGTCCGTCCCTCCTCTTGTTCTTCAGATCGACGAGCTAGAGGCAAGGTTAAGAATGAAACTGCTGGAGAGAACGCCTCGCGGCGTTTCTCCGACGGCACAAGGCAACGCACTCATGCCGATGATTGACCAGCTGGTGCGGCAGGCGGAAGTCTTGAATTTCTCCGTGAAGCAAATGCAGCAAAATGCGCAGGGGATTCTAACGATCGGTGCGAACACGGAGTCGATGCTGTTTTTTATTCCGGAGTTTAAAAAACGTCTTGCGGCATTGCACCCGAATATTTCCCTGTTTGTGAAGGAAATTGATTCTTATCAGGTTGAAACAGAGCTCACGGACGGAACAGTTTTAATCGGCATGGCGTTTTTTGATACTTTGTCGGATCAGCGTTTGAGGATGGCAAACCTCATCAATGAAAAACCAATCGTACTTTTAAATCGAAATCACCATTTAGCAGGGAAGGGCGGAGTGTCAATTAAAGAGCTGCGAAATGAGGATTTTGTTTTTACACGGCGTGCCATTGCGCCTCGGCTGTTTGACGGTCTTGTCGGTTTTTGTCAGGAAGTTGGCGGCTTCACGCCGAGAATTATCCACGAGGTCGAATCCAGCCCGCGCCAAATGGGATTTGTGAGCTGCGGGCAGGGTATAGCTTTTCTCCCGGAATCCTTCAGACAGTGGATGCCTGAATATATCAAGGCAGAAACGATTACGGATGCAACTCCTTGTTTGCCCCTTTCAATCGCTTGGAATCCGCTTATTGAATCCCCATTACGAGATATCGTGGCAGAAGAACTGAAACAGATGTTTGTGGACCGTTGAGAAGCATAGACCGCGGTCCAAAACGGAGGAAGATTATGAATAAACCAAAGGACGAACCGGGTTTGCAAACTATTCTCTCGCATTGCGGGCGCAATTTAGAAGCAAGCGGCGGTTACGTGAATGTCCCGCCTTATGAAGGTTCGACCATTATTCACGACGATATGGATGACCTGTTCGGACGCGTTGACAACCATCTATATGGCGACGGTACCGCCCGGACTTATGGGACGGACGGAGGACCGACGCATGAAGCTTTTTATGAGGCCATGAATAAACTCGAAGGCGGTGTCGGGACTTGGGCCTTTAGTACGGGTTTAGCGGGGTGCACCATCCCGATGATGGCGTTCCTGAAGACGGGGGATCACATGCTTGTGACGGATTCCGTCTACGGTCCCACACGTCAGTTCTGTGAGGTACTACTAAAAAATTTCGGTGTGGAAGCAGAGTTTTATGGACCCACCCTCGGAGCGGGAATTGAGGGATTAATTCGCCCTAATACTCGTTTGATCTACATGGAAAGCCCCGGCACGCATACCTTTGAAATGCAGGATGTTCCGGCAATTGCCGCGGTTGCACGCAGGCACGGAGTCGTTACGATGATCGACAACACCTATGCCACGCCGATCAATTTCCAGCCTTTAAAACACGGGGTGGATGTCGTGGTGCATTCGGCAACCAAATACATCTGCGGTCACAGCGATGTACTGATGTCTACGGTTACCTGCAATGAAAAAACTTGGAAACAGGTCAGAGCTGTCTGCAAAATGACGGGGCAATACGCTTCTGCTCAGAGCGTGTACTTAGGACTAAGAGGCCTGCATACTTTGAAGGTGCGCCTTGATGCAGTTGGTGCGCATACACGAAAAGTGGTTGACTGGCTTCTGAAGCGGGAAGAAGTCAAAAAAGTGATTTGGCCGGCCTATGAAAAGGATCCCGGGTACCCCATTTACAAGAGAGACTTCGCAGGACCTATCGGACTGTTTGCTTTCCAATTTCAGGACTATTTTACGGACGTGCAGATCAACCGTTTTATGGATTCTCTGAAGCTATTCGGATTGGGTTATTCGTGGGGAGGATTTGAGAGTTTGATCCTTAGAAGCTATGGGAAACGCACGGTCGGAGATCCGAGGATTATGCGTACGATGATCCGCGTCTACATCGGCTTGGAGGATCCGCAAGATATGATCAATGACTTAGATCAGGCGATGACTAAAATGCGGGATGCCTAAAACACACGAAAAGACAAAAATTAAAGGCCGCAGAGAAGAACTCTTAACGGCCTTTTTACTCAGCTCAAAAACAAATTATTTTGTATTGAGGGCATCTTTAAACTGTTTGCCGGCAACGAATTTCGGCTGAACAGAAGCGGGAATCTGGATCGTTGCTCCGGTGGCAGGATTGCGGCCGGTACGAGCTTCGCGCTTAGCAGACTTGAAAGTTCCGAAACCAACGAGAGTGATTTCATCACCTGCTTTAACAGTTTTGACGATCTGAGCTGTCAGAGCATCCAGAACATCTTTAACATCAGCTTTAGATTTACCGGAAGCTTCTGCAACGGCAGCAATCAATTCAGTTTTATTCATTCGATTCCTCTGATAGTGTTTGAATGGAACCCTGATAATAAGGGTTTTTTAGGGCAAAAAACAAATTTTCATGTTTGGCTGTGCCGTTTTCGCGACAAACCGCCGTCCAATAGGGCTTCTTGTAAGTCAACATATCCCGTAAACGAGGTATTTGCGTGAAAATATCCTGAATTCTTTCCGGTTGTGAGAAAAATTCCAGTAGGCCAGGGACAGTAGGTCTAGCCAAAAAGATCGAGCTCTTTTTGGACAGCAGGCTCGGTCTTGTTTTTAAGAATGTCTTGTATATCCTTCAAGTACAACTTGACCATATTGGAAAAAATCAAACCGACGGAGTATGTTTTATCCGAGTATCTGAGCTGGGAGAGCCATCGATAGAATTCGATCTCGTCTTCTGTCTGGGCTTCAATGCCGCCGCGGATCATGACGAACTTGTCAAAAAGCGACTGCGCCGACTCGATCAAAGTTTCATAGGCCTCTTCAGCGCTTTGAGAACGGAACTCCGGAAAACTGTCGACGGAAACCGGATAAATCTTATCGAGTTTAAGCTGTTCGGGATCTAGGTCCGATAAGGTAAGAGAAAGCATTTTCCTTTGAAGGTCAGTAAGTTCTTCGATGCTTTGCTTCAAATCCTCTTTGTATAAAGCGATTCCGGAAGTATTTTTCTTTACCATCGTGTACCTATGCGTTGATTGGAGGAATTTTAGCGCAAGCGTAATAATTGCACCGAGCCATCCCACATATGAGTATGAGGTCAGGGATAATGTCTATGTACTAACCCTGAGGGGATGATGATAATTATCCTTAGTTAGTTTGCTCTTCAAGAGGTTAGTAATGAGTCAAAAGTCTGAATTTGACGCCAGAATCGCTGCTGCCGGTATCCGCAGGATCTCCCGCAGCAGGAAGATTTCCTTGAAGGGCGCCCAGCGAATTGCACTGCCATCCTTTTTAACACAGGCCCATTCAACGGAACCGAACCAAGGCTCGGGCTGGAACTTGTTCACGGCGTCCATGCGTCCTGTTTGGTTCTGAGGATTCATGCCCGAACTTCCAGAAGTCGAAATTACTCGTCTCGGAATACTTAAGCGCGTCGGCGGTCGCCGCTGCACCGGTGCGGTTGTTCGTGAGACGCGTTTTCGTAAGTCAGCTCCCGCGAATCTTTCCGAACTGCTCACGGGGCAGTGTCTGCGCTCGATTGAGAGACGCGGGAAGTATCTGATTTGGAATTTCGACCGAGGGTATATTGTTTCTCACCTCGGTATGTCGGGTGTGATGCGAATCGTTGATCCCAAAGTCACAGAACCTGTCAAACATGATCACATCGATATTTTGTTCGGTGACTTGGCGGTTCGGTACCACGACCCCAGACGTTTTGGTTTTGTGATTTGGCTCCCGGAGTCTCAAGATCCTTATGCGCTGCCGGAAATCGCAAAATTAGGCGAAGAACCTTTTTCTGATAGCTTTACTGTGTCGCGGCTGCGCTCCGCTTTAGCGAATACTTCACTGCCGATTAAAGAGGCCATGCTGACGGGCAAATATGTTGTCGGTGTCGGCAATATTTATTGTTCGGAGTCTTTATTTAAAGCTCGCATTTCCCCCTTAACGCCGGCCAATAAGATCTCAAAACAGAGGTTAGAACGTCTGGTTACAGCGATCCGAGAAGTGCTGACTTTGTCTTTAAACGAGGGCGGTTCTACTTTAAAAGACTTCGTTTCTGCAGAAGGCGAGCAAGGCTATTTCACATTAAACGCCAAAGTGTACGGAAAAGAAGGCAAACCTTGCGCAAACTGCGGTCGACCGATTAAGAAGATCATTCAAAACGGCAGAGCGACTTATTACTGCAGTAATTGCCAAAGGCGCTGACACATAATTGGCAATGGAAGGTAATTGCAGAAATAACCTCGACGAGTGTTTAGAAGTTGTGTCCTAGACCGATGGTGGCAGCCCAGCCTCCTAAACCGGAATCATATTTTTTGAAAGCTTTTCCTGTCGTTCCCCAGCCGGCCTGAGTGTAAAGCGTGGTTCGTTTGGAGAGAGGGTAGAGGTAGGCGGCGCCGAGAGAATACGAATTGTACTTTTCGCCTGTGTCCTTAAGTTTGCCCAATGCACCTTGAGTCTGGAACTTAACTGATCCGCCCGCGAAAGGAATCGCTACAGAGAGTGCAAGCGCATGTTGGTTTGCGCCTTTGTGCGCTTCTTCGATTTCGGTGTTGTTAGGAAGTTTCATGGAATGAAGCGCATATTGGTAAACGCCGAAAAGCTTGAAAGTTCCGAAATCGTAAGAAGCTTGAACGGTGAATAAGTTCGTCGCTTTAGGTTTTGAAAGATCTTCGGTTCCTTTGTTATCCAACATTTCCCAGTAAGTTCCGAACCTGATAGCTTGGTCCTCATATGTCGCCCCGATGCCGTAATAGTGTTCGTTTCTTGACCACTTTTCTGAGTCCTCATTAACGCCGTTTGAGTAAGTGGCGTGAACCTTCAAACCATTAAGGCTGGGAGACACATAAGCAATTGTGTTGTTCATCCAGTCCGTCAGAATGAAAGCGCTGTGGATATTGCTGAGTACCGAAAAGCTCGTGTTGTAGGCGGAGGAACCGGAAATGGAGTATTCGCCGTTGTAGGAACCAAGTGCTCCGATTCTGCCGAATGCGACCTGGCCGAAGCTGCTTTCAAAACCCAGGTAAGCCTGACGATTAAAGGCCTTGTCGCCTTTATCGTCGTCTTCTTTTCCGTTTGACAGGACGTAGCCTTGTTCCAGTCTTAAGAAAACATTGTTTCCGCTGCCGAGATCTTCCGTTCCGGTAAAGCCGAACATATTGGTATCCAAGCTGCCGTTGGCAAACCTAACCGTTGCAGATTTTCCTTTTAGTTTTTGGACAGTTATGCCGCCGTCGGCGCCGCCATAAAGCATGACAGAGGTTTCAGCGTAGACAGAGGTAGCTGCAAGAGGCAGGACTACGGCAAGGAGAAGCTTTTTCATAAGTTTGTACGCATCAAGGATAAAAAATCGTTCTCAGAAGATTCAGATTCACGACAAGCGAATTCTTCTCTATTTTTTCCGAAGTGGTCGTAAACATTGCCAAAAACGAGAAATTTACCCAAAATTAACATATATTCTTGTGATATTGAAGAGCTCAAGCGGTGGCTGCACCGACGTCGTTGCGTAAAAGAGGATGGTTCACAACGAGTTTGAACCTCTAAGAGTTGCTTCCCTGATTATTATCTTTCGAACAAAAACAAATTCCGCTCAAACCTAAAAGGTAAGAGCGGAACAAAAGAAGAGATTAGATCTTTTTAGCGGACGCTGCTGTTAGCTAGCCTCCCTTCGGTGTTTGAGTTGCCCTTTGCGGCGAGCTTAAGTCCGGCAACGATTGCGACAATGATCGCAGTGCAAATGGCGATACAAACAGCGGAATACACCGGATGAATATTGAAAGAGCCAGCTTGATAGACGATGGTTGCAGCACTGTATCCCACTGCTGTTGTCCACAAAGCAGAGAAGATAGCCCAGCCGCTTCCGACCTCTCTATAGATGGCACCCATGGCCGCACCACAGGGCAGATAAAGAAGAACCATCAGCAGGTAAGCAAACGCACCCAACTCACCGTCGAACAGCTTGTTCATGGCGGCAATTGTTACGGTGCTTACTTCTTGCTCCTCTGCTTGCTTAGCAACGTCGGAGAGGTCGCTTTCTACAGAGATGCCAAGCGGATCAGTGAAGAACGCTCCGATATCGCCGAAACCTTCACCGATGCTGGCGACGGCTTCACCGAAGGAGCGGGCAAGGTTAAAGCCTTCTTCTTCGTCTTGCTGCTGAGCTTGCTCTTCAATCTTGGCTGCCGGTTCGCCCAAAGCAGCCTCTTCTTCCGCTTTATCGCCGATTCCGCTGTAAAGAGAATCCAACGTACCGACAACGGCTTCTTTGGCAAGAATACCTGTGAAGACGCCGACGGCAGCAGGCCAGTTTTCTGCAGACACGCCCATTGGCTTGAAGACGGGCACAATCGTCTTGCCGATCTGAGACAAAACACTCTTGTCGGTATCTTGATTGCGGAAGGAGCCGTCTGTTCCTAAGGAGTTTAGGAAACAAAGAACAGCCACAAGCACAACGATTACTTTACCGGCGCGGAAAATAAAGCTCTTTAAACGATCCCATGTTCTCAGAAGGACGTTCTTTGCGGTTGGCAGATGGTACGGAGGAATCTCCATGACAAAGGCGCTGGTCTGACCGGCTAAGGCCGTTCTCTTAAGCATGAAGCCTGTGGCGATAGCTGCCAAGATGCCGATGAGATACAAACTGAAAACGAGATTTTGTCCGCTCATCGGCCAAAAAGCAGTCGCAAACAAAACATAAACCGGAAGTCTTGCGCCGCAGTTCATAAACGGAGCCATTAAAACCGTGGTAATACGGTCTTGTTTTTGCTCCATCGTACGGGTTGCCATGATAGCGGGGACGCCGCAGCCGAATCCGACAATCAGAGGAACAAACGCTTTTCCGGGCAGCTCGAGCGCTCTCATCAGGCGGTCCATCACAAAGGCAGCCCTGGCCATATAGCCCGAGTCTTCAAGAAAGGACAAGGCTAAAAACAGGCAGAAGATAAACGGAATGAATGTGGAGATACATTGAATACCGCCGCCGATACCGTCGGCAAGAATCGTTTTAAGCCATTCTGGCGTTCCGATGGAAGTGAGAAGTTCCCCGAATCCGTCGATAAAGATCGCTCCGAAAAGAATATCGAAGAAGTCGATGAAAGCGGAACCGACGTTGATCGAAAAAATGAACATCAGGTACATCACGGCCAAGAAAATAGGTACCCCCAGCCAACGATGCAAAACAATCTTGTCGATTTTCGGTAATGGTTTGTTTGACCTCGTTGTCTCGAGTGATGCAAGAGGAAGCGACTTTGCTGACAAAGGAGTAGCGCACGTCGGCAATAGCCATATCCAGGTCGCCGTTGTAGTGCTTATTGAGTGCGTTGATTCGCAGTTCGGCTTTGGAAAAGCCGCTCTTTAAGGTGCGGAGTCCCAGTTCTTTATCACTTTCAAGGATCTGTTCGGCGATCCAAGGGGCCTTTTCAACGTTGTTTTCACAGAGTTCCTGAGTCAGTGTATGAATTTCATCGGCAATGTCTTTCGGGAAAACAAGCGGGTTGTCCGGAACGGTAGGATTTTCGAGCTGGCGGCTGATTGCTTGTTTGAGATCATCTACACCCGTTTCTCTAGAGGCAACTAGGCTGACAACAGGGCAACCTAGCTCCTGCGCTAATTTATCGAGATCAACGGAGATGGAATGATTCTTAGCGACGTCAAGCATGTTGACCGCAACAATGAGCGGAACCTGTATTTCGATGAGTTGCGCGGTGAGATAAAGGTTTCTCTCCAAGTTCGACGCATCAACGATATTTACGACGAGAGAAGATTCGCCGGAGAGGATGTATTCTCGAGCGACGCGCTCGTCTTCGCTGGAAGCGTCACACGGCTGAAGAGAGTAGACAGCCGGTAAGTCTACGAGTGTGATCTGCCAATCATTAACCGTAAAACTTCCGCTCTTTTTCTCGACGGTAACGCCTGGCCAATTTCCGACGGTCTGGTGTGATCCAGTCAAAGCGTTAAACAAAGTTGTCTTGCCGCAGTTGGGATTGCCCGCGAGCGCGATCGATATTTTCTGAGTCATGATGTTTCCTCACAAAGGTCTGACGTCAATGATTTCGATTTCAGCCTTTCGAACGCTGATGAAAGATCCGCGAAGTTTGATTTCGACGGGATCTCCTAACGGGGCCACCCGGGTGACTTCAAAACGAGTGTTGGGAAGGACGCCCAAAGAAAAGAGTTTTTTCCGATATTCAGTGTTTCCCGGCAAAAAACCTTTCACGACACCTCTTTGTCCGGGTTTCATATCGCGAAGCTGCATGATGTTCTCCTATTGGAAAATGCGAACAACTTTTATTTCTGCCGCGACATCTCGATTTACAGCGATTCTGGCGTCACCTACGGCAAGGAGAAGAGGGCCGTTCTGTGCGGAGGTGATCACGGAAGCCACGCTGCCGACGTATAAACCTAAATCCCGGAGACGTTTCAATTCACTTGGAGGAATATTTCCCAGTTTTGCGATCCTGCATTGCACATTCATCGGGAGCTGGATTAGGAGGTGAGATGTAGAGACAGTCATAAAAGCATCAAATGAAAACGATTATCTTTATCAAAATGTTACCCCTCAGCGATCGAAATAATAATCATCATCATTAGGGATTTCTCTATATCTTTCATGAATTTCGCATCTTGAGGATTTATAACTTGTTGAATATTTGCGGAAAGATTCACTTAAATATCCCAAAAATATGGAGAAGCAATTGTTATTGACAAGTTAGAAATTCTTAAATTTTGAGGAATAAAATGATAATGATTCCTATTTAATTCTTTTTACGATTTTCAGAGGTTGTATGAAATTAGTGAAAACAGCTTTGGTCATAGCATTGGCCTCCGTCGGTACAATGGCTGCCGCTGAGTCTCAGGTAACGCTTTACGGGACGATCGACGGAGCAGTGGTCGTCAACAAAGCAAAAAGAGGAGACGCTACTGTTTCTCTCGAAGACGGTATCGCAGGAGGCAGTGTTTGGGGTATCGAAGGAAGTGAAGATTTAGGAAACGGATACTCCGTCGGCTTCCTTTTGGAAAACGGTTTTGCTATGGATAGCGGCTCTGCCGGGGAAGAAGGCAAGGCCTTCAGCAAACAGGCAACCCTTTCTTTGTCCGGAAATTTCGGTGAACTTGCATTCGGCCGCATGGGCGGCTTAGCCTCTTATGAAGGTTCTTATTCGATTTGGGATGCGTCTCCCTTCGGTACCGACTATCTTCAGGCCGGATTGGGAAATACGTTCGTGACAGGCCAAATCAATAATAATAGTATCGTTTATGTTTCTCCTGAATTCGGCGGCTTGAAAATCCACGCACAGTACTCCAACGGCGTTGAAGACGATACAGCAAAATGGTCCCGCAACAGCCACTACTACGGTTTGGGCCTGACATATGAAATCGGGAAATTGTCTTTAGCGGGTATCGTTGAACGCTTCGACAATAAGTCCGAAGAAGACAAAAACAAAGCCACAATGGTCTATAGCTTGAGTGCAACGTATGACTTTGAAGTTGCCAAGGCTTTCTTCGGCTACCAGTACGCAAATCGTTTCCACTCCCTGGATCAGCTGGAAGATGTTTGGGTTTCCGGCAAAGGCATGAATCAAAATGCCTTCACTTTAGGCGCAGAAGTTCCGGCTGCCGGCGGTACCTTCAAAGTTGCTGCCAACTACGGATTCGGCAAAGTTAAGTCTGCCGACGGCGTCGTGGTAGACGACACAAAGCTCTCCAATGACAAATTCAATCGCTTCACAGTCGGTGCGGCATATGAATATCCGCTCTCTAAACGTACCTTTGTTTACGGCTGGGGCGCTTATGCAACCGCCGGAAAGATGTTTAAAGAAAAGGCTGTTGAAGAGAATTTCAAGTCCTGGAGCTTGGGCTTAGGCTTACACCATACCTTCTAACTTCAGTTAGGAAGACCAGCGTGACGCCTCGCTCTCCGGCCTAAAAACGGCGGAGTTTAGCGAGGCGTTTCTTTTTGGAACGGTTTCATGGATAGGTGAAGAGTCTGAGTTTTGCTCCTGAGAAGGGAAAGGAAGTTGCCCGCGAATACTATAATTTTTGAAAAAAGGAACCTCAAATCATGCTCTCTACCATCTTTACGATCGCCGCTGTTCACTTGATCGCGCTTATGTCACCTGGGCCGGATTGCTTTATCGTTATGCAAACTGCCGTCGGCCGCTCGAGAAAAGAAGCGATCTGCTGCGTTTTGGGAATCACGTTAGGCGTCGCCTTTTGGGCCGCCTTATCTCTCTTAGGTTTACAGTGGCTGTTTGAACGTTTTGCGTGGCTTCAGCAAGTGATCATGCTGCTCGGAGGCCTGTACCTAGGGTGGCTTGCTTACGTTCTTCTCAAAAGCGCCTTTAAGAAAGGTGCGGCACCTCAGGCCGAAGTGCAGGCGGCAGGCTCAGGATTTCGCTCCTTTGTTGTCGGCTTGCTGACTAATCTGTCTAACGCAAAAGCACTGATCTACTTTAGTTCTGTGTTTTCGCTGTTTGTCACCGGAAATATGGGAAGTACGGAAGCTGCAGTGATTTACGCCGTGGTCGTTCTTGAAAGTCTTCTTTGGTTCTCTTTCGTGGCTTTAATTCTCGGAATGCCGAAGCCCAAAGCTTTTTATCGGAGATCCGGCAAATGGATCGACGGCATTTGCGGTGCGATATTCGGGGCTTTTGGAGCAGCCTTAGTTTGGACGGCAGTCAAAGAAGCCACACACTGATTTTTACGAACTCAAGGATTTGTACCTGCAATCCAGAAACAGCAAGAGCTCGGAAACTGAGCTCTTGCACTAAGGATCCTATCTAATTACTTCATGGGTTTGCCGTTATTGGCACGCATGATCTGATGCGGTCTGATCAGATAGAACACAGACAGATAACCGCTCCAAATGTGAACCAGTCTTGTGAATGGAACGATCAGGAAAATGATCAAACCGACAAAAATGTGTCCTTTCTGCCAATCCGGAACGAGAAGAATGTTCTGCCAGGCTTGGTAATCAAAGGAGAAGAGACCTCGAACCCATCCTCCTAACAGAATGATCGTTGCGCCGGACTTGTCGTAAAGGTAGGAATTCACGACGCAGCCGATACCGAGAATGATGACGGCAAGCAGCAGGAACAAAACCCAGAAGTCACTCGGACGGGAGGCCGCTCTGACACGATCGTTGGTTAAACGGCGCCAAGTCAGAATGATCAGGCCGGTAATTGCGACGATTGCCGAGAGGCCGCCGCAGATAATTTCCATCATCTGGTGCAGACGTGGTGTCAGACCGGCAGCGTTGAGCCACTCGGTCGGTGTAAACAGACCGAAGCAGTGTCCGCAGAAAAGGAAGATCACGCCGATATGAAAAAGGTTGGCACCCCAGAAGATGTCCTTCTTATCCAATATTTCGCTGCTCTGGCTTTTCCAGCTGAAGGGCGCCAGAACAAAGCGCGCCAGACTGCCGAGTATTAGAACGGCGATAACGACATAAGGCAGCACTCCGAAAATCAGGAAGTGCCATGCAAGTGTAAAGCTGCTCATTATTTGCCCTCCTGTGTAGAGTCCGGAGCGCGCTGATATTCCTCAAACAAAGGAATGATTTTGCGGTTCATCGGACCGCCGAAAAGCGAATCCGCACGGCGTCTCATGTCTTCTCCGCCGCCGAGGTTGTAGCCCTGCGTGCCTTGCAGAAGAACAGCGGCTTCCGTGTTGCGGTTGGCAGACGGAACCACGAAACGATCCTTATAGTCTGCTATTGCCAACAGACGATGCATGTCGCAGACGTCCTGAACCGTAAGTCCCAATGCCTTGAGTTCATTGGTTTCTTCAATGCCCTGAAGTTGTTCGGGAAGAATTTCACAGGTCAGGAACTGGCTGGTGCCTGCATTGTCTGAGTATTTGCGGAGGATGGTTCTTTCCGCAAGCAGACGGCTTAAGGCTTCGACGACAGGCTTAATGTTGCCGCCTGCGAGCAGATTGGCCAAGTACTGCATCGGAACGCGCAGGCTATGGACATCGGGGATAAAACCCTTCATGGAGAGTTTGCCTACGTCAACTGCCTGCGCAATCGGAGAAAGCGGCGGGACGTACCAAACCATCGGCAGCGTTCTGAATTCCGGGTGCAGCGGAAGTGCGATCTTCCATTTGGAAATCATCTTGTAAATCGGAGAAGCTTTGGCGGCTTCAATCCAATCGTGCGAGATGCCGGCTTCTAAGGCTGCAGCTTCGATTTCCGGATCGTTCGGATCCAAGAAGATCTGACGCTGAGCTTCATAAAGATCGCCTTCGTTAGGTGTGGATGCAAGATCTTTGATCTTATCGGCATCGTAGAGCATCACACCCATGTAGCGGATACGGCCTACACAGGTTTCAGCGCATACCGTGGGAAGGCCGGATTCAACACGCGGATAACAGAAAATGCATTTTTCGGCTTTACCGGTTGTCCAGTTGTAGTAGACCTTCTTGTAGGGGCAGCCGCTCATGCACATACGCCAGCCTTTGCACTTGTTCTGGTCAACCAAAACAATACCGTCTTCTTCGCGTTTGTAAATAGAGCCGGAAGGACAGCTTGCAACGCACGCCGGATTCAGGCAGTGCTCGCACAGACGCGGCAGATAGAAGAGGAACGTGTTCTTGTACTGAGCGTAGATTTCGCGTTCTACGTTCTTTAAGTTCACGTCATCGACGGTCTTAATATCGACGCCGCCCAGGTTGTCATCCCAGGCTGCAGAACCGTTGATCTTCTTCATCTTCTTGCCGGTCAGGTAAGAGATCGGCTGAGCGGTCACGCATGTCTTCATGCGGGGTGCTTTCTGAAGGTTCTGATAATCAAAGGTAAAAGGCTCGTAGTAGTCGTCAATCTGCGGCAGTTTTGGGTTGGCAAAAATGCCGGAGAGCAGGCCGAGCTTTGTGCCGCGACGCAGCCGCAGCTTGCCGTTGTGCAGTTCCCAGCCGCCTGTCCATTTCTGCTGGTCTTCCCAGCTCTTCGGGTAACCGACACCGGGTTTGGTTTCAACGTTGTTAAACCAAATGTACTCAGTTCCGGGACGATTCGTCCAAACGTTCTTACAGGTAACGGAACAGGTGTGGCAGCCGATGCATTTGTCCAGATTCAGGACCATGCCGATTTGAGCACGAATCTTCATACTGCACCTCCTTTCTTGTCCGCTTCTTCATCCATCCAGTCCACTTTATTCATCTTTCTGACCCAAGCGAAGTCGTCGCGGTTCGGGGCAATCGTGCCGTAATAGTTAAAGGCATATGACAGGTGGCCGTACCCGCCGATCATGTGCGTCGGATTCAAAATAACGCGTGTCGGAGAGTTGTGGTCGCCGCCGCGCAGGCCCGTGACTTCCGAACCCGGGGTGTTGACCGTCTTTTCCGTTGCGTGCTGCATGACACAGAGCCCTTCAGGCATACGAGAAGAAACAATCGCACGACCGACAACGGCACCGTTGGCGTTCCAGCACTCAATCCAATCGTTATCGACGATGCCGGCGTTAGCCGCATCAATATCACTCATCCACACGACAGGACCGCCGCGGGAAAGCGTCAGCATGCGTTCGTTGTCGTAATAGGTTGAGTGAATACCCCACTTCTGATGAGCCGTCATGAAGTTAAGAATGATGGCCTTGTTGCCGTTGTCGGCGACGTCACGGTAACCGGAGAGCGCCCTCTGATTAGCCGGCGCTCTGTACTGAGCAAACTGCTGACCGAAGGCTCTCATCCAAGCGTGGTCTTGGTAGAACTGCTGGCGGCCGGTAATCGTGCGCCACGGCAAAAGCAGATACTTGTTCTGCCAGAAGGCTACATACGGGATTTCATCGTTTTCCGTACCGGACCAGTCAGGAGCACTGAAGGTCTTAGCCGGGCGATGTGCCAGATCATCGAAGGTGATCTTGTCGGCAATGTGTCCTTCGGAGAGGAAGCTGGCATCTACGCCGCACTGGTCTTTCACAAACGACCAGCTTCTGAAGGACAAAGCACCGTTGGTTTCGGGAGAGACGCGAAGGATGAAGTTGGCGGCATTGATGTCCGTTTCCATCTTCGGACGGCCCTTGGCCACGCCTTCCTGCACCGTGCCGTTTAACTGGCAGAGTTCGGAGATTTCCGGATCCAGGTTCCACTTGATGCCGCGGTTGCCGCCGCCGTTGGTGGAAAGCAGCGGTCCGATCGAGGTGTACTTGTCGTAAATCGTGCGGTAGTCGCGATCGATGACGTGGATCAGCGGAGCGGTCTTTCCGGGGATCAGGTCGCACTCGCCCTTGTACCAGTTCTTGACGTCAAGCGCCTGGCCGAGTTCGTGCGGAGAATCGTGTCCGAGCGGTGTGAGAACGACGTCAGTGACGCTGCCGAAATCTTCTGCATATTCGGAAGCAATTTCAGAGAGCTTCTTAGCGATATCTTTAAAGGTCTGCCAATCGCTTCTGCCTTCCCAAGAGCATTGAACGGCTTTAACGAACGGATGGATGAAGCTGTGCATATCCGTCGTGTTGATATCGTTCTTTTCGTAGAAGGTGGCGGCCGGAAGCACGATATCGGAGTAGATCGAAGTCGTGCTCATTCGGAAGTCCATGTTGACGAGAAGATCCAGCTTGCCCTGAGGTGCGGGGCGCCACTTTTCCAAGAGCGGCATGAGTTCTTTGTGAGAACCGTCCAGTTCTCCGCCTAAGATGCCGTTTTCGGTTCCGAGCAGGTGACGCAGGAAGTATTCCTGACCTTTGCCGGAGGAGCCCAACACGTTGGAGCGCCAAATAAAGAGGTTGCGCGGCCAGTTTTCTTCGGCGTCTAAGTCCAGGCAGCTGAAGGAGATCTTTCTGTCTTTAAGCTGATTGATGAGGAACTGTTCCGGCTCGGTACCGGCGGCTTTCGCAGCCGCTGCGATCTTCGTCGGATTGACATTGAGCTGCGGAGCAGACGGGAGCCACCCCATCAGTTCACTCTGAATGTTGTAGTCAATGTAGGTACCGTCAAAGACTTTGGTATCGGCCAGCGGAGAGAGCATATCCGAGAGCGGAATGCGTTCATAACGCCACTGATCGGTGTGTTCGTAGAAGTAGCTCGTCGAATTCATGTGACGAGTGGCCGGTTCCCAGTCTTTAGCGAAGGAGTACTCGCCCCAGCCTGCTTCCGGACGAATCTTTTCCTGACCCACATAATGGCACCAGCCGCCGCCCGGGACGCCGCAGGTGCCGCACATCAGCAGAATGTTGATGATGGAGCGGTAGGTGTTATCGGTCTGGAACCACTGGTTGACGCCCGCACCCATCAGCACACAGGCGCGGCCCTGAGTCTTGGACGCGGCTGTGGCAAATTCACGGCCGAGTGTGATGGCATACTGTGCTTCGACGCCGGTGATTTTTTCCTGCCAAGCCGGAGTGAACGGAATGTTGTCCGCATAGCTCTTGGCGCATTCGCCGCCTAGACCGCGGTCAACACCGAGGTAGCTGCCGAAGAGGTCAAATACAGTTGCAACATATACGTCTTTGCCTTCGACCTGGATCTTTCTCACCGGAACCTTGCGGACCATGACTTCAGAGTTCATGGGGTTGTTCGGGAAACCGTCGCGCTTGCGGCCGCCGAAGTACGGATAATCGACGTCGATGACGGCATCCGAATCTTTGAGGAACGTGAGCTGAGGTTTAATAGCTTTGCCGGTCTCTCCGTCGACTTCGTGCAGGTTCCATTTGCCTAAGTCCTGACCTTCCTTCTGTCCCCAGCGGTAGCCCATAGATCCCTGAGCAACAGCGGGTTTGTCAGAAAGCTCATCCCAAACAACCGTCTTCCATTCAGGGTTATTGCATTCGGGCGCCTTGTAGCCCAAATCGCAGGCGCGAACAGTACGGCCGGCAGTGAAATGACCGTCTTCGCGCGGCTCCATCATGACAAGAACGGGGAAGTCGGTGAGACTGCGGCAGTACTCGGTGAAATAAGGATCCGGATGATCGTAGTGGAATTCTTTGAAAATGACGTGGCTCACCGCCATGGCAAGTGCTGCGTCGGTCGCCTGTTTCGGATGAATCCACCAGTCGGCGTCTTTAGTGACTTCACAGTAGTCCGGACAGACGTTGACGACTTTCGTACCGTTATAGCGGGCTTCCGTTAAGAAGTGAGCGTCCGGGGTACGGGTCATCGAGATGTTGGTACCCCAGACGATGATGTAGCTTGAATAGTACCAGGCTTCGGATTCCGGAACGTCGGTCTGCTCGCCCCAAGTCTGAGGAGAAGAGGGCGGCAGGTCACAGTACCAGTCATAGAAGGAGAGGAGGGCGCCGCCTATCAGACTCAGGTAGCGGGTACCCGAGCCGTAGGACACCATGGAGTAGCCCGGAATCGGAGAGAAGCCGGAAATACGGTCAGGACCGTACTTCTTAATCGTATAAAGGTTAGCCGAAGCGATGATTTCAAGGGCTTCATCCCAAGTCGTACGGACTAAGCCGCCTAAGCCGCGGGCTGCGGTATAGGACTTACGGACTTCGGGATTTTCGACGATGGAGGCCCAGGCCTCGATCGGCTTCATGGTCTTGCGGGCCTCTTCCCAGGCGGCCTTTAATTCGGCACGAATCAAAGGATGTTTAACGCGGGAAGCAGAGTACAGATACCAAGAGTAGCTTGCACCGCGCGGGCAGCCGCGAGGTTCGTGATTCGGTACGCCGGGAGGCGTGGGCGGGTAATCCGTTTCCTGTGTTTCCCAGACGACGATTCCGTCTTTAACATAAACCTGCCAGCTGCAGGAGCCGGTGCAGTTAACGCCGTGGGTGGAACGTACGATTTTGTCGTGTGCCCATCGATCCCGGTAAGCCTGTTCCCAGGTCCTGTCTTCTGCGGTCACTTCGCCCCAACCGTCTGAGTACGAACCGACCTTCTTAGCAAAGAACAGGGAGGACTTCATGATTCCGGACATTTTGTTCTCCAATTAAGCAATTTCTTGAGGTGAGAAAGAACGATCAGCAAAGATCCGGGGCGTTCTTTCTGTCGTAGTAGTAAACGTTGATGGCGAGAATGGCGATAAAGATCACTGTCGAAATGGCGAACATTACGCCGGCACCGCATTCGGCAAGCAGCATACCGATCGTAAACGGACCGTATGCGCCGACCGCGGAAGTCCAGCCGACGACCGCACCGCCCTGAAGCGGCGGGAAAAGCACTGCCATCTGTTCAGTGGTGGAAGCGTTGCCGACACCGGTCCAGAAGAAGACCCAGAACATGACGATGAGCCAAATCCAGCAGCCGGAGACCGTCGTAGGTTTGTAGAGCCAAAGGGCAAGCAGACCGATGATGTTGCAGACAGCCATTATCGTTGTGACGCGGCCGCCGCGAATCTTATCGGAAACTTGGCCGGCACCGACTCGGGAAAGCGCGCCGATAACCGGGCCCAACCAGGCAAGCGCGACGGCACTCGGAGCACCCTCAATACCGGCAAAGGTATGGTTGCCCAGCAAGCCTAACTGCGCACCGAGACCGGCGAACGTCGCAAATGTTCCGTAGTAGAAGAGGGTCATGAACCAGGTGTGCTTATTGTCGAAGATGGTCCACTCCTGCTTAATGTTTCCGGAGACCGGAACGGAGCGCAGGAAGAGCCAAGAAAGGATGGTGATGATTGCGACAAGAGGAATCCACACCCAGGAGGCATTCTGCAGCCAGTAAGTAACAGTCTTGCCGTCAGCCAAATGAGCGACCTGACCGCCGCCTAAGAAAGCGAATGCGGAGAAGCCGATAACGAGCGGGGTGACAAACTGAACCAGGCCGGTACCGAAGTCAGAGAGGCCGCCCTGAATACCGAGCGCCAATCCTCTTGCATGCTTCGGGAAGAAATAGTTCGTGGAGGCCATTAAGCCGGAGAATGTACCGCCGCCGATACCGCTTAAAAGAGCAAAGATAATCAGCATCCAATATGGTGTATCAGGATGCTGGACGGCGTATACCCAGCAGAAAAACGGGATTAACAGCAAGCCCGTTGAGAGTGTAACTAGAATTCTGGTACCGAGGATCGGGGGTAAGAAGGTCCACAGAATACGCAGCGTACCTGCGGAAAGACCCACCATAGCAACAAGCCAATAGAGCTGGCTGTGGGTGAGAGAAAAGCCGATTTCGTTTAATCTCGGAGCGAGAGACGGGACCAAGAACCAAGCGCAAAAGCCTAGGGTCAGGCTGAAGGTACTTAGCCACACAGTCGTCCATGCCAGCGTCTTATTCCATTGGGCCGGATTTTCAGGATTCCAAACCTTGATATCTGGACGCATATTTTTTCCTTATTCAACTTAAAACGGTACTCGAACTTTTATTCGGGTTTGTTCTCATTCTATGGGCGCCCTCCAATTTGTAACCCTTTGTTTGTTCGAATTGAGCAGAGGTTAAGGAGCAAAAATGCGTAGTTCACTAACATAGAGATAATAAAAATTAACGGAGAATGACATGAATTTGGGGTTAAAAGCGCTGGCTTGTCTGCTTTTGTATCCGGATGCGGCGCTGAAAGATAATCTGCAGGAAATTAAGGAAGCTGTTGCAGAATCGACACTTGCTAACGATCAGAAGGAGGCTCTCGAGATTTTTATCAATCACATGATTGAGACGCCGATGGCGGATTTACAGAAGGAATATGTGGCGACTTTTGATATCGGCAAGAAGGCAAGTCTTAACCTTTTTGAGCACATGCACGGGGATTCGCGGGAACGAGGCTCGGCGATGATCAACCTTAAAAAGCTCTATGAAGAGCGAGGGCTTACGATCGAGAGTAATGAATTTCCGGACTATCTGCCGATGTTTTTAGAATTTTTATCCGGGTTAAATGATGCAGA
>ERZ772889.681-NODE-681-length-35338-cov-11.000992_pt1 | contig 35338 bp, 35 predicted proteins | sample MGYA00512127_ERZ772889 | MGnify/ENA primary metagenome ERZ772889 (study PRJEB29015, sample SAMEA2737689) | human gut metagenome | biome: human gut; feature: human-associated habitat; material: faeces | place: China | collected 2012 ...
GACTGCCCGGCGCGCGCCCCGTTCACGGCGCAGCGCGCGGAGAGCTATTGGCCCGGCGAGGGTGACGCTCCTTTGGAGGAGCTGCTGCGGAACGTCCGGGCGACCGGCTACGACGGCCCCTGCTCCGTCGAGGTCATGGACCCGAATGTGCTCGCCCTGCCGGCGGAGGAGGCCATCCGCCGCGCGGCGGAGACGATGAAGCCGCTGCTTGCGCGGGTGGAGCGGTAAACGCTCAGCCCTCCGCGCGGAGGATCACCGGTTCGCCCGTGCAGTGCAGGACACCGCTTTCCACGGTGACGGTACTGCGGTCGATGAGGTTTTCATACACGCCGTCGGCGGCGTCCACGCGCACATCGGCGGCTTTTGCCTTGAGGGAGAATACGCCCACGAAACGCTTGCCCGCGCTTCCGCGCTGAAGGAGCGCGAGGTCGTTCGCATCGTCCGCGTCGGCGAAGAACCAGTCGGCGCTGCCGAGCTGCTGCTTGACCGCGTACAGACGGCGCAGCAGTCCGCTCAGGTCGCGGCCGGTGCGGCGGTCGATGGGGTCGAGGTCAAAAAGGCTGGGCAGATGGTCGTTTACAAATTCCTGCCCCGCGTAGAGCAGCGTCGTGCCCTTGAGAAAATAGAGCATCGCCGTGTCGTTCACGAGCGCGCGCTCGTCGCGCACGAAGGACGCGATGCGCGGCTGGTCGTGGTTTTCCAGAAAGCGGAGCTTGTTGTAGTTCGCGGGGTAGCAGGTCTCCTGAAAATTCAGCGCGTCCAGATAGCGGCTCAGGGGGACCTTGCCGCGCAAATACCGGTCGAATACCTCGCGCACGTCGTACTCGTATTCCAGATCGAAGGCACGAAACACCTCGCCGTCCGACGCGGAATAGACGCCGTGCCGCCGCGCGAGACAGCCATAGCTGCGGTGGACCGTTTCGGCGAGCCATACGCAGTCCGGGTTTACATCAGCGACCGCCGCGCGGGCCTGCAGCCAGAATTCCACAGGAACAAAGGACGCCACATCGCAGCGGAAGCCGTCCACCAGTTTAGCCCACATTACAAGCGTATCCGTCAGATATTGCCAAAGCCCGCGGTTGGAGTAGTCCAGGTCGATGACGTCTGCCCAATCACCGAGCTTGTTGCCCGGCTTGCCGTCGGGCCCGCGGTAGAAGTATTCCGGATGTTCGCGGTAGAGAACAGAGTCGGGCGAGGTGTGGTTGTAGACCACGTCGATCATGCATTTCATGCCGTGCGCGTGAATCTCGCGCACCAGCGCTTCAAAGTCCTCCATCGTGCCGTAGGCAGGGTTGACGGCGCGGTAATCGCGGTTGGCATAGGGGCAGCCCAGCGTGCCTTTCTTGCCCTCGACGCCGATGGGGTGAATGGGCATCAACCAGATGATATCCGTCCCCAGCGCGCGGATGCGGTCGAGGTCGGGAATGACGGCGCGGAAAGTGCCCTCCGACGTGTGGTTGCGGACGTAAATGGAATAGATCACCTGATTTTGCAGGCGCGGATCGGTGTTTGCAGCCATGTGGCGTTACCTCCTCAATGCTTTATGCCGCGATTGTAACACAATATTTTACTTTTGCAAGAGGGGCGTTTCCACAAAAGGAAGCGTCCCTTTTCGACCAGCGTCCGACGATCCGTCGGATGCGGCTTCATAAAGAAGAACGAGGGGCGGCCCATCAGACCGCCCCGCTGTGATTGGCGCCGGAAGGCGCCAAGAAAAGGCCGGCGTTTTCACGGAGAAAACGCCGGCCTTTCTGTCGTATGAGCCATCCGCCCTTGCGGTCACCGAAGATTCTTGTGGAAGAACGCCTGTGCGTTCCTGTAGAAGACGCCGTCCGCGTCCTCCTGCGAAACGCCGCGGGAGAGCAGGTATTCGTAGAACGAGGCGACCTTGGCGGGCGTATTCAGGCATTCGGGCAGCACAGAGCCGTCGAAGTCCGAGCCGAGGGCGAGATTCTTCCGCGCGCCCAGCTCGAAGAAGTGCATGGCGTGGCGGTAGAGATCGTCAAGGCTCTTTACGTCGCCGTCGTCGCGCAGGAACTTCACAAAGTAGTTCAGACCGATCAGGCAGTCGCGGCGCACCATCTCGCGGATCATGTCGTCCGTCAGGTTGCGCTTGTGGCTGCACAGCGCGCGGGCGTTGGAGTGCGTGGCGACGAAGGGCTTCGTCGCGACCTCCAGCAGATCCGCGAAGCCGGGGTCGTTGAGGTGGGACACATCCACCAGAATGTTTTCCTTTTCCATCTCGCGCACGGCGGCCTTGCCGAACTCGCTCATGCCGTGGTCCGTGGTGTGGCCCGAGCCGAGCTCGTTCTCGCCGTTCCAGGTCAGAGTGATGGCACGCACGCCCTGCTCGGCGAGCGTGTGGACGCGGGAAAGGTCGCCGGCGAGCACGCTGCCGTTCTCAATGGTCAGGAACGCGGCGGTCTTGCCCGCCGCCCAGGCCTTCTCCATATCGTCGGCGTTGCGGCAGGGGGCGACGCGGTCGCCGAACTTCTCCATCTGGCGGTAGAAATTTGCGCGGTTCTTTTCAAAGCAGTCGATGGCGGCCTGCCCGCGCTCCTCATCGGGGATGAACACGGCGTAGAACTGCGCCCAGTGGACATCCTTCGGCATATTGGACAGCGACAGCACGCGGCCGGGGTCGTCCAGCGTATCGGGATTGCCGGTGTGCGCGTATTTCCAGTATTCTGCCAGCGTGTCGCAGTGCAGGTCGATCAATCCATAGCTGTTCATAAATCAAGCTTCCTTTCTTTGCTTGGAGTCAGAGGGGAAGCTCCTCGCAGAGAAGAACTTCCTTGCTGCGTTCAAATTCGCCGTAGCCGAGTCCGCGTTCCGCTGTTTCGATCTCGCCGACCTGATTGTCATAAGGGTCGGCGCGCCAGTGCTGCTTTGGAACGGTAAACGGCGCCTGAAACGCATTGTTTGCCACCATGCGGTAGGCGTCGAGATTGCCGAAGTAGAACCGGCGGCGTGTCTCGTTCCGGGCGCGCACGGCGGCGATGCCGTAGCTTGGGTCGGCGTAGAGCCAGCCGTAGGGCGCAATGTAGAAGCGCGCCCAGTCATGACCGCCGCAGAAGTCCGGCTCGGCGGTCAGACCGCTTTGCCATTGAGCGGGAATGCCCGCGCAGCGGCACAGCGTGACGAACAGCAGCGCAAATACGCCGCAGTCGCCCGTGTAGCTCCGTGCCGCGGCTTCGGCAATGTTTTCCAAAATGAAGTAGGCGGGCATAAAGGTATACTTCATATTCAGTGTGATGAAGTCGTAGAAAATACGCGCCCTCTCCAGCAGACTGTCCACGCCCTCCGTCAGCGCTTGGACCAGCGCGCGGAGATAGGGCGTAAAGATGATGTGCGGCGCCTCCTCGCCTGTGTCGAAGCAGGGCTGTGCCGCGTCCGGCTCGATGGCGGAAACATCGTGATAACGGGCCGTGTGGACATAGGAGTATTCGACCGAGAACTCGTGGTTCTCCGTCATCGTTTCCTCCCAGCACACGGTGCGCTGGAGCGCGTCCTCCGGTGCGGGACGCCCGTTCGGGGGATAGAGCGCCTCGATGCGGATGTCGCTTTGCTGCTCGCAGGCGGCGGGCAGCGGCAGGTGGACGCGCACAAACATACCGGGCGTGAAGACCTCGTCCTTCACGCGTACGCTCGCGCGAATGCGGATGCGGTTTGCGATCTTTCCGTTTTCGCGCATCCGCCGGTGGACATGGTCAAGACGGCCCTCGCCCTCCTCCGCCGTCACGCTTTCCACGCCGTACAGCTTCACGCCCGCACGCGCGGCGAAAGCGGGCTCGGCCTTGCACATGGTGGAAAAGAAGCGGTCAAAAAAACGCATCTCGCCGCCGATGTACAGCCAGCCGATCTTGCCCGCGTCCACGCGCTCGTCGAATTCCTCCTCGGTAAAGTCGGGAATGTGCGCGCGTACCTCGGCGAGCGCGTCGGCGCGCGTGAGCGGGTAGTCTGCGGGGATGCGCCGCATGATCTCACGCTCTGCCGTCAGGCAGGCGCGCAGCGCATCGGGAATGTTATCCTGCGCGAGGCGGCGGTCGATGAGCCGTATGGCTCCCTCAAAGTCGCCCCATGCCTTGCGCCTTGCAATGTCGTCCGGCAGGCCGACATTCAGAAAGCGCAGATTATCGTTGCTGTTCATGGATAGACCTCCCGTTGATCTGGGGAAGAGGAGAACCTGCCTGCTGCGGGCAGGTCCTCTCTTTTCCGTGGAAGAGGCAGGGAGCTCATGCCATCAGGTTGAGCAGCCAGCCCATGCCGAGACCGGCAAAGTTACCGATCGCCTGGCCGAAGATGCCCATCAGAACGCCGATACCGGCATAGTTGGGATTGTAGGCGACGGCGATGATCGGCGCGGAGGCCGGACCGCCGATGTTGGCGACCGACGCTGTGGAGACCATGCACAGATCCCAATGGAACAGCTTGGAGAGAATGTACATACCGACAACATGGAGAACGAGGACGAACACACCGTAGACGACCCACATCGGAGCCTCGATCAGAGCGTTCAGTGGCGCCTGCGTGGCAAGCAGAGCAACAACGGCATAGAGAAGAACGCTGGAAAGCTCATTCGCGGCGGGCAGCTTGCCGAGCGGAGTTATGGCGCAGACGAGACCGAGGACCGTGACGAACAGAGTCGTGCAGGTACCCTTATCAAACATCTTGAGTCCCATACCGGCGAAACCGGCGCCCATCTTCGCGCCGACCCACTGAGAGAGCGCGGAAACAATGAGAGCAAGGCCGATTATCCAGACCCAGTCGCCCGAGGTCGCCTTAGCCTTCTTCTCCTTCTCGACCTCTTCGTTGGCGACATCGGCGATCGCGGAGAGCTTGGAGGTGTCCGCCTTAACGGACTTGTCCCACTTGGAGGAGTAGCGGACCATGAAGATCAGAAGGGCGATCCACACAGAGTAGCAGACGGTATCAAGCGTGAGCGCGCAGGCATACGCGCCGGGGTCGACGGGAAGCGCGTCCTGCATGGCGGCCATGTTGGCAGAGCCGCCGACCCAGGAGGCGTACAGAGCGGCCGTTGCGCCCCAGATGGTCTCACCGCCGCCGAGGCTGCTCTTGAAAATGGGGAAGCCGATGATGAAGCCGATCGCGAGCGTGACGGAGCAGCCGAGGAAGATGGCGATCATGCGGCCGGAGAGCTTGGCGAGCTTGCGGAAGTCGCAGCGCAGCAGCATGACGAAGATCATTGCATACAGCAGATTGTTCTTCAGACTGTCGTAGGCCGACGAGACCGCGTCGGAATTGAACAGGCCCATCGTGCAGAACACCATGTTGAGCAGATAGATCCAAACGAGCGGGGGCATATAGTTGAAGATCTTCCACTTGGCGTATTTTTCGAGCGCCAGCAGGCCGCCGGCTACAAACATCAGAAACGCGATGAAGGTAAAGCCGTTTTGAATAGCAGGTAACATACTTTTTCTCTCCTCTAAAAAATATATTTTTCAAACGGGTGGTACCGACCCGTTTAAAAACAAAAAAGCCCAACAAAACCAGACCCCCAAAGGCGGCCCAATTCTGCTGGGTTTCAGCTGTGACGCCATCGCGGCGAGCGGTGGCAGACAGTCGTGAAGCAGCTATGCGATTGTTCTCATTCGTTTCCGGTCATCAGCCGCCAGCGCTTGAGTGCGTCACGGTAGGCGACCAGCACAGCCTTGCGCGAGGAGCCGCCGTAGCGGCGGTTCAGCGCATCCTCCAGCCAGTTGTCCACCTCAGGGAACGTCTGACCGAGGAACAGCCTGCGCAGGAAGTCCTGCGTTGTGGCGATCGTGTGCGTGCAGCTGAAGTCCAGAATTTCAAAGGTCGTTTCCTCGACCTCGAACGCCATATAAAAGGTGCCGTACATCTTTGTGATGGCATTGTCGGCATTGGTGCGCGACTCACCGATGACAAAGACGGAATGCAAGTTATCCAATCAGATTGCCTCCCAATAGGGGGAACTGCACAAATTTCCTGCTTTTGATTTCCTCTTTTTGCGTATTATACCAGCTTTCCCGCCTTCTGTCAACACCGAACGCACTGCGGGATGTGTAACCTGTCCTTGTCCCATACTTCATTGTGTGCTGACTACCTTACCGATATGCATCCGGTCTTAGAGGTCTTTGTTGATTGCACCGCAAAGGGGACAGATTACAGCTTCTGTGTTCATTGGATGGTCATCTCCGCCCTAAGGATTTGATAAACTGAAAAGAGGTTGGTATCAAAATATGATACCAACCTCTTCAATAAAAAGTTTCAAATTATTTAGGAAAGACGAGCAATAAAAAGTAACCGAGAGCGTAAAGCCCGCCATAAAGCAGGCCAAATCAGCCGAGAATTTAGTTCAAGTCCTGCCTAACGCTCTGAAATGCCCTTGTGTATCTATAAAACACGCTTTGAAAAAACAGGGCATAAAAACGCTGAAACCCCTGATTTCTCAGGGGTTTCAGGTGAGTGTATCCATTTTGGTCACTCAACATGGTTGCGGGAGGAGGACTTGAACCTCCGACCTCCGGGTTATGAGTTTCTAACAAAGAAGCTCATAATCCGGAGGTTTTTTGTTGTAAAGCCTTTACCAAGAGGCATTGCAGGCTCAAATTGCAAATAGCCCGGATTTTGTTATCTAATGATAGCTTTTTTTGCAAAAGCCAAATAATTTTATTCCTTTTGCAAATCTATTGCAAACGAGGATTTTGCCTTACTGTTTCCGTTCAAGTAATAACGAGGAGAACAGAATCATGATTATTACAATTACCAATTTTAAGGGCGGCGTAGGGAAGACCACGACCGCGCTGAATCTCGGTGCTGCCCTCAATGCCGCAGGCAAGAAAGTCTTGCTGATCGACAACGATCCGCAGGGGAACCTTACCTCGGCTTTGGGCTACACGCCCGGCGAGCAGAAGAACACGCTGGCAAAGCTGCTGCTTGTTCAGATCGACTCGCCGGAGGATCTGGAGCTTCACCTTCCCCGTACCGTGATACATACAGAGACCGGCATTGACCTAATCCCCGCCAATAAACGCTTGGCAGATGCCGCAGCTCGCTTGCAGGTCATGCAGCTTTCGCAGTACAACATGGCGGAAGCGGCAGAGACATCCTGCGAAATGATGATGGACAAGCTGTTGGATGCTTTCCGTGAACAATATGATTATATCGTCATTGATTGTGGCTTGAAGCATGAGCTGCTGACCGTCAACGCGCTTGCTGCGGCGGATTACTGCATCATTCCCGTGCAGGCACACTTCCTTGCCAGCGAGGGCATCCCCGATGTGCTGGAGCTGATTAGAAATGTGCAGAGCCGCTTCAATTCGAGGTTAGAGGTTGCGGGCATTCTTCTTACCATGTATCAGTCCCGGCCACAGCTCTGCCAGAGCGTCCGCGCCGCGGTCGCAGAGCTGTATGGTGACAGCCTACGGGTGTTTGAGCGGCCCATCGAGCAGACCATCAAGGTCGCGGAGTGTCCCGCGGCAGGCATGAGCATTCTTGATTATGCACCGCGAAATCCGGCGGCGGAATCCTATCGCAGTCTCGCGCAGGAGGTGCTTCAGCTTGGCTAAACGCGATATGAACGACCTGCTGAAACGGCGCATGAGCGCGACACAGCAAGCGGCGGAGGTCACAGTAGGCGATGAAGCCTATGAGGTGCTGTTCCAAGACAAGCTGGCATCGTCCGCCTCAAAATTTTGTGATCTGCCGCTGGACAGGCTCCGTCCATTTTTCACTGCGGATATTGGTTTTCACCCATATCCGCAAGAGAAGCTCAAGGCGTTTTCACAGCAGCTTGCAGAGCAGGGCATCTATGAGAGAATCATTGTGCGCCCCATTCCCGAAAGCGAGGACTATGAGATCCTCGCAGGGCATAACCGCACTGAGGCGTGGCGGCTGACAGAACACGCAACGATCCCTGCTGAAGTCGTGAACGCCGATGATGCGAGAGCAGTCTCCATTGCTGTTGCCACGAACCTTCTGCGGCGGCAGGACCTTACCATTATAGAGCGCGGCAAGGCATATCGGGCCTTGCTCGAAGAGAATAATCGCCACGGCCAGCGGAACGCAGCACAGACCTCAACAACTTTTGGCGATTCTCGCCAAAAGCTGGGGCAAGTGATCGACGATGAAACCTTTGGCGAAAATCGCCAAAGGTACAACGCCCGCAAACTTGTTGCCGATTTCTTCGGCGTGACCGAGTACGAGATCCGTAAAGCCATCAAGCTGGCGGGCTTGGTTCCGCCTCTCGCCGACATCTTAGAGAACAGTCCGCGCAAGCTGCCGATTGCCTGTGCCGAGCTGATCGCTGACTATGACGCGGCTACGCAGCAGGCATTTGTGGAGATGTGTTCTATCGAGGACTACACGCTCAATAAGGCTGCTATGCAAAGCATCGTCCATACCTGTCCGCCTCCATCTGCAAAGCATCAGGACCTTTTCGCCACGTGGCGGCAGGCACGCGCAAGGGAGACACAGAGACGTGCTGCACCGCAGAAGAAAATCAGCTTTGACCGCAGAAAATTTGCCCCCTACCTTGAGAGGTTGGGCAGTGATAAGGAAATTGAAGAGCTGTTTTTGGAGTTCTTGCGGCAGCGGGTCAACTGATGTATAATCACAGAAAAGAAAGAGAGGGCTTAACGCTATGAGCGAACAGGATAAGATACAGCTTTTTGAGAATCAGAAAATTCGTACTGCATGGGATACAGAGAAAGAAGTATGGTATTTTTCTGTTACCGATGTCATTGCTGTTTTAACAGAACAGCCTACCGCACGCGGGGCAAGCAACTACTGGGCCAAACTCAAGCAGCGTTTGAAAGAGGAAGGGGCGGATGAACTGCTGACAAATTGTCAGCAGTTGAAAATGATTGCCTCAGACGGAAAGCACCGCGCAACGGATGTTGCCACGACAGAGCAACTTCTGCGTATCATCCAGTCTATCCCATCACCAAAAGCTGAACCGTTTAGGCTCTGGCTTGCAGAAGTCGGTCGGGAGAGAATTGAAGAAACCATTGACCCTGAACAGGCCATTGACCGAGCCTTGGAAACCTATCTGAAAAAGGGATACGATCCCGACTGGGTACATCAAAGGCTGCTTTCCATCCGCATCCGGAATGAGCTGACGAATGAGTGGCAGCAGCGCGGCGTGGAAAAGGGGCGCGAATTTGCGATCCTGACCGATGAGATCTCAAAGGCATGGTCCGGCATGACCACGCGGCAGTATAAAAACCTCAAGGGGCTCAAAAAGGAGAACCTGCGCGATAATATGAGCGATACCGAGCTCGTGCTGACCATGCTGGCGGAGGCATCAACGCGGGATATTTCCAAAGCGACAAAACCGGATGGTTTTGCCGAGAATGTGAAGGTGGCCAAACGTGGCGGTAATGTTGCAAATGTTGCACGGCAGCAGCTTGAGGCGGAAACCGGCCTTCCCGTCATCACAGCACAGAATGCCGCACAGCTAAATGCGGTGGTTACAGAAATGATCGAAGCGTCGGCGCAAGTGCTTGACCGTCAAGACGAAGCGAAAGCCAAATAACGTTTTCCTGACATCAGGAAAATATTATTTCAGTGCAGACAAATACAAACTGAAACAAGAAATGCTGAAAGGCTCGACACCGTAAGGTGCCGGGCCTTTTCCTATGACTCCGAGGTGAGAGAAATGAAAGAGACAACAAATAACTGCCGAGCATCCCGTGCTCATAATCCGTTTGACGACGGTGCGAGGGAGCGTTTGCGGCGCATGGGGCTGCTTACCGAGACGGGGAGCATCGAGGCGTCGGCCTTGACTGCGCTGGCTCATACCTTCGCCGGATTGCTGTTTGACGATTTGTGCGATGCCAGTCAAGACTATTCCGGTGTCCAAACCGAATTGCAGCAGCTGTTTGACGCTGTGGATCGTGCAGAGCCGAGGCAGAAATTTCTGCTGCTCTGCCTGCAATATGACCGCCTATCCCAAGTCCTTCCTGATCCCATTTGGTGGATCAGTGGGACACCTGAGATCGCGGGCGAATTTGCAGAACACTTTATCCGGCACTTAAAGAAATTGAGCGGCTGCGAGGAGGTAGTGCGGTGAAGGGGATTTTGGTATATCAGCCTCCGGGCAGAGCCTCGCAGGTCGCTGCCTTTATAGAGGATCTAGAGCCGCGGCTGAGAGAAAAGATCATTCGTCAGCTATACCGATTGACGCTGCCGCAGAAGCCGGAAATGAAGGAACCGCATTTCAAGCGTTTTTCACTTGAGCGGTATCGGAGCCTATGCGAGCTGCGGGTGAAAACCAAGCTCTGCGTTCGCGTTATCTTTTACCTATGCGCCAACGGAGATACTATGCTCCTTTATGCGTTCGTCAAGCGCCAGAAGCGGGACACGATGCAGGCATTAGAGCAGTCACTAAGAATACTGGACGCGCTGCGGGAACACCCGGAGCGCGCCGTAGAATACAAGGTCAGGGAGGAGGGATCATGAGACGACCGCACATCCTTTGATGCCGCGAAAATAGCAGACCATAACCAATTTCTACATTAGGAGGTTCCCACAACATGAAAAAAGCAATTCTCTGTGTACTGCTGACGCTGTCCATGTCGGTCTCGGCGTTTGCATTGGAGGTGCCGACAGATACCGTGGTGCAAAATCTGAATGGCAGCCAGCAGGTCATCAAAACCTTTACGATCCCGGCAGATCAGGACCCGCAGAGCCTGATCGAACAGCCCTTTGAGCTGGAGGGCTATCTCTACAGCTTTACGAATATTGTCAAAACGGAAAATGCCGTAGAGGAATCCAGACCCCACACCGAGATCATCACCGTGGAAACGGGTAAAAATGACCTTGCCCTGATTTTGCAGCAGTTAAAGCCAACCGTGGAATATGACGACGGTGTGTTCAGAGGTACACTCGCCCTTGACCACACGACCATCAACACCGAGGCGTCCGGCTATGTTCCGAAAAGCTATACCGTGAGCGAGGTCAAGACCATAGGGCAGCTTGACCGTAACGATATGTCCTATGTCCCGTCTACTACCGTAAAAAATGGCCGCACCTTGAGCCTTGCCAATGTGGAATGGCAGGTCACGGGAACCGACCTTGTTGGTGAGGCGCTGGTGCCATCGTCTTATCAGGCCGTCGCCACCTATTCCGCAAAGGCGACCTATCAGGCGGCTACTGGATACATCACGACCGCGGAATATACCGGCGAGATCACGCGCGAGGGCGTCGAGAGCATCACCTATGTACTGACTTACCTGGGAACAAAGGTCGGTATCGCTCATGTGCTATCCAATGTGGGCGGCTTCTTTGCGGCGAACTGGCTTGTACTTATTGTCGGCGCCGCAATTGGAGCTGCTGTGATCTTCGGCATCGTATATGCATCGTATGTGCGCCGGCAGAGAGTTGCTCATGCCGAGGCGGACGACGACGGCGCGAGCTTTTCAGAGGAGGAAACGGAATGAAGCATATTAGACGATTGGCCGAATTGGCATTGACGATCATAACGATGGCAGCGCTATCGGTTGGCACCTTTGCGGCAGATTACAGCTTTGAGACAGGGGCAGGAACAGAATATTATCCTGCGACTTCTTACGCGGATACCTATGGTGCCGCGTATAATTACGGCGGTCCAAATCCCGTGGACTATCAGATCCCCGAATTGCCCTACGGTGTGTCCGGCACAACGCAGATCGGCATTATGGAGAAAGGGTATTTGCCCGGCTTGCAGCAAAATGTCGGCACTTCCATTTCCGGCGAGTACGGTATCTCTGGCGGACTCTATGATTTTCCGGCAACAGCTGCCCCTCCTGTACTGAGCGTTCCCGCGTATACCGGCGTTGACGGCATGGAGCGTAAGGATGGCAGCATTGGTACGTTGAAGATCCCATCTCTGAATATCAATATGAAGGTTTGGGAGGGTGAGACCCGCGCCAGCATGGCAAAGGGACTGGGACACTATAGCTCCACCTCCGGATGGGACGGCAACATCGGTGTCTGCGGTCATAACCGGGGCGCGAAATACAATATTGGCAGCATCAGAAATCTTGAGATCGGCGACACCATCACATATTCGACGGTCTACGGAACACGGACCTATGCTGTCATTTTGGTAAGGACGATCTCAGATTCCGACTGGAGTTATTTGCAGGCGACCGCTGATAACCGCATCACCATCACCACCTGCCTTGCTGACCGGCCAAGCAAAAGGGTGTGTGTTCAGGCAGTAGAGGTAAGCAGTTGAAACCCTTGCGGTGCAAGGCTTTTGTGCAAAATTATTTTTCTGCCGTAAGCATTTAAAATAAATCTTTGACAAGTCATTACTTCTGTATTATGCTCAAACCACTCCGGAGAATAAAATCATAAAGGAAGTATCAGATTGATACAGCAATTCAGACCAAAGAGGAAGGGCGATGAGATCAGAGTAAAAATGGACATCACCGTTGACCTTCCTGCAGAAGTAGCTGAACAGGCTGAGCAGCTTGGCATTTACGAGTTTGAGCGGTGTATTTATGATCCCGACACTCGCCGTATGACTGCCAGCGTGACCACCACGTTTTATCGGAAGGGAGCGTGATACAATGAAGAAGATTTTGTATTTGCTTATCGGGCTTGCGTTAGGCTTTGCCCTTGGTTCGCCTGCGGCACAGGCTATTGAGGGTATCCTCGCACAGCGCTGCACCTCGCCTATTCTCCTCAACGGTGCTCCCGTTGAGATCGAAGCGTACAACATCAACGGACACAACTACTTCAAGCTCCGTGACATCGGCAAGGCGGTCGGCTTCAATGTTTATTGGAATGCCGAGGACGGAACGGTGCAGATCGAAACAAATCGTCCCTACACCGGTGAAGCACCCGCAAAGGTGGAAACTGACAAGCCGGTACCGCAGCCGGAGGTTACAGCTCCCGCCGCCGATGTAGATGCCATGAAACAGGACATCGTGGACCGCACCAACGCACTCCGAAAGGAAAACGGCATCGCTGCCCTAACCGCCAACGACAAGCTCATGCAGGCGGCGCAGGTGCGCGCGGATGAGATGGCGGCAAACACCGTCTACTCCCATACCCGCCCAGACGGGAGGAAATATACCACGGTCACGGACTGCAAATATGTCGGGGAGAACATCCACCAAATCCCATTGCTATATCTGGAACAGCAAAAGGGAGAGCTTGCGGAAACCGTTGTGCATTCATGGTCAAAGTCCGCAGGGCACATGGAGAATATGATCAATGCAAGCTATGCCTCAATCGGTGTGGGGCTTGCGCGAGGAATTGATGGCAACGGCCTCGAGTGCTGGTACTGTGTCCAGCTATTCCTCCGGGATGGATACCATATCACATGGGTGGATACGCCGGCAAAGGGGTAACACACCGCTTCAGAAAATAACAGTTGATTTCATGATAAAGTTCTGATAATATAATGATAAAAACGGAACGGAATCATGGAGGAATTACTATGATAAATATTAGACCTGTTTCCGATTTGCGAAACAAATTCCCTGAAATCGAGGAAACCGTGCTGAGAACAGGCGAGCCCGTCTATCTGACCAAGAACGGCTATGGCTCCATGGTGGTCATGAGCATCGAGCAGTATTCGGCGCTGACGGATGATATCGAGCTGAAGCTGGACGAGGCCGACCGGGCGGCGGATTCTTCGGATGTTCGCTATTCTGGAGATGAGGTATTCAAGCGAGCAAGAGGACGGATTCATGGACGGAAAGCACTATGAGCTGAGCATTTTGCCGCTCTTTGAGGATGATCTCAATGAGATCGTGGACTATCTCTGCATTCGCCTTCAGAATCCCATTGCGGCGGAGGACTTTGTTGCTGCCGTAGAAACAGCGATCCGCGAGCGTCTTTCCTGTGCGGAAGCATTTGAGCCGTATCATTCCGAAAGAGAGCGCAGATATCCTTATTACCGCATTCAGGTGAAAAACCACACGATTTTCTATGTGGTGATCGGAGACACGATGGAAGTGCGCCGTATCATCTATAGCCGCAGAGATATAAGTAGGCAACTTTGACAAAAACTTCATAGCCAAGCGAAGCAGACCGAGATACCTCTCGGCCTGCTTTTCTCATGCAAAAATTGTAGGAGGTACACACCATTACACAAGCGGAGTCCTCCTGCAAACAGTGCAGGAGGACTCCGCTTGCATATTTTAGTTGACTTCTGTTTATACTTTGTATATACTTGGTGTAGAAAAAGGAGGCGAGCATCATGTACGCAACGATTCAGAAATGGGGCAACAGCAATGGCCTGCGCTTTCCAAAGGCGCTGCTGGACGCCATCGGACTCAAGGAAAATGATCGTGTGGAGCTGATCCAGAGTGCTGATGCGATCACGATTAAAAAGGCAAGCCCCGTGTCGCACAAGACCTTAGAGGAACGCTTGACCGCGTTTTACGGGAAGCCGATTGAACAGATTGGCCGCATTCCATCTGAGGAAATGGAGTGGGGCAAGGCAGAGGGCAGTGAGGCATGGTAACTGTGTTTGAACAAGGTGATATTGTTTATATGGACTTTGATCCACAGGCAGGGCATGAACAAAGGGGGCGCCGTCCAGCATTGGTCATCAGCAATGACCTCTTCAATCGTGTCAACAGCCTGACGATGGTTTGCCCCATCACCCACACAGACCGCGGAAGCCCGTTCCATATCCATCTGGACAGCAGGACAAAAACGGATGGCATCGTAATGTGCGATCAAGTTCGTATGTTGGATCTGAGCAGTCGGAGAGCAGCCTTTGAAGAAAAGGCACCCGGTGATATCCTGGCAGAGGCGATCGACATTATCCGTGCAATCATCGAGACAAATTGACCGGCTGTGATCCTCGCAGCCAAAACAAAACGATTATATTATCAAACAAAGCAGACCTCTCGGTCTGCTTTTCTTATGCAAAAATTGTAGGAGGTATCACATTGAAAACGCTCAAAACAAGGCTCATTTCGACACTCCTAGTTGTCATGACGCTGCTCAGCCTGCTGCCCACCACGGCCTTTGCCGCGACCGGTACGGGCAAGGGTATTACGATCACGACCAATCAAGTGTACTGGTCCACGCGCATACTGGCCAACGGCACACCGTACAGCTACCGCCCGCCGGAGGCGGCGGGGCGGCTTCTCTACTGCCTCGACAGCGGACTCGGCTACCACAACGCTACGCCGTCATACTGCGATTCTTTTACCTATACCTCGGCTACCAATGCAGACGCCGATGCCGTTCTCAAAACCGCTGTTGCCAACAGCGGTCTTGGCGAGATGGACGCGGCGACGCTCGCAAATGTCAAGTGGCTCATGACCTACATCAACGACAGCAAAGCATCCAATATAGGGCAGCTCTTTATGGCGGTGCAGACTTATATTTGGGACCATCAAAGCTATAAGGGCGCGGGAGATGGTACCGGAGATGCGGGTGGTTATGCCAACGCGGACACCTATGACCTGTATCTGAGCCTCATCGACTCCATGCTTGCGCAGAAGGCGCAGGAGGATGCCGAATTTCAGCGTCAGATCGAAGCGTATGCTGCACAGGGCATAGTAGCAACCATTGTGGAAGACGATAGTCTCAAATGGGCGGTATTTGCCTTGTCAAGCAATCGCAAGAACCAGTCTTTTTTTAATTATTATGCGCCAAGGAAACTTGCTGTCAACACGCCAAAACCTGATCCGGATAATCCTCCTGCCGGCGATGCCGACATTACCTTGAAGAAAGTTGCCGCAGGAACGACCCAAGGTTTGGATGGCGCGAAATTCAATATTTACCGCGACGGCCAGATTGTAGGCAGCGATGTAACTCGTAATGGCGGCATCATCGAGGTCAACGATGTCACCAAGGGCCTGTGGAGCTTCGTAGAAACGGAGGCTCCGGTCGGGTACTGCGCGGACTCTACCCCTATCAGCGTCTATGTGGATACCACAGATGGCGATAAGCAGTACACGGTCACTGCCGAAAATTACGCACTGCCCGATATGAAGATCACCAAGCGGGATGCCATGAGCGGCAAACCGATTGCCGGCACGGTGTTTTCCATTAAGTCCGTCACCGGCAATTATTCCACCTCCGTCACGACTGGCGTGGACGGTTCCGCAACGCTCTCGGCCATTCCTGCCGGTGTCTATGTTGTGCGTGAGGAATCCGTTCCCGAGCCGTACATTGTGAGCAGTACGGAGCAGACGGTGGCGCTGCGACCCGGCAAAACCTCCGAGGTCACTTTCGTTGACTATGTAAAACCCGGTTTGGAAATTCTAAAGAAGAACATCGCCAACGGCGAGCCTATCGAGGGCGTGACCTACCGCATTGAGCAGATCAACGGCAACTTTTCCACTAGCACCACGACCGATAACCATGGGCGGATTTTCCTCGACTCTGTTCCTGTTGGCACATTCAAAGTAACGGAGATCAATGTTCCCAACCATGTCATTCTCTGCCCCATCCCGCAGGAAGTGGCATTGAAGCCCGGCGAAACCTCTACCGTCACCTTCTTCAACGCCCTCAAGCCCAGTCTGGAGATCCGCAAGGTAGATAGTGTCACCGGCGATCCCATCAAGGGTGCTAAGTTCCAGATTTGGTATGGCAGCAACCATACCGACACCGGCGAGCTCAATGACCTCGGCACTTACTTTTCTGACGCAAGCGGAAAAATCATTCTTCCTGAGATCAAGGATGGCTGGTACAAGGTAACGGAATTGGAACCGGCGTCCGGGTACGCCATCAAGGAGCCTGCCACGCAGGAATGCTTCATTGCCGGTGGTGAGAGCAAGGTGTTGACCTTTGAGAACACGCCTCTTTCCGCCATCATCATCCGCAAGGTGGACAGCGAGAGCGGTCAGCCGTTGGAGGGCGCATGGTTCCGCATCCGCTACCTTGGCGGCACCTCCGGTACGGGTGGTACCGTGGTTGGAGAGATCAAAACCTCGCAAAACGGAACCGCCATTTTAACGGGCCTTGCCGCAGGCACTTATGTCTGCGAGGAGATCTCCGCGCCGGACGGGTATGTGATCACCGACGCCACGGAAACGGTCTATCTCTCCGGCAAGGATCAGGACGTGATCACCGTGACCTTCGGCAATGATAAGATGGGTTCCCTCCTCATTGTCAAAAAGGACGCCGTGACCGGCGCTCCCATTTCCGATGTGGAGTTCCTTGTGACCGACTCGGACGGAAGTGTAATCGGTACGGCGAATGGCCGCTACGTGACCGACAGCGCAGGTACTATCCGTATTGACGGTCTGACACCCGGCATGACGGTCATTGCAAAAGAGGTGCGGGCAAAAGACGGCTACATTCTGGATGATACGCCGCAGAGCATCAAAATCAAGCGCAATTCCGTAATGACGCTGGAGTTCCGCAACCAGCCCAAGGGCGGCGTGCTTGTGAAAAAGGTTGACGCTGTGACGAACGCTCCCATCTCTGACGTGGAGTTCCTTGTCACGGATTCCGACGGCAATCTCATCGGAAACTCCAACGGCAAGTTCGTGACGGACAGCGCAGGCACGTTCACCATTACGGACATCGCCCCCGGCACCACGCTTATCATCAAGGAAACCCGCGCAAAGGACGGCTATTTGTTGGATGATACGCCTCAGACAGTCAAGGTCAAGTCCAATGAAGTTGTCACGGTGGAGTTCCGCAATCAGCCAAAGGGCAATCTCATCATCGTCAAGCAGGATTCCGTGACAAAGGAGCCGTTGGAGGGCGTCGAGTTCAAGATCGTCTATGCGGATGGCTCGTATGTAGATACTGCGGGCGGCACGCTGTCCTCCACCGGACTGTACCGGACGGATAAGGCGGGTAAAATCACCATTTCCGGTATTTCCGGCACCATAGTAGCGACGGAGGTGAAATCGATCCCCGGTTACACCATTGATGAAAACACCCGCAGTCAGACGGTGGTAGTGCGGCCCAACGATACGCAGACGCTCCACTTCTACAACACGCCTGTTGGCGGCGTGGAGATCATCAAGGTCAACGAGGATAACCACAGTGAGCGCATCCCCAATACGACCTTTGAGATCCGCAAGGTGGATGATGCCTTGGTGGATACCGTTACGACGGACAAAAATGGCCGTGTGTTCGTGGCTCTGGAGGATGGCAGCTACTATGCAAAAGAGGTCACATCGAACAAATCGTTCCGACTGGATGATACGCCCCACTATTTTGAGATCAAGGACGGCAAGCATGTGACGCTGCAGGTGACCAACAAAAAGCTCAGCGGCATCGTTATCCACAAGATCGACAGCGCCACGGGAGAGGGGATCTATGGGGTAAAGTTCGTTCTCTATGACGCGAACAAGAAGCCCATCGGCGAGTACACCTCGGACGACCGGGGATATATCTACATCGACGAGATCCCTGGCGGGCTGAGCGGTCGCTTTTATCTGAGAGAACTGGAAGCCGCCCCCGGCTACACGCTGGATAAGCAGTATAAGACCGTCTATGTCTCTCCGGGCAAGACCGTGGAGATCGAGTGGGAAAATGCCGCTGTCACGGGCCAGATCCAGATTTATAAGTACGCCGCTGAGTATAACGAGGTCACCGGCACCGCCGCAGGCACCCCGCTCAAGGGCGCTGTTTACGAGATCGTCAATGCCCGCAGCGGCAAGGTGGTGGACTACATCACGACGGACGTCCGGGGCGTTGCGGCCAGCAAGCCGCTGCCGCTGACCCGCTATCAGCTCCGAGAGGTCACAGCGCCCGCCTATTGGCAGCTCGACTCTACCGTGCATGATGTGACGCTGGAATATCCCGGTCAGATTATCAAGCTCTCTGCCTATGATAAGCCTGCCAGTCTCGGCGTTACCATCACCAAGCGCGGCAACGCGCAGGTCATGGCGGGTCAGTCCATGCGCTACGATCTGACGGTGGCCAACACCTCCAACGTGCCGTTGGAGTCCTTCTTCTGGCACGATAAAATTCCCTACGATGTGGCTCGTCCCACGACGCTCACCACCGGCACTTACAGCACGCGGCTCAGTTATCGCATTCTCTATAAGACCAATTATAACGCGAGCTATCGGGTGTTGGCGAGTAACCTGCTCACCGGCAATAATTACAGCTTTGCCCTCAACGCCATCCCCATGCAGGCGGGCGAGGTCGTGACCGACATCTATTTTGACTTTGGAAAGGTGCCGGTGGGCTTCCAGTCTACCGCCAATCCCACGCTGAGCGTGATGGTGAACGGAAACGCGGTCACCGGCTACTATATGGTCAACCGCGCCGATGTGGGCGGCAGATATCAGGGCACCTGGCAGACCGCAACGGCAAGCTGGGTGACGATCATCCGAAACCTGACGCCAGTGCGCCCCATCACACTTCCGAAAACGGGATTCTGACAAAAGAGTGGCGGCAGCTTTTTGCTGTCGCCACTCTCGTTTGAAACGGGTTCAAGCTGAGGAAACGGTTTTGATGAGGATCGTTGTCAAAACGCGCTGACTTTCCTTGCTGCAGGAGTCGCAGAATTGATTTTTCAGCGCAAAATCAACTGCTGCCGAGATGCGGCTGAGGTCCTTCTGATCTAACGAGCCCTCCGTGAGATGACGACGGACGGTCTGATATGCGTCGCGCATATTTTCCGCGACATTCGCGCCGCCAAAGAGCGTGCCGATCATGCCGTCGATCATCGCGGCTTCTTCGTTGGTATAAAGCATAGCAATCTCACCTCATCTCACGAAACCGATTATATCAGATGAGATACCCAAATTCAAGACAAGATGTGGGAGCGCGGCGGCAGGCGGACGCAACCGCCTGCTGCCGCAGCTTTCATAAGGAGCATGGACTATGACAAAAAGACTTTATCAAATGTACCTCACCGCCCTGTCTCTTGTGCTGGTCGTTGCCGTAATGATAACGCCCGCCCTCGCGGTGGACGATATGTGGACGGTGGCAAACCGGATCATCGTAGATATCTACGCTAAGATTGTCAGCATCAGCACCGTGCTGGCCGGCCTTATGTCCGCAATCGCGGTGATCGGAGCCAAGCTGTCCAATAACCAGCAAAAGACTGATCAGGCATGGGACTGGCTCAAGCGTATTTGGCTTGCGTGGGTTGTCATCAACGGCATCGGTGCGTTCATCGCCTATGTTGCCCCGCTGTTCAGCGGGCTTGCGACCTTGACGCCGTAAGGATATTACCGCTCCGGCACAAAGGGGGTATCCAAATTGCTTGAGCTGATTTTCCAAGGCTTTGCGGAGTGGGCGTACGAGCTGGTGCTGGAATGCTGGGAGTATTTCTCGACCGCGCTGCTGGACATTATGAGCATGGACTATGCGTACATGAAAAGCCATGTTCCCGTGATGGACGACATCATACAGGTGCTTATGGCAGTCGGATGGGCGCTTCTGATCGGCAATCTCGTCTTTCAGGCGCTCAAAAGCATGTTGTCCGGCCTCGGCTTTGAAGGCGAGGACCCGAAGCTGCTTTTTACCCGAAGCTTTGTTTTTTCCTTTCTCCTGCTGGCAAGCCCGCAGATCTGCGAGACCGGGCTTAGCATTACCGCAAGGATCATTGACCTGCTGCAAGTCCCGGCCGCTGTTCATGTGACGCTGGTGGATAAGAGCGTATTCGGTACGCTTACCGCGTCGTGGCTGCTCGCGATCCTATTCGGTATTATTATCATATTCAAGACACTCAGGCTCCTGCTGGAAATTGCGGAGCGGTATGTTATCCTCGCCGTACTCACCATGACGGCGCCGCTGGCATTTGCCATGGGCGGCAGCAAAAGCACCGCGGATATCTTCAGCGGTTGGTGCAGAATGTACGGCTCCATGTGCCTTTTGATGGTGACCAATGTGATCTTCTTCAAAATGCTTCTGTCCGTCCTCTCCACAGTGCCAAGCGGGCTGGATGTATTTCTGTGGATCGTGCTGATCCTGACCCTCGTAAAGGTCGCAAGAAAGGCGGATGCCATCATCACCCGCATTGGGTTGAACCCGGCCATCACCGGCGACTCTCTCGGGCGGCCGCTGCCCGGCGCACTGACCTACATGGTTGTGCGTTCGGCGGCCTCGCACATTACCAAGAGCGTTGGGAAGTCTGTCGGCGGCAGAGGCAGCGGCTTCTCCTCCGGCGCTTCTCCGAGCGGCAGAGGCCCACGCACGGGCGGACCGTTCGGCGGAGGCCGCTTTGCAGGATATACCGCGAGCGGCTTCTATCCACAGCAAGGGGCAGGCGAGCGAGCCTACGCCTCCCACAGCGACACGGTTCAGACGGGCGGAGTGCAGACAGCCTCGCGGGAACATAGCGCAGCATCCACATCGCAGAGCAGCTCCGTGATCCGGCAGCAAACATTCAAGGAAGGCGCAAAGCGGAATGGTGCAGCTCTGCATGGCACACGACGGGCGCCTGCTCCCGCTTCACCGGCGAGCCGCAACCTATCGGATAGCGTAAGAACTCCGGACGGCAGGCACGGTCCCGCAGGAACACAGGCGGCGCCGTCCTCGACCCGCATATCACAGGCGAATACGCAGACCACGCAGAGCCGAAGCGTTACCGGACATACGGTTAGGAATACGACCTCGATCACAGGGCAGAAGCCACCCGCCGGCACTGCGGGGAATACATCTCCGGCGTCGAAGGAGGGTCGGCATAACGCATCGCCGCCTGCACAGACACGATATACACAGCGCCCGGTGCAGACGGCGCCGAAAGCAGCGGCGCAAAGGCTTGCCGCGCGGCAGACAGCGCTTCGCGCGGAACCGCCGCGTCCCGGTCCCGCAGGAACAACACCTCCGTCTTCTGCCCCTGCTCTGACCGTTGAACCCCAGCCCGGCAGAAGCCTGTCCCAAGCCCGTGCAGCACCATCCGAGCAAGCGAGGCAGCATGACTCGGCGCGGCAGGAATCGCGCACGGTCGGAGACGGCAGCGCTCGCCCCATGAGAGGTGCGGTCTCCGTTCAGCACCCCGGCCCCGCAGGAAACGGGGCAAACAGCCGTGAAAAGGCACAGTCTCGCCCGATCGCAGGGGCGCGAATGTCTATGCCGAAGACTGCGCGAACAGGCGGGCTTTCAAAGCCGTCTGTCACGGAAGCTATGAAGGGAGCGGGGAAAAAGGAAAAGGGTCTGACGCCAAGCCGAAAGCAGCGAGGGAAAAAGCATGAAGGAACATGAGAATACCCGCACGGGGCTCCAAAGAGCAGTAGACCTCGCTTATGCGGCAAGAGCCGCACGCCGTATTCTTCAGGCAGCGGCAGCGGGCGGCTTGCACGGTGCCGCTGCCGTCGCGGTCAAAGAGACGGCTCCGTTTCTTGTAAAAATACTGCTCATGATCCTCATTGTCTTAATTGTGCTCCCTATGGTGATTTTTACGGCGCTTCCCAACATCTTCTTTGGGTATAGCTCCTCTGATACGGATGCCATCGCGCAAATGACAGGGCAGGCCATGACCATCGGCGGAGTGTATATGAGCCTCGAAGATTTTGAGGCAGCACAGATCGACTCCGTTGTGACCGGCATCGTTGCGGAGTATGAGAAAAACGGAACAGCCATTGACCGCATAGAGGTGTCCAGCTCTATGACAGATAAGGATCTCCTATGGATCATCGCTATCAACTCCGCGGCCTATCGACAGGACCTCAATGCTATGAGCGCCGACCTTGTTCGGGATTTCTGCAAATCGAGCCTGTCGTATTTCCCGTCGATTGGCTTTGCAGAAGGCAGCGGTGACGGAGTTGTGACGACCTTAAGAGTAGAGGTTAAACATCTTGACCCCGAGGACCTGATGGAAGGACTTGACTTTGATGAGGACACCAGACAATGGGCGGGTGCGCTCTATGAGACTCTGGAGCAGAGCGGTGCCATCAATAAGTACCGGACATACTTCGAGACGCATCGCCCCGATTACAGCGGCGACGGCTCGTATTCCGGTGATGTTCAGTATGGAACGGATTACGACAACACGATCGACATATCCGGCTTCATTGATCCCAGCACAAAGAATAATCTGGACCTTGCCGCTTATGCGATACAGGCATGGGAAAACAACTGGGGCTATGTATGGGGTACCTATGGCAATGTTCTGACGCGCGCTCTTTTTGACTACAAAAAGCAGCAGTATCCGGAGGGCGTAGGGAACTATGCCGACTTTATTGAAAGCCGCTGGCTCGGCCGCCGCACAGCCGACTGTATCGGTCTTATCAAGGGGTATGGCTGGCTGGATACGGATAGCATGACCATCGGCTATGCGACAAACGGAATGCCGGACTATGGCGCGGATCAGATGTATCGGGCGTGCAAGAATGCCGGTGTGCAGAATGAGGACTACGGGCCGATATCCACCTTGCCCGAGCTCCCCGGCCTCATGCTCTGGAAGAGCGGACACGCGGGGGTCTACATTGGCGGAGGGTACGCCATAGAAGCTATGGGGACGCGAAAGGGCGTTGTGAAAACAAAGGTCAGCGACCGCGGCTGGCAGGGCTGGGGAAAGCTCCCCTACATCGACTATCGGGAGGAAAGATAATGGCAGAGACGACTTATCTGCGGGCGATACGCCTCAAATACGGCATATCGCTTCTTGAGCTGGAGCGGCACAGCAGCCTCAGCAATCAATATTTAAGCGCGCTGGAGTTGGGAAATGCCAAGCGCACGGAGAGAAATGAGCGGCTTCTCTGCTGTGCGATGGAGGAGGTCATCAGCTCCCGCGAGCGATCCCTTGGCGGACTGAGAGAAACGCTGCTGCAATATCAGGGGCGGCTATTAGAAGCCGTGGAGGCGGATTCGGATGAATTATGAGGTCTACCACATTCCTACAAACTTTACGGACGCGGGGCGCGTCATGGGTCTCTTTGAGCTTCGGAATCTGGTTGAGGCCGTGGTCCTGACGACCCCCGTCTTGTATCTTTGCATCGCCTTCCTTCCATTCGCCCTGAGCACAAAGATCATGGTGACGCTGGTGGCCGTCGTACCCGTCGGGGGCTTTGGCCTTATCGGCGTCAACGATGACAGCATGACACGCTGGATGGAGGACTGGTGGCGCTGGCGCAGAAGGCGCCGGATCATTCTTTTTCGAGGTGAGGTCAGAAAATGAATCTGAAGGAACTGATTTTCGGCAAGGGGGCAAGCTCCGGAGGCGAGGGCGGTGTGTACCGCGACAGCATTCAAGCCTGGCTGCCCATCAAAAACATCATCGGCGGTGTCGTTATCACGAAGGACAACCGCTTTGTGAAGATCCTCGAGCTGCTGCCGGTCAACGTCTATTTGAAGTCAGCCAATGACCGGCAGAACATTGTTTCCTCTTTTGCCGCCTATCTCAAGATCGCGCCGAACGATTTACAGATGGTGGCACGCACACTGCCGGCGGATACCCAGGTGTATGTGGAGCAGATGCGCCGCTTCGCGGAGCAGGAGGAAAACGAGGATTGCCGTGAGATGATCGAAGACAATATTCAAGAGATCGGGTACGGCATTGCAAGCGACGCCATGCGACATCGCTTTTTTCTCGTGTTTCAATACGAGGCTAATATGCGGGCAAAGCACAACACCGCCAAAGCCATCCTCCAGCGGCTCAACGAGGAGGCTGATACCGCGCGGCGGTATCTTGACGCCTGTGAGCTGGAGGTGCTGGAGCCACGGTACAGCGACAACTTTGTATTGAAGCTGCTCTATGAGATCCTAAATAAACAAACCGGTCAGCGTGTCCGTCTGCCGGAGAGTGTCTTTGACATGACGACGGCGGTACACGGCATCTACGAAGAGTGAGCCCATTTTTTTGCACTTAACAAAACATTGACTTGAGGTAATAATTCGTATATAATTATTACATAATAATTGGTGAAGGAGTGATTACTATGATGATCCGCTCTGCAACGGCTCTTCGGAATGATTACGATGGAATGGTGAAGCTCTCCATGGAAAAACAGGAACCGATCTACCTGACGAGAAATGGGGATGGGGAAATGGTCTTCCTTCCCATTGAATTGTGGGAAAAGCGGCAGGCCGAACTGGAATTGTTTGCTGAGATGCTTCGCAGGGAACAGAGCAGAATGGCCGGCGCAAAGACCTATACTGCGGAGGAAATGAGATCAGATGCGGAGGCAATGCTCCGTGAGAGTTGAATGGCTTAGTGAGGCAAGAGGCGAATTTCGCGCGTTTTTGCAGTATTATAAGACGGAGGTAGGCACGCAGTACGCGGAGAGGTTTGCAGACAAGGTGCTTAGCTCCGTAGAGCAGCTGTCCGAATTTCCAGAAATGGGTGTTCTGAAGCATGATAGTGTGATGGGACGATATGGGTTTCGGGCGCTTTTTATCGATCAATATGTGTGCGTCTATAAAATCGAGGGTGAAACGGTCTATATTTACCATTTGGCTGATGCACGAAAGAACTACATGTTTCATATTTTTGGCGCGGATTCTTGATTCAAGAGATTTTATAAACAACAAAATATACCTGCAAATGCGTCTTTCCGAAAGGAAGGGCGCATTTGTTTTCAATCTGATAGCTGAAACAGGATGTGATACGACAATGAAAAAGCAACCACCCAATAAAAAGAGGACGGCGTTAAAGAGGGTGCCTCCTGAACAACCTCGGAAGAAAAAGCCGAGTGAAGTTGAACAGCCTAACCGACCGCTTTTGAAGCGCGTGATCTTCGGTGAAGAGAAGCCGGATCTTACTGAATTGGAGGCAGGCTCCACCACGATCCTTGATATTCTCTCACCCACCACAGTTGATACCAAAAGCAAGGATTACATCGTTGTGGACGGCGTGTACCATACCTATCTTTATATCACAGGGTATGGCTATACCACCACCGTCGGCTCCTGCTGGCTCGCCCCGCTGGTAGAGGCCGGCGAGGGGATCAACATGAGCTTCCTTGTCAAGCGGCAATCAAAGGAGAAGATCCTCTCCAAGATCTCGCAGACAACGATGATGAACCGATCCCGTATGCGGGAGGTGGGCGATACCCGACAGGACTATGAAGAGCTTGACAGCGCCATCAGCTCCGGTCTCTACCTCAAGGATGTGATGAACCGACAGGGCGAGGATTTCTATTATATGCACACGCTCATCGAGGTCACGGCGCTTGATCCCGAAACGCTGGAGCAGCGGGCGACGGAGGTGGAAAAGCTCTGCGTGTCCGTGGATATGATCGCCCGGCGCTGCGACTACAAAAATGAGCAGGCTTTTTTATCCGCGCTCCCCATTTTGGCCCTTGACGCGGATATTGAGCGAAAGTCCCGGCGCAATGCCCTGACCTCCGGCGTGGCTGCGGCATTCCCATTTGCCTCCTATGAGCTGAGCGACCACAACGGTATCTTCTTGGGACTGAATCTCTATAACCGCTCGCCGGTGTTCCTTGACCCCTACGACGACTACAAGTACACCAACGGAAATTGGTGGATCGGCGGCTCCACCGGCGCGGGCAAGACCGTCACGCTCCAGTGCCTCGGTGGTCGGCTCCGCCAGCAGGGCAAGCGCGTTATCATCATCGCGCCGAAAAAGGGACATGAGTTCCGTCCGCTCTGCGAGAAGTTAGGCGGGCTGTACCTGCGGATGTCGCCGTCCTCCAAGGACTGCCCAAATCTGATGGCCATTCGGCGGAGGTCGCTCGATTCCTACGCGAAGCTCAAGAATATCGCGGCTCGCGACGACTCCGTACTGGCGGATAAGATCGCACAGCTCATCATCTGGTTTTCCTTGAAGAAAAAGGACTTGAACGAGGAGGACAAAAGCCGTCTCGACTCGTCGCTGGTGGAGGTGTACGGGCATTACGGCATCACCTTTGATAACCGCACCATCGTAGACGAAACTGGTAACTTCCGCACCATGCCGGTCATTGCGGACTGGCATGAGGTGCTCTCTCAAAATCCCGACACCCGTCATTTAGCGGTCGTCCTCTCCCGGTACGTCACCGGCTCCGCTGCGGCAATGGCGAGCCGAAACGACATTGATCTCGATAACAAGTACATTGTCCTCGATCTCTCCGGCATGCCGGACGACATGATCGCAGACGGCACCTTTTGGGCAACCAGCGTTGCCTACGATCTCATTATGAACTGCGAGAGCGGCCTTTCCGCTCTGCTCGCGGACGAGCTGTGGAGCCTTGTGGGCGCAACGGCCAATCCGCAGGCGGCGGGCTTCATTCTGGAAATGGTAAAGACCATCCGCGGGCTTGGCGGCATCGCCGTCACGAGCACGCAGGGAATGCAGGATCTCTTTGGCTTGGAGGGCGGCAGCTATGGCAAGGGCATACTGGACGCCAGCCGCATCAAGCTCGTCATGCAGATGGAGGAGCAGGAGGCGCGGCTCATCCAAGATAAGCTGAACCTCTCCGAAGATGAAGTGCGGCAGATCACCCGCTTTCGCCGCGGCGAGGGCCTGCTCTGCATCGGCTATAATCATGTGCCGGTGGCGTTCTATACGACGCCCAAGGAGTATGAAGCGATCACGACCTCTCCGACCGACTTACGCAGAGAAAGGCGGGGAGACAGCGATGAATGACGCAAGGCAAGACCTGATCCACATTCAGGAGCTTGTGGGGACTGCCTTCAGCGCGACCGGCTCACTGGTGGCGCTGACCGACGGCGGGCAGATGAACCCCAACAAGCTGCAAAAAACACTGGAGCAGACCATGGATTATTTCGAGCGCTCCACGCTGGAGCTGCGGCAGCTCTGTGAGCGGTATGCGCCGGGCGTGGGAGGCTTTATGCACAAGCCGGTCCTGCCCGCCGTAGAGGTTGCGGGCAGCGTGGAGGAGTTTGGCTACGGCTGGCTTCACATTATGCTCCATACGCTCCTGCCGCACTGCCGGTATCAGACGCCGGGCTGGCTGAGCGACACGATACGAAGGCTGCTGGATGGGTATGAGGCATGCGGCAAAAGGCTGCCGTTCTATTCCCGTGCGCTGCTTGTGATCGACGAGCACACCGGCATAGAGGGACGCCACATTTTCGACCAGGATAACAAGGGCTGGAAGGCTGTCAGCAACGCCATCAAGGGCCGCCTCATTCCGGACGATGACCAGCACACCCTCGCCGTAACACTTTTATCCACGAGGACGGAGGGAGAGGAGCGCTGCCATATTACCCTGCTCCCCATAGAGGACGCCCACGACTTTTTCTCCGCGCATTCCTGCGATTATGCCTCCGGCGACTTCTACTCAGGACAATGGTGCTGAGCGCGAAACAGGCGAAAAAGTTGCAAAACCCGCGGCAGGTGGCCTCCTCATTTTGGCTGCTTGGAGAGTTTTTTCGCCGCGGTTGACCTGCCGCGGGTGTATGGCTCTGAAAGCCTTGATGTGACTGACTTTTTAGGGTGTGTAAGGTGCCGGAATTTCCGTATTCGTCTGCCTACTATGCGGGGGCGGCAGGTTGACCCCGCATTGCGGCGGAGAAAAACGCCGAAAATGTTCTTGCGCCGGCAGCGGCGCAAGAATGATTTCGGCGTTCGCAGGAAAGAGAGGGAGGTGCGCGGTGTGCTTTTCAGTGTGCGGGATATTGACGTTCTGCGCTTGCTTTGCTGGTGTCAAAATATTAAGCCCAATAGCTTAAATGGCGTTTCCACAAAGGAAGAACGAGAGAATTTGATGACGATGGGATTTATCAAAACACACGAGCGGAGCGGCACCCTGCTCCTCACCAATAAAGGCAGAGCTTTCGTTGAGCTGCTTCTCAACGGAGTTATCCCCGGCCTGCGTATTTCCTACCATGATGCCGCCATTGAGCGGCGCCTTCGATTATCCGAATTGGTGCTGACCGCCTACTATGCAGGCGTCGATGTGTTTACGACATCGGTAGGTGGCGACGGAGAGAGGCCGTCACTTCTTATTACCTCGATCACACGAAATCACGGACACAATCCATGGGGCAGCGCACGAGTCGGCGCCATCGCCCATTTAGGCGGCATTTACTATGCCGCGCATTATGTCTGTCCCGGCATCGGGCGCATGGCAGTCAACGATGAGCTCTCGGCGCTCCATAACCACACCAACTTCGGCAAGGATACCCGGCGCGCGTTCCTCTTTGCCGGTCCAAGCTATGGGTGCATTCTTGAGGAGCTGAAGGCGCGCGGGAAAAAGAGCGAGGGAAAGCTGATCCGTTACAGCGAGGCCTACCGCGAGCTGCACTACCCGATCCATCTGCTCTCCTGCGACGAGACCGGCGCACGCCAGCTTCAGATCATGGCCGTGCCGTACTACCGTGAAAAGCTGGCGCGGCTCATGCTTCGCTCCGCCTATCAGCCTCCGCCGGAGGACGCCCCCGCATGGGACGCCCTCTACAACGGTCATCCCTTTGTGATCGGCGCGGATATGGAGCTTCGACGGATCGACGCCGCGATCAGAATGGCGAGAGAGCGGAATTGTCTTCCCATTGCCCTTGCCGCGCTGGACGCGCAGGGCAGCGCAGTGCTGTTGGCACGCTATGCCGATCCCGGCTATGCCACCGTCTATAAGGTCACGGACGGCGTGCTGACAAAGCTATTCGGTCACACACCGGCTCTCTATGAGCCGCCCTGCACACAATTCCTCACGAAGAAGGGAGATGTCGTCAATGCCCCGCTTATCAAAGCTCTTGGAAAAGATAGAGGACCTCGCTGCAAATAGATGGGGCAGCTGGTATGAGCGCAACAAAGCGCGTGTGCCGCTGTACGCCGTGCTCAGCGGCCTCGGCTGGTACTTCTATGGTATGCTGCTCAACTCCCTGCGGCTCGGAAAGGAATCCGTGTTTCACATGACCGGCGAGAAGGTGGAGAGCATCTGGGTGCTCAACCCCTTCAAGAATTTCTTTGTGGTGCTTACCCCCTTCGGCCTCGGCACGACAGCTGTGATCGTCCTTTTGATCTGCCTGCTCACAAGGAAGGGCTACAAATGGTTTTCCGGCTATCATTTTACCCGTGATCCGCGCGGCTTTGACATTCTCCCAGAGGGGACTCACGGCACCTCTGGCTTTGCGACGAAAAGAGAGCTCGGCGAGCATTTGGAGCTCGGCGGCGTCGGGGAGGTTACGGGGATGCTCCTCGGCCGCATCAAGAGGCATCCCGATGACCCCGACAGGTATTCCTCCTATGTCGCTCACCGCATGAAGCCGGGTGAGAACAACAACATCCTCTGTATCGGCGCTCCGGGCTCTTATAAGTCCAGGGGCTTTATCATTCCCTTTCTCATGGGCTGCGCACAGCGAAGCAGCAGCGGCGCTCCGGAGTCCGTGATCGTGACTGATCCGAAGGCCGAGCTTTTTGAAATGATGGCGCCGTACTTTCGGAAAAAGGGCTTTTATGTCAAGGCGGTCAATTTCCTCGATATGGCGCACTCGGACGGCTGGAACTGCCTTGCGGGGCTGGATACCAACCCCGACCTTGTGACCACTGTGGCAAACACCATCATTCAAAATACCTCCGGTCCCAAGGAAGCCGATGACTTCTGGAGCCGCGCGGAATTAAATCTTCTCATGGCGCTCATCCACTATGTCTGCAATAAGAAGGATGAGCGCGGAAACCTGCTTCCCTTGGAGCAGCGCAGCCTTGGTGATGTTTATAAGATCCTCGCCTATAAGAGCGTCAACGAGATCAACCGCACGCTGGCGGAGCTTCCGCCGGAGCATCCGGCCAAGGGTCCCCACGGGTTGTTTTTGAAGGCGAGAGAAAACCTTTGGGGCAACATCATCATCGGTCTCGGCAACCGTCTCGCGGTGTTCCAAAACCCGCTGGTGGATAAGATCACCCGCAACCATGATGTGGATCTGCTGCTCCCGGGGCAAAGGCCCTGCGCCTACTTCGTCATCATCTCCGCACAGGACAGCGCTTACCGTTTTTTAAGCTCTCTCTTTTTCTCTCTGACCTTCCCGCAGCTCTCCAACTACGCCCGGCTCCACGGCGGACGCCTTCCCGTGCTGACAAGCTTCTGCTTGGAGGAATACCTCAACATCGGCTATATGGAGGGTATCTCCGATGTCTTCAACTCCATCCGCGGCTTCAATATGTCCGTGCAGGTGGCGGTGCAGTCACTCTCCCAATGGCAGGAAAAGTATCCGGGGAAGGAGTGGGAAAATCAGCTCGGCTCCTTTGATATGACGCTCTACATGGGCTGCAACGATATGACCAGCGCCGAATACTTCGCTAAAAAGTGCGGCAAGGTCACGATTTCCGTTACCAACAACCAGTACCCGCTCGCTCCGCTGTTCTCCCCGATTTATAATACCACCCGTCCCTATTCGCAAACACGCAGCAACATCCAGCGAGACCTCATTCAGCCGGACGAATTTGCACGCTTGGATAAGCACAAGTGCATCGTGATGTTCAACCACTATAAGCCCGCACAGCTCTATAAAATCGCGTTGGAGGAGCTGCCTGCGTATGGGGAGCTGAGCAAGTGCAGCGTCTTTGACTATGTACCGGAATGGAAAAGGCGTGAAGAGGAAGATAAAAGGTGTGCGTCTGTGGAATCCGAAACCGCCGCTCATAAAGCTCGGGCGCCGTCCGCACCCCGGTCTGTGACACAGGGGAATGCGGCTTGCGGGGAGACTTTTCCTGCCCAGCAGCACAGGACGGCAGGCGCGTCACGGCGAGTACATGGAATGCCGCTTGTCTACGACTTTCCTGATATGACGGGGTCTGCACCCGATGAAATCGGACTTGTGGAAATGACGCGCTCCACAGTCATCGGCGAGGATGTCGCGGAGATTGAGAAACTGGACGATCCCAGCCGGATACCGCCCAGCCGGGGAATTTAATTTTAGGAGGTACCCGCCATGAGGGCAGCGAAAATGACAGAGCGGCCATCCTTTCAGCTGATGGTCCAGACCGATGTGCAGAGCATCTACCACATGCAGATGCCCCGCTGGCTTTTTTCCGATCCCCGCTACTGCGAGATGAGCCTGGACGCCAAGGTGACCTACACCTTCCTCTTGAACCGCTTCCAGCTCTCGCGCAGGAACGGATGGGTCAACGAGCGCGGCGAAGTCTTTGTGATCTTCCCCCGCAAGGCGCTTGCCAAGGAGCTGCGGATCTGTGAGCAGCGCGTGACAGCAGCCTTCAAGAAGCTCGTGGAGCTGGAGCTTGTGTGGGAAAAGCGCTGCGGACGCGGCGACGCCAATCAGATTTATCTTGCCTATGTGACGCCGCAGGACGATCCTGCCTACGCCAGCGCGCCCTTTACCGCGCCGGAGGAGAACTGCGGTTCAAGAACTGCCGATCCTGCGCCTCTTGATGGCACAGGCGATGGTGCGTCTGCGCAAGAACCGCAGGATCTGCGTCCCAAGAGCCGCGAAATGTGCGATTGCAGAACCGCAGAGATCGAGGCTGCAGAACCGCAGAATAGGACGCCAAGTAAGAAAGAAAAAAGAGAAATTGATCGTAGTCAGATCAAAGTCAGTCTGTCTTGTCCCGCGCACGCGCGTGACGGACTGACGGACGAGGAAAGAGAAGAGGACTTTCTGGATATTTTGGACGAGTGCGAGCTTTCCTATTTCCCACCGGAAACGGCGCTGGTATTTGAAAACGCCATTGAGCGCCTTTATTACGCGGACAGCTACCGCATCGGGAACGCCACGCTGCCACAGAGCCGCGTGCGGGCAAAGCTGCGGCGGCTGAACGGCATGATCCTGCGGGAAGTGGAGCATAAGCTGCGCGAAAATCGAGAAGAAAACGTGAAGAACAGCACGGCCTACATCATGGCTGTGCTGTTCAACTGTATTGCCGAAGGAGAGAGCGACCTGATGATCGATCCGTATCTCAATTCGCTCTCGTCTACGGCGTAAAGGAGGGAATCGTCATGCTGCTATCCGATCAACAAAAGTACATCATTTCCGTGCTCCGACAAATCAAGTATATCCGCGCACGACAACTCCACGCGATGACCGCGCAGCATTATCGGACAGAGGGCTTTGACATCTCTCAGGCCCGCATGGACGCCATGCTCCGTCAGCTGCGCGCAATGTCGAGCTTCGTGCGGTTTCAGGGAGATGTCGTCTGCTACGGAGAGCGCACAGTCGATCCGCGCTATCTGGAGGCGATCGATGTTATGCTGGAGCTGACGCGCTGCGCACCGGAATTTTATTCTGCTGAAAGGCTGGAAAAGCCATTTCTTCTCCGCTTTACTGGAGGCAGTGAGAATGCACTCTACCTGTTCTCAGTCGCGTGGATGGGTGTGCCGCGCTGCATTGCCAGGACACAGCGTATGAAGGGAGAGAGAATCATCTGGATCGCAGATAGGTTGGACAGGCGTGGGCTTATGCTCCCTCGTCACCACATTTTCGCCGCCCGTCAGGAGGACGGCAACCATCGTTTTTTTGGCTCGCAGGAGCCGGAAAAAATATAATGCCAGGAGGATACGAGCATGGCAAGAAAAAAGATCACCCCGGAAGAGGAGACGCCTAAGACCGTTGCGCCTGAAGAAAGCGCAGCGGCAGACGTCGGCGACATGACGCAAAATGACCTTCCGCCCAGCGAAAGCGGGACGGCAGAAGGCCGCGGCGCGGAAGCTGTTCCCGCGATGGAGGCGACCAAGGATGCCGACGGTACGAGCGTGGGCGGCGACCCGCCAAAGGAGGGCAGGGAAGAAGACCTTGCGGAGACTGCCTCGGCGGAAATGCCTGCGGCAGATATTCCTGCCGAGGAGGAAGCGGAACCTGCGCCCATGGAAGAACAACCTATGGAGGAAGAAACTGGGCCTGAACCGGCCGATGCGATTGCTGCCGCGGTGGAGAGCGTGTTGGCCGCCCGCAGCAAAGATACGGCGGGGCCTGAGACCGAAAGAGATGCCGACGGCGTAGATATCACGCCCGGAAAGCTTCCGGAAATATACGAAGCGCACGAAGCTGCATTGGAACCGCCAGAGTACAGCATAGATCTTTCTGAAGAGCCTGAACCTGTGCCGGCAAGGGATGCAGCCTCGCCTGACGCCGAGGAGGATGACTGGGGCTTCCGGGAGCCGCGCAGGGAGGTGACCGGAGAGGAAGCGCCTGCGCAGCCCGCGTCAATCGTGCTGCCCGTACGACCTGCGCCGTCCGTGCCGTCTGTGCCGTCCGTGCTGCCAAAGGCGGCTGTAAAGAGCGACAGACAGCTCTTCTTTGAGCTGAAATTCAACGAGCTTGACCGCGGCCTGACGCCGGAGGAACGGCAGGAGTGGAACTCCATCTACGCCTCCTACCGCGGCCGCAGCGCCCTTACCGGCACGATCATCGGTGTGGACCCGCGCTCCATTTATGTCTGGAATCCGCGGACGGAGAAGAAGGAAAAACTCACCATGTACTGCGCCATCGTGGTCCCTTACCGCGTGCGTATCATGATCCCCGAAACGGAGATGTGGGAGGAGGGTGAAGAACGACCTGATTACGTGCTGCAAAATATGGTCGGTGCAAAGATCGACTTCATTATCATCAAGGTCGAGCGTGAGGCGGGCTTTGCCGTTGGCTCCCATCGCCTTGCGAGCCGCAGCCAGCGGTACTTCTTCGCCCACCGCGAGGACCTGCATAGCATTGGAGCGCGCGTGAAATGCCAGCTTATGGCGGTGGGCCCCCGGCGGTGTCTTGCAGAGTGCTACGGCCACGACATTGACCTTACCCAGCGCGAGATAAGCTATACGGCAATTCCCGACCTGCGCAACAAATACCACGCGGGCGTAGAGCTTGATTGTATCGTCAAGGTCTATGATCCTGAGAAAGATGAACTGGTCATTTCCATCAAGGAGATAGAGACCAATCCCTTCCTTGGGGCGGAGCTGCGCCATCCGGTGGGCTGCAGACGCCTTGCAGTCATCTCTGGTAAGTATGGCGGCGGCGTGTTCTGCAACCTGCCAGACGGCGTGGTCTGTATGTGCAACTATTCCTACCAGCATGAGGACTCCGACTTCATGGTAGGCGAGAACGTGATGCTGGTCGTCCAGCGTTATGATGATGAAAAGCTACAGGTGTTCGGGAAAATCATGAGCAAGTGGTAATAAAAGGCCCTGGTGTAGAGATCAGGCTTTGACTCAGCACCGGGGCTTTTTGTGTACAAGGAGTATATGAGAGTGACCATGCCAGCTGGAGCTGCCTCGGCCATTGGAAGCATTGAAGCGTTTTGAGCCTGGCTCATAGGCTTCGGCTGTAGCCAGATTGTGGCTCGGGAGGGGCTGATGTGTACTCTGTCAGTGGAGGTGTGACGGCGCTGACCTGCAGCTTGCTATTTGCCTGAAACAGTATTTGATGGTTTGCAACAAAATGTCGGCTATGTTACGAGATTATTACAAAGTGTGGTTTCCTCTTGAAAAAATTTTTTTAGTAGTGTACGATGAGCCTGCAAATGAAGGTGGGCAGGATATGTTCCCGGTTCAGTTACGGGAACGGCATGCCACGGTAAGTGGATCGAGAAATATCTGAAACATCCGAGCTTGCAAATACAATCCGCTTATATGGGGATATGGCATCCCCATGCGCGGAAATTTCAGAAAGGAGAGTAACACTATATGAA
>ERZ772889.704-NODE-704-length-34799-cov-9.159999_pt1 | contig 34799 bp, 29 predicted proteins | sample MGYA00512127_ERZ772889 | MGnify/ENA primary metagenome ERZ772889 (study PRJEB29015, sample SAMEA2737689) | human gut metagenome | biome: human gut; feature: human-associated habitat; material: faeces | place: China | collected 2012 ...
CGAAACTATGGGACACATAAATAATCGTCTATATGATTTTAGCGGACAGTAATAATAAAGTTTCATTCCTTGCCGATAATAGGCGTATGCTTCTGCCCAAAGTTGAGGGACAGCACGTTGCAGAGTATCCTGCCATTCCGATACATGGCCGTTTCCTTTAACCGGGATTATCCACCAGCGGCGGTTTCCGTTGTCTCCTTGCAGGAAGTTTGTCTCATTGGTAGTAGCCGCAAAGACATTATGCCGCATAAACTCCACAACCTTATGTCCGTATGCAGGGCGCATATAGTCGCTGCAACGGCTCAGGAAAGCTTTGGCAGCCTCTGCGTCATTCGCCCGCTTCAAACCATTCAATTCGCTGATTTCAATAATCCAGCCATTGGTTATGGTTTCTACCTTCTCCTTGTCACCACTGGCAAAAGAGAACGAATCGTTGAACCACTTTCCACTGATGGTCTTGAAAAAGGTGCTTTTCCCGATACCTTGCGGACCAGGCAGAGTCAGTACGTTGTCAAACTTGCAACCGGGGGTGAAAACCCGGGCAACAGCCGCCACAAACCATAGTTTTGTCTGTTCCCTAACAAGCGGCGTGTCCTCTGCTCCCAAATAATCAATAAGGGTTGTAGCTATGCGGGGCTGTCCGTCCCATGTCTCTTGGATGATAAAATCCTGTACAGGGTTAAAACTCCGTTCCGAAGAGGTCGTTTTTAGCATTTCAAAAACTTTATTCTGCGTCAGATGTAATCTGTATGTCCTTTCCAAATAGTCTTGTATCTTTCCTGCCGATTCCTCATCAACCTTGTTACCATTTACATTGCGAAACAAAGGGCTGAAACATACATCGTCCTGACAAAAAGTATCATATCTTATCCGACTAAGATTCTCATCCAAAGTGAAAATAAGTCGGAGGTTACTGATGGAACGGACTGGATTTCCATAGCTGTCTGTTACCAAATCTTTTTTCCAATTATCTTCCATATTACTGCTCCTTAATATGGATTCCACCTGACTCTTTTGCCAAAGACAGTGCAAGGTCTGCATCCACCACAATCTTTCGCCCTATCTGTGTGATAGCCTTGTCTATGATGCCGCTCTTCTTAATGCGGTTAGCCGTGGGTACGCTGCATCCGAACACACGGGCAATCCCCTCTATACCATAATAGTTGCCTTTGGAAGCCATTGGGGATGTAGGCTTTTCGGTGGACGCTACACTCTTTGTAATGAGAAAGCAAAGCTCCTCGCCTGTCATCATGGCGATAGGCTTTTGAAGTAATTGGTTAAAATTGAATTTTTCTTCCATACCTTTACTTGTTTAGTTATTAGATACTTTAAGCCTCGGCTCAACTCTGTGAAACCGATTTCACGAGCAAAGGTAGTTTATGAAACTCTGCATATCGGTCGGTTTATTTGTAGCTTAATATAACCAACCGATTTACAACAGATGTTTGCAGAAAAAGTTGCGGATAACCGAGTTTCCCAATTACACGTTCTTGATAAAATAGTCCGTCCATCGGTCTATTATCCGTTTTGCTTTGATATAACTGTTTCCTCTTTGAGGTGAAGTCAATGTTATGTCTCTGATTTCACCATATCTTTTCTGTGGAATGTCATGCCCGTAATGTCGCTGGTAGAATTGTTCAATGGCACGATGAAATGTCATGTATCTTATGGAGGCCTTTATTCTGCCTGCTTTTACCAATGATTTCAACAGATAGGCAAGACTTATATCCTCGGTATTCTCTTCAAGAAACGAGAGGATGCTCTGCTTGATGCGTTCCTTGTCCCCAATGAGGATATCATCCAATGATTGCATAACCTTTTTGTTCCCACGTCTGCCTTTGACTTTTCGCAAGGCAAACATCACTTCTTTCCAGATTTCCGGGTTACAGGCTTCTGCTGTATCTTCCCATCCGGCTTTGCTTTCAGTTCCTATTTCTATGCTTTTATGAACAAGTAACGCAACACATGATTTTATTAGAATCATGTCGCCATTGTCAATCTCTCCACTGTTCAGCAGGCGGTTAAGCAACTTTGCCATACGGGATAGACCGTGGTCAAACACGACAAAATAATACATGCAATAAGCCAAGTCTTCTTTCTTTTCCATCACACGGTCATAGAGGTTAGCCATAAATCCACCAATAAACACCGCATGGGAGAGGAAAACAATTTGAGAGATATAGGTCAGGAACTGATAGACCATTTTTCTTTCCAGTTTACTCAACAGATAACAACCTTTGCTGTTTTTCATAAGTACATCCAGTTGTTCTATCAAATAGGATCTCGTTTCCTGCGGTAAGCGGTTCCAAATTTCAATAGGCGTGCCGGAATGAACCATCAATAATTCTGATTTTGGAGATGTGAGCAGTTCTACCGTACCTGTTCTTACATTGATACCTATCCATAACCGTTTGTTGGTGATACATTGGGCTATAATATCTGTATACTTGCCAGCCCATTGCTGATTGGCTATATTTTGTATATCTTTACCGTTCATGAAATCGGAAAGCCAGTTATACAACAGCAAAGCTTCTGGCGGTGTACATTCCCGCATCATCTGATATATATCCATCAGAATAGATAAGTTCCCCTTACCTATAGCATCCATGCGTTTACAGAAATCGGCATACACCTCTTCGTTGGCTGACTTCCAAGTACAGATAGCCATATCAGCGCAATCCTTTCTTGTGAAGTAGTCTTTTACTCTCTCTATGAAATTTCTCATCTTCAAAGTCGTATTAGGATCGTGTAAACAATTGGGCTAATTCCTCAGTGGGCATACTCGCCAGTTTTGCCAATAACAGGTCTCTTTCAGAGGTCTTTGTCAGATTCAATAGCTTCGAGTTATTCTCCATCTGAATTTCAAGAGGATAATGCTCAATGTATATTTGGGTGATAGCATGATCAGAAGATGTGTGCCCCATACTTTCAGAAATATAATCCATATCTACTCCTGCATTATGCAGGTTGGTGGCAAACGAGTGTCGGCACCACGTACCGGACGGACAGATGGATTTATCCCAATTCAGTGCTTCGTGACATATTTTGATGATACGGTCTTTCACATTAGAATTTTCCTGCATGGTATATTTGCGGCGCAGCTCTTCTGTTTCCGCGCCTTTTAATATATGAGGAAAAACAAGACCATCCCGAGTCGGAGGTGCCGCCACTTCATCTAACACATATTGTAAAGGAGGGATGATAGGAACGATAACTTCAGAACCGTCAGCACTTCTTCTGGAAGTTTTCTTTCGGTTGAAGCGGAAAGCCTTTCCGTTTGTCTGATAATAATAACTATCGTAAGTCAATCGTCCTGCATCTGCCATATTGAATCCATTGCATAGGTACTGGGCAAGAAACAGCCCCAATGAGTAGTGGGCACGTTTGGTATATTCTTCCGACCAATGTTCGGGATATTTCTTTGAGACAAAAAGGTTATATAGCTCTGTCATCTGGCAGACATTCAGAAAGCTCTGTTTGCGCTTCGCACTCTTGGGTATGCTCACAAGCCCTTTCTCCTTCTTATTAGAAAACGGATAAGGAACATCTTTGAGGTAGCCTTCATGTACACATCTGTTCCATACGGCACGGCAACAACGGAGATAAATCCCGGCGGTAGTATCACTGATTTTCCCGACTATCGCCCCATTCTCGTCTTTTACTCCATTATGCATACCGTCTTTCCACTTCTGAATTTCTGCAGCACTGATGCAGAATCCTCTAATCATATTGGTTCCGAGAATTTTTCTGAATGATTTGATCGCGCACTCGTAGCTCTCTGCTGTGGTAAAACGTGCACCACCATCATCTGTCCGTAATTCGTGGATGATTTGCTCCCATACACCGACAAAGGATTGTGACTTGGTCGTATCTTCTTTGGATGGCATCACTCCCTCACCCATGATACATTGGCGTACCATTTCAAATGTCAGGATACCACCTTTGTTCAGGTTCATCAGAATTTCTTTGTATTTGGGGACAAAGCTATCTTTCCACTCTTTTTGAAGTTTGTAGTTCTCGCTCTTGCATTTAGTCGCATTACAGATGTCTGAGAACTTTCTTTCAGTGAAAGAACTTCCGACAGTAAGATAAAAGAATTTGCGGTCTATCGTGAAACGGAGAGATAACGGAAACTCGCACGCGTTTTTCCTGCGAGTACGTGAGTCCAACACGACAGAAACAGAACAGTTCCGTTCCTTGAAAAGCGACAGGGACTTTGTCAGTTTTTCCATTGCATTCATTGTTTATGTTCAACATAACCTCTGAATACAGACGCTTTGCAATGTGAGGCATACATATACAAAACACTGCATATAACCACAGGGTCCCTATCCTTTAGGCGGATAAAAACATTGTCGTTATATGCAGCGGTGCAATCTCGTCGTCTTCTGTCGCTGACTGGTAACCGGGCTTATGCTAATCGGTCTCAACCCCTGAAGCAACTCTCGCGTTTCGTTTGTCATAGAGTACCCTCCGACTGGCACTCCCTCTACGCATTGATTCATCGGAATGGGATAACCCTCCCACGGCGGTTAGGCAAACTCACTTTTCTTTTTCAAGAAAGAGCACCACCAAGGTCATGGCTTGCCACAAATGCATTACGCGATACAAAAGTACGATATTATTCTATAAATCAAGGTATAAATGGAATATATTTGAGCTTATTTAACCGCCAAGTAGAGTCATATTAACAGAATATCTTAATGAATTATGTTATAGAATGGCATGGGATTTCATAGAAATTCTATGCGTAAACAGAGCCAACTCAAACCGTTTGTTTACGCATTGTTTACGCAGACAAAGAAAAAAGCACTTGCGATTTCTCGTAAGTGCTTGATTTTCTTCGTGGACCAGCCAGGGCTTGAACCTGGGACCTCCAGATTATGAGTCTGTTGCTCTAACCAACTGAGCTACAAGTCCAAAGAACATTTTTATTAAAACTGATGCAAAAGTAATGGTTTCAGTTGAAACTTGCAACTATTGAGCAGAAAAAATTAATAAAAAAATCAAATCAATCCGGATATATAAATATATATTGTAAATTTGCGGAACTGAATACTTAAATAAATCGACTTATGTCACAAAATGTAAATGAACCTCATCTGACGGGACTTACCGACCAGGAAGTTCTTACCAGCCGTCAACAACACGGAGAGAATCTGCTGACTCCTCCCAAACGTCCCTCTATTTGGAAACTTTACCTGGAAAAATTTCAGGATCCTGTAATCCGAGTTCTATTAGTAGCCGCCGTATTCTCCCTGATTATATCCATTATTGAAAATGAATATGCCGAAACCATCGGTATTTTCTTTGCCATTTTTCTGGCTACCGGAATCGGATTCTATTTTGAATATGATGCCAACAAAAAATTTGATCTGCTGAATGCCGTTGGTGAGGAAACTCCTGTTACGGTCATCCGAAATGGAAAAATCCGGGAGATTCCGCGCAAGGATATCGTAGTCGGAGATATTGTCGTATTAAACACGGGAGAAGAAATTCCAGCTGACGGTACATTACTGGAAGCTGTCTCTCTGCAGGTCAACGAGTCAAGTCTGACCGGTGAGCTGATGGTCAACAAAACAACAGACGAAGCTCACTTCGACGACGAAGCTACTTATCCGTCGAATACCGTTATGCGAGGTACGACTGTTACGGACGGACACGGAATCATGAAAGTGGAGCGTGTCGGAGATGCAACAGAAATCGGTAAGGTGGCACGTCAGGCAACAGAACAGAACCAGGAGCAGACCCCGCTGAACATTCAGCTGACCAAACTGGCCAACCTGATCGGAAAAGCCGGATTTACGATTGCTGCCCTGACTTTTATTATCTTTACCGGCAAAGATTTGTATCACTACCTTTCTCTCAATGAAGTCAATGACTGGCATCAATGGATGGAGATCGCACGTATCGTTCTGAAGTACTTCATGATGGCTGTTACCCTGATTGTCGTAGCAGTTCCGGAAGGATTGCCGATGAGTGTTACCCTGAGTCTGGCCCTGAACATGCGCCGTATGCTCAAGACCAACAACCTGGTGCGCAAGATGCATGCCTGCGAAACCATGGGAGCCATCACTGTAATCTGTACAGATAAGACAGGAACACTGACTCAGAATCTGATGCAGGTCTACGAAGCCAAGCTGGATGAAAGCCAGCCTGACCTGATTGCTGAAGGCATTGCAACCAACTCAACTGCTTTTCTGGAAGAAAAAGGAGAAAACGAAAAACCGAGCGGAGTAGGAAATCCGACAGAAATCGCCCTGCTTCTCTGGCTGAATGCACAGGGAAAGAATTACATGCCTCTGCGCGAACAGGCTAAGATTGTCAATCAGCTGACTTTCTCTACTGAACGGAAATACATGGCTACTCTGGTGGATTCACCCATCCAGGGAAAACGGGTACTTTATATTAAAGGTGCTCCGGAAATCGTCATGAGCAAATGTCAGTTAAGCAGTCAGGAAGTAACCTCTTTCAACGAACAGCTGCTTGCTTACCAGAACAAAGCGATGCGTACTCTGGGATTGGCTTACAAGTATATCCCGGAAGGAGCATCCGAAGATTGCTCTGAACTGGTCAATGAAGGCGGTCTGACATTTCTGGGTATTTTTGCCATCAGCGATCCGATCCGGCCGGATGTTCCGGATGCTGTCAAGAAATGCCAGTCTGCCGGCATCAGCGTAAAGATTGTAACGGGAGATACTCCGGGTACAGCCACGGAAATTGCCCGTCAGATCGGCTTGTGGAAGCCGGAAGATACGGAACGTAACCGGATCACCGGTGTGGAATTTGCTGCACTGAGCGATGAAGAGGCACTTGAACGTGTACTCGACCTGAAAGTTATGAGCCGTGCCCGCCCGATGGACAAGCAGAGACTGGTTCAGCTGCTCCAGCAGAAAGGGGCCGTAGTTGCCGTAACCGGTGACGGAACAAACGATGCTCCGGCTCTAAACCATGCCCAGGTAGGCTTGTCTATGGGTACAGGTACTTCCGTAGCCAAAGAAGCCAGCGATATTACCCTGCTTGATGATTCCTTCCACAGCATTGCAACGGCTGTCATGTGGGGACGTTCGCTCTACAAGAATATCCAGCGCTTTATCGTCTTCCAGCTGACCATTAATGTCGTAGCATTGCTTAGTGTATTGCTGGGAGCTTTCTTTGGAACTGAACTGCCATTGACCGTAACTCAGATGCTTTGGGTAAATCTGATTATGGATACCTTCGCTGCCATGGCACTGGCTTCCATTGCACCAAGTATGGACGTAATGAACGAAAAGCCGCGCAAGCGTACAGACTTCATCATCAGTCCGGCCATGCGAAACAATATATTCGGTGTGGGACTGGGATTCCTGGTCATCCTCATGGGCCTGCTGGTTTATTTCAAGAATCTGCCCGGAGGTATGGATACCCGTCATCTGACCATCTTCTTCACGATCTTCGTCATGCTGCAATTCTGGAACCTGTTTAATGCAAGTGTATTCGGAACCAACCATTCTTTCTTCAAGGATGCAAGCCATGCCATGGGTATGCTGGGAGTAGCCGCCATTATCCTGGTAGGCCAGCTTCTGATCGTATCATTCGGCGGTAAGGTGTTCCGTACGGTTCCTTTATCCGTAGAAGACTGGATCTACATCATCGCCGGTACGTCCGTCGTATTGTGGCTGGGTGAAATTATACGCGGTGTAAAACGATTAACCAACAAATAATGAAACAGAACATTCGTCATATTATATTCGATCTGGGAGGAGTCCTGCTGAACCTGGACGTAGAAGGTTGTACCCGGGCTTTTGAAAAGGCCGGACTAAAAGACATCCGTTCAGTACTTACCGGAACCAACGAAGGAGGTATTTTCAGCGAGTATGAACGGGGAGAAATCGGTACTCCGGAATTCAGAGACGGTATCCGTCAGCTGGCCAGTCAGTCTCTGACAGACGATGAAATAGACCGGATGTGGGTCAATGAACTTTTAGATATTCCGCAGGAGAAACTGGATTTACTGGTTTCTCTGCGGAGCAAATATGATATTTATCTGCTCAGCAACACCAATGAACTTCACTGGCAGCATGTTGTCGAGAGCCTGCTTCCCCAACAAAATTACCGGGTCGAGGATTTGTTTAAGGAAACATTTCTTTCCTTCAGAATGAAACTGGCCAAGCCAGATCCGGAAATATTCCGGGAGGTACTCCGCCAGGCCGGGCTTAAACCGGAGGAAACTTTATTCATTGATGATTCTGCCGTAAACTGCCAGGCTGCACAGTCTGTCGGCATCCAAACAGAACATTACAAACCCGGCAATGACTTAAGTCTGCTGTTCAACTGAGAAAATGGAGATACTGACAGAGAATCCATCACTGGTCTTACCGCCAAGCATTGCCACCATCGGATGCTTTGACGGTGTACACCGCGGCCATCGCTACCTGATCCAACAGGTATGTGAGGCTGCCGTAAAACGGGGATTACATACAACCCTGATTACGTTCCCCATACATCCCCGACAAGTTATGCAGGCAGACTATCAGCCACAACTGCTTTCCTGCCTCCCCCAAAAAACGGCTTTACTGAAACAGCTTCAGGCTGACTACTGCCTGATGTTACCTTTTACACATGAACTCTCCCGTCTCTCGGCCAAGGAATTCATGAACATGCTGCATGAACAGTTCAACATTCAGGCCTTGCTTATCGGGTATGACCATCGGTTCGGCCACAACCGGAGCGAAGGATTTCAAGACTACTGCCGCTATGGGAAAGAACTTGGAATGGAGATTATTCAGGCACAGGCTCTCATAGAAAATGGAGTATCTATCAGTTCCTCCATCATCCGCAAACTGCTGAAAGAAGGAAATGTAAAAGATGCCAATCATTTCCTGGGTTATTCCTACTATCTGGACGGCAAAGTTGTCAACGGATACAAAGTCGGACGGACACTGGGATTTCCGACTGCCAATTTAAGACCGTCATGTCCGGACAAACTGATTCCGGAAGAAGGAGTATATGCGGTCCATGTATATCTGAAAGAACAGCGCTTTGCCGGAATGCTGAATATCGGTCACCGCCCGACTCTCAATAATGGTAGTGATCTGAGCATTGAAGTTCATATTCTGGATTTCAATGCTAACATCTATGACCAGTCCATGCGGATTGAATTTGTGCAGCGTATCCGTACCGAACAGAAATTTACCGGCCTCAACGAACTGATCGAACAACTCCAGCAGGATCGGAAAGAAGTCAGAAAGTTATTGCTGGAGTGATATGTCATATATCTCACGCAGATCTGCAAAAGCAAGTTAAATATATCGTTTTTCGATAATTTTCAATAGAGATTATTTGCACAATAATAAATTAGCCCTACCTTTGCGTTATCGAAAAACGATATATTTTTATTGAAAAGCGAAGTGTAACAGTTATTGCAGCCACAAACAAACCGTAAAACACGACAAAACTTTTACTGAAGCTAAAAATATAGATCTCATGAAACGTACCATTAAACTTATCATCTACTTCATTGCCTATCAGCTGGCGTTCAGCAGCTTTCCGGCTATTGCATACATGCTGCGTACTCATAGTTTCGAAATGCCTTTGGCAACCGATGAAACATACATATTCCAGACCTTGCTCTGCAGCCTGCTGGCCTCTCTGGCAGTAATCATTCACTTAATTGCAGGCAGATACGTCTCGCTGAACCGGCAAAACTTCAGCCCGCTTTCCGTATCACTACTGATCACCTGCGTCCTGTTCGTTACAGGAATGGGGATGTGGAGCAATTATCTGAACGAATTGCTGGGCGTTTCCATGTCTCCCCAGTTGCAACAGGCTTTTGAGATGCTGATGCAACATCCGCTCGGAATCATTTCCACCGTTATTATGGCTCCTGTTGTAGAAGAACTGTTGTTCCGAGGTGCCATCGAAGGACATCTGCTCAGAATCTGGAAGAAACCGGCCTATGCCATCATCGTATCTTCTTTGCTGTTTGGACTGGTACACGGCAATCTTGTCCAGGCTCCTTTTGCTTTTCTCCTCGGACTCGCACTCGGATGGATCTACTATCATACGGGAAGTCTGCTCCCCAGTATCCTAATGCACTTTATCAACAACCTGACAGCTACCCTGACCTATCATCTTTCCGGAGATCCCGACACGACTTTAACCGAAACCTTCGGGGCTACAGGAGCGCTCTGTATAGCTTTGGGAGGCATCGTACTGACAATTCTCTGCGTCTGGATCATCCGCAGCAGACTGATCACCCAACCTGCAGCCTGGGTTTCTACGACTCCAACCTCTGACAACACAATCTAAAAATCTTTCTTATGAAACATATCAAATTATTGGGCATCCTTACCATTCTGATTATCATCACAGAGTTCGTCCTTTCCATACCTTCGGGCATGGAGAGTTTTCAGGAAGGCATGGAAGCCGGAATGCAAGAAGCCACAGCCTGCAAGAATAACGCCCAGACACCCCTGCCACATCCGATAAAGGTTACTGTGCAGGTCAGTCCCGTAAACGCACCGCTGCAGACAGTAACACTGAACTGCGGACAGAACCGGACCACGCAGGCTGTATATGCAACGGACAGTATTACCTGTAACATCAGTGAACCAGCTTCGCACGCCATACTGACTATCATCAGTATCATTACGTTATTCCCTGTCCTCTACGGAGTATACAGCCTGATCCGTCTGCTTATCTGCGTTTCACGAAAAGAAGTTTTCTCCCGAAGAAACTGCTGGTGGCTTCGTTGGTTCACTTACAGTACAGCACTCTTTTCCCTGCTCATTACTCTTTCTGAATGGGTATTGGAAAGAGCAGCCCTCCAACAAATACAGCTGCCCGGGTATGAAATTACCGGAATCGACAAAACTTATGTCGAATGGTCCAGCCTTTTTGTTATGATGCTCCTGACTGAGATTTTCGCTGCCGGCGTAAAACTGCAGGAAGAACAAGATTTAACCATTTAGCCACAAAGCCTATGCCTATTATCGTAAATTTAGATGTCATGATGGCAAAGCGGAAGATCTCGCTGGGCGAGCTGGCCGAACGAATAGACCTGACCCCCGCAAACCTTTCCATACTGAAAACAGGAAAGGCCAAAGCCATCCGCTTTTCCACCCTGGAAGCAATTTGCAGGGAATTAGAATGTCAGCCGGGAGATCTGCTGGAATACCGTCCAGATTCTTCATTGTAATCAAAGAAAAAAGATACAAAATGTCACATTCATAACTGATTATCCATTTATTGTCCGTATCTTTGCAACGAATTAGATAGTAAAACTGAATGAAGACATTTGAAGAATTAGGCGTTTCCCCGGAAATACGGAAAGCGATCGAAGAAATGGGATATGAGAATCCCATGCCTGTACAAGAAGAAGTAATACCGTATCTGTTGGGAAATGGCAATGATGTTGTGGCTCTGGCACAAACCGGAACCGGAAAAACAGCCGCATTTGGTCTGCCGCTGATACAAAAAATTGATGTAAGCCGTCGTGTTCCACAAGCTTTGATCCTCTGCCCTACCAGAGAATTGTGTCTGCAAATCGCAGGCGATCTGACTGATTATTCCAAATACATTACCGACTTGAAGATTTTGCCTGTCTATGGTGGTTCATCCATTGAAAGCCAGATTAAAAGTCTGAAAGCCGGAGTACATATCATCGTAGCAACTCCCGGACGTCTCATCGACCTCATGGAACGGAAAGTGGCCCGTCTGGACACTGTAGCCGACGTCGTTATGGATGAAGCCGACGAAATGTTGAACATGGGATTCACAGACAGCATCAACGCTATTCTGGAAAAGGTTCCTGAAGAACGGAACACCCTGATGTTCTCAGCAACCATGAGCCCTGAAATAGCCCGGATTGCAAAGACTTATCTCCATGATGCCAAGGAGATTACAATCGGTACCAAAAACGAAGGAAGCAAAAATGTTCACCACATTGCCTACACCGTTCATGCCAAAGACAAATATCTGGCATTGAAACGTGTGGTTGACTTCTATCCACAGATCTATGGTATCATCTTCTGCCGTACCCGAAAAGAAACGCAGGAAATAGCTGACAAACTGATCCAGGATGGCTACAACGCCGATTCTCTTCACGGAGAATTAAGTCAGGCACAACGGGATCTGGTCATGCAGAAATTCCGCCAACGTCATTTACAGTTATTGGTAGCGACTGATGTAGCAGCCCGCGGTCTTGATGTAAATGACTTGACTCATGTCATCAACTATGGACTGCCGGATGATACGGAAAGCTATACTCACCGTAGCGGACGTACCGGAAGAGCTGGTAAAACCGGTGTATCCATCGCCATCATCAACCTGAGAGAAAAAGGTAAAATGCGCGAGATCGAACGGATCATCAAAAAGAAATTTGATATCGGTACCCTGCCAACCGGTAAGGAAATCTGCGAACAGCAATTGATCAAGTTGATCGACGATATAGAAAAAGTCAAAGTAGACGAAGAAGAAATCGAAACATTCTTGCCCGGAATTTACCGCAAACTGGAATGGCTCAGCAAGGAAGACCTGATTAAACGCGTGGTTTCCATGGAGTTCAACCGTTTCCTTGACTATTATAAAAATGCTGCGGAAATTGAGCAACCGAAAGGCAACGAAAAAAGAGAAAGCCAAAAGGAACGGAAGGATCATGGAAGTGATCGCGAAAAGACCAGCCGTAAAGCCGAGAAAGGTTATACACGTCTGTTCCTTAATTTGGGTAAAACGGATGGTTTCTATGCCAATCAGATTATTGAGCTGATCAACCGGAACCTGAAAAAGGAACGTATCGAAATCGGACGAATTGATCTGATGCAGAACTTCTCTTTCTTTGAAATTGCGGAAGCACAGGCTCCCATGGTCATCAAGGCCCTGAACAAGACAACAGCCAATGGCCGCAGAGTAATCGTTGAAGTTGCCGGAGAAAACAACGGCAAAAGTGACAAGAGCGGAAAGAAGCAGAAGAATGCTACTGCCAAACCGGCTGAAAAGAAAGGCAAAAAAGGAAGTAAGGCAGACAAAAGCACAGCCGGAACCAGACCCAGTCGGGAAGAACGTGGCTACACATCTCCACGGGGACCGAAGAAAAAAGACGACTGGAAACAGTTCTTCGTTCACGATGATCGTCCATTGAAAGGAGAAGAACCGGACTTCATGGCTGAACAATGGGCCAAACCGATGAAACGGAAAAAGTAACCGTTTAAACGGTATTTACACCTTATATAATAAATAGCGGCGTACCTTCCAGAAGAGATACGCCGCTATCTGTTTATGGATAAAACATTCAATCCAACAAGATCAATTGCAGCTTTTCAGTTCCGATACGGGCCTTCAGCCATTGCTCCATTTTATTTTTTTCTGTATGGGAGGGCTTTTTGCCACAACCGACAATGGCAAAAGTCAGCGTATCTGTACGGGCACTGTCCACATTCAACTGAAGACTTTTTGATAAAGAAATGGTCCTGACCTCAGGAAACAAGACTTTCATTTCCTGCCCCATCCGGGCATCTACCTGACCAGAACCACTGAAAGCAGCCAATACATTATGCAAAGAATCCAGCTCTTCTCGCTGTGCCAGTAGCCGGCTCTCTGTATTCTTGTAGAAATCTTCCATCACCAGCGTCCGAATATTGCTGATATCCATCGTTCCATTTTGATTCATACCCTGAAAGACGACGAGTTTCGTATCATGCAGTTTATAACGATCCATCTTCGAACGTACCAGAGCCAACTGATCTTCCGGTATTTCCTTACCTAACAGAACGACCTTAATTTCTCGTTTCTCAAAAGAAATTTCACGGCTCAAGACCTGTGTTTCCGGGAATTGCAGTTCTGTGGAAATAAAGCTATTCGCCGCACTTTGATAGAAGGTTTCCTTCACAATCCCATACGTCAGATACACAGCCGGACACATGGTGAGTACGGCAATGGCAACAATATACCGTTTTACAAGCTTCTCGCGTGCTTTGTCCACAAACTGCTTCCGCTGGAATCTCATCACACGTACTCCGATAAACGTAGCCAGACTGATGAATACAGAATTGATAAAATATAAATAAAAAGCTCCGAGGAAATACAGCCAGTTACCCGTTGCCAGTCCAAAGCCGGCCGTACAAAGCGGCGGCATCAAGGCGGTAGCAATGGCTACTCCGGGGATCACATTTCCTTTTTCCTTCGTCGACAAAGCTACAATACCTGCCAGACCACCCACCAGCGCAATAAAAACATCGTAAATGGTCGGCGAAGTACGGGCCAGTAATTCTGACTGAACTTCATCGAGCGGAGTAAACAGAAAATAAAGCGTCGCAGTCATCACACTGAACAACGTAGCGACCAGAAAACTTTTCAGCGAACGCTTCATCAGTTCAAAATCATTCAACCCCACAGACAGGCCCACCCCCATAATCGGCCCCATCAGTGGAGAAATCAGCATGGCACCGATAATCACGGCCGTAGAATTGACGTTCAGTCCCAGAGACGCTATGAATATCGCGAATATCAGAATCCACAGATTCGCTCCCTTAAATTCCACTCCGTTACGGATCGATTCTACGGTTTCCCGCTCTTCCGCCTCGGTGCGGTTTAACTCCAGATAATTCTTAAAGAAAGTACGGATCAGATACTTTCTGTGATTGCCTACTTCCATAGTATTATTGATTGATTATTTAATAAAACGATTGATCACCGGAATACTCTTCAAGGGCAGATCCTTTTTCACGATATAAGCGACAAAGACCAGCAGCAATACCGTACGGAAGGCCAGACGGGCTATAACATTCGAAACAGTTACTTCCTGTCCGACAACAAACAGTGCAGCAGCCAGAACCAGATAAACAGCCATATCCTTCAAAGGATATTTCACCGGATACTTCTTTTGACCGATAAAATAAGACAAAAGTGTTATCAAACCATATCCGGCTACCGAAGCCCACGCGGAAGCTACATATCCGTATGTCGGGACCAGCCAGATATTCAAAGCCAGGATCACTCCACAACCGATCAGAGAAAAGTAAGCTCCCCATTGTGTCTCATCCGTCAGCTTATACCAGAAGGAAAGATTGAAATAGATACCTTTAAAAATCTCAGCTCCCATCACAATGGCCACTACGCTCAGTCCTTCCCAGTAATCGGAAGCTACCATATAGCGCAACAAGTCCATATAAAACATCACAGCCAGAAATGCAAGCATGGAAAAAATAAAGAAATACTTCATCGCTGCCGCATACGTACCACGGTCATCACTGTTCCGGCTCTTGCCGAACACAAAAGGTTCATAGGCGTAACGGAAAGCCTGTGTAAACATTGCCATCACCATTGCTACCTTACTCGTTGCGCTATAAATACCCAGTTGCACCAGTCCTTCCTGGCGGTCCTCAAACAGGAAAGGATAAATCATCTTGTCTACAGTCTGGTTCAGAATACCGACCAGTCCGAATATCAGGATGGGAAACGAATAGTTAACCATACGCTTCAGCAACGCCTTATCCGGTCTCCACACCAGTCCTCTCAGTTCAGGAATAAAGAAGAACATCTGCACGGATGTCATTATCAGATTAGCTACAAAGATATACCCTACCAGATATTCAGGATCATAAAACCATGAAACCAGTGAATGGGCATGTACGTCCAGCCAGGGACAAAGCAAAAGGAAGAACAGATTCAGCAGAATCAGCCCTACGATATTGAACAGTTTGATTGCAGCAAACTTAATGGGACGTTTCTGATAACGCAGATAAGCAAACGGAATACATTGGAACGAATCAAGTGCCACTACCAGTACCATCATGGCAATATAGTCCGGATGATCCGGATAACCCAACAGAGACGAGATTGGATCCAGAAACAGGAAACACAACACCACGAAAATCAGGGAAAGTCCGCCAACAAAGATCAAAGAGTTAGCATACACCTTTTTCGGATCTTCCGTTGTCTTATTGGCAAAACGGAAAAAACCGGTTTCCATACCAAAGGTCAGGAAAACCAGAATCAATGCCGTATAAGCATATACATTCGATACGATTCCATATTTACCGGATGATGCCGCCAGCACTTCCGTATAAAGCGGAGTCAAAAGATAGTTCAGGAAACGTCCCACAATACTGCTCAATCCGTAGATGGCAGTGTCCTTAGCCAAAGATTTCAGTCCAGCCATATTTCAAAATCCAACTTCGAACAGGCCGGAAATGCATTTCCGGCCCGCCACAAGCCCGGCACCGCCATGTGCCCGGCTTAATCAAACAATGTTTTATTACTACTATAAAGGCTTCTACCCAAATGTTTATAAGCCAGTTCCGTCACCTCTCTTCCCCGAGGTGTACGCTTCAGGAATCCTTCCTTGATCAAGAAAGGTTCATATACTTCTTCCAGTGTTCCCGGATCTTCCCCCAATGCCGTAGCAATGGTAGTCAGTCCCACAGGCCCGCCTTTGAACTTGTCTATAATGGTACAGAGCAGCTTGTTATCAATCTGATCCAAGCCATACCGGTCTATATTCAGTGCTTCCAGTGCATAACGGGCAATCTCCACATCAATCCGGCCGCTTCCCTTCACCTGTGCAAAGTCACGTACCCGCCGTAACAAAGCATTCGCAATACGGGGCGTTCCACGGCTGCGTGAAGCAATTTCTCCGGCTGCATCTACATCGCAGGGTACACCTAAAATACCAGCCGAACGCAGAATAATTCGTGAAAGTATCGTATCATCGTAATATTCCAGATGGAGATTAATACCAAAACGAGCACGGAGAGGAGCTGTCAGCAACCCGCTTCGGGTGGTCGCTCCTACCAGTGTAAACGGATTCAAATCCAGCTGAATACTTCGGGCTGAAGGTCCTTTATCAATCATGATGTCGATACGGTAGTCTTCCATTGCCGAATAAAGATATTCTTCCACTACAGGACTCAACCGGTGAATTTCATCAATAAACAGTACATCGTTCGGTTCCAGACTGGTCAGCACACCTGCCAAATCTCCCGGCTTGTCAAGTACCGGACCGGAAGTGACCTTAAATCCTACTCCCAGTTCATTGGCAATGATGTTACTCAAGGTTGTTTTTCCCAGTCCGGGAGGGCCGTGCAACAGCACGTGATCCAAAGCTTCGGCACGCAAACGGGCTGCCTTGACAAAGATGCGCAAGTTGTCTACAACCTTGTCCTGCCCGCTGAAGTCCTCAAACTGCAACGGACGAAGCGCATTCTCAAAGTCCCGTTCCTTACCGGTCGGTTTATAGTCGCGTATATCAAATTGTTCTTCCATGATTCTTTCGATAATTACGCAAAAGTACGAAAAAAAAGTTACCTTTGTCCAGATGTAGTAACTAACTTTTTTGATTATGGAGCCATATACGACAACCCACCTTGTGTTTTTCTCCCCCACTCATACTTCTGCGAAGATAGCTCGTGCCGTCGGCGAAGGCATCGGTATGGGACGGCGGATAGAAACCGACCTCACCCTGGATGAGGGAACTTCACCCATTCTGATCAATGATGCCCTGACTGTCATAGCAGTTCCGGTTTACGGAGGACGAGTAGCTCCCATTGCCTTACAACGATTGAAACGTCTGAAAGGACATAATGCACCGGTCATTCTGTTGACCATCTACGGGAACCGCGACTACGAAGATGCCCTGGTTGAACTGCGTGACACAGCTGTTGAACAGGGATTTACCCCACTGTCGGCCGGAGCATTCATCGGAGAACACAGTTACAGCCGTCCGAATATGCCGGTAGCAGCCGGACGTCCTGATGCCGACGATTTACAGAAAGCAGAACAGTTCGGACATGAAAGTCTGAGAAAGCTGCAGGAAAGTACATTCCCTCTGCCGTCATTCTTTATCAAAGGGAATGTTCCCTACAAACCTCTTCCTGCAGGCAACAATGCCACACCTGTATGCAATGACCTCTGCTATGCCTGCGGAAACTGCATCGAAGTCTGCCCTACCCACGCCATTCACCTGAGCGCAGACGGAAGTCAGATTGAGACCATTGCCGAACGCTGCATCCGTTGCTGTGCCTGCGTCAAGGAATGTCCCACCGGCGCACGTATCTTCGATTCACCCTTCACGGCCATTCTGCACGAAAAATTCAGTGCACGCCGGGAACCGGAAACTTTTTTATAAACAGATCATGACAATCCACAAAGACAAAAGAGTATTGGTAGGCATGAGTGGCGGAATAGACAGTTCTGCCGTATGCATCATGCTGCAGGAACAAGGATATGAAGTAGTCGGAGTCACCATGCGCACCTGGGACGTGCCGTCCCATTTCAGCACACCCGGTCAGGAACAGCCGGACGAAGTGCTCGAAGCACAGACTCTTGCTGCCCGACTGGGAATTGAACACCACGTTGCCGACGTACGCGAAGAGTTCCGCCAGGTAATTGTGAAATACTTTATCGACGAATACATGAGAGGACGGACCCCCAACCCTTGCGTAATGTGTAACCCACTGTTCAAGGAACGTATCCTCTGCGAATGGGCCGATCGCACGGACTGCGCCTGGATTGCCACAGGCCACTACTGCCAGCTTGAAGACCGTAATGGCTACCGTTATATTCTGACCGGTGACGACCCCACCAAAGACCAGTCATATTTCCTCTGGAAGTTGCCGCAGGAAATTCTGCGCCGTATGCTCTTCCCCTTAGGCGGAATGACCAAACAAGAGGTACGGGCTTACCTGGCAGAGAAAGGATTTGAGGCCAAAGCCCGCGGAGGTGAAAGTATGGAGATCTGCTTTATCGACAAAGATTACCGCGACTTTCTCCGGGAGCATTGTCCGGACATTGACGAACGCATCGGCCCGGGATGGTTTGTTGACAGCAAGGGACTCAAACTGGGACAGCACAAAGGATTCGCCTATTACACCATCGGACAACGGCGGGGACTGGACATTGCACTGGGCAAACCTGCTTACGTACTCAAGATCAATCCGGTCAAGAATACAGTGATGCTGGGTGACGCAGAACAGCTGAATGCTGAGTATATGCTCGTAGAGGATGTCAACGTAGCCAATCTGGAAGAGTTGCTCACCTGCCCCAGTCTCTCTGTTCGCATCCGTTACCGCAGCCGGGCCATTCCCTGTCGTGTCATTACGCTTGACGACAATCGTCTGCTGGTGAAGTTCGAAGGACCGGCTTCAGCCATCACCCCCGGCCAGTCAGCAGTTTTCTATGACGGCAATCGCGTACTGGGCGGAGGCTTTATTGCTTTCCAGCAGGCAATCCGTAAAATAGCGGCAGAGAATCAGGAACGTTTCAGCAAATAATCCGGATTCCCTCTTTAGCGGCTGGGAAAAAGAAAGACTACTTGCTCAATTCACGTGAACGTTCGCCCAGGTAACCGCCATGATGACGCTTACTATATTCCTCAATAGTGAAGCCTGTACGCCGCATGGTCTCAACGACCAGAATGTCTCCGATAACCGTCATCACCGTAGTGGAAGTAGTCGGTGTCATACCCAGCAGGCAAACTTCATCAGGATGACCGGTTGCCAGGCAAATATCTGCTGCCTGTGCCAGCGGACTGTCAGGATTTCCCGTAATGACAATCTTCTTCATATCCGGATTCAGTTTTCGGGCCAGTTCCGTCAATTCTACAATCTCACGGGTCTTTCCCGAATTGGAAATCAGCAGCATCAGATCATTTTCCTGCAGAATTCCCAGGTCACCATGCTGTGCCTCGCTAGGATGCAGGAACACAGCCGGAATGCCGGTTGAACAGAATGTAGTGGCAATGTTCATGGCAATCTGTCCTGCCTTTCCCATACCGCTGGTCACCAGCTTACCTTTCTTTTCATGTACCTGCTCCACAATCAGAGCCACGGCTTTCTCATACGCATCCGTCACCGGAATGTTCAATACAGCCTGGGCTTCGCGCTTCAGCAATTCATTAATAGATGAAATCATATCAGGTTGTTTTTTAGTGAATATTCATTTCAGCAAGGCAGTCAGTTCCTCAAAGGTATTGGCTACCTGATAAAAGTTGTTCAGCGGGCGGTGGGCAAAGTTCGCAGCTTCCAGTCCGCTCAGGAAATCCAGCAGCCCGTTCCAGAATCCTTCCACATTATAGAAGATGACTTGTTTGGAATGATAGCCGATAGTTGCCCCTGCCATCACATGAAACACCTCGTCGAGTGTCCCCACTCCTCCCGGCAAAGCCACCATCACATCCGCTTCCTGAAGCATGATATCCTTACGGTCACTCAGATTTACGGTATGGAACGTCACATCAAGCAGATTGCTCACCCGCCCCCGTTCTTCAAGTTTGTCGGGCACCACACCCATGATCATAGCCCCATGCTCCTTGGCTGCACGGGCCACTTCTTCCATCAGTCCGGTGTCCGATCCTCCGTACACCAGCCATTTCCGGTTCTGCCCCATCCAGGCTCCCAGTTCACGCGCTTTTTCCACATAAACCGGAGCAATATGGTCCGAAGCAGAACAAAATACAGCTATCTTATCCATATCTTCACCTCTTCTAAAGCGATTCTGTTTTGCAAATATCTGCATTTTACGTTGAATAGCAATAAGTATTTATGTAATTTTGCCGCCGGAAACCGTTTATCATGCAAAAGATCATGTCATATAGTACTTTTACCTTGCCTAACGGACTTCGTGTCATTCATGCACCCAGCCCGACAAATGTTGCTTACTGCGGTTATGCCGTTGATGCCGGCACACGCGATGAACAGCCGCACGAGCAAGGTATGGCCCACTTTGTGGAACACCTTATCTTCAAGGGAACCCATAAGCGGAAGGCCTGGCATATCCTGAACCGCATGGAAAATGTAGGAGGCGATCTGAACGCCTACACCAACAAGGAAGAGACTGTAGTCTACAGTGCTTTTCTGAAAGAACATTTCTCACGCGCAGCAGAATTGCTGACGGACATCGTATTTCACAGCACCTACCCCCAACAGGAAATAGACAAGGAAGTGGAAGTCATCATCGATGAAATCCAAAGCTATGAAGACAGTCCGGCTGAACTGATCTTTGACGACTTTGAAGAACTGATTTTTCCCAACCATCCCCTGGGTAGAAACATTCTGGGAAAGCCAGACCTGCTCCGGAACTTCACCAGCCAGGATGCCCTGAATTTTACAAGAAGATATTACCGTTCCACCAACATGGTATTCTTTATTCTGGGAGATATTGACTTCCGTAAGGCTTTGCGTACGCTGGAGAAAGTCACAGCTGATATTCCCTGTTCGGCTGTCGAAGGCTATCACCGCCAGTCTCCGCTGCCTTATCGTCCGCAGCACCTCACGACACACAAGGATACCCATCAGGCACACGTCATGATCGGGGGCCGCGGCTATCATGCCTACGATGAACGACGTACCGGTCTTTATCTGTTGAACAACATTCTGGGAGGGCCCGGAATGAACAGCCGCCTCAACGTATCCCTGCGCGAACGCCGGGGGCTGGTGTATAATGTAGAATCGAATCTTACTTCCTATACCGACACCGGAACGTTCTGTATCTACTTCGGCTGCGATCCGGAAGACGTCGACTCATGTATCAGTCTGGTGCGGAAAGAGTTGAAACAACTGCGTGACCGTGCACTGACCACCGCCCAGCTTCATGCTGCAAAGAAGCAGATCATCGGGCAAATCGGAGTGGCAAGTGACAATTTTGAGAACAATGCCCTCGACATGGGCAAATGCTTTCTTCACTACGGCAAATACGACAGCCGGGAAGAAGTGTACCGCCGCATCGAAGAACTTACCGCTTCCCAACTGCTGGAGATTGCCAATGAAGTACTGACAGAAGAATACCTGTCCCAATTGATCTATCAGTAATTTTTTCGACTGAATAGTTACGAATATCCATCGGATAAGCATACATTTCCTCTCCATAGTACAAATAGACAAGAAATCCCGTTTCTGCAATATTTGTCAATTCGCTACATTTACCCTTAGCGAAAAGAAAAATATTGCCTTTATCATACTCCTTCAAAAGTATGTTTTATAGCAATAAGACAGGGTTTTTTACGATTTGACAAAGACTTAGTTTGACTATTCGCTACTTTTAACGAAAAATCAACACGCCATGGAAAGAATCTTTTTCACTATGGAGACATTCTCCGGCGTCAGCAGCCTGATACTGGCTCTTTTCCTTCACTTCTCGGAAGTGCCGAAAGGAGAAATGTGCAGGCGCAACAAACACAGCCGGATTTATGTGGAAGCCGCCTACATTCTGGTTGGCCTCGCATCACTGGGCATCGCATTCTCCACGGAAAGTTATCATGAAACCTTGAAAGCTTTCTTTATCCAAAGCCTGGCACCCATACAAACCCTGTTATTCCTCTGGTCTATCACCTATCCTATATATATAGGACACAAACTGGAAGGATTCATGCGGCGGCAGTTGATCTATACATTTCTGCTGGCGGCCGCAAATCTGATATACTATTTCGGCCTGGACGGACAGACGGGTACTCTTCTCTACTATGTCCTCATGGCCTGCTATGCCCTCCTGCTGATCCTCTATATACGCGTCTATCTCCGTATTGCCAGACGCTGGACACAGGTACATCCCGAGCGTGCGCCTTATCTGCAAAAGCGCATCCATCCTCTGTGTATCGGCCTGTGCATCATGTTCGGACTGTCTGTTGTTGTAAACATTTACCCATACTTCATCAGCCAGCTGATATTCACAGGAATTTACACAATTTTCTACATAGTTTTTGCCCTGCAGTTCCATAACTATGGCATATACATTGCCAATTATCCCCTGATCGAAGAAAATGAAACACCGGATCAGACTCCGGCCTCACCAACCATAACGCTAACCATAGATAACACAACGGTCATGAAAAAAACCAACGAATTGAACTACGAGAAAATAGAAGAGAAAATTAAAGAATGGACTTCCGGAAAAGGTTATCTCCATTCCGGACTTACCATTCAGGAAATGAGTAAGGAAATAGGTATCAACCGCACATACCTCTCTAATTTCATCAATGATACCTATCAGACAAACTTCAACGGGTGGGTTAACGGCTTAAGAATCGAAGAAGCCAAAGAGCGGATGATCAACAATCCGGACATAAGCCTGGCCGAAGTCGCTGAACAAGTAGGGTTCGCCGATCTTGCCCACTTCAGCAAACAGTTCAAAGCAAAGGAGGGACAACCCCCTTCTACATGGCGGAAGGAAATCCGGAAGGCCGTTGTATGAATTTCCATCCCCTGTTAACCGGTAAATAAAGGGGGCAAAATGATCAATACCTGATTTTACCCCCTAAGATGTCAGATACTATCCCCTCGTTCTCAGAACTTTGTCGTAATATTGCAGTATGATGATTCACCAAGATCATCTGCATTAATTATTTAAAAATGAAAATTATGAGAACTGAGAGTTTTACCCGCGACCTGATAAATGTACAAAACGACCTGCTGCGCTTTGCCTATAAGTTAACAGCTAACCACGAAGATGCCAACGACCTTCTTCAGGAAACTTCCCTGAAAGCGCTGGACAACGAAGAAAAATATGCAGCAGAAACCAATTTCAAAGGATGGATGTACACCATCATGCGCAACCTTTTTATCAACAATTACCGCAAGGCTGTACGCGACCAGACCTACGTGGACCAGACCGACAACCTGTTCTATCTGAATCAAAGCATTGATCTGGCTGACGAAAGCACTGAAAGCAGCCATGATCTGAAAGAAATCCGCCGGGTAGTGAACGCTCTGCCCAAGGAATACCGCATCCCGTTCGCCATGTATGTTTCCGGATTCAAGTACCGCGAAATTGCTGACAAACTGGGACTCCCTCTGGGAACCGTCAAAAGCCGCATTTACTTTACCCGTCAGAAACTCCAGCAGGAACTGAAAGATTTCCGCTGATCCTGCCGTCCTGTTCCGGACTCTCTGCTAACGGAAACTCTTGTTTCACCCCATAAACCGTGCTCATCCCGAGCATGTCTTCCAGTCTTCCCGCCCCGTATGTCTCACCGAGATCTGCCAGGCGGGAAGACTTTTTCTTTTTATCCCCCAGATATTCCCTTTTCAACCTTCCGGAAACGTGCGGTCAACCCGGCTGAAACGTGCAGTCGTTGAAGCCGAATCGTGCGGTCGTTGCGGCCCAATCGTTATACTCGATGAAGGCTAATCGTCCAGTCGATTTTTCCGGTCAGTCCAAAAAGCACTTTTGCATCATTCAAACCATTTATTTTAATCAAAAAAAGCCCTTCGGGATTTTAAAAAAACGCTTCGACGTTTTACAACATTGAATTCGGGCTTTTAAGGTAAATGACGAAACGTTTTTTAAAGAAAAGCACATCCCGCTGAAACGGGGAGGGTGGAATGAAGAGCAGATGACATTTTTAAAAGAAAACGCAAAGAATTGTGTTAAATCATTGTTGTTTTGTCGATTTGTACGTGTAATTACACGTTTTGACAAGGAAAAAGAAGTGTTTCGGCCTAAATTTGCCATCGTTAACGAAAGAAAAACATCGTGTAGAAAACTTGAATAACCTATATAAAACTCGAACAACCTATAAAAAAACAAAAAGAAGAAAGGAGCTTGAAGAACCAAAGAACAAACCTTAAAACAAACTTGAAACTTGAATTTACAAAGATAAAAAACTTATAGTATTAATATTATTCTACTTGATTTTTTTAACTTATTAAAACTTGAATCTATGAGAAAATGGACTTATCTCGTAGCTGTCCTGCTGATGGCAGGTACATCTACTTCGTTGCTCACTAGCTGTATTGACAACGATGAACCGGCGGGTATCACTGACCTTCGTGGCGCAAAAGCGGAATTATTGCGTGCAAAGGCTGCTGTAGAACAAGCTGAAGCAGCTATCAAGACTGCACAGGTTAAATGGTATGAAGCAGAAGCTGAAATCAAAAATCAGGAAGCAGAACAGGCAAAACTAAAAACTTCTTGGCTGGAAGCACAGTATCAGGCACAAAAAGATTCAATCCAAGCTGAAACTCAAAAGTATGTAGAACAACAGAACAAGCTTTATATTGAAGCTCTTCAAGCAAGCGCTGAGGCTAACGCTGAATATCAAAAAGCACTAGCAGCTATCGAGGCCGCATTAGTGGGAGTTAAAGAATCTGCCTATGCTGAAAGATTGGAAGCTTTAATCAATGATGAAAGTTTTACTTATACCTATGAAGATAGTAACGGTAAGCCTCAAACAATCACAGCAAACGGTATAAAAGGAATTCTAAACTCATTAGAATCAGCTCAAAACGACCTGGCTGAATTACGTCGTGCTGAAAGCCAACTGAAATTCAGTTTCAGCAAAGAAGCTAAAATTGCAGCTGTTCAATCACAAATAAATATTGAAACAGGTAAATTAGAAGGTTTAAAAGAAAATCTTGAAGAATTAAAAACGATTAAAGGAGTTGCCCTTTCTGACTGGAAAACAAAATACGAAGAATATGAAACTAAAGATAAAGAACTTCGTGATGAATACTCTCAGTTATTAGTGCAACAAGAAGAAGCATTGCAGGTAGTAGCTGGTAAAAAAGATAGTCTGAATAATGCCAACAAGATTGAAAAAGTATTTGCATTCTCAATTCCAGATGAAATCGCATCAGCTGTTCATAAGAAAAAATGGGGTATTACAGGTAAAACAGATAAAAATAAATCTGTAAATGCTTGGGCATATGAAGGTTCTACTCCGAGTGAATACACGTTCCCAAACAAAATAGAATTAAAGTTGAATCTTGAAGAAAGAAAAGAACTTCTTGTAGGAACAACTCCTGACGGTGGCATGGTTGATGATTTAGAAAGTGTTGTTTTAAGTGAAACAGAACTTTCTGCTGCTCAGGCAAGTCTTGAAACCAATAAAAATGTAGCAGACCAGTACATCAAGGCCGACGGAAGCGGTGTTTATGACAAAGCCGTCAAAGAATGGAAAAACGCAATGAAAGCGTTCCATGATCAGTTTAACCTGCTTACAGATCCTGCGAACAACAAACGTAAGGGTATCATTGACACATATGAAGATTATAATGATGCTTTACAAGAAGCAAAAGATGACGCTGCCAAAAAGACACTAACTGATAATTTCAAAAAGGCTTTGAATGACTATGTAGCAGAAAGAAGTAAACTGGACGGTTGGTTGCCAATAACTGGTCAAGAAACATTTGATGCAACAAAGGATGCGGATTGGACTACTTGGAGTGCTTTAACAACAAATGATGAACGCTTTGGACAGGATGTAACAACAAATATGACTCCTAATAATGGAGGTCTGTGGAAGACATATACCACTGCAGCCGATAAGATTGGTTACATTCCAAAGGTAGATCCTATTGTTCCATCAAATTGTGACCCATCAGAACTGACATATATTGAATATACATATGATCAGTTTAAAGCCGATTTTGAAGAACAAATTAATGGTGGCGAGTGGGAAGATGCGTTAACTAGAATAACAATTAAGGGATATACCAAGACTGCATTTACTGCAAAATACACAGCAGAAAAAGTTCAAGAACAGATTGATACGCAGGATGCTTGGAAAGCCTTACAGAAAGAGATTCTCGCATTGTATGATGCATATAAGACAGACCAAACAAATTCAGACAAAGTTGAAGGTGAAATCCTTGCACAGGAAAACACTATCAAGTCAGAATGGAGTGCTAAATTGTATAAGTTGAACCAACAAATGGCTGGTCTGAGTGCAATTATGCAGCAAATCTTGAATGTAATCAATGAAGAAAATGGTGGAAACGAGAAGACATACGAAAAAGCTATCGAATGGATTGAAACTCAAATTGCATATTTGGAAGGCGGTAGTATCGGAACAACGGAAGGTGAAACAGGATATGTTGATTACAACTTTGTAGTAACAGGTAAACATGATGAAACAACATGGACAGGAATACCTGCACAAGAAGCAATTGTAAAATCTTATGAAAGTCTGAAAGCTGCTATCGAAAGCGGTGAGTACAAACTGGAAGAAGAGACTGCAATGGAAAACATCGCTGCCCGTATTAAAGCTCAGGATAGCATCGTCAAAGGATGGGAAGCTATTCTTGCAGCTGCTAACAAGACCAAGGATCAGCTGATGGCTGCCTTGACCGGAGAAAGCGGTGGTACTGAAGTCCCTGAAACTCCGGAAGAAGGTGGTGAAGAAACTCCTGCCGAATAATAATGAACGTTTAAACTTAGAAGTATGATTAAAAAACTATGCATATTACTTCTGTCTGTAGCATCTGTTGCGCCAATCACGGCGCAACAGTACAGCAGCAGTGATGCGTCGTTTACTCCTAAGAAAGGCCAGTGGCAGGTGTCAGCCGTGATTGGCAACAACCAAATGTTCAATCAGGACATGAGTTACCTGCTGCCGACTTACTGGGATACACAGAAGGGATTCACTCAGAATACGGGACTGGGAAATGTAACGACCAACCCGAACATGTCTGAGGATCCGGGCATGTATCTCAACTTGGGAGATCTTAACAGTAATAGTCTGGTTAACCTGATTGGTATCCAGGGAAAATACTTCCTTACAGACCGTTGGGACGTTAACTTGATGTTCAGCATGAATATCAATGCAACTCCTTCGAAAAACTATGTAGAAGGTGACTATACGGTGGAAGAAATGCCGATCATGGGTACTAAATACACCGAAGGACGTATCAGTAATGCCTGGAATGTGGCAGTCGGTTCAAACTATTACTTCAACACCAAGAACGAACGCATCAACCTCTATGTAGGAGGTTTACTGGGATGGCAAATGGGACGTATCGAAACAACAACTCCGTATACGGGTGAAACGACCTATAGCGAAGATGCTCTATTTATCTCATGGAGTGGTGATCCTAACTATGAGTCAGAATACAATGTATACGGCCCCAATCATAATCCGGATCTGACCGGCGAATCAGTTCAGCTCTACACCCCCAATTCCCGCGCCGGACAAATATTCGGCTTGAAGGTAGCTGGTGTAGCAGGTATTGAATACAGTCTGTCACCGGGTCTGATCCTCGGCTTCGAAGTACAGCCGGTAGCTTATCGCTACGACCATATCCAGATCTGCCCGAAAGGTCAGGCAGCTTACAAAGTTGGTCATCACAACATCAACTTCTTCGCTACGCCGAACCTGAAGATCGGATTCCGCTTCTAACATTGAGAGAAGTCCAAATATCACGATCCACTAGTAAAGAATACCCCGTCTGTCCGTCACAGGAGACGGGGTATCTTTTCATAAATGAACTTATAAAACTGAACAACCATGAAATGGAATAACAAACTCTATGCATCGCTGTTCCTTGCAGGAATGATGGCTGCATGCTCCAGCACTCCGAAAGACGCATACACACTGGAAGGAAAAGTCACGAATCCCAAACTGGAAGGAAGAACTGTTTATATCATCGATGCAGAGAAAGGAGAAACTCGATATGACAGTGCCCGGGTGACCAACGGAATCTTTCAGTTTACCGGAAAACAGGATGAAGCAGTAGTGAGAGAATTACTGGTTCAGGAGAATGACAGCGACATGTTTCCCGTAACGTTACCTTTCGTCCTGGAGAATGGTCTGATTAAAGTGGAACTGGGAGAGCGGGTATATGTAACCAATACGGATCTGAACGAGGAAATGATGAACTTCCTGATGGAAAAAGACAAATTCCTGGATCAGGATTTCGGAAAGGATGCCACAGCAGAAAGCATACGGACAAAGTTTGCCGAGTTCATCGCACAACAGGTCATGAAGCACGGAAACTCCGTAGTGGGGAAATACATCTTCAGTGTATACAAAGGCAAACTGACCGAAGAACAACAGGCTGAGTGCAGCGAGCTGGTGAAATAAGTCACTGCAAATTTGGGGAAACGCCCTGTCGGAAGAACAAAATAAATTCACTATCTTTGCGCCATTGAACGGATTATCATAAAACTACATACACGCATGAAAATTGAAGATAAACTGACGGCGTCCGTAATCAACGGCGTGAAAGAGTTGTACGGGCAGGAAGTTCCCGCCAAGATGGTACAGCTGCAAAAGACTAAAAAGGAATTTGAAGGCCACCTGACTCTCGTGGTTTTCCCGTTCCTGAAGATGTCGAAGAAGGGTCCTGAACAGACAGCACAGGAAATCGGTGAATACCTGAAACAGCATGAACCGGCCATTGCCAGCTATAACGTCATCAAGGGATTCCTGAACCTGACTATTGCTTCCGACGTGTGGGTGGAACTGCTGAACCGTATCCACGCCGATGCAGAATGGGGCATCCGCAAAGCCGATGAGAATGCGCCGCTGGTCATGATTGAATATTCTTCACCGAATACCAACAAACCGTTGCATCTGGGACACGTGCGCAACAACCTGCTGGGTAACGCACTGGCAAACATCATGGCGGCAAACGGCAACAAGGTAGTGAAGACCAACATCGTAAACGACCGTGGTATTCACATCTGCAAGTCCATGCTGGCCTGGCTGAAATACGGAAACGGTGAAACTCCGGAGTCATCAGGCAAGAAAGGTGACCACCTGATCGGAGACTATTACGTAGCTTTCGACAAACATTACAAGGCAGAAGTCAAGGAACTGATGGCTAAGTTCCAGGCAGAAGGAATGAACGAAGAAGAAGCAAAGGCCAAGGCTGAAGCTGAATCTCCGCTGATGCTGGAAGCCCGGGAAATGCTCCGCAAATGGGAAGCCAACGATCCGGAAGTACGCAGCCTGTGGAAAATGATGAACGACTGGGTATATGCCGGATTTGACGAGACCTACAAAATGATGGGTGTCAGCTTCGACAAGATATACTACGAATCACAAACTTATCTGGAAGGTAAGGAAAAGGTAATGGAAGGCCTCGAAAAAGGTTTCTTCTTCCGCAAAGAAGATGGTTCCGTATGGGCTGACCTGACCGCTGAAGGTCTGGATCACAAGCTGCTGCTCCGTGCTGACGGTACTTCCGTATACATGACTCAGGATATCGGTACAGCCAAGCTTCGTTTCCAGGATTATCCGATCAACAAGATGATTTACGTAGTAGGTAACGAACAGAACTATCACTTCCAGGTTCTGTCTATCCTGCTCGACAAACTGGGATTCGAATGGGGTAAAGATCTGGTTCATTTCTCTTACGGAATGGTGGAACTGCCGGAAGGTAAGATGAAGAGCCGTGAAGGTACCGTGGTAGATGCTGACGACCTGATGGAAGCAATGATCGAAACGGCCAGGGAAACCAGCAACGAACTGGGTAAACTGGATGGTCTGACCAAGGAAGAGGCTGATGACATTGCACGTATCGTAGGTCTGGGTGCTCTGAAATATTTCATCCTGAAAGTAGATGCCCGCAAGAATATGACCTTCAACCCGAAAGAATCCATCGACTTCAACGGTAATACGGGTCCTTTCATTCAATATACTTATGCACGTATCCAGTCTATTCTTCGCAAGGCTGCAGAAGCTGGAATTACAGTACCTGCCGTTATCCCGGCCGGCATCGAGCTGAGCACGAAGGAAGAAGGACTGATCCAGATGCTGGCAGACTTCGGCAATGTAGTGAAACAGGCTGGTACGGACTACAACCCGTCAATCCTGGCTAACTATGCATACGATCTGGTGAAGGAATACAATCAGTTCTATCACGACTTCAGCATCCTGCGCGAAGAGAACGAAGCTCTCAAGGTATTCCGTCTGGCACTGAGTCAGAACGTGGGCAAGGTTGTGAAGCTGGCTATGGGCTTGCTGGGTATTGAAGTTCCGGAAAGAATGTAATGCCGAAGCAAAAGTTTTACGTGGTCTGGAAAGGGGTCACGCCAGGTATCTACACTTCCTGGACGGAATGTCAACTGCAAATCAAGAATTATAAAGGGGCCCTTTATAAATCATTTGACACCCGTGAGGAAGCAGAACAGGCGCTGGCCTCAGCCGCTCACCAGTATGTGGGAGCCGGTAAAGAGAAAGTGAAAACGGCCGTAGCACTGCCGGAAGGATTCGATCTGAACTGCCTGGCCGTAGATGCAGCATGCAGCGGAAACCCGGGACCGATGGAATATCGGGGAGTATATCTCCTGACGGGTGAAGAGATCTTTCACTTCGGACCTGTGTATGGAACCAATAATATCGGTGAATTCCTGGCCATTGTACACGGACTGGCATTGCTCAAACAGAAGAACCTGAACATGCCTATTTATTCGGACAGCCGCAATGCGCTGAACTGGGTAAAACAGAAAAAATGCAAAACGAAGCTGGAACGGAATGATCGTACAGAGGAACTTTTCAGACTGATAGAACGGGCTGAGAAGTGGCTGCACGAAAATGGATGCCCGACTCCATTACTTAAATGGGAAACAGAAAAATGGGGAGAGGTACCGGCTGACTTTGGAAGAAAATAAACATAACGGCTGCTACTGACGGAGAAAATCCGGACATGAGCAGCCGTTTATAATTAACTGGATGATAAAGCAACTGACATTATGAAGAAAAGAATAGCTTACCTGATTGCTTTTTTCGCAATGGTACTGGGGTGTTTCCTTATACAGAAACCATTGTTCATGCTGTATAACGACGCAGTGGAAAAAGGTGTTTCTCCAGCAGATTTCGGACGGGTGATCTTACATGGATTCACACTGGATGCCACTACTGCCGGGTATCTGACGGTAATCCCATGGCTTGTAGTCCTGATCAGTATCTGGTTCAGACAATTCCCGTTGCGGAAGATTCTGACAGGCTATTATGTGCTGATCAGCTTTCTGGTCATGCTGATCTTCATTGTAGACATGGCTTTATATCCGTTCTGGGGATTCAAGCTGGATGCTTCCATCTTCCTGTATATGGATTCACCGAAAAATGCACTGGCAAGCGTTTCTACGGGATTCATTATCTTACGCATCTTTATCATGCTGCTTTTATCAGCTCTGATGATAGCCGGTTTATACAAACTGACTCCTCAAAGACTGGCTGGTACTAGCCGTCGGGTGACGGGAAGTGCCGGTATGATTCTACTTGGCGGACTGTTGTTTGTCGTCATTCGGGGAGGTGTAACGGAATCAACAGCCAATATCGGACAGGTATACTTCTGTAATAATGAATTCCTGAATCATTCAGCCGTAAATCCGGCCTTCAGCCTGCTGGCTTCCGCCGGAAAGACTGAGAATTATGCGTCAGAATTCGATTTCTTCGACGAGGAGAAGCGTAAAGAGTTGTTTGAAGGACTTTATCCGACAGAAGGAGAAAATGCGGTAGAACTGCTCAATACACGCCGGCCAAACATTCTGATCATTCTGGTGGAAGGTTATGGAGGGGTGTTCATTGAATCGCTTGGAGGAGTACCAGGAGTAAGTCCGAACTGGGAACGCCTGTCGAAAGAAGGAGTATTCTTCACCAACTGTTATGCCAACAGCTTCCGTACGGACAGAGGGACCATCTGTACGTTTAGCGGTTATCAGGGCTTCCCTACTCTTTCTGTCATGAAAATACCGGCAAAAAGCCGTACACTTCCTTCCATTGCAGGCAAACTGGTGAAGGAAGGATATGTTACAGACTTCCTGTACGGAGGGGATATCAACTTTACAAACATGAAAAGTTATCTGCTCGGAAGCGGATACCAGAAACTTACCGCAGATGTGGATTTTAGTCTGAAAGAACGGCAAAATCCGTGGGGAGTGAACGATGATATCACTTTTGAATACTTGTATAATGAAATCAAGAAACGGCCTCTCTCACAACGATGGCACACAGCTTTCCTGACTCTGAGCAGCCATGAGCCTTTTGAGGTACCTTATCACCGGCTGGAAGAAAAGATTCCCAATGCTTTCGCCTTTACAGACGAATGTCTCGGGAAGTTTATTGATAAATTAAAACAGCTGCCACAATGGAAAGACTTGCTGGTTATTTGTCTGCCGGATCACGGTTTCCATTATCCGGTCAGCGAGCCGAACAACACGCCGCGCATTCATCATATTCCTATGCTCTGGCTGGGAGGTGCAATCAAGCAGCCGGCTGTTGTTGACAAACTGATGAATCAGACAGATATGGCTGCTACCCTGCTGGGACAGCTGGGCATCGATCACCGGGAGTTTAACTTCAGCAGAAATGTATTGGGGAAAGAATATACTTATCCTTTTGCCTATTACACCTATAACAACGGCTTTGCTTTCCGTGACAGTACGGGAGTAACACAGGTGGACAACAATTCAGGAAAAACACTGGTGGATGAACCTGCCCCCAGCCTGCGCCGTATGGAACTCGGTAAGGCGATCCTGCAAAGTTCATACGACGATCTGGGAGAAAGACAATAGAATCAGATTACTCTATAAACTTGATTTTCTGAGCATCACGCGGCTTGGCTGCCGGACTTTCATCCGGATAGCCGAATGCTATGCAATACAAGAGCTGGTAACCTTCAGGAAAATCCAGCTTTTTCAGGTAATCAGCTGCTTCAGGTTGCGTGTTCATAAAACGGACAGGACTTCCCAGGCAACAGGAACCTACTCCCATAGACCAGGCTGAAAGAATCATGTTCTCACCCAACAGTCCGCAATCAATCTGAGACATGTCATAGGAAGTGTCATGGGCAATGAATACAACTGTAGGGGCATTGCGGAACATATTCTTGAAATTCGGATCTTTTGCTGCCTGAGGATTGGCCTTTTTATAGATTTCCGTCAGGCCATTGATATAATCAGGATTATCCACTACCCGAATAGCCCATGATTGCTTGTTCTGTCCGTTAGGAGCATTAATGCCACAATTCAGAATCGTCTGCATTGTATCACGATTAACCGGCTGTGGTTTGTATTTACGCACACTACGGCGCTCCATAATGGTCTTAATCACCGCATCAGACTGAGTCATTCCTTCGGTAACAGCTACATTCTCCTGCTGTGAAGCGGGAGAGGTACATCCCGCTGCGAGGCAAAGGCATAAACAGCCTGCCATCGTCTTCAATTGTTTCATAGTTTATTGTTATTAGATAAATATTACTCTAACTCCTGACTCTCAATCATTCCTTTCTCGAAACCTTCTTCCAGACTATCCAAAGCAACTCCAGCTTTTTGCATCTGCTCCATAATACTCTTTCCACTGTTCTTAAAAACAGTAGCAGCATACTGCCCTTGCAATTTAGCCATCTCTTCCAATTCCTCCTTGGTCAAATCTTCGTAGGAATTAATTTTATCCAGCAATTTCTGGAAACGTTCGTTAGCTTCTTTCCACTGGTCGAGAGTATAATCCTTCCCTTCCTCCTGGATCTCTTCCACAAAATCCTTTAAGTCGTCCATACGGCCTTTTTGAGAATGGCAGGAGGAGAAACACATGATTGCCACTGCAAACAATGGAAATAAAATATACTTTTTCATAAGCGTTTATAATTAGTATGGTAAAGTCTCTATCTACAAAGGTAACAGGATTAGGAAAAGGAACAAAAAAAGGAGCCCCGAAAATCGGGACTCCTTCTGATTATTTAGTCTTATGTAATTCTTATAATTACAATTTCGGACCAGCAGCAACCAAAGCTTTACCTGCTTCGTTTCCAGTGAACTTAGAGAAGTTCTTGATGAAACGACCAGCCAAATCCTTAGCTTTTTCTTCCCACTGACAAGCACATTCGTAAGTGTCACGCGGATCCAGGATCTTCGGATCAACACCCGGCAATTCAGTCGGAACAACGAAGTCGAAGTAAGGAATAGTCTTAGTAGGAGCTTTTTCGATTGAACCATCCAGGATAGCATCGATAATACCACGAGTATCACGGATAGAAATACGCTTACCAGTACCGTTCCAACCAGTGTTAACCAAGTATGCCTTAGCACCAGTCATCTTCATCTTCTTAACCAGTTCTTCTGCATATTTAGTAGGATGCAAGCTCAAGAAAGCAGCACCGAAGCAAGCA
>ERZ772889.707-NODE-707-length-34732-cov-4.439715_pt1 | contig 34732 bp, 9 predicted proteins | sample MGYA00512127_ERZ772889 | MGnify/ENA primary metagenome ERZ772889 (study PRJEB29015, sample SAMEA2737689) | human gut metagenome | biome: human gut; feature: human-associated habitat; material: faeces | place: China | collected 2012 ...
CGCACAATCTTTGTGCGGTATTGCCTTTATTATAGCGGAAAAAGCGGCTGATGTCAATAAGAATTATAAGATATTATTTTCACCGCAATGAAATAATAGCACAATTTCTTATAAAATAGCATCATATCTGATTGAATTATCTCATGAACTGTGATAAAATATAGCTACAATCCACAATACCAAAACAGGAGGAATTGGGAATGAAACAACAAAGAAAGAACAAACACCTGCTGCCCGCCATACTGACCGTACTGGCAATTCTAAGCAGTCTGCTTGGAATTCTGCCGGCAGGTTCTGTATCGGCTGCGGACGTGACCGCTTATCCGGCACAGGCGGTACATTTCGGGGCATACACCACGAACCGGAATCTGAACAATGCCGGTAGTGCTGCCAACACGCAGAAAGCCGCCGGAGCCAATTCAGAGGACTGGCGTATTGACTATGTTTCTGCCGGCGTGTACCAAATTGTCAGTCTGACTGACGGCAAGTATCTGACTGCCAACGGCACAGCATGTACACTGACGGCAAAGGCTGCTGACAGCAGCCAGAACTGGAACATCGAAAGCGTACAGAAAGACTTCGAGGGATACGATCTGTACTACAAGATCACCAACGTTTCCACCGGTGCTGCACTGACCTATTATCAGGGAAATAACACCATCGGGCTGACCGCATACACCGGTGACGGTGCCCAGAAGTGGAAGCTGAATTGCAGCGGACTGGAGGGATACGCCGCAAATGCACTGGCAAATGGCAAGGAAAAAGCGGGAACCATTGGCGGTCTGCTGGGCGAAACCGTTTTCGTTTCCACCGCGGACGACTTGGAAAAACAGCTGAATACCACAGAGCCGAAAACCATTGTCATCACAGCGGATATTGATATGCAGAACAAGTCCCACACCCGCATTCGGGACAACAAGACCATTGTGGGTTCTTACGGGAACAAGACCATTTACGACTCTCAGTTCCGCACCAATGACACCTACGGTGCAGTGGACGACAATCCCAGCGACAACATCATTTTCCGGAATCTGAACATGATTGCAAAGAATGTGAAGAACCGGATCTTGATCAATATCTGGTCCTCGCGTCAGATCTGGGTGGATCACTGCACGTTTATCTCCTACTTGCCCTCAGATCATACGGGAAACGGGCAGGACGAAGTGGGAAAATTCATTTGGCTGAACACCCCCTATGAAAGCTATCTGGACGCAAAAGACAACGGCAGAAGTCCGGACTATATCACGATTTCCTATAACACATTCAAGAACCGTTTCTGGACGGTGGCATACGGCACACAGAACAGTGAAACTTCCCGCTGCCGCACCACGCTGATGTACAACTGGTGGGACGAATGTGTCCGCCGCTGCCCGCAGATCGGAAACGGCAGCGGTCACATCTACAACAACTACTATTCCGGCGATGACAGCTTTTTGCCGAACAGCTGTAACCAGATCATCAGCGGCGAGGGCTCCAATATGGTCAGCGAAAACTGCCGATTCCAGGCGGTTTCCGGACGGGAAATCATTGTACAGCCGGATACTTCTCCGTATCGGGACAACGGTTCCTACACGGCGAAAAACAGTTCAGAAACCCCGACCAAGCTGAATTATACCGCAAAAGTCACCAGCACATGGAACCCCAAGGACAACTACGGCTACACATTGTTAGATGCCTACAACACCAAGGGCACAGACACCAAGGATTTCTGCACCAAATACGCCGGTGCTGCATCATCTTCCGGCAAACTGAAATACATCACAGACAGCAGCCTGCAGACCTTTGCGGCAACTGTTTACACAGCACCGTTCCTGACGGACAGCTTTGATTCTGCCTACGGCAATCCGGTGACTGACTACACACCGGCAGTTTTGCAGGAAGGTGCAGTCTACATGATACAGAACGTCAACAGCGGACTGTATCTGGAAGTGGACGGCGGAAAGGCTGCGGACGGCACCAACGTCCAGCAGTGGGGTGCAAATGAACCCGCAGCCCACAATACATGGCGGGTACTGTCAGACGGTGACGGCTATTATACCCTGTACCCCCAGATCGGTGACAAGGTGAGCTATCTGCTGGACGTTGCCGGAAATGCTGCGGCAAACGGCACCAATCTCGGCATCTGGTCTGCCACCGATGCCGATGCACAGCGGTTCAAATTCTACGAAGCCGCAGACGGTGTCTATTACCTGCTCACCAAGACCAGCGGCGACCAGAGCTGCGTTGCCGTACAGGCGGCTTCCACAAGTGCCGGAGCCAACGTGGTGGAATGGGCAGTCAACCTCTCCGACACTTCCCAGCAGTGGAAGCTGACACAGGTAGAGGACACCGGCTGTGTCATGGATACCACAAAGACATACCAGTTCCGCAATGCCAACAGCAATCTGTATCTGGAAGTGGCAAATGGAAAGGCTGAGGACGGCAGCAACGTGCAGCAGTGGGGTGCAAATGAACCCGCAGCCCACAACTCATGGACACTGAAAGAATTCGGCGGCGGATACTACTACATTCTCTCTGCTCTGGCAGATGGTAAGACCTACTATCTGAATTCTGTGGGAGAAGCAGACGGCTCCAACATCGAGATCCACACCAACAACAAGTCCAGCTCGCACCTGTTCAAGTTTGTCAAGAATCCCGACGGAACATACACGATCCTAACACGCACTTCAAAAGATCGGGCTGCCGTAGAAGTGGCAAATGCGGAGAAGTCCAGCGGTGCCAATGTGCAGCAATGGACAGTAAACGGCAACGCCTGTCAGAAGTGGGATGCAGTCGCCTTTACCACGACAGCTGCAACAACAACAACAACAACAACTACTACTACTACTACCACAACAACAACTACTACAACTACTGCCACTGCTGTAAAAACAACGGCAGCAACTGTCCCCACCACGACCACTACTAATACGTCCAAAACCACTGCAACTTCCGCACAGGAACAAACCACTGCAACAACGACAGTGACCACACTGCCTGCGGCTACATCTGCGGCTACAGAAACTGAAACAGCTGCATCTACGCAAGCTACCGTTTCCGAAACCACCGCAGCCACGACCTCCCTCACAGAGCAGAACACCACAACTCTGTCCTCTGCGGAAACCACCGCCGCAACTTCTGCCACAACGGCAACCGAATCCTCTGGTACGTCCCCGACAACGGAAACCGTGATCTTCGGCGATGTCAATCTGGACGGAAAGGTGGACATTTCAGACGCGGTTCTGTTGAACAAGACGGTTGCCGGAACCATCAGCCTAAGCGAATCTGCCCAAAAAAATGCCGACTGCGACGGTGACGGAGAAACCGGCAGCAATGATGCAGTTGTGCTGCTGCGGTTTCTGGTGCACCTGATTCAAACGCTGCCCAGTACGGAATGACGCTGCATAATGTTTGTGCGGTGTTGCCCTAAGTCTGAAAAACCAATGCGGGAAAACGCTTTTTGAAAAAGAGCTTTCCCTTTGCATTACAACCAAAAAGCACATCACGTTCGCCAGACCAGCGGGGTCTGCTGCGATTCGCGATGTGCTTTTTCTGTTTTCGATATTTCGTTTCCGGTTTCTCCGAAAGCGTTTTGGGAAACAGCATCGTTGACAATACTTTCACACCTTCGTTTTCAGCCCTGTCGGATACAGCAATCCGGCAGGGCTGAACAAAACTCATTTTTTCATTTAGGCAATATTTCAAACGATCGTTATTTCACCGGCAGGCTGTCCACAGCGTGCACCAAGAACTGCATCAAAGTAGTTGCATCATTGGAACTGATCTCACCGTCACCATCACAGTCCATTGCAGATTTCTGTACATCGTTCACTTCCACGCTGCCGCTGACAGCCTTGCTAAGCAAAACTGCATCAGTAATATCTACTCTGCCGTCCAGATTTACATCACCGCACAGCGGAGTATCATCGTCCAAATAGGTAACATGGAAATAATCAGACATTATTTCCTGATAGTAATCGTAATCTTCGTCGGATTCCGGCATACTTTTGATGATATTACAAATCTTTTCATACTCCTGAGCGAACTGACTGTCTTTACTGCAATAAATTCTTCTTCCAGTAAATAGATAACTATATACATATTCATTGAAGCCACGTGAAGTAGTATGTTTTTCATCAACGGGAAATACAATATCGGAATCGATAATATAGCCTTTGATAGGCATTGGATTCTGACTAGCTTCCGAACAGGATATAAATCCGGGACCGTTTATAGACATGAGCCCACTTTTATAATCATACGACCATTTTCCATGGAAACTTCCAGACTTTCCGCTTGTTGGATATAAGGGGTTCTTTGCAACACCAGTTCCAATAAATGTTTGGTCTTCTCTTCCTGCAAATTTGTAATAAGCATGTGAACCGTATAGGCCTTTTATAATTTTAGCATTTGAATAGCTAGACGGAAACTCAGTCATACTTTCCGGAAAAGTTATGCTATAGTCATTCCAATCCACAGAATTGATTTGATATCCAAAAAAATTTATGCCGATATAATCAACATACGTAATGCCTTCTTCGAACACCACATTTTTGATTTTCGAATTTTTATTTTCATCTCGTGGAGCAGCATCGATCCAGCCATAATTCCATGCTTCATAATCATAGTTAAGCTTTATAAAACCATTTCCGGAAAACGTCACAGTTTCTGTTGTTGGATCGTATGTCCATGCAATAAGACTTCCGTCACTGTTTTTCCATGTGCCAGTGTATTCTTCCTGCGTTGTAGCCGTTGCTACAACTGCTTCTTCTGCATAGACCGGCATCACTGCGGCAACAGAGTTCAGCATCAGGATTGCTGCAAGAAATGCTGTAAGCGAAAGAAGTTTTCTCTTTTTCATAGAAGCACCTCCTTATTCAAATTTCACCGGCAGACTATCTACAGCATGCACCAAGAACTGCATCAAAGTAGTGACATCATCAATATCGATCTCGCCGCTGCCGTCGCAGTCCATGTTCTTTTTCTGCATGTCATTCACAGTCACACTGCCGTTGACCGCCTTTGCCAGAAGAACAGAATCCAAAAGGTTTACCTTTCCGTCCAGATTTACGTCCCCGCAAATGCCGGTATCGTCGGGCAGATAATTGCACTTTAAAACATCAGCATAGGAACATCCTTCGTCCTCTGTAGATGCTATAATTTTTTCATATTCTTTCGCAAATGGACTATTGGGGTAGCAATATATTTGACGAATTTCATTAGGAGAACGAAGTGTTATTGACATTACAAACGTATTTAAATCCGTATGTTCATAGAACTTATTTTCCGGCGGAATGAAATCTTTTTCAAAAACAATTTTACGGCAAGGAAGTTGCGGCATTTCATCTATTCTTATCGTAGAACCGCTAATATGCAATTCGCGATTAGGATAGTCATAAGTCCATGTTGCACCAGATGCACAGGTTCCACTGGACGGATATTTTGAATCGTCTGTAGTTTCCATGTACGATGTTGCCGTTGCGACATCAACCGCTGCCGCCGGCAAAGCAAGGCAGTTCACACTGCCAATCAATGCGGAAAAGAGAAGTACGTTTTTCAAAATTTTTTTCATAGAAAACATCTCCTTTCATGAAAAGAAAATTACAGTTTTACTTGTCCTGCTGCTACCTTGGAATACAATATAACGTCCTGATCGTCCAGTCTTCCGTCGCGGTTAATATCCGCAGAGATTTTTGCAAGATCAATCGGGGATATTACAGCTTTCGAATTCTTTTCCATGTAAAACATTCCTCTCATTTTAGATTTAATAAGATTTCTCTTACATTTTTAGTATAGCAGTCCAACTGGAAAAAATCAATAGCTTTGCACTAAACGGGAATAATCTGCATTATTCGGGAATGGGGCAACAAAAACCCGATAGCATTTTTGTGCAAAATCACTATCGGGTTCGAATTTCATATACTTGGCTGAGAATCTATCGGAATCGTGATAGACACCACAAAGCTGTTATTTTCAACTGTCGCTTTCCAGATTCCATTATATTTTTTAACGGTCATTTCAATGTTTTTTAAGCCGATTCCCGCATGTCCATTTTTAGTAGACAAAAAACTGTTTTCCGTATTTGGATTTAATTTTTCATACTTATTTTCCGTGTGAATCATACAGCACTGCATTTGTTCTTCGATTACAAACAAAACAGTTCTGTCTTTATCCAATTCCGAAACCGCTTCTATTGCATTATCTAAAAGATTCGAAACGATTGTTGTTAAGTCCATATCTGATAAAAAATCAAGCTTATCATATAAAATATTCAAGTTTAATTGAATACCTTTCTGTTCTGCTTTCAGCAACTCATGATTTAGAATAACAGATAACAGTTGATTGCTGCAATGAAATGACGGGTGCAGTTTGTCCAGCTGTTGATATAACGATTTTTCATACTGTTTTGCCTCTGTCAAATTTTCAGTCTGTATCAATCCCTCTAAAGCATTTACATGCCGCTTTACATCATGTATGATCGTCATAGAATTTTGATACCGCTTTTCAAGATCACGATAAACTGCCATTTGCATATCTGTTTGCTGCTGCAACAATGCGTTTTTCTTTTCCATTTCCCGAATCGCAGAAACACGATAAAATACAAAAACAATGTAGACATCTAGCACAATACAGCCTGTTAAAAAGAAAACCAAGAATGTTCCGGAATGCGTATTTGCAATATTTTCTATGATGTAATTGGCAGTGATAATTTCTCCAGTTGCTAAAATTGCATATGAGATCGATTCATACCATACAAAACTACTCTTTTTCTTTCGAATCATAGAAAAGACAATGTGACATAAAATAAATGTAAGCAAACAAGTTCGAAGGCAGCTTGAAATCGTTAAACTATCTTCCGCAACCGCAGACGAAATCGTTTTTTGTGTCACAAAGGACAAGCTCAGCGTTGACATAGCATCAGCTATAAAACAAATCAATGCAATCAGGAAGTCATAAATTAAAAATGAGATTTTTGGTATACGAAAACAAATAATCGTGGATAAAACAATCATTGCCAACATACTTATTGTATTTAGAATCGGAATTCCAAATATACACATCAATCCTTGTAAAACAGAAATTATCGTCACACTAAGAAAACGCAGCCAAATCTCAGATTTTTGAATGGAGAAAAAATTAGATAACGCCCATATTCCAGAAAAGGTACAAGTAAGGCTTACCATACAACTCAATAATAATTTCATCAGAAACACCTCCTATTTCTGCAAATGGTGATGCAAATAGTCACTTATCTTTTCATGGACTTGTTTTCTTCTGTTTTTTGCAATTGGTATTTTCATGCCATTTGAAAGAATAATATCATTGTAAAATGAATTGATACATGCCACATTGACCAAAAAACTTTTATGCGGCATGATAAAATGATATTGTTTTAGTTGGTTTTCTAATTCACTCATGCTGCCAATAATATGATATACAGTTTCTGTAGATACCAGCTTGACTTTTCGATTTCCCTCATATTCAAAATAAAGAATTTTTTGAGGTTCTATGACAACATTTCCGTGATGCATGGGAAATGAAATATAATTTTTTTCCTCTGTGCCATAGTACTGTAAATACTCTGCTAGTACTTCCCGAATTTTTGAGTTTTGAATGGGCTTTTCTAAAAAAGAAAATGGATGTACTGCAAAAGATGCTGCCATTTGCTCTGAATAATTACTAACATATATCAGAGCAACTTTTTTATTTTTTTGTCGAATCAATCTTGCCGTTTCAATCCCATCAATACCTTCCATTTGAATGTCCAAAAATATCATATCGAAATCAGTGCTTTGCGTAAGCAGTTCTTCCCCCTGTGTAAAACAAGAAACCATCATGCTTTTCCCCTTTTCATGAAAAAAGCTTTGAATGATTTTTTTCAACTGAAAAATCTGATCTTTCTCATCATCTACCACCGCGATTCGAATCACGCCATCTACGCTCCCTTCGACACATTCTTCCTCATTTTTATCATACCACAATTTTTTCCAAAAAGCAAGACACCTTTCTGCTTCAAAAACAGAACCGCACACGCTCATATGCAAAAAGAGCCACACCCTTTCGAGTGTGACTCTTTTTCTGATGCCGCCCAGAGCCATCTGAGCATGCAGTTACTTTTTACGCCGCTTTGTCAGGATTGCCAGAAGCAGTGAGAATCCGCAGGCTGCGATCAAAATGGTGATGTGCAGTGTGGTATCTCCGGTTTTCGGCGTTCCCGAAATGTTTTGCTGCCGCGGAAGCGGTATCCGCTTTGTTCCAGAGGTCTGTGCAGAAACATCTGCCGCCGTTGTTGTCGTCTGCGTGTGATGACCTGCCGCATGCTCTCTGTTTGCAGCTGTTGTGGTAGTCGTGACAGTGTCCCCGCTCACGTGATTTTTCCGCAATGTGGTCTGTCGAATGCTGGTGGAAGCACCCGATGTTTCACAAGTGCTGTTCACCGTTGTTTCAGTAACTGTGGTAGTTTGTGTCGTGGTATGCGTGCTGTGGTGTGTGGTCTGTGTTCCAGTCGATGCACTGCTGTCTGTCGTTCCCGTGCTGGTGGTTCCAGTCGTGGAAACTGTCGCAGAAGTGGTGCGGCTGGTCGGTGCTACAGACGTGGTATTCGTCTGAGATACCGTAGTTCGTTTCGGCGTTGTCTGGGTAGTAGTTTGACTGGTGGTATGTGTCGTAGTTGTCACGCTGGTCGGACCTGCACTGGAGAGTGTCACCGTTGCTGTAGTCTGCTGTGTTGTCGAAGATGTCGTGCGGTGTATTGCGGAAGTAGTGACTGACGTGCTGCCAGTAGTCGTTACAGTAGCTGTCGTGTGGGTCGTTCCCGTGGTTCGGGAAGTCGTCACAGATGTTCTCTGGGTAGTGATACTGGTTGTGCCGGCAGTTGTTCTGTGACTGGTGGTATGTGTCGTGTGCGTGGTTGTTTTTGCAATCGTATGTGTTGCCGGTGATGCGGTGACTTTCGCTGTTGTTGTGTGTGATGTACTGTGGGTAGTCTGCTTCGAGGTTGTAACGCTGCTGGTGGTTTGTTTCGTAGCTGTAGTATGCGTACGTGTGGTTGCAGTAGTATGAGACGACTGCGTTTTCGCTGTAGTCCGTGTTGTTGCCGTGCTGGTTTTTGTAGTGCTTGCTGTAGTCCGTACTGTTGTGGTGCTGGTTTTTGTAGTGCTTGCTGTAGTCTGTGTTGTTGTTGCTGTACTGGATTCTGTAGTGCTTGCAGTAGTCCGTGTTGTTGTTGCTGTACTGGATTCTGTAGTGCTTGCTGTAGTTTGTGTTGTTGCTGTACTGGTTTCCGTGGTACTGCTTTCCACAGAGGTAGTTCCCGCAGATGCCGAAGTACTGGTCTGTGTCGTCGATTCCGTAGAAACTGCGGTTTCGGTTGTTGTCGTAACAAGATCTGTAGCCGTTGTTGTTTCCGTAGATTCTTCCGGATCACGATTCAGAAAGACATTCAGAAAAGCCATATCCTCGCCCTTGGCGATGTTGAATCCTTCCAGACAAGTTCCGGACGTGACGCCCTTTTCTTCTGGAATTCCCAGAATCATACAGCCGTCCAACGTGCGTTCCTCTGCACGAATCTCCACACTGCCCGACGATATGTCAGCATATTCTTCCGCATTGTATCCTGCCGGAATCGGATCGATCCACAGGCGGTATCCTGCCAGATATGTGACACCGTCCACCGTCACAGACAGCGGCAAGTCGTCGAAACGATATTGTCCGTCTGCATTGGTATAGGCAACTTGTTTTGCTTCAGGCAGCAGTTCCCACTTTCCGTTGCGGCGATAATACTGCCGGAGTATGATCTTCACATTGGCGATACCGGATTCGCCGTCGCTGATCTGATGATCTCGGTCTGCATCGTCCCAGACAATACCGGAGATCGATACATGAGAATCCTTCTGCACAATGCCGCCGTCATATCCGGTGACATCTGCCGCCTTTACAATGTCATAGTCCACGCCGCGAACCTGACAGCAATACGGTGTATTTCCGCTGAATGTTTTCGCCAGGATCAGGAATGTATCCGGCTCCTGCAGATCCAGTGTGTCGGCGATCAGATCGCTGTCCTTGTCGCTGTCAGCAGCCGCATGATATTTCGTTGCAGCATATCCTTCCGGCATCTCACAAAGCTGCATCTGATACCCCACTAAATATCTCTGACCGTCCTTTTCTATGTAGGTCGGCAGATTGTCAAAGCGGTAGTGTCCGCCAGATGCGGTTGCCGTTGGCGTGCCAGTTGCCACAGGTGTTGCTGTCGCTACCGGTGTGCCTGTTGCAACAGGTGTTGCCGTTGCGACTGGTGTGCCAGTTGCCACCAGCACAAAGCTGTCGTCCAGTTTCCAAGTGGTATCGCGGCTGTCGTAATAGCTTCGTGTCAGCTTGACTGATGCGGTTGCAACGCCCACTTCGTTTTCGTCCTGTATGCCGTTGTAATTCTCGTCATTCCAGATGTAGCTTTCAATGGACGCGGTTTCGATTGCAGTCAAGCCGCCGTCATAGTCCGTGTTGTCCTTTGCCTTGACAATGTCATAGGCATTGTCCCCCACGTTCCTGTCGTAGAAGTCGTTGCCGCTGGACGCTTCTGCCAGTATAATCACTTCGTCTGCATCTTCATACAGATGTAACGTATCCGCAAACAGATCGCTGTCCTTGGCTGTATCTTCTCCGATTCGGCACTTGGTCGCTGCGTAGCCCTTCGGCATCTCGCAAAGCTGTAACTGATAACCGGCAAGATAACGCTCGCCGTTCCGTTCCACAAATGTAGGCAGGTTGTCAAACCGATAATAGCCGCCAGATGCGGAGGCTGTCGGTGTGCCGGTTGCCACAGGTGTTGCTGTCGCTACCGGTGTACCTGTTGCCACAGGCGTTCCCGTTGCTACCGGTGTGCTTGTTGCTACCGGTGCACCCTCTGCAACCAATGCAAAGCTGTCGTCCTGCTTCCACGTCTTATCAGAATCATCATAATATTTCCGTGTCAGCTTGACTGATGCAGTTGCAACGCCCACTTCGTTTTCGTCCTGTATGCCGTTGTAATTCTCGTCATTCCAGATATAGCTTTCAATGGACGCAGTTTCGATTGCAGTCAGACCGCCGTTGTGCGGTGCGACAGATTTCGCCAGATTTGCCGGTGCATATGTGGTACCTGCAATGGTAATGGTATGCTCCCGATCTGCATCAGTTGCCTTCGCCGCCAAAATGATGTGCGACTCGTCCTTTGCCAGCAGACTGCCGTCACGGGGATTCAGGAAACTGTTTTCCAGAGCCTGCTCCGATTCCGCATACTGCTTGGTCACCGCATAGGTATCCGGCACAGTTGCCAGATCCAGCCGGATCTGATAGCCATAGATGCGGTCCTTGTTGCCAGAAGTGCTGTCATCTGACAGGTCTGCCGGCACGTGAACGTCCAGATCCGTAAACTGATACTCGCCGTGATCCACAATTTCAGAAACCTCACCAAATGCAGTATCCGGTATCCAGTTTCCGTTTTCATAGATCTCACGGGTCAGTATCACGCGAACCGAAGTTGCCAACGGCACTTCGTTGGAATTATACAAACCGTCATAGTTCGCATCGTTCCAAATGGTACCGCGAATCACGCCCTTGTCCTGCTGCTTGAGTCCGGCATCATAATGTCCGGTATTCTTGCCGCATGCAAGGTCTACTGCGTACATGGTACCGTTGCTGTCCGGAACTTCCCGTACAGAAGCACCATTCTGGTTTCCGTTGGCATCGTCATACGCATTTGCCGCCGGAACAATGTATTCGTTCGCACTCGTCAGATATGTGCTGTCCAGTCGGAGGTCGCTGTCCTTGGTGCGGTCAGTTCCCACACGATACTGTGTCGCCAGATAATTGCCGCGGAGATTTTCCAGACAGAGCTGATAGCCTGCGGCATAATCCACATTGTTGATTCTCACCCAGGTGGGCAGATTCGCCAGTGTGTATTTGCCGTCTGCATCTGTGCTTGTGCTGGCTGTATACGCCGTGTCGTTCGGCTGCCACTGGCTGCCGTCATAATAATACTGTATTGCCTTGACGGTAACATTTTCAATTGCCGCCTTGTCCTCTGCGGTATTCGCCGCATCATCTGCTTCGTCCTGTATGCCGTCATAGTTGTGGTCGATCCAGATCCGTCCGGAGATGTCCCCTACTGCCAACTGTGTAAAGCCGGCATCATAACCGGAAACATCTTCCTTTCGGAGAATATCTCTGCCGTCCACTGCATAATCCGTGCTGTCTGTATCCGCAGCTGCACAAACAAAATAGGTGTCTTTCGTCAGATAACGGCTCTCCGCATCCAGATCGCTGTCCCTTGCGGGATCATCGCCCTGCCGGTACCAGGTAATGGTGTAATTGTCCGGCACTTCGCCTGTCATTTTCAGCTGATAATAGCAGAGGTAGGTTTCGCCGTTTGCATTACAGAACGTATCCACATTGTCAAACCGGTACTCGCCGTTGGCATCAGAATCCTTCTGGAATATGCCGGTAGGCTGATAGTTGCCGTTGGCATCGCGGTAGTACTGCTCCAACGTAATTTCTACGCCGGAAATGTTTCCCTCGTCGGTATCCTGCAAGCCGTTGTAATTCGCATCGTCCCAGACACGTCCAACGATCTGTGCCTTTTCGACCTGCTTCAAACCGCCATTCCAGTCTGTCTGGGCTGCGGCATCTGCAATGTCATAGTCACTGCCGTTGTAGTGCTTTCGGTATGTCGAATCGGTTTCTGTCTTTGCCTCAGCAGCCAGAATCAGATACTGATCCGGTGCTGTCAGATAGAGGTTCTCGCTCTGATACGGATTTTCAAGTCTTTGGAATTTGCTGTCGCCGCCTGCCTTGGTAATGCCGTAGGTGATCTTACCGTCAGCGTCCTTCGGCAGTGCGTCCAGCTTCAGCCGATAGCCAGCCAGATACCGCTCGCCGCCGATCTCCACAAATGTGGGAACATTTTCGAAATGATAGTCCCCGTTGCTGTCGGTGTTTACAGTTGCAGTGTAATTTTGCTGTGCTGTCGGCAGCCATGTGGTGCCGTCCCAGTAATACTGCTCCAGCGTCATCGACAAGCCTTCCATGCCAGCTTCTTCCGCCGCCATGCCGCCGTCATAATCGGCATCATTCCAGATTCGTCCGCTGACAGACGTTGTCTGGAACGCCCGAACGCCGCCATGGTACTCGTTCTTGCTGTCACGGCTTTCTGTGATGTCGTAGATCGTATCCGTATCCGGAACTGCACTGTAAGTGCGGTCGTAATACGTGTTGTACTGCGGTGTGTTTCCGGTATGCTCTCCGGTAAACGACTGTGCCTTTGCTGCAACGATCAGATATTCCTGCTCGCCCATGAGAGTGAGTTCGCCGTTCTTCCAGTGCAGCTTGTTGTCGTTGGCAAGTACAGTAACTGCATTGCCGTCCGGCAGTGCATCTAAGTGCAGCTGATACCCAGCCAGATACCGCTTGCCGCCGACTTCCGCATAAGTGGGAATACCTTCAAAATGATACATACCGTTGCTGTTGGTCACTGCGGGCATAGTCGCCGCAGTCTTTTTCCAGGTCGTTCCGTCCAGATAATACTGATACAGTGTCAAATGGAGATCGCCGCAGCCGCTTTCGTTCAAATCCATTGTGCCGTCATAATTGAGGTCGTTCCAGATTCGTCCGTCCATTGCCGCAGTCTGTATGGATTTCAGTCCGCCGTTGTATACGCCGTCAGAATCTCTTGCGGTAACAATATCATAATCGACATTGTCGTACTTCCGCACGTAGTATTCGTGGAATCCTGACTCCTTGCTTCCGGGTGCACCGTGAACAGCCTTCTTTGCCAGCAAGATATACTCGTCCGGCTGGTTGAAGTCCACGGTCTGATCTGCATTCGTTTCCTGAGACGCTGCCAGCAGGTCACTGTTGATGCAGCTTCCTGTGGAATCCAGCACCTGATACTTTGTCACAGCATAACCGTCCGGCACCGCATTCAGCCGCAGACGATAGCCTGCCAGATACATCTTTCCGTCAACCGTCACAAAGGTCGGCTGGTTGGAGAACTGATATACTCCTGTGTTTGCCGCAGTCTTTACGGAGAGTGTCTTATGCATCTTCCAGTTTCCGGCATCGTCCAGATAATACTGATCCAGATAGACCGTCTGCTGTGTCGCCATTGCCGTTTCACCGGTTTCCTGCAAGCCGCTGTAATCCTTATCCAACCAAACCACGCCCTGAATCTTTCCGGTTTCGAACGCTTTCAGACCGCCGTTATAAATGTCAGTCACGTTTGCATTCAATATGGAATCGTATTCCTTGTTTGTGACAGCATCAGTCAGATTATAAGGAGCGTTGCCTTGTGCCGGCTGTGCTGTCAGGAAGTAATCTCCATTGTCCGGTGCAGTCAGATAATTCGTTTCTGCGATCCAGTCGCTGTCTGTTTTCGTGTCATCTGTTGCCTGACGATACCGTGTCACCGCATATCCCGCCGGCACAGCCGCACGAATGCGGTAATATGCCAGCTGATCTGTGCCGTCAACCACAAAGTGGGTCGGCACCTTGGCAAACTGATATACGCCTTTGGCATCAGTTTTCACAGTCATGTCATTGTTCATGTGAACAAACTGCTTTACGGCAGCATCATAGCGATACTGTTCCAGAGTGACAGAAACGCCGCTCTTGCCCTTTTCACCGCTGTTCAGAATGCCGTTGTAATCCGTATCTTCCCAGATCCTGCCCGTTACTGCCGCAATGTTGCGTTTTTTCAGACCGGCATTCAGATTTTCATAATCTCTTGCTGTTACCAGATCATAGTACTTCTGCTGTGCAGTATTCGGCGTGTCGATATTTTTGATGTTCGTACCGCAGACATATGCCCAGTTGTAATCCGTATACGGTTCTGCATCGTTGGACTGTGTGCCTGCCTTTGCCTCCCGTGCCGGAATCAGCATTTCGTGATTGCCTTGCAGCACAGTAACCGGCAGGTCACCTGTCCGCTGGCTGTCCTCGACACCATCGGCATCGGTCACATACAGTTTGCTGTAAACCTTTGACGGATCTGCATCGTTCCAGTACTTCGTTGCCGCATAATCTTTCGGCATTGTTTTCAGAACAACCTGATAGCCTGCCAGATACCTTACGCCGTCCTTTTCCACATAGGTGGGAAGATTGCTGAACGTGTAGGTTCCGTCTGTTTTGGTTTCGTGTGTCCGGAATGCTGCATTTTCCAGCACCCATTCGCCGCTGCGATAGAAATACTGCTGTAAGTGCACAACTGCCGGATTCTTGCTGTTATGATATGCTGCTTCGCCGTCGTCCTGAATACCATTATAGTTGGTATCCTCCCAGACCACGCCGCTGACAGAGGCGGTTTCAAATGCTTTCAGACCGCCGTCATAGCCGTCATAATCCTTTGCCTTGATGTAATCGTAGGCATAATCATGATTTCTGTCGTGCACTGCTGCATCATCATAGAGAATGTACGGTTCAAAATAGGTGTTTCCGTCAATGCCAGCTTCTGTTTCCGGCTGGGACTTCTTTGCAGTGATGAAATAATCACCGTCAGCCGGAGAGGTCAGATAAGACGCAATGTCATAATCTGTATATCCTGCTCCGTGCTGTTCATTCTGTGCTATCAGATGGCTGTCCACCACTTGGGTTTCCGCATCGCCGTTCTGCCGATAGCGGGTAACAGCATAGTTTTCCATGCCGCTGGGCAACGACAGCAGCTTCAGACGATAATGTGCCAGCACCTTTTTCCCATTGATTTCCGCATATGTGGAAACACCGGAGAATGTGTACTTGCCGTCTGCATCAGTTTTCACAGTACGGTTTCCGCTTGTTACCGGAACATATTTGCCGTTTTGCAGAACATACTGTTCCAGCTGAACAGTCGCTCCGGCAATTCCCTTTTCATAGAATTGAGTCGTGCCGTCCACATCGGTCACGGTATTGCGGATACCGTCATAGTCAAATGCCTCCTGATATTCTCCGGCTGCATTCCTGCCGTTGTCCTCCCACAGATAGCCGGTTACTTCAGAAGTCTGAATCTCCGTAAAGCCGCCGCTGTAATCCAGCAGACGCTGTGCTTCGCCGATATCATAATGGGTGTCCTTATAGGCAATGACATTGTTGTTCTGGTTTTTCGTTTCTCCGGCAATGATAATGATGTCGTCTTCTTTATCATAGTTGTGATAGGTTGCTGTAACATTGCCGTCTGCATCATACTCAAACCAGTCATCACCAATGAGAGAGTACTGCATATTACCGGTATATTGCAGGTCACTGTTTTCCGTAGAACGGTTGTTCGGATACTGCTTATACTTGGTGATCGCATACTTCTGGTACAGATCTGCATTCTTAGCCGGATCGACATACAGCCGATAGCCTGCCAGATATGTTTTTCCATCCTTTTCATAATAGCTGGAAACATTCTGGAATACATAAGAACCGGATTCTGAGGTTTTGATGTCCCGGTCCCCGCCGGTAATGGCTACCCATTTTCCGGTGTCGCTGTCATAGTAAAATGACTGCAAGGTTACAGTCACATCCTCGATACCCTTTTCAAAGGTATCCCGAATGCCGTTATAGTTTTCGTCGTCCCAGATCCACTGTCCGATAAATCCACGGGAGCCGTTCACAAATCCCAGAGAAATGCTTCTGTTGATCTGGAAGGTCTGACCGTCATTTTCATACAGCGGCTTCTGGTTTTTGTCGTAAGGCACACCGGTCAGGAACGGCCGTGTGCGGAAATTGTTCACCGCCTTGGTCAGATCGTTATCATCTGATGTTTCCAGCGGATCGTTGTGCAGAACAAACGGCGAAGGCTTATACGGGATAACAGAACTGCCCTCATATTTTGCCACTGCCACATAGTTCTGGTTCGGATACAGACGGAACTGATAATAGCCTTCATCACTGGTGCTGACGACTGCCGGATTTCCGTCACCGTCTACCGCAATTTCCGATGCGATGTTGCCGTCTGCATCGACTTCGTGCATTTCCACCGTCACATCTTTCAGCTTCTTTTCGGCTTCCTGCATGATGCCGTCGCTTTCGATGGTACCGTTGTTGTCTGTTTCATCGACCCATGCCCAGCCGCCGTAAGTGTATCCTCTGGAAACACCCAGCATATAGGAAGTCATGGCGGTGTCATATGCCTGATGCTTTGTCAGATCTTCTTCCACCGCATCTACATGAATCAGTGCCGTCTGTACGATCAGCTGTCCGGACGAAGCCTTTGTGTTGGCAATTTCGTTGGCAACTGCCGTTTGGTCATCTTCTGTGCGAATGCCGGTATAGACGACATTTCCGTCACGGTATACTTTCAGTGCTGTGCCAGTCTGTCCCAGTTCCCGTGTTGTAACCGAGTACTGATCGTATCCCTGCGGCAGTGTATACCGCAGCCGGTAATCTCCCGGTGTCAGATTCGACAGCATGAAGTAGCCCTGATTTCCGTAATAGTCGCTTTCGGTGGTATAAGTCACCGGTCCGTCAAACGTATACTGATAGGAATTGGTGTTGTTTTCTACAATGGTTTTCGGCTGACCAGTTTCCTCGTCAATGACAACATAACGTGTCTTTTCCGGATTCGGGTTACTGTCAGGATCCGGATCGGCAATCACTGCCTCACCGTTGACGTTGACGGAATAGCCCTTCTTCGTCAGCAGTTCCACCTTTACGCCATTGATACCCGGATCGTCCGGCTTTCCGTCAAAGTCAATATCGGTCGTCCATTTGCCGGTAGGCAGCAGCCGTCCGTTGGCAGACATCTCATATTCTGCTTCGTTACACTGAGCGTCATAGTTGAGGTCGCTCCAGACATAGCTGCCGATATAGCCCTTTCCGCTGGGTGCAGAAATATAGGCACCGGCCTGTGTATTTTCAAAGACCTGATAGTTCTTGCCGATCGCACTTGCAGAATCATAGCCGGAAGCAAAGGTGTTCCATTGTGTCACACCCTCTACCTGCTTGCGAATACTCTCCGCAGATGCTGCACTTTCATTCTCGTCCTCAGTTGTAGGTGTACCAACATACTTCGGCAGATTCAGCGGTGCATGCATCTCATAGTAGAGTTCCATACGGTTCTTTTTGTCCAGTCTGGTGTTGGCATTATTCATCTGTGCCCAGATCGCACGAATGCCGCGCACCAGCTTTTCATATTCTGCGTCAGAAATCTTGCCGTTTTTGTGGTCTGCTATCAGGTCAGACAACTTGACAAAACATGAATCCTTTCCGTTTACATCTTGATACAGATTCCGGTAGAAATTGTTTTTCTCGGTATCCATCAGATCATCTGCCGGCTTCGGGAGGAGGCTGACATCCTGCAGCACATAGCTGCCGTTCTTCTTGATGATTGGTCCGACCCAGACGGTGTACATAGACGGATTCAGATTTACTGTACCGCTGGTGGATACCTGCTTCAGCCGCACGGAATCCGGAATCAGATAACCGTTCCATTTCGAGTTACGTTTAGCTTCCGAATCTGTTGCCTTGGTGTCATCCACATACGGCAGCACATCATAAAACAGCAGTGTCTTATACTCGGTATCCGAATCTGAACTGTTCTGCATGGAAATGGAGTAAGAGTAATTGCCGCCCTCCTGTACCCGAACCGGAATTGCCGCCTTTACGGAATCCAGATCGGAAGTGGCTGTTTTCATTTGTGTGACATTATCGATCGAAAGCAGGGTGATTGCCTGTGATGTGATCGTCAGTGTCATATCGCCGCTGCTTTTGTTGTCGTTGACATCATGGCTGTCTACTTCATAGGCAACGATCTTGACTTTTCCCTGCTTGTCCGGAATATACGGCCGGAAAGAACCGTTTTTAAAACCATATGCCTTTGCCTGCATCAGTTCCGCAGAAACGATGTTACTGTTGCTGATGTCCAGCGGCACCATGAGTTCTACCACAATACGCTGTCCCGGCTCCAGAGTTCCGGAGAACTTGAAGTTGACGATCTTCCGGTTCAGTACATTGGTGGAGATCGGTTTTGTCACAAAGTAGGGGTTGGGGTTCTTCTGCGTGTCCATAGCGACTTCGGTGTTTGTCACGTCTGCATACGGAAGTTTTTCCACGTCTACGCCTGCCAGTGAAACATCACCGTTGTCTTTCAGGGAAACAAATTCACCCTTTTCGTTTTCAATATGCCATGTCCACTGCGGTATCACATCGTCCAGATTCTTCGCAGGCGTTACCACTTGATTGTCGCTGTTCTTTTCCGCAGTGCTGGTGTAGTGATCGCCGACGAAATAGCCGTCAATGCTGCCGTTGGAATCGTCCTGATACGGCACATACTGGAATGCGTCCGCAGAGAGCGATTCCAGATACGGCAGTGCCAGAGAAACCGTAGGATCAGACAGCTTGTCTGCCTCTGCATTTTGCCGGTTATACGTACTTGTGTTCAGCAGTCCCTGACTAAGATTCTTATAAGTCACTGTATATTTCAGCATCTTGCCGGTGCCGCTGGAAATACCGCTGGTGTTGGGATCCCATTTGTATTCCTTGTTTGCAGCACCGCTGAAATACTTGGCATCAATATCGATACCCAGCCACGGCAGCTGCGGATCCAGATAGAAGCCCACTCTGGACTCATCACCGGAAACCACATACTTGAAGTCATCGCTACGCAGGATCACGCTGGCGAAATGGTTATTGTGTACAGAATTGGAGATAGACGGGTCATTCGGTGCAGTGGTAAATGCCACGTGGGGGCTGTTTTCCTTGATGCTTTCGCTCAGGGGTTCCAGACCATAGTGATACTTGTCCACATCGTTGCGGTCTTGTCTGCCCTCTGTAGTGTCGTCTGCATCTGCATTCACATACAATCCCTTCGGCACCGGAAAATATCGGGGTGCCTCTGCGTTGGTCAGCCGGACCTGAGTTCCGGAAATCGTTTCCGTAAAGCCCTCTGTCCGAATCACCCAACGCACCTGACGAATCGATTTGTGCAAATTGATGCTGTCGCTTGTGATCTGCTGCTTCAGCGTTTCGTTGGTGCTGTCAAAATGCAGGTTGCCGGCTTCCAGTGAAATCGTCTGGTTTGCGTCCAGTGCATAGCCCTGTTCTTCGCCGATGCGTACCCACCAGCTGGTTCCCTTGCCGTTGTTGGCACAGGCATTTGAATAAATGCCGTCGTCCTGCTCCGTTTCCGGTGCAAGGAATGCTTCTTCATTGGCAGGGTTCGTGCTGATCAGCACATACGGATACACTTTCAGGTGCTTTTCCAGAATGTCATGAACCAGCTGCTGGTCTGCGGCATACTCGATTTCCAGTGCACCTGCTGACGGAATTGCCCAGTTACCGGTAGAAATTTCCGTTACATTCGGATAAACCAGCTCTGAAACGTGAGGCAGCACGCCCGGTTTGTTGACCGGTGCCACCTTTGTGGTACCACGCAGCGTTGCGTAGTTTGCCAGATTGTAGTTAACCACGAATTCGTTTACCGATGCGGTATCGTTAGACACCTGATCGACATAGCTGACAGTTTTATAAATCTGCTTAATATGCGGGTCTTCCGCAATGACAATAGAGGAGTTCGGATCGTTGACACGCACACGCTCATAGTTCAGATCTGCACGCACCGTGGTTTTCGGTGCAGTAACAGCAACTTTCGCAGAAGAAGCGGTCAGATAGATCTCACCCGGCACAACGCCGTCAAAGGGTTCGATCTCCGGAATGGCATTGTTCTTTGTACTATTGGTATCCTTCACCCGCACCGCATTTTGCAGCTGCATGCCCTCCATAGTCTGTCCGGTGAAGTTGAAATCATAGGTATCATATACAATGTCACTTGCCGGCACTTCCTGCCGCTGTTTCTTTTCATAGACGATATTGCCGTAGTCGTTGTAGACATAGCCGTTCTTGTCCTGCTTCGGCATTAGGCAGCCGCCGCGGGTGTAGTACTTGCCGTCTGCATCACGTTCTGCAAACAGACCGTCCTTTGTAATGGCGAACTTGCCGTCTGTCTGTTCGAACGTTGCATAGACCTTGGCATAATAATCCTCCCAGCTGCTGTCCGTATCCGCCGGCACTTCCAGATTGTCGATTCGTGTCTTGATCTTAAAGTTCAGCGTGCCATTGAAATAGCCCGCCGGATGACAGCCTGCCACATAGGTGTTGTCATTTGTGCAGTCGAAGCCGTCATCTTTCGGCGTGGTGATCTCGAATACCAGCGTTTCACCGCCACGCTTTGTGGCAGAATCTGCCCGTTTCAGACCGTCCGCCGGGTTTTCCGCCGGTGCAACTGCTCCGGCAAAGTACCGCTGTGTCAGCTCAATGCCCCAACCGGCAGCCTTTGCATCTGTCATGGTAAATGTCTGCTTTTTCCCCGACTTATCGGTGTATTCCAGATAGTAGTCGTCCAGCAGATCGTCCTCGTCCCAGTACCGTACATTTTCCGGCAGCTGGAATGTGACAACCATTTTAGCGTGGAAGATGCTTCCGCGGTAACGATAATCTGCCTCCGACTGGCTGGAAACCTTGGCGCTGTACCAGAGAATATCACTGTAGTCAAAGTTTTCCCCGTTGTTATGATACTGCTGACGGGTTTTCACTTCGTCCAGATCTTCCTTGTTTTCGGCAAAGCCCTTTTTGCCTTCTTCGGTCTTTTCAGCAGCTACCATGTTCTCCGCCTTTAAAGACGGAGTCTGCGTGCGGATCTTCAGCGTATTCACAACGCCGGAATCCTGCATCACATTGGCAGAAGTAATATCCTGGAAAAGCATATCACTGCTGTTGTCACGCAGTGTCACATCGCGGTTCAGTGCGGAACGAATTTCCTCCGACAGCGGCTTGTCCTTTCGGTACTCGTCCATTTCCATGGAATCGCTCTCGGCGTACCGGCTCATGCTGCCCAACATATAGGTACCGTTTTCGTACTTATGAGTCAGCAGAACGTAAGGATCCGGATTGGTGGTCGAAAGTCCGTCCTTGTCTGTATCCGGACGCATGGGCAGCGTATCCTGAGAGGAATCATAGTACACTCTCTCGCTGTAGTATTGCATCAGTACTTCCGTATCGGTTGCTGCAACAGCGTCCTTTCGCTTGTCTGCACTCCGGTAATCATACGTATCATAAGCGTTTACAGCTGCTCTCAGATTTACCGGCGAGCATACCTTGTATGGATTTCCGGAAATGTCGTTGTCCGTGATAAACTGGTACGCGTTCACTCTGCTGGAAACATAGGAATAGTTGTTCAGGTAATTTTCCAGCAGATCTTCGTCTTCCACGCCGTTGATCACATCGTCCGGCTCTGCATAAGTAAAGGTCTTGATGCAGAAATTGTACAGACTGCCGTTTCGAATCGCAGCGTCCTTTTCCCGCTTTTCTGCTAGTTCCGCTGCAGTCATTGCCTTTTCGGTATCGTTTTCCTCCTTGGCAAAGATCTGCACCACATAACGCTTAGTAGACGCATCATAATAGACCTCGGTGTCATAGAGAGCCTTCTGATCTGCCAGATTGGTAATGGCATCTTTGTCGTACAGTTCCCAGTTCAGAGGCTTGTCATTCTTGGTGTTGTCCGTGGTATAACGGGAGCCGTCTGCCGCAACCGGAACAATGCCATAGGGCAGAATGTTCGTGATGACTGGCAGAGAAAGCGAACCCTTTTGCCCGCCGTCTGTGCCATAGCTGTGCAGCGTCTTTTCATGGTTATAGCCGCGTATGCCGACACTGCCGCTGTAGCCGTACTGGTCCCAGTAATAATTGTTCTCCACATGAACATTGATCCAGTTGACTTCACCCTGTGTTTCGGTGTAGTACTGCTCTACGTTTTTGCCGTACATCTCGGTTTCATTGCTGCCGACAGTTTCGCTGATGGTTGTCCAGCTGCGTACCAGAGGTTTCCGCAGCACGGCTCTGGTGCCGGTTTCCGCGTAGAACATGGTCTTGCCGCTGCTGTAACGGTCGATGCTGTCATTGCTGGTAAAGCGATAGCCGCTGCCGTCTGCTACAACTTCCTTGTTCTGGATATTGTAGCCGTTGACAGAGGGCATATTCGGAGAAGATGCCAGGTATTTCAGACTATCAAGCTGTTCATTTGCCGTATCACAATGGAAATACAGCGGACTCCAGAGATAGTCCATACCGTACAGCTGGTTGTGCTTGGTCAGCGCCTTGGTGGAACCGTCCCAATGGTCGATGTCATAGATCTGATAGTACAGATGATTCTGACTGCCCTCTGCCACATAGGGCTGGGTGAGAACACGGTCATACCAGGTGCCGCTTGCCGTATCGGTGTATACTCTTGCCGGAAGTGTCACCCGTGTAATATAGCCGAAGCCGCTGCCTCTGCCGTACCACTTTTTCAGCGGCTGCTTTACAGTGATCTTCACCACATACGGGGTATACTCGTCTGCGGTGTAATATCCGTCTGCGCCGTCTGTGATGTTTGCGTTCTGTGCCGCATCCCGCATTGCCTTTGGTGCAAGATACTGCGGATTTTTGTCTCCCGGTTTCTGAATGATCTCTGCGGTAACATATGTCCCGTCGATCTGGGAGAATGTATTTGCTTTCGAGTCGCCGGTGTTGGTGTACGCCAGTATCTCAGATGTATCCAGCGTCCCATCTGCATTCATCACCGGTTTCATGCCATAGGCATAGGTATACAGGAATGTCACACCGTCCAGATCCCAGTCGCCGTAGTTGTACGCCTGAAGCTGTACCTTGACATCTTCATCATATTCCAGCGCAGCCGCACCAGAGCGGTCTGTCACCTCATGTACACTATTGTAATAGGAATTCACTCCATGACCGTCGGAATATGTTCCATAATACGGATAATTCGGGTCAGCCAAAACATTATTGGTGCGGTCACCGTTTGTCTTTTCGTACTGGATATTGCTTGTCACAAATTCCGAGCTGGTGGCAAGCCATGCCTTTTGCAGGTGGAGACGTGTCTCGCTCCATACCACCGGTGTATTCTTTGCGGCCTCCAGATTTGCCCAGTCTGCATAGTCCTTGTTCCGCTTGCCCATTGCCAGCCGGAACCAATCTCGGTTTGCACCGCCTGCCATGTACTTCACGGTCTGGGGCAGCTGCTGGAGCTGGTCAGCCGTTTCAATCGTGGAATTGGCAGTATATTTCACCGTCTGCATATTCTTTGCAGTCTGTGAATCCTCGTCCAACAGCGTGTTGTTCTGTCCGCTGATGCTGCCGCTTGTAGTGGAAGAACCCGGAATGTGGGTAATGGTCTGATCCAGAAATTCCCACATATCCACCTGTGTATTCTTATCCGCACTGAAGCCAATATCGTGCATCAGATAGTCCATATCCATCTGGATACTGCTGTTCTGCACCTGCTTGAAATTACTCCAGACGTTTCCGGTATCAGAGAATCCGCCGGTCAGCATCGGATAAAGATTGCCGTTCGTAGAGGAACTATAATAATTATGATAAATACTGTTCTGATAATACTCACCAATGCGGGGGAAATATGCCGGGTGCAGTCCGTCACCGCCTGCAACAGATGCGGCGGTATCGTCTGCATAGGTGGACGCGGTATACACCATAGGCAGTTCTTCTTCCCGAATGGTCGCCGAGTAGCAGAACTCGATCTGTTCTCCCGGCTGCAAAACGAAGTCCGCATCGGGAGCATCTTTGTAACGCAGCCGCAGTTCGTATACCGTAAAGGAAATCTGATATGTGGAGTTTTCGTCCGGCTTCAAATCTGCAAATGCCTTTTGTGTGGCATTTTCAGAATTGAACCCGTCTGTATAGGTCATCTTTCCGCCATAGTCATACCCATTTACACTTTCAGTCTTGTCTGCCAGATACAGTGCAATGTTGCTTAAATCCTTTTCACTGCCGTCCGCATTCAGCAAACGCAAATGGAAATTGGGTATGCTGTCGCCGACCCCATACGAATCGTACAAAGTCTTGGCAAAATATTCCGGTACCTTATCATAGATCACCGGATTGATGAGCCTGCCCTCCTCACCTGCCTGTTTTCCGCTGCTCAGTGCGGCCAGGTTGTTTTTCAGTGTTACCTTCTGCCAAACAGTATCGCCCGGACGATAGCTTGTTTTCTGTGCTTTCTTTTCCTCATACGCTACCGCAGCATCGCTCTCGGAAGAAAATGTCTGGGTGTGGAACGATGCAATGGGGTTTTCCCGATAAACCTTAGGATTCAGGACTTTGGTGTCTGTCAGGTATGCCGTGTGCTCTGTCGGTGTTTTGGCAGATGCCACACTGCTGCCACTTTCAGTCACCGTCACTGCATTTTCGTTTTCACTGTGAATGTGCTCATAGGTGTTGGTGGCTGTGAAATACTGGGTATAGGTATCTGCTCTCACGCCTGTGCCGTCTGTGACATCCTGGTATCTGCCAACGCCGGTCAGAGTCACATTTTGCAGAGCCGCTTTTGCCTTGGAAGTACCACTGTACGCAGTGGTCGTATCAAAGCCCTTGAGATCGTAATACACCCAGCGAACGCCCACAACATTCGGCAGGTCGGCGTCTGTCATTTTCGCAGTTGCGACTTGATCGGTGGTGCGGGAAGCATCGTAGTCGTAAGACTTCCATGTCACCTTTACACCGTTTTCGTTCGTCCGGAATGCAATGTTTTCGTCTTCTGCAAACCGCGGATCTGTACGCGGCTCTGCAACGGCATAGAGCACTTCCACTCTGCCGAACTTGTCTGTTTCCTCCGGGACTGTGTAGGGCTCCGTCAGTTCAAAGCCGCGGTAGAACACATCGCCGCTGTCCTTGGAACGCTTTTCCAGGAAAGAAACGTCTACCGTGTAGGTATCGCAATGGTGTCCGGTTTCATTGTACAGGTCGCCGACTGTCAGCACGGCACCCTTTCCGTCGTAATTCTGCTTGATGTCGTTTACCTGATAGGAAAGCGTTACCGGTGCAGCAGACTGATAGGTCAGTTCGTTCTGCACGTGTGCATAATACTGTGTCTGCTTGTCTGCATCTGCCTTGGTATACCGGTAGTAATAAGACACGCCTGCACGGTCGGTCGTTGTCTTGTTCCAGTAGTATCTTCTGTCTGCATTCGGCAGATGTGTTGAACTGGTGGTGTCATAGATCGCATACTGCGGATAGCCGTGCTTGGGGGCAGCATGAATTTTGAGATCCGGTGTGCCGACAGTGACAGCATCATAGCTGCCGTCGTTTTCCGTCAGCTGTGTGGTCACACGCAGGTAAACCGTTTCACCCGGCTTGATCTGGTCATCGGATTTTGCACCCTTGCCCAGTTCTGCCACCAGCCGCCGGTATGCAGTTTCTGCCGGCTCTGCTTCTGCTGCTGCAAGCAGGGCATACTTGACACCCTGTGCCGCTTCGATCGTCGTGCCGCCGTCTGACAGAGCAGCGTGAATATCCGCAGCCGGAATATTCTCCGCGGCATTTTCCGTTGTCAGCACTTTTCCGTCTGCATCTACAACTTCCCAGCGAACGATTCGCTGTCCCTTTGGAACAGAGAAGTCCACTGTGGTATGTTCCAGCGGAATCAGTGCATCGTTCGGCGTGTTCACCCGAATGGTATACTCTACATAATCATACGGCATCAGGTGCAGATAGTCCACCTCATCGATGTTTCTGGTCTTGGAATCCTGATCGTACATCTTTGTGCGGGTGACTTCTGCGTTCAGCATACCCGTCAGATTCTTGACTGTATAGTCTGCCTCTTTCTTGCTGCCCTTTGCAGAACCGTCCGTATTCTTATAAATATAGGTATTGGCATTGGGGTCAATGGAGGTAAAGACTGCCGAAAGCTGGTTGGTGGTTATCTGCTCCGAATAGCTGTTGGGATCCTTTCCAAAGGTCGGTGTGGAATTGGCGTTCCACTCGTCACCGGTGAAATCGTCCGGTGTCCGGTCGACATAAACGCCGTCATACAGGAATGCACTGGTGTTCTTGGTATGATCCGCCGACAGGTATTCCCCGTCACACAGCACAGTACTGCTGTCATTTCGGTCTGCCTTTTTCGCCTTGAAGTCCAGCTGGAAGCTGTTGACATATGCTTTGACATAGGTTTTCTGATTAGTCGTATTGGTATAGGTTCCGAGAACGCCGGAATCTACCCGATACAGCTGCCGCAGAATCTGTTCCACATCAACGGTATAGACTTTCTCGCCCTGTACGGTTTCCGTTGTGCTGACATGCACCACATAGATGCCGTCTGCCATGCCGTCTACGCCGGAGCCTTTTACCACATTCACCGGAACGTTCGTGCTGCCCACTTGGAGTGTCAGATTTGCCACGCCGAACCAGTTGTCGTCCAAAAGGAATTTCGGCAGGTAGATATGCTCCAGCCGGTAGCGGCTGTCCATGGTGTTAGTGGTAACCGCACTGTCAATACGTGCAGCCGCCTCCTGCCCAGTCGCATTCTGCTTGTCCTGATTGAACAGCTTCACGCGGAACAAGCCGCGGTTCGGTGTGTTGTTGTCGCTCTGGCTGTAATCATAGTACAGCTTTTCTGATACGCTGCCATTCTCCGTTTGCAGCTGATACCCTGCCCGAAAATCGATCAGGTAGCCCATGATTATCGCATTGTCCGACTGCTTGTAGATTTCCTTGTCCGGTTCATAATCTGTGGAAACACTGGTTTGAGCAGTGTTCTTTCCGTACATGTCATCGTCTGTCTTGTTGATCGCATACGGCTTGCCCTGCACCAGAATATCCCATGTATTGGTATTGTGATAATCTGCCTTTTCCTTGTCGGTCAGTTCCGCAGAATAATCCCCTGTACCCGGAATATCGTACATGGTCATGCTGTAGTCTGTCACAAAAGTATCTTCGCCCAGAACCACAACATATTTTCCGCCGTCCTGTTTTACGGTATAGGTCGGTTCGATCTGCGGCTGGTTTGCTCCGGTGTCCGCATCGTCTGCGTTTCCCTCGGTGCTGCCGCCTGCATTGTCCCCGTTATCTGTGTTGTCCTGCTGTTTCGGTGTGTACTCGAAATAAATGTTCCAGTCATCGGTTTCGCCGTACATCTGTTTCAGTTCAGACACCGGAACAGAAATGGTCTGTGCCGTTCCGACAACGTCATTGTTCGTGTTCTTCGCATTTATGGTGAACACAATGCTGTCGTCATCTCGGAAATACTGATAGATCTCTTTCTTGATCTGAAGTCCGGTAGTCAGAAAGCCCTTGTATTCGTAGTCATCATCCGGCCGGATCTGCGGCAGGCTGTCAGACAGCACAACCTTATCCGTAAATGCCAGCTTGTTCACCCAGTCGTACTGGTCGGTACGAGAGTACGAGCTGTTCATTACCCAATGGTAAACATTGTTATTCGGTGCAACGCGACCTACACCGTCCCAAGTCGGGTTGACGCAAGATGTGGGAATAGTGCTTTCTTTGGTGTTGCCCTTCCGATAAAACCGGATTGCAAAACTGTTGTCCTTTCCGAATTCTGCATTGCGGTTTTCCGCTGTAGCGGGGGTTTCACCGACACCCTTTTGCACATTGTCCTCATCGTTGACGATATGCACACGTGTGCTGGACTGCAAATGCTTTGCGGTATAGTCGAATATCTCATAGGTCCAATAGTGTCCACAACGATAATAATCATAGTGATTGGTCCAGGCATAATACTGATCTGTGAAAGACCATTCCGACTTTTCCTTTTTTGCACCGGAATCTGTACGCACCATACTTCTGCCGTCAGTGGTGTTGCCCACGGTCACATCTGCGTGTGCTGTGGCAATCGCCTCGTCCATGCGGTAGAAACGTCCGGTAACTTCAAACATTCCCTGTGTGGAAGAATCCGTCTGGTCATACCAGATGCCATAGTCCGGCGACTTTGCCGTTTTGCCGTCATTGTTGACAGTCTGATAGCGGTTGATGTCAATGGTCACAACGACCTGTGTCACCGGATTTTCCGGCTTCTTTCCGTTATAGCTCTCCGGCTTCTTATAATAGTTGGCATCGTCCGCGGAGAACATGTCCGCATCGCTGCCCAGCAGATTCAGCCGTGCAAAGCTTCCGTCTGCATTGCTCTCGTTGGCTTCATAGAGAATTTCCTGTCCGGAACAGGTACGCTTGGTACCGTCTGCATAGATTGCTGTAACCGACTGAACATAGTCTTTGGCACGGGGGTCAATTTTCAGATAGTACGCATCGAATGTGTTCGACGGCAGATCTAATGTAATATCCACAGTGGCAGCCGTATTCAAAGATGCATTGCGCACATAGTCATACGACTGGTGTTCCTGTCCGGCAAGGGTCGGCTTTGCCTTGGGCAGATTGTTCCCTGTGTTCAGATACTGGCGGAAGTCCACAGCGAAAGAACCGATGGATTTATAGCCGATCTCCAACTCGGAGTTATCCGCACTATCTCCCCACTTCTCTTTTTCAGAGAACAGATAACCGTCTGCGCCGTGTATATGCTTATCGCTTCTCCAGGAGCAAGTCGTCATATTTTCTGTGGGCTGGGCATACTCCTTTCGCAAATGTTCCACGGCACTGGCTGCTGCGGTGTACTTCTTATCTCCGGCACTGGCATCTTTATAGAATGCCATAACAGTGGTGTCGAAATACATCTTGGAAACATAGATCGCCGTGGTGTCTTTCTTCGTTACAATATACTTGTCCTTATCGTATGCTTCTGTGATATAGCCCTTGGATTCCCGAAAGCCGTCCAGATAGTTATGTGTATCTACTTCCAGCGTATCGGTCTTTCCGAACAGCGAATCGTCATAGCCGTCAAATTCAATATACCGCTTTTCCGATGCGGATTTGTCAACCAGCTTTACCAGTCTGCCGTTCAGTTCCACCTGTGTCAGGTTCTCGATGCCGAACGCCGGGAACAGCCGCGTGTCTGTATCTCTGGTAAATGTCAGTGCACCGTCTGTATATGTATAAATGGTATCCGGTGCATCTTTCGTATAAAAACCGGTAACCTTTCCGGCTTCGTCCGTTTTCGGCAGCAGGGTTACGGTTTTCTCCTGATCGTCCGCATCTTTACCAGTCAGAATGATATTGTCAAATTTGCCGAACTGATCGATCAGATCCTGATAAATTCGCAGTTCCGTGGTATGGAAACCAGTTCGTGCTTCTCCCTGCTTTTCATAGGGAACCTTGGCAATGATCTGGGTATCGTCCAGCACCGAGATGGTTTCATTGGCAAATTCCGCACGCAGCAGAAAGTCACGGTCATACGGCACGCCGAAAATGGTTTCATTTCCGTCCGTGTTGCCCGATGCCGCACGTGTGGATTCTTTCTGATCGTTATAGTAAATATGGGTGTTGACGCTGAGTCCCGGGCGGTCTACATGGAATGCCACAGATGCGGATTTTGCCTGATTTTGCATCAGTTCATGCTGCGGTGTCACCGTCATTTTCGCAGTCAGGTCATCAAACCAGTCACTTGTGCCGTAAATACGCAGTTCCGGTGCATTGCCCTGCTCTGCAGAAAGGTCGCGTTCCAGATCGGCATAGGCGATTTCGATATTTGCAAGGTATACGCCCTGTGCTTTCCAATCGGACAGATCTACTTCCAGTTCCCCTGCCGCATTCTTATGCTTTTCCAGTTCTTCCAGAGAAATGGTCTTTACCTGTGCAGGACCGGAAACACCCTCCGGCAGGAATGCTGTCAGCTTAATGCTTTCGATTTTGCCGCTCTTGGCATAGTTGGAGGAAATCGTCACCTTGTCCGACAGATATCCCTTTACGATTTTCGCATTGTCCTTTTCCGTTTTCACGCCTACGCTCTGGAGATCAACAGAAATCAGCGACTTCCCCGCCTTGGAATAGCAGTCTGAAGTTTCTTTGTTCTCCAGCAGGAAACCGTAGTACAGATCATTTGCCTTATTCGGCACTGTCAGGCTCTTGTTGCTGGTCTGGTTCGTTTCCGGACGATTGGCAGAGGGCGTAATGACAAGGTTGGTCTTTGCCACCTGCATAGTCGCCTTCGAAGCCGTCTTAGATGCCTCGTTGATGCTGCCAATTACCTCGAATCTCGCCGATGCTTTCAGATCACCAACCCAATCTGTCGAGCCGTACAGCTTCAGATTCATCTCCTTGAGATTGTCCAGATCTGTATTTCCGTAGATGCGTGAGAAAATGATCCGCACGCTCCGCAGACGCTGAATGGTATCCGGAACGGTATACGTAACATTGCCGTCTGCATCTGCGGTCAGGGCATCAGAACCGACCGTCAGACTGGGCACAATATTTGCCTCGGTGTCTGCGGTATAAGTTGTATTATCCCAGTCGAAAAGTTCAATTTTTTCGATGGCAGCCGCCCGTCCATCGCCGATGCCGTTCAGGACGATTTTTCGGGTGTCAAAGCCCTCTATGTCTTTCAGACAGTCTGTCGGTGCATTGCCGACACTGTCCATATTAACTTGCAGCAGTGCATGAGAACTGGTAGAACGGGAATTGTTGGTCAGCAGAAACTGATACCACGTCTGTTCCGTTTCGCTGCGGTTCGGCACAGCCAGTGTCGGATAAACGGGATACGCTATTCCGTTTTTATCATATCTGACAGACTGCACCGCAGAGGCTTCTGTGCCGTCCTTGCGAATCGCATGTACGCTCGCTTTCAGCTCCGGCAGCACCTTGGACACGTTCAGTGTGACAGTATCCTCCACCGTCTGATCCAACGCGGTTTGGTCATGTTCGCCGAAGCTGTATGCCGTTTTCAGCACGCCATGCGGAGTGATGTCCCTTTCTGTGGTAGGCGTTCCGTGAATCTGCACATAGCAGTTCCCGTCATCTGCTGCATCGGCAAGCGGAATGCTGTCGCTGATACGCTGAAAATACACGGTCATGCCAGTGAGATAGGTCAGTGTGTTCCACGCAGACTTTGCAATTACCACATTGCCGTTTGCATCAGGACCGTAATTCTCCAGATCGTCCAGCGTAATATCCGAATCGACCAGTGTCCCGCGATTTGTTGCCTTGCCGTGCAGTACGATCTTCTCGATCTTTGCCTTCTTCAGCAGGTTCTCACTGAGCAGGATTTTCGAGGCGACCAGTCCGCCGGCAGTGTAATCCTCATCGGGATACAGACCGGTGATGTCCAGTGTTGCCGGACTGATCTCGGAAATGCTGTCGTTGGAAATCACAAAACGAGCCGCCGCGGTATCGTCATTCAGGGAAACCGTCTGCGGATTGTTTTTCTGCACCAGATCACCGATCACATCTTCATAAACGCCTACGCCGGTCAGTGCCGGTTTCGCCTGTTCTGTGCGGATAACAGCATTTGCCTGTGTGACTTCTTTCGGCTCCGAAACCCACTTACCCTCGCCGTCCTCCGATGCCGTCGGCGGCTGGTAATAGTGCACTTCGTAAGAGGTGTTGATCTTGTTGTCATATGTCCACAGGTGCGGAAATGCACCACGCATGGTAATCAAACCGTTGAACTCGGTATAGCGTGGGATCTCCTCCCGAAATACAAATTCTACCTCGTTACAGAATGTCAGACCAGGCTGGTTGGTCAGCACGTCGCCGATTTCCAGTGTCCAGTTCTTTTCTTCTGTCACGCCGGCATCGGTATCCTGTTCCAGATGCAGCCCCAGTTCGCCGGCAGTCTTATAGACCACATTGCCGTTTGCATCGGTAAAGCCAAACCGGATAAACTGGTTGATGTCTGTTCCGTCTACCTTGAACCAGTCTTTCAGCTGAATGTCCGGATAATGCACCGTGTCATTTTTCAGGCAGATCTGAATTTCCCGTAAGTCGAAATCCTCCGGCACGTGGTCTGTCGAGATCGCGTTGAATACCGGAACGTTACCGATACTGTGAAACCCGTCCAGATAGTATTCATCTACTGCACCGATACCCACTGTCTTGTCTGTCACTTCGTTGCCGTCTGCGTCCTTGACATACTTGTGGTGAGTAAAATTCTCCCATGTGTGCGGAGTGAATTTAGTAGAATCTGAATACTGTTTCGACCAGTGAATGTTGCTGCCGCCGCCGAATGAAATTGTTGTGGTCAGTCCGGAAGTGTTTTCAAATCCGGTGCTGCTGTTAAAGTTATTCGGATATGGGATCGCAACCATGTATTTTCTGGCAAAATAATGCTTTTCATTAGGATCACTCTGGTTCAGTCCTTCTGCTTTCTCCTTAGAATACAGGGTATGGGACTTGTCCGATACTTCCTTTTGCAGAATAATCGTACCTGTACCGGAATAGCCATATGGGATAGTTTCCGCAGGGATATTCGAAAAATGTTCCAGATCCCACTGGGTTTTCCAGTCCGGTGTATCGGTGACATCATAGACCAGAATGCCGCCCGCATTGGGCTTTCCGATAAACTCATGATGCTGGTAAAAATCAGCCGAAAAATCTTTGTTCTGCGTGTTCGGATCTTCCTTTTCCCAGCAGAGAAGATCTTCGTCCAGAACGCTCCGCATCTTGTCCGCATTGTACTGTGCCTGCAATGTGATCAGATAGTTATCGATTGTACTGTCCAGTTCTTCTGAATCATTCTGCACTGTGACTTCGTACACCATGTAGTTATACTTCTGCCACATGACAGCATTGTCTTTATCTGTACTCGCTTCGTCCAGCTGCACAGTAGGAACGCTTTTAATTTTCGTGCTCCACTCCAAGTTGGAGTTGACAAATGTAACCGTACGCTGGATTTTGGTGCTGGTGTCCAGTTCATCGGTTGACCACCCGTTGCCGATCTGCGTATTGCCGGAATCATACAGCCCGTCATAGGAAAATTTCATTTCCAGTGTTGCCGCAGCATTTTCCGGAATGCTTACCGCATTGCTCGCCGTGTAAAACTGCATGTCAAACTTCGGCGTACAGTTTCCGCTAAGGGGCTCATAGGCATTTTTCAGAGTGATTTTTCCGCGGACATAACTGTTGTTTTCCACTATCGCTCCGCTTGCATCATAGACTGTTGTCGCATTGCCGAAAGTGCTCTTGTCGTTCAGCTTTGCTTCCATGCCGATATACTCCCCTGCCTGCTGTTTGGCAAAAGGAATTTCCTCAAAGCTGTTCACCTGTACCAAAACGCCGCTGTCGTCCCAATACAAATACGGCAGCGTCAGTTCCAGATTCTGCCCGCGAACAAAGCCTGTGGAAAAATTCGGGACAATATTCACAGTCAGCAGTGTTTGCTGCTGCTTCTGGATCATGTAGAAGCTGCCGACACCGTCATTGGTTTCCGGCGTCAGCGTTGCACCGTTTGAGGTAACGGCTCCGAAACCACCCTGAAATGTTCCAGAATTTCCCAACGCTGCTGCCGCCGCAAAAATCGTTCCCCAATTGCACGAAGTCAGCACCATTACGGCTGCCAGCATGCCATAAATGACACGCTTCCATATACTGATTTGTCGATACATTTCAATTCCTCCTGTCACGTGACACCATTATTTTTGTGTCAATCATCTTCATAAGCCATATTCCTTAGATTTCAGCAATTTAGTTGAATAAAATGGCTAATTTTCTGCTTTGATTTTTATTTTGAATTGTGCTTTTTGCACATTTTTCTGTGGTTTTACGTTTATTTTAAGTATAACACTTTTATGTGAAATTGTCAATGTCTATCGAAGAAAACCGCATTATACCAAACCGGCAGCTGTGCTTTGTGCAACATTCCCTTAAATCTCCTGTGGTAGTTGTTTCAATTTGTTTTTTCTCCCTTTGGATGCTGTTTTGAGAAGCCGCTTTTTTCCCTCCTGATATTACTAAGACAATGGAGCATGGCAAAATGGGAAGGTTGCAGATGTAAACTTTATATGAATTTTTAAAAACAGAAAAGGCAGCATACAAAACCGGTTATTTCACCGGATTGTATGCTGCTTAGGGAAAATGATTTTAAGGCAATACCGCACAAAGATTGTGCGACAGATGCGTCGTCAAATTTTTCGTC
>ERZ772889.726-NODE-726-length-34142-cov-4.486813_pt1 | contig 34142 bp, 29 predicted proteins | sample MGYA00512127_ERZ772889 | MGnify/ENA primary metagenome ERZ772889 (study PRJEB29015, sample SAMEA2737689) | human gut metagenome | biome: human gut; feature: human-associated habitat; material: faeces | place: China | collected 2012 ...
ATTTCTTTCCTGTGATTCCTTCCATTTTATCGATTGCTTCCATGATCTGACCCATAATTTCGTCATTGATCTGTCTGCCGTCTTCGTAGTACTGTGTACAAGCTTCTGTTGTTACAGTAAAGCCCTGTGGTACCGGAAGACCTAAGTTTGTCATTTCAGCAAGGTTTGCACCTTTTCCACCAAGAAGGTTTCTCATGGTTGCGTTACCTTCTGTAAACATATAAACCCATTTTGCCATTTGTCATGACCTCCTAAAACTAAATTTTCTAAGTCGCACTTCATATTTTACTGTTTTTGCCAGTTTTCGTCAAGACTTTCACCAATAAATCTATTGATTTTTCCTGTGTTTTTCAGTCATTGTGCACAATTGTGCTTATTTCCGTACATTCAAGTGCAAATATACGACTTCCTTTTTTATATATTACGTAAAAACGACTTATATCCTCTGTAAGCCTCGTATACATCTGCCTTACTTGTTACTTCCCATGGTGCATGCATACTTAAGACTGCCACACCACTGTCGATAACTTCCATGCCATAATTTGCCATGATATAAGCAATTGTTCCACCGCCTCCAATGTCGACCTTTCCAAGTTCAGCGAACTGATACGATATATCTTCTGTATTCATCGCACGACGTATTTCTGCCAGATATTCTGCATTGGCATCATTGGAACCACTCTTTCCTCTTGCTCCGGTAAATTTATTGAATACCAACCCTTTTCCAAAGAATGCCGCACTCCGTTTTTCAAAGGCTTCCGCATACATCGGATCATAAGCTGCGCTTACATCAGAAGAAAGCATTCTGGAATTCTGAAGCGCACGACGTACTTTCAATTCTGATTCCCCTTCTGTAAGAGCTACAAGTTCTGCCACAACATTTTCAAAAAAGCGGGAATGCATACCGGTTGCACCAACACTTCCGATCTCTTCTTTGTCAACCAGGATGCAGCATGAGGTACGCACTGCTTCTTCGACATCCAGCATAGCGAATAATGAGGTAAATGCACACACTCTGTCATCCTGTCCGTAAGCCAGTATCATACTTCTGTCAATTCCACAATCTCTGGCCTTTCCTGCAGGTACGATTTCCAGTTCTGCCGACAGAAAATCTTCCTCTTCCATATCATAATAATCTGTCAGAATCCGCATGACATTGGCTTTTACTGCTTCTTTCTCACTCTCATCCAGTCTTTCTTCTTTCTCAAGCGGGCGGCTTCCGATCAGAAGATCCAGTTTTTCTCCTTCGATCACTACACTTGCTTTCTTTTCCATCTGTTTTCCTGCCAGATGGATCAGAAGATCTGTCACTACAAATACCGGATCCTCTTCTTTCTCTCCGATACTTACTTCCTGTACTGTTCCGTCGGTCTTAACAATCACTCCATGAAGAGCAAGAGGCAATGTCACCCACTGGTATTTCTTAATGCCGCCATAGTAATGCGTATCCAGGTAAGCAAGTTCTTCGTTTTCATATAAAGGATTTTGTTTCACGTCAATTCTTGGTGAATCAATATGCGCTCCCAGTATGTTCATACCATTTTCCAGTGGTTCTTTTCCGATCCGGAACATGGCAATACTTTTTCCCATACATACTGCATAGACTTTATCTCCTGTTTTTAAACTTCCTTTGATATCATTCAGGTTACGATACCCCTGCTTTTCAATCTCTTTCACAGTCAGACGGATACATTCTCTCTCCGTCTTTCCTTCATCCAGGCATACTTTATATCTGTCATTGATCTGATCCAGTTCTTTTAACTGTTCCTGTGTGTATGTCTTCCATGCATTTCTTCTTTCCATTGTCAGTCTCTCCTTTCAAGTTTACGCTGTGTTTAGTATAACACAAAAAAGAAAATGGTACGCACCACTTTTCATAAATGCTACGTACCATTTTTTCTCATCTTTTATTTATTTTTATCCGGTTATTTATTTAATCCCATCTCTTCTCTTACTTCAATAAAACATTTTACGATGAAATCAATATCTTCTTTTGTATGGCTTGCACATACCTGTGTACGGATTCTTGCTTTTCCCTTCGGTACAACCGGGTAAGAGAATGCTACAACATATACACCTTTTTCCATCATACGTTTTGCGAATTCTGCTGCTGTCTTCTCATCATAGAGCATAACAGGTACGCATGGATGTGTTCCCGGAATAATATCAAATCCGTTATCTACCAGCTGTTTTCTGTAGTATGCAGTTACCTCTTCCAGGTGATCACGAAGTTCTGTACTCTCCTCCAGCATGTCAAACAGTTCCAGGCTGGCTCCTGCAATTGCCGGTGCCAGAGAGTTAGAGAACAGGTACGGACGGCTTCTCTGTCTTAACAGATCAATGATCTCTTTCCGTCCGGATGTATATCCGCCGGATGCTCCTCCAAGTGCTTTTCCCAATGTTCCGGTAATGATATCCACACGGCCTTCCACACCACAGTACTCTGCTGTTCCACGTCCGGTCTTTCCTACAAATCCGACCGCATGGCTATCATCAACCATAACCAGTGCGTTATATTTATCAGCCAGATCACATACCCCTTTTAAATTACAGATGATTCCATCCATAGAAAATACGCCATCTGTAGCGATCAGTTTGATTCTTGCTCCGGCTTCGTCTGCTTCTTTTAATTTTGCTTCCAGATCTTTCATATCGTTATTCTTATAGCGGAAACGTTTTGCTTTACACAGACGTACTCCGTCAATGATAGAAGCATGATTCAGTTCATCACTGATGACTGCATCTTCTGCTGTCAGAATTGTCTCGAATAATCCTCCGTTTGCATCAAAGCATGAAGAATAAAGGATCGTATCGTCTGTTCCCAGAAATCCGGAGATCTTTTTCTCCAGTTTCTTATGAATGTCCTGTGTTCCACATATAAAACGTACAGATGCTACTCCGTATCCTTTTTCATCATATGTTCTCTTAGCTGCCTCGATCAGTCTCGGGTTATCCCCCAGTCCAAGGTAGTTATTCGCACACATACAAAGAAGTTCTCTTCCGTCTTCCATCTTCACTCTTGCTCCCTGCGGGGATACAAAAGGTGCCTCTCCTTTGAAAAGCCCGGCTTCTTTGATTCCTTCTACTTCTTTTGTATAAATGCTTAAAATATCGTCTTTACGTGCCATTTTCTCAACCTCTCCATTTTTATTCTGCCTTTTTCCTACTTTGTTCCATGCACTCTTCTTAGTCATTTACATGTGCCCAGTCCAGAATGACTTTTCCCGAATTACCGGAGATCATAGCGTCAAATCCTTTCTGGAAATCTTTGATGTCAAAATGATGTGTGATGATATCTGAGATATCGAGTCCTGCCTGTAACATCGTAGACATCTTGTACCATGTATCCCATACTTTACGTCCATAGATTCCTTTCAGATGTAATCCGTTGAAAATTACTGTCTCAAGATCTACTTTAGCATCTGTTCTCTGTAATCCTAACAGTGCAATGTGTCCGCCGTGCTTCATATTGTGGATCATATCATCCAATGCCACCTGTGATCCGGACATCTCAAGACCGACATCAAATCCTTCTGCCATTCCGATCTCTTTCATGACATCTTTCAGATTCTCTTCTTTTAAGTTAACTGTTCTTGTTGCTCCCAGCTTCTTCGCAAGTTCCAGTCTGTATGGATTCATATCCGTTACCACAACATGTCTTGCACCCGAGAACTTCACGATTGCTGCTGCCATACATCCGATCGGGCCTGCTCCGGCGATCAGCACATCCTCCCCCAGTGCTTCAAAAGAAAGTGCTGTATGTGTTGCATTTCCAAATGGATCAAAAATTGCATACATCTCTTCCGGAATGTTCGGATTACATGGCCATACGTTACTTGACGGAATCACAAGATATTCCGCAAATGCTCCGTTACGGTTCACGCCGACACCTTTCGCATCCTTACAGTTCTCCTTGTGTCCTTCCAGACAGTTACGGCATTTTCCACATGTAATATGTCCTTCACCGGATACCAGATCACCGATCTTGAACCCCTGTACACCTTCCCCTTTTTCTACGATCTCTCCAACATACTCATGACCTGCTGTAAGGCCGATCGGAATCGTATGCTGTGCCCAGTCATTCCACTGATAAATATGTACATCCGTTCCACAGATTGCTGTCTTGTGGATCTTGATCTTCACATCATTCGGTCCTACTTCCGGAATCGGAACACGCTTCATCCACAGTCCTTCCTCCGGTTTTTCCTTTACTAGTGCCCACATCAGACCATCACTATTTAATTGCATATTATATGACCTCCCAAAAACACCATCTCCCCAGATGGCAATCTCTTTATTAACAATGGTTATTATACCACTCTTACTGCATATGCACAACCTCTAAACGATATTTTTTTGTTTAATATGACAATTTTTTCACATACTTTTTCCTTTTTCTTGTCATTTTGCACCAAAAATAATATTTACTTTCCTGCTCTTTTCCTGTATAATCATAATCATACTTGCGAAAAGCAAAAAAACAAAAGAGAGGGGTGCGGGATTCAAAAAAATCCTGCCAAAAAAACAATGAAAGATTTAATCAAAAAATGGAACAGCATCAGCCTAATCAAACGGATCATCTGCGGATTGATCATTGGTCTGGTTCTTGGTCTTGTTGTTCCGCAGGCATCCGTAATCTCGATTCTCGGAACCATGTTCGTCGGAGCACTGAAAGGAATCGCCCCGCTTCTGGTATTCTTCCTGGTTATGAGTGCACTCTGCCACATGAAGTCTGGTCAGAAGACCAATTTAAAATTTATTATCATTTTGTACATGGTTGGTAACCTTGTATCTGCCTTTGTAGCCGTTATTGCCTGCCGGTTATTCCCAGTAACACTGACCTTTACAGACACTGCTTCTGCTACCGATATCACTCCGCCAAGCGGAATTGCGGAAGTGCTCACCAACCTTTTGAACAATCTCGTTAAGAATCCGGTTGATTCCATTGTCAATGCTAATTATATCGGTATTCTTTTCTGGGCAGTTATTTTTGGAATTGCATTAAAACATGCGAACAAGGGAACAAAAGATGCACTGGAGAACATTTCCGATGCAACGGCGACCGCAGTTCAGTGGATCATCAACTGTGCTCCGTTCGGTATCATGGGACTGATCTTCTCTACGATTTCAGAACAGGGACTGGATGCATTACTTTCTTATGGAAAGTTAATCCTCGTTCTGGTTGGAAGTATGGCTGTTGTTATCTTCATTATCAATCCAGTCATTGTATTTATTTTCACAAAACAGAACCCATTTCCACTGGTATTTACCTGTCTGAAAGGAAGCTTTATCACAGCATTCTTCACCAGAAGTTCTGCTGCCAATATTCCGGTTAATATGGAACTTTGTAAGAAACTTGGTCTGGACGAAGATACCTACTCTATCTCCATTCCACTTGGAGCTACGATCAACATGGCAGGGGCTGCGATCACAATCTCTGTAATGGCTTTATCTACCGCTCATACACTGGATATCCATGTAGATTTTCTTACATCGATCATTCTCTGTGTACTTGCTGCATTAAGTGCCGCAGGTGCTTCTGGAGTTGCCGGCGGATCTCTTCTTCTTATCCCTATGGCCTGCAGCCTCTTCGGTGTACCGAATGATGTTGCCATGCAGGCTGTCGGTGTTGGATTTATCATCGGAGTTATCCAGGATTCCTGTGAGACAGGCCTCAATTCTTCATCCGATGTACTTTATACAGCCATTGCTGATATCCGTGAAAAGAGACTTCGCGGTCGGAAATAATACATAGAAGCTGCCACTGGCAGCTTCTATTCCATATTAAAAAATACCGGGAGTGGAAGAATCTTTCTATTGATTCTTCCACTCCCGTATTTATTCTTATTTTTTCACTCAAACCATTGGATTCCGTTATCCTTTAACTGATATATCCTGCCTTTTTAAGCTCCTCTTCTGCCTTTGCAAGATTCGCATCAGACACACGGATAATCGGTCCTGTACAGCCCATTCCGCTCTCTGCATAGATGTTCTGCTTCCACAGTACTTTCACCGCATCTTCCAGATCCATAACTTCTATTCCCGCAATCTGGGATGTCACGATCTCTTTTGGCGGAGCCTTTACTTCTATGGCTTCCGATGCCGGTTTCGACATCTGTTTTCTTGCCGCCAGAATATCTTTTAAACCGGCTTTGTCTGCTGCTACAAATTCTTTCTTTGCGATCTCAAATACTTTACTTTTTACCAGCTCCGCCGCATAACGGATTGCGCCTGCGATCACCGGTGCTCCTGACGCCCTGGATACAATCATAACCAGCTGTTCATAACCTTCCCCGACACCAGGGCCATAACCATATCCGGATGCTTCAAAGCTGCCTCCTGTTGTGTAAGAAGATAACATCTTCACCATGATATTTCCGGTCAGCGAATCACATACCATAATGTCCGGTGTTCCCTGCAGTACATCATTTCCACGCATTACACACCCCCCGTCAGCTCTTGCTGATTCAGCAAACGTAATGTCGTATCCGTTTTTCTCAAGTTCTTTTAATGCCATCTCCGTCTGGCGTGCACCATCCACATTCAGGATTCCCACTGTCGGATGCTCCTTACCACACGCCTTTGCAGCTATGATTCCATAGATTGTATTTTTGATCATTCCTTCTATACGGTCTGAACTGGAAGTTCCGGTTGTATTGGCAATGAACATCTCTCTTCCCTTCGCCGGAGTCACAACACGTCCAACCGTCGATACACCAATCGGGAATGGGAAATGCATCGTTACCGCACCGTCTACTTCATGCGATGCAAGCATTTCTTCCATCTTCTTATGACCTTCTTCATCATCTGCTACCTTCACGGTAGTAACGCCATCTGCTTCCAGTGTTCCGATATAATATACGTCAATTCCATCTTTTGCTGCCATCTTTGCGGCTTCCATGGCATTCTCTTCTCCATGTTCGCTACCCATTCCGGTCAGTGCAATCCTCGGTTTCTTTCCAAAGTTTCCGGTCTCCAGACCTTCTGCCATCTGCAGAAATGTGTCTGCAATGATTTTTTCAATCTTATCTGCCATCCTGCACACCCCCTATTCAGCCATCAGGGTTGCTGCAAATTCTTTCATCGCCTTTGCGATCAGTCCCTTTACTTCTTCCTCAGATACACCGGCAGCTTCTTCCTGTACAGCTGCTGTATTGCCATGAATAACGAATGATACCCCATCGAAAAGGTTCGTCATACGTCCAAGGAACAGGCTTCCTTTTCCGATGATCATTGCATTCTTAATCTTTCCATCCAGAATGTCTTCTCTTGCAAATCCTACATATGGGACACCGGAAGGAATGTGACCCTGTGTCGGTGCCCATCCGGTCAGGCCATGTTCTTTTGTAAAGTTTGCAAGTTCTTTTCTGTCCAGCTCGCCTCTCTTAACAGCCAGTGCACCGATCATCTTATAATTGGCAAGCGGTACATCTCCTGCTCCTGCCGGTTTTGTGATATCCGGATTCTGCATCTCCGGTGAGAATTTATCGATATCCGTAATTTTCATTCCTGCACGGTCAAGCGGGTCTGCTACCAGGCTTCCGATTACATTCTGCGGTGCAGAACCGGTTCCCACACTGTGGCGTCCAAGCATTCCGAGATCGATCTCCGGGTTCACTCCGTCATTCTCAGATACAACAACTGCAAATCCTCCCAGGCAGTCTTCCAGGATCGGAAGGCCTTTCTTTACATGATCTTTTCCGTTCATACCAAGTTTTGCAGTACAGCCTCCTGCTGTAACGACAACCGTCTTATACGCGCCTGCTTTTACCAGTGCGGCTGCCTCGATCAGTGCATGTGTCGGTGCTGCACAGAATCCTCTGGCATCTGATCCGGTTGCATTGACAAGACCTGCCACCTCTGCTGCCGCCTTCGCAAAGTTACCGCCGCCTCTTTGGTTCATATCTCCACAAGCTTCTTCCGCACAGTCAATTACATATTCAACATCTGATTTCTCAATTCCTGCATTCTTCACAGCATAGAGAAGGGCAAGTACACTGGAAGCCTTGCTCATAAGATTTTCATGCATAACATGAGAAGACAGGTTCACATCAATGTCATGTGCCGGTTTTACACAGCCCACTAACTGATGCTCAAAATATAATGGTTCCGCATGATCTTCGCTGATCAGCGTTTCGATCTCAGAAAGTTCCACCCCTTCATGGATTTTTTCAACTATGTCATCAGAGATCACCGGATCTTTTGCAAATGCTTCTTTATATTTTTCAACAAATGCTTTGTCCAGTCTCACTACTTCGAACATATCACATGCCTGTACCAGAAGTAAGAATTCTTCTTCCGGCATGATCTCTCCATATTTTCCGTAACGTTCTGCCCCTTCTTTTTTCTTGTCATAATACGGGAATTCTATTTCGGCAAGTTCATCCGGATGTGCATTACCGATATAAGTCTGATTCGGCCAGTAAGACACTGCCTCTTCATAAGAACGGAGATGCTCCGGTACTGCTTTTAAATATTCCGAATCCGGATTCACAACTCTTTCTGTTGTCTGTGTTGTTCCGTTGTATAAAACCATATCTGGTGTATGTACTAATACATAACTTGCCCCTTTAATTACACTGTTCATTGGTTATCCACCTTTCCATTTACCTCAAAATAAATACCCTGAAATTTAGAAAAAGGACAGTCCCTGTAGGAACACAACGGACCTGTCCTTTTCATTCGTATGAGAAACTTCGGACTATAACTGATCTCTGATAGCCTGCATCTCAGAAATGATATCATCAACATCTAATACCATTTCCATCATGCTTACCTGCTCATCATAAACCGCTTCGTCAAACTCTTCTTTCATCTCTGGTTCGCATACGTGATATACCGTGAGTCCAAGCTGGACCCCTGTCAATGGACCTGCGAAAGTAGGATCGCCTAAAGTTACAGTCTCAGCTGCAAGACCTGCAGCCTCTCCTTCTGCTGCGCCAAGAACTACTACCAAGTTCTCTGCACCATATTCTTCAGCGAATTCTTTTACTCTCTTCTGGTTTTCCAGATCCATTGCGCCTGCGCTCGTTCAGACGAAACATTCCGTAGATGAGAATACGATCTCAGCACCTGCAGTTTTTACACATTCTGCGATAGCCGGTCCCGGAATTCCATCACGGTCTCCGATAATTATTGCTTTTTTCCCTTCTAAAATAGCCATAATTACGATCTCCTTTCTTTTTTATTTAAACCTTATCAAGGTCATTCATCTATGATTTAGAAATTACCTCTCGAGAATCAGATATATTTCTTAATCATTGCTTCAATTGCTTCAGCTGTACAGTCATCTTTTACCAGCTCTTCTACTTTTTCCCCGTCTTTATAGATTGCCATTACAGGAAGTCCAAGAACTTTCTGGGCAATTGCAAGACGGCGTGCTTTTGTTGTATTTAACGATGTGAATTTGAGTTTGTCCCCATAAGTATCTGCAAATTCATGTACCTTCGGCATCAGTGCCTGACAAGGAACACATCCATCTCCATAAAAGTCAACAAATACATAACCTTCTGCTTTTAATACTTCTTCTTCAAACGTAGTCTTATCTACATCTATCATGTCATTTTTCCTCCTTTTTTTATTATAATGACCCGGTTAAATTCCGGAGTTTCTCCTAAAAATAATCTGACATGCTGCGTTCGACCTGAACAGCTGCGATCGCACCATCTGCTGCCGCTGTTACCACCTGACGCAGGCTCTTTACACGTACATCTCCTGCTGCATATACACCCGGAATATTGGTATGCATATCAGCATCCGTCTTAATGTACCCTCTTTCATCCATATCAATGATTCCTTCAAAGATCTTTGTATTCGGAACCGTTCCGATAAATCCGAACAGCCCGAACATTCCGTCTTCCGGATCTGCTTCGACTTTTGTTACTTCTCCGGTCTTAACATTCTTCACATACATTGCCTGAAGGATGTCGTCACCTTCCAGTTCTTCTACGACACTGTCCCACATAAAGAAAAGCTTCGGATTCTTGAATGCTTTTTCTTGAATTGATTTTGCAGCCCGCAGTTCATCTCTTCTGTGAATGATCGTAACTTTTCTTGCAAATTTTGTCAGATACATAGCCTCTTCTACCGCGGAATCCCCACCGCCGACTACATATACTTCAAAATCTTCAAAAAAGTTCGCATCACATGTTGCACAATAAGAAACACCTTTTCCCCTGAACTGTCCTTCTCCTTTGCATCCGATCGGTCTTGCATGTGCGCCCGTTGCAATGATCACATTTTTTCCGCGATATTCATTCTTTTCGCTCTTAAGAACCTTGACCTCTCCTTCAAGTTCTACTTCTTTGATCATATCGGATACCCTTTTTGCCCCGAATTTTTCTGCCTGCTCTGTCATTCTTGCAATCAGGGATGGTCCGGATTCCCCTTCTACAATCTGACCCGGATAATTTTCAATCTCGTCAGTAATTGCGATCTGACCTCCATCCTGACCTTTTTCGATGATCAGAACATTGAGCCGGCTTCTTCCTGCATACAGTCCCGCCGCCAGACCGGCAGGACCTGCACCCAGAATGATAACGTCATAAATCTCACTCATTTTACGTTATATCTCCTTCTATATTCACATGTACTATTCAAAAACTTTCTGTCCGTCAACTTCCGTAGTCAAAGCTTCCAGAGCTTTTTCTACGATTCCACGGCGTAATTTCTTTTCTTCTTCCTGATCCAGTGCCGGATTACCGAGTGGATGTGGAATAGCGATCGCCGGTACGATTCTATTTGCACCAACTGTCATAGAAATCGGAGTAACTGTACAGATATGTACAACAGGAATTCCTGCTCTTTCGATTTCTTTTACCATCGTTGCACCGCAACGAGTACAGGTACCTCAGGTGGAGGTCAGGATAACGGCATCTACTCCGTCAGCCTTTAATTTCTGCGAATACTCTGCTGCAAATGCTTTTGCGGATGCTACAGATGTTCCATTTCCTACAGTTGTATAGAACAGATGATGAAGCGATCCGATCACACCTTCTTTTTCCATATCGCGAAGAACATCTACCGGAAGTACACGGTCCGGATCTTCATTCGCATATACCGGATCATATCCGCCATGTGCAGTCTCATATGTCTCTTCTGTAAGATCTGTAACTCCTGTAATATCATACTCTCCATAGTGAGAAGCACTTGAACTTTCTATGTGGTCCGGGTTTCCCTTTGGAACGATACCACCGGAAGTAACCAGGGCAATCTTCGCATGTGCAAGATCCTTCACTGCCGGATTTGGTTCTACTCTGTCAAAATTCGGCATCGGATATTCTGTTACATATGGCTTGTCATTCAATTTCTTGATCAGCATCTTAACGGCACGTTTGGATCCTCTTTCTTTTTCGAAGAAGTTTACACGTACACCATTTGGGATATATCCTTCTTCTGCAGATGAACCGATTTTTTCTCCTTTTGCCAGTTTCACTGCCAACGGAGCAAGTTTCTTCACTGCATCCCTCATACCTGCCGCACTGTTCTTTGTTGAGATCATGTAGACATCATTCTTGAACATATCTGCTCCAGGGTTTTCTACATACATACCTGTAACTGCAGGAATTCCAAGTTCCTCCTGAACAGCTGCCGCAATTGTACCGCAAGCCACACCATAACGTCCTGCATTGAATGCCGGTCCTGCAATAAATACATCCGGTGCCTGCTCTTTTACCATTGCAAGAATATCTGCTTTTGCTTTTTCAAGGTTCTCATTGAAGTAAGAATCTCCGCAAATAACTGTTGCAATAATCTCTGCTTCATCTTTAAAATTCTGTGTCAGTGCCAGACCAGGTCCTACAACTTCCCCAACACGAATTTCTGCAGGATAGTCTGCTTTTTCCTCTCCACCAATCTGTGCAAAGAACTGGTTGATATAATGAACTACTTTTATCTTAGACATATTCTTATCCTCCCTCTTCTATCTTGCACTCAGCTTATTGAAACCTGTCTCATTTGTTGCACCTGTGATGACCTGAAGTTCTACTTCAAGAGATCCATCTTCGCGAAGTGTATCTTCACTTGCTCCGGCGATCTTTGTCACATAATCTAAAGTTCCAATTACTTTATCAAGTTTTGGCAGGATAACAACTTCATTTGCATTACCACCTGTTACAACCGCATCTGCTGCCACATCTGCGTCCGCAAGAGACTGTGATTTTCCATCACGTCCGGCATACTCATCTGTAATAATTACAGTCTTGATGCCTTCTGCTTCGATCTTCTTACAGTTCATAATAAGGTCTGTATCCGGATTACCAAATCCTTCCTGTGATACGATAACGCCATCCAAATCTAACATCTTACACAGTTTTGCTGTCCAGTCAGAAGATCTTTCTTTATCTGCAAGGTATACATTTTCATTTGTAATGATCTGACATACAAAGTTCAGTGTCTTTCCATGTTCTTCAAACAGATCATGAACAACCGGATTATTCTCATGTACATATGTAGGATTCTTATCACATGCAGATACACAGTTACCGGAGACGATTGCTCCGTCCATGATCTCTGTAGGACTTAAGATTGTAGGAAGTGTCTTCTTTGCATCCACTCCGTATACATAAGTGTCATGTAAGAGTCCCTGGCTTTGAAGCATCTGGACATATGCAACTCTCGGAAGATTCGGATACTGTGTGATTCCTTCTTTGATACCGCATGTCTCATATACTTTTGTCTCATCCGGTGTAAGATTCCGTGCTAATTCTCCGATGTACGCTGCAACCCTGAATCCCGCGAAACGGACTGCCTTTTCATATTCATGCTGTTTGATTCCCTCTACAGGTTCACAGACCATAACAAGATTCAATGTCTTGGAAAATGGTGTGTAATCAGCTCCCGGTCCGGTCATGTCAATGATACCTTCCTGGAAACCGACGATTCTTCCTGCTGTTACAACAGCCATTCCTTTTAATGCATATGTCTTTCCGGAACCAACGGTATCAACTTTTGAAATAATTCCCGGGAATACCCCGCCTTTTCCCTCAACTTTTACTCTTGGTTCGATCACATCTTTTACCGGTGTGATTCTTACTGATTCTCCTGGTTTCGCAATATCAAAAGTGACTGTTTTGATATGCTCATCTTCCAATGCTACCGCTTTTACAGCTCCTTTATCTACATACAGGATTCCATCTTCAATCTTTGATGTATCCGCAAACTGGATATCCTTAATGTAAATATTCCCCATTTCTAATCTCACGATCTTTTCCTCCTTTTTTCATCTTCTTTTATAAAACGCTGCCCGTTTTACAACCTCTTTTATCACTGTCTTCTACCAGACATCCGCAGACGCCAGTCCGCTCTCTAATAAAGTCCAGTCAACCAATTGAAAATCCTTATAAACTTCTTCTTTGTAATACTTACTTTTATCTTGAAATTTCTGACATACCAGAATCGCATTTTCAATCAATCTGACAGATTCCCCATCCACCTTCTCCTTTCTCTCAGATATCAGCACAGATTTGTACGGTGTTTCCTTTGGTTTTACACTTCCTGATAATGGATGTGTCAATAATCTGTGGCCTTCGTAAATTCTGTCCCTTACTACCTTCAGAAGTTCTTCATAAGAGAGTTCCAGATAGATTACCTCATGTGTATCATCCAGCCTGGATCGTACAAGCGGATTATTTGTGATCACCATATACTTACTCATTCATGTCCATCCTCTCTTATGTTATTTCAACCAGCCTTAGAAAATAAAAAGGACGCTCCACGCCAGTTACTGCGTTCAAACGTCCTTTTCTGTCTTTCGTCCTGTTAAATCTAATTCCTCTTACAGTACAAGATTCAGAATGTAGTCCCTTTCTCCGTCCTTTTGCCTGAAAGTTTCGTCCGGTTTTTCTCCATTTTTTTCGATACCGGTTTGCCTCTTCGGCGGCTGCCCTGGCAGCTCTCTCTTGAGAAATATCATCCCACTCTTCTTTTCAGTTATAGAAAATTTTTATATCATTTATTTTCTTCCTCTATATTACATCATTGTTATTTATATTGCAATACTTTATCTTTTTTTATCTTTTTTTAGTTGTTTTGAACAATTATGTAATCTGCTTTTTGTATATTTTTCTATTTTCCCTCCGTTTTTCGTTTTCACTTATTCATTATTCACAAAGTCTTTTTTCTTTATTTTACTTTTTTATTTTTTAAGAAATTATGATAGTAATCGTCATGCAATTCTTTCATCTGGCTGCTCAGGAAGAACAATGCAAGAATATTAGGAATTACCATCAATGAATTGAAACAGTCTGCCATATTCCATACCAAATCAACCTGTGCAAGTGAACCTAACAATACATAGAGCGAAACCAGAACCGCATACGGCTTTACTGCATTTTTTCCAAATAAATATTTCACATTGGCCTGCCCAAAGAAATACCAGCCAATAATCGTCGAAAATGCGAAAAAGAACATACAGATTGCAATAAATACATTACCGAATTTTCCGAATACACTCGAAATGCATACTGGCTGAGCGCTGTACCTGTAAGCCCTGTCGGAATCGACTGTGTTGTAATAATCACCAGTGCCGTCAGATTCAGAATTACAAAGGTATCAATGAATACACCGATCATTGCTACAAATCCCTGCTCTACCGGATGTTCTACTTTCGCTACCGCATGTGCGTGAGGCGTCGATCCCATACCTGCTTCATTCGAGAACAGTCCTCTTGCCACACCTTTTGTGAGTGCAAGCTTTACCGTTGCTCCCACTGCTCCGCCACTGACTGCAGACGGTTTAAAAGCACCTACAACGATAGAATAAAATGCATATGGGATTTCTTTAAAGTTTGCAAAGATTACAATCAGTGATCCGATAATATAAAAACATGCCATGATTGGAACAATCGTCTCTGTAACTTTTGCAATTCTGGAAATTCCTCCGACAAATACAAACAATGCGATAACCGCTATAATGATCCCCACCACTATCTGTGGTATACCAAATGCAGTATGAAATGCTGACGCTATCGAGTTGGACTGTACCGCATTTCCCATAAATCCCAGTGCAAAAATGATCAGAACAGAAAAGACAGCTGCCAGGATTTTTCCAAAAGTACCTTTGAAAGCCGCCTGGATATAATAAACCGGTCCGCCTGTTACATGCCCGTCTTTTCCTACATGCTTATATTTCTGAGCCATAATAGCTTCTCCGAAAATGGTCGCCATTCCAAGAAATGCCGCAATCCACATCCAGAAAATCGCTCCCGGTCCGCCTATTGCCAATGCTGTTGCCGCTCCTGCAATATTCCCCGTTCCTACCTGTGCTGCAATAGCCGTTGCAAGTGCCTGAAATGATGACATACCGTCTTTTCCCGCCGTTCCTTTTTTCGAAAACAGTCCGCCAAACGTTCTTTTCCACCCGGCCTTAAATCCACGTATCTGGATAAATCCGAGCCGGATCGTAAATATAACACCTCCTCCTAACAGCAGAATGATCAAAATATAATCTGCCAGATAATGTTGAATCAATAATACGATATTATTCAGTTTATCCAAAGTCTTTCCTCCTTACTTATAGATTTTACGAATAATGAATTAAGTCTTTTCTATAAATATACTCTTTCATTCATTTTAAATCAATATTTTATTTTATATTTTATTTTTTTGTACATTATGCACAAATCAATTTCTACATACCTGCATATATAAAAAAAGACCGTGAAACCGCCATGCATGCACTTTGGCATACATAGCCGATTCCACGGTCTCTTGTTTTATCTCTTATGCTTCGATTTTCTGATTCTTACCACTCGAATTTCTTCTCAAAGTAAGCATCCAGATCTTCAATCTTGATTCTTTCCTGTTCCATGGTATCTCTGTCACGGACAGTTACTGCTCCGTCTTCTTCAGAATCGAAATCGTATGTTACACAGAATGGTGTTCCGATCTCGTCCTGACGACGGTAACGTTTTCCGATATTTCCACGGTCATCATATTCGCAGTTGTATTTCTTGCTTAACTGTGCAAATACTTTCTCTGCGCCTTCATTCAGCTTCTTAGAAAGCGGAAGCACACCGATCTTAACCGGTGCCAGTGCCGGATGGAAGTGAAGAACTGTACGTGTATCAGGCTTCTCCTCTGTTCCGATCTCTTCTTCATCATAAGCACTGCAAAGGAATGCAAGTACCATACGGTCTGCACCGAGTGACGGCTCGATAACGTATGGGATGTATTTTTCCTTTGTCTCATCATCAAAGTATGTCAGATCCTGTCCGGATACATTCTGATGCTGTGTTAAGTCGTAATCTGTACGGTCAGCGATTCCCCACAGTTCTCCCCATCCGAATGGGAATAAGAACTCAACGTCTGTTGTTGCTTTACTGTAGAAAGAAAGCTCTTCTTTATCATGATCACGGTAACGTACTTCATCATCTTTCAGTCCTAATGCAGACAGCCAGTTCAGACAGAACTTCTTCCAATAATCAAACCATTCAAGGTCTGTGTCCGGTTTGCAGAAGAATTCCAGTTCCATCTGTTCGAATTCTCTGGTACGGAATGTGAAGTTACCAGGTGTGATCTCATTACGGAATGATTTACCGATCTGTCCGATACCAAATGGCAGTTTCTTTCTAGAGGTACGCTGTACATTCTTGAAGTTTACGAAGATTCCCTGTGCAGTCTCTGGACGGAGATATACCGTATTCTTCGCATCCTCTGTTACTCCCTGGAATGTCTTGAACATCAGGTTGAACTGACGGATATCAGTAAAGTCATGCTTTCCACATGTCGGACATGGAATCTGATTCTCATCGATAAAGTTCTTCATCTGCTCCTGTGTCCATGCATCTACCGCACCATCCAGTTCAATGTTATTCTCTGCACAATAATCTTCGATGACTTTATCCGCACGGAAACGTTCGTGACACTGTTTACAATCCATCAGAGGATCACTGAATCCTCCGAGATGTCCACTTGCGATCCATGTCTGTGGATTCATCAGGATCGCACAGTCCACACCTACATTGAACGGAGATTCCTGAATGAATTTCTTCCACCATGCTTTTTTTACATTGTTTTTCAATTCTACTCCGAGATTACCATAATCCCATGTATTCGCAAGCCCGCCATAGATCTCAGATCCCGGATATACAAATCCTCTTGCTTTCGCCAATGAAACGATCTTATCCATAGTCTTTTCTGCCATTTTTTCATCCTCACCTTCTCAAAATATTCGTAATTGAATTTAATTATAGCGTCTGCCCTCTTTGTTTTCAAGCCTTATCGTACAATTGTTTCCAATATCTCCAATGATTTGAAGCGTTTTCCCAGATATTCATCCAGATACGCTTTCGTCAGATTCTTTAGTTCTCCAAGCACATCTTCTTTTACAACGAAAGTATATAATTTCTCAACCGGGGAACATACGATGTACTGCAATGTATATAATGTCGACGGAAGCAGCCGGATTCCATCGGAAATATGGCCGGCACACTGCGTGCATATCACGCCGCCTCTCCGTATACTAAATACTTTTTCCCGCTCCTTATCCCCGCACATGATACATTCCATCACCTGCGGACCTTCCCCGTTCACGGTAATGGTCTTCAATTCGTAAATGCACCGTATCAGTTCATTCGGGATATGTATGTTCGTCAGTGCCCGGAGCGTCTGATACAGAAGCTTCAGCATCTCGGTCTCATCGTTCGCTTCTCTTGCATAATACCCGGCCAGATCCATAAAATAGAATCCGTAATAGGCACCTTCTACATCCGTACGCAATTCCTGGAAATAATTGGAAACAGAGGCCGACACCAGCGTATAAGATGTCCGCCCCTCATATACAGTAAACTCTCCAAATGAAAAAGGGCTCGTCACTCCCATCAGTGCACTGTTCGGTCTTCTTGCACCACGTGCGAATGCCGAGATTTTCCCTCTTTCTCTGGTCAGTATTACCACTCGTCTGTCATATTCACCTATCGGTGCTGCTGTCAGTATCATGCCAGTCAGTGTAATCTGATTTACCAATTGTATCTCCTTCTTTGTATCTGTTTATCGTCTCCTCACAGATACTCATACCTTTATAATACAGATAATCTTCTATCTTACCTGATGCGACGAATCTGTCCCAGTACTCTTCCATATGATCACCTCATCCTTTGCCAGGGCATATTTTTTAATGCTCTAAGATTAGGTTCTCCCATGGGCACTGCTTTTTATTCATCTTCGCGGTATCCAAAATTTTTCATCAAAAATTCACTGTCTCTCCAGTCTTTCTTTACTTTGACCCAGAGCTTGAGATTCACCTGCTGATCCAGCATTTTCTCAATCTCATAACGAGCAGTGCTTCCGATCTTTTTCAACATACTTCCTTTTTTACCAATAATTATCCCCTTGTGTGAATCGCGCTCACAGATAATTGTTGCATCGATGTGCATCACTTTATTTCTGACTTTCATACTGTCAATGGCAACTGCGATACCGTGCGGAATCTCTTCCTGCAAGCAGTGCAGTGCTTTTTCACGGATCAGTTCGGCCACAATCTGACGCTCCGGCTGATCTGTAATGGTATCTTCATCATAGAACTGTGGTCCGTACGGAAGGTATTTCATGATCACTTTTACAAGCTCATCGGTATTGTCACCGTTTCTCGCAGATACCGGAACGATTTCTGCAAAGTCATAGACATCTTTGTACGCAGCGATGGCCGGAAGAACATCTTCCTTCTTTACACTGTCTATCTTATTGATGACCAGTACAACCGGTGTCGTTACTTTCTTAAGCTGACTGATGATATGCTGTTCACCTGCTCCGATAAATGTTGTCGGCTCTACCAGCCAGAGCACCACGTCAACTTCATTCAATGTACGTTCTGCCACATTGACCATATACTCCCCAAGCTTGTTCTTTGCTTTATGGATTCCCGGTGTATCCACGAACACAATCTGACCGTCATCTGTTGTAAGTACAGTCTGGATACGGTTACGTGTCGTCTGTGGTTTATTCGATGTAATCGCGATCTTCTGTCCGATCAGCTGGTTCATCAGAGTTGATTTTCCAACGTTTGGACGGCCAATCAATGTTACAAATCCTGATTTATAATCCTTTTTCATATTTTCTCCTGTTCTTTTTACTATTGAAGACACCTAAAATGTTGTCACATTTTTAAACATATCTTTTGCTTCTTCTATCTTCTCTTCGCTTCCGATCACGCAGATCTGTCCGGCTTTCATTACCGCTTCTACGACATCTGCCAGTTTTCGGATGTCTTCCTGACCTGCCTCCAGGATCTGAAGACGTTCTTTTTTGATCGTCTCTGCACTGACTTTATTCATGTACAGATTAAATGAACGTTCTCCTTTTGCAGACGGTGTCATCGGCTGGTCAATGTTACTCATGGTTCCGATAATATATTTGTTCATGTCACGGTCACTGACAGTAAAGTTTCTCAGATAATCTGCGATGCCTTCATAGACTTCCATTGTTCTTTCCAGGTTCGGATCACGGTAAGATACAAAATATCCTTCTCCGGTACGGCTGAATCCGCTCATACATCCATAAGCTCCGCCTTTGACACGGATATTCTGCCACAGGTAATCATAACTTAAGATCACCTTCAATATCTGCAGTGCTCCTGTATAGTCAGCTCCATTGTCAATAAAGTTACCGACTCTTGCCACATACTGAACTTTGGAAGCAGTCTTGAATCCTTCATTCTTCATCTCACAGTGCAGTACGCATCTGGTATCTTCCACCGGATCTTCGAACATTGCTTTCTTCAGACCTTCTACCAGCTCTTCCATGCCGTTCAGGCCCTCTTTTGCAGCCGTGTAACTGATCATCATATTGTCTGCACGGAACAGCTTATGAGCCAGCATCTGAAGCTTCTGTACCAATACGTCTTTTTCTTCTTCAAAATGTTCCTCGATATAAGCGATCTTATCATAGAACTCGATACCGCTTGTCATGTCTTTTAACTTAGATGACGGAGATGCATAAGACATCGCACGAAGCACTGCTGTTGTATGTCCGGAAGACTGGAATTTCATAAGAAGTCTTGACTTCTGCATTGCAAGAATCTCTCTGATTCTCTTGGTATCTCCCAGTTTCGAACGTGTCAGGATCTCCTCCATCATCCGGAATACGACTGGCAGCTTCTGATATAATGCCTTTCCTTTGATTTCAAATGTTGCTTTGAATTCTTTTTCCGGCACTTTGGAAATGTCTGTATACAGTTCCAGTGATGTTCCGATACCGCCGGTATGCACGTTGATCTCATTAAAGAGTTCTCCGTACTTATAATTCTCGGTATCAATGACTCCAAGTACTCCCTGCAAGATTCCGACATACGGAAGATCTGCTTCTTCCACACCTGACATATCGAATAACACATCCACGTATCCGATGCCATTTGTCTCAATCTCATGGTAAACTACCGGTACATCTGCGATTCTTTTTTCTTCATTGATGATCGGCTCAATCTCTTTTGAAATATCTTCTCTTGAAAGAACCGGGATCTTCTCAAGATTTTCTACTGCATCCGGTGCTGACTGATATGCCTCTAATGCATTGGAACGCTCTACCAGTTCTTTTCTTTCTTCTTCTGTAAGGCTTTCTTTGTATGCCTGTAACTTCTCCTGAAGTTCTTTGTCCATTCTTGCAGTACGTCCTTTTTCCGGCTTGATCAGCACAATCGCACCGTGCGTATTCTCTAACAGATATTTGCGGATCAGTTCTTCATAATATCCTGTTCCGACCTGTGCCTTTAAGAACTCGAATGTATCCAGCGCTTCGATATGGATAAATGGTTTTTCGTCATCGTATAACCAGCTGTCCATAATCTGCAGTCCGTACATCAGTCCCTTCGGATAACCTCCGAAATCCGCCTCTCTGTAACGGAACTCATTATAATTGATTCCGGCTTCTAGAGCTTTCTTATCCATTCCATTTTCAACAATATCTTTTAATGTATCCTCGATTACTTTCACAAATGCTTCTTTCTGTTCTACATTCGCATTCTTCGCAATGACAGAAAAGATTGGCTGGTAAATTCCGTTGTCATACGATCCCATAATGTCTTTTCCGATCCCGGCATCCGTAAGTGCTCTCTTAAGCGGTGCTCCCGGTGCAGATAACAATGCATAATCCAATACTTCAAATGCCAGATACAGCTTCTCATCCAGACTTGTTCCAATAACTTTATTGTAAGAAATGTAAGTATTATCCTCTTCTGATTCATCGCTTGCTATGGAATATGGCATCTCTTTTTCGATTACTTTATCAAATGGTTCCTGATAGCGGATCTTGGAATCTACCGGCGCATAGTCGAATTTGCTCAGATATTCCTGATCCAGCCAGTTTAATTTTTCTTCCATGTCCATATTTCCATACAGGTAAATGTAACTGTTTGACGGATGATAATATCTTCTGTGGAAATCCAGGAACTGCTCATACGTAAGTTCCGGAATCACTTCCGGATCCCCGCCAGATTCGTTCGCATATGAGGTATCCGGGAACAGTGTATTCAATACCACTCTGTCCAGCACACCTTCCGGTGAAGAGAATGCTCCCTTCATCTCATTATATACAACACCGTTGTAAGCCAGATCATCTTCCAGAGAATCCATCTTGTAGCTCCAGCCTTCCTGACGGAAGATCTCTTCATGCTGATAAATATTCGGATAGAATACCGCATCCATATATACATGCATCAGATTCTGGAAATCCTTATCATTACAGCTTGCTACCGGGTAAACCGTCTTATCCGGATAAGTCATTGCATTTAAAAATGTATTCAGTGAACCCTTTACCAGTTCTACGAACGGATCCTTCGCCGGGAAATTCTTAGATCCACACAGTACGGAATGTTCCATGATATGTGGTACTCCGGTACTGTCTGACGGCGGTGTACGGAATCCGATATTGAATACCTTGTTGTCATCATCATTTTCTATCAGTAAGATCCTTGCCCCGCTCTTCTTATGCTTTAACAGCATTCCGTGGGATTTGATCCCTTTTAAATCTTCTTCCTTTACTAATTCGTAAGCACTTAAGTCTTTTACACTCATGAATTTCTATGTTCTCCTTTCGTCTGCAATCTTCCATTTCCCCAAAGCAGAAGATTCTTCTGCCCCGCAATATATCTACTGGAATAATTGCCACTCATGCAAGATATTATAACACCTTTCTTATTATTCTGCACCTATCAAAAAAAGACTCCAAAGCAACTTTTGCGCCACATACTTTTATGCAAGGCAAAGAGTCTTTGAAGTCTCTGCTAATTTTAATTTTTTAACAAATCATTTATGAATGGCTTTCTGTTCTCTTCTTCATGAGCAGTAAAGCTGCTACCAGAAGTACCATACCGATCGGAAGACAGATCAATGCATTCTGAACAAATCCGGCAATTACATAAGTAATGCAGGAAACAACTGCAACGGTTGCCGCATACGGTAACTGTGTCGTTACATGGTTGACATGATTACACTGCGCTCCCGCGGATGCCATGATCGTTGTATCCGAAATAGGCGAACAATGATCTCCACATACAGCTCCCGCCATACAAGCTGAGATAGAGATGATCATCATAGTCTCGTTCGTTCCCTGGAATACCGCTACTACAATCGGGATCAGGATTCCGAATGTTCCCCATGATGTTCCAGTTGCAAATGCAAGGAAGCATCCTACGAGGAAGATAATTGCAGGCAGGAAGTTTAATAATCCTCCAGCTGCGGACTGCATAACATTAGCCACATACTCTGCTGCGCCAAGACTGTCTGTCATTGCTTTTAATGTCCATGCAAATGTCAGGATCAGGATTGCAGGTACCATAGCCTTGAATCCTTCCGGAACACATTCCATAGATTCACGGAACTTAAGTACTTTTCTAAGTGCATAGAATACAACCGTAACAACCAATGCGAAGAAACTTCCAAGCATCAGACCTACCGATGCATCACTTGCCGAAAATGCTTTAACAAAGCCTGTTCCACTAAAGAAGCCTCCTGTATAAAGCATACCGCAGATGCAGAAAATGATCAGGACCACTATCGGGAATACCAGATCGATCACTTTTCCCTTTTCTTCTACGATCTCATTCTCAGCATTTGCATATGGCCTGTCCGGTGTAGTATAGATATCACCCTTTACAGCATTATCTTCATGTAATTTCATCGGGCCATAATCAATCTTAAGCACTACGATCAAAACCATTGCAAGAATTGTGAGTAAAGCATAATAGTTATACGGAATCGCACGCATAAAAATAGAAAATCCATCTTCACCTTTTACAAATCCTGTTACAGCCGCTGCCCATGATGAGATTGGAGCGATGATACATACCGGTGCCGCTGTCGCATCGATCAGATACGCCAGTTTCGCACGTGATACATTGTGCTTATCTGTGATCGGACGCATAACACTTCCAACTGTCAGGCAGTTAAAATAATCATCAATAAAGATCAGGATTCCAAGCACGATCGTTGCAAGCTGTGCCCCAACTCTTGTCTTGATGTGAATACTAGCCCAACGCCCAAATGCTGCCGAACCTCCTGCATTATTCATCATGCAGACCATAATTCCAAGAATAACCAGGAATACCAGGATTCCCATATTATAGCTATCTGTCAGTACTCCTACGATTCCATCTTCAAATATATGCAATACTGCCTTTTCAAAATGGAAATTAGACCAAAAGATTCCTCCGATCGCAATTCCGACAAACAAGGAACTATACACTTCTTTCGTGATCAGTGCAAGACCAATTGCCACAATTGGGGGTACCAGTGCCCAGAATGATGAATACATCTTTGGTACATACTCTTTTCCTCCATCTGCCGCAAATACGGTAATTGCACCGCATGCAAAGATCATGAGGCAGGTGAGTACGGCAAAGAGTAATTTTTTTCTTTTTCTCATAACTCTCTCCTTCGTTTTTTTCCAAAAAAATACCATGAACAATTTCCTCTGCGTGGATTGCTCATGGCATATATCATCTTATAAGCAGGACATCCGTATTTTCAGATCATTCAACACTTCATTTATGTCCTCTATATAACTCTAAATACAAATTACATAATTAAACTCTTATATCTTCTATATACTCCGATAGCGCTCCACTTACTGAAGTGACAGTCCGCAGCATATTCTGCTACGTCCCAGGAAGTATATCTCGAATATAATAAGGGATGATATCTTCCTTCGGCAGTTTTCCCTTTCAGGCAGAAATGATTTCCCTTTATCTGTTGTTCTGCCTTACTGATGAAACCTGCGCCTCTATCTGGTCTCATTATTCATATAATAATATTTTTATCATCTTTGATCTATTTTGTCAATACAATATGGCAAATGCATGACAACGCAAAACTCCCGCAGATCCTTTCGAATCTGCGGGAGTCATGATTTATACTATTCTATTGCTAATCAGATATGATTACTCCTCTACTTTGTAAAGGTCTGTCAGTTTTGACAGGTAATCGTATCTTTCCATAGCCTCTGCCTCATTCTTAGCGAAGAGTCTTGCAGCCTTTTCCGGATTAGCTCTCTTAAGAGCATTGTAACGAACTTCTCCGTCAAGGAATGCCTGGTAATCTTCTTCCTTAGGCTGTTTGCTGTCAAGAGTGAACTTGCTTCCCTTTTCAGCTGCAGGATTGAATCTGAAGTTGTTCCAGTATCCGCATTCTACTGCTAACTGTTCCTCTGTCTGAGCTTTGCTCATACCCTTCTTGATACCATGGTTGATACATGGAGCGTATGCGATGATCAGAGATGGTCCCGGATAAGCCTCTGCCTCTGCAATTGCTTTTACAGTCTGGTTGAAGTCTCCACCCATAGCGATCTGTGCAAAGTATACATATCCATAGCTCATAGCCATGCTTGCAAGGTCTTTCTTCTTCGTCTCTTTTCCGCCTGCTGCGAACTGAGCTGTAGCACCAGTCTTAGTAGCCTTAGAAGACTGTCCACCTGTGTTAGAGTAAACCTCTGTATCGAATACCATGATGTTGATGTCTTCACCACTTGCTAATACGTGGTCAACTCCACCGAATCCGATATCGTAAGCCCATCCGTCACCACCGAAGATCCACTGAGATTTCTTAGCGAGGAAGTCTTTGTTCTTAACGATGTCTTTGCATGTATCGCAGTCACATCCGTCTAATGCTGCAACTAATTTATCTGTAGCATCTCCGTTTGTAATACCACATGCGAATGTATCGAGGTATTCCTGGCAAGCTGCCTTAACCTCTGCTGAAGCCTGCTCTGATGCTGCAACAGTTTCAACTTCTTCTTTCAGTCTCTTTCTGATTGCTTTCTGAGCAAGTAACATACCATATCCAAACTCTGCGTTGTCTTCGAACAGTGAGTTAGACCATGCAGGTCCCTGTCCCTTAGAGTTCATTGTGTATGGTGTAGACGGTGAAGAGTTACCCCAGATTGAAGAACATCCTGTTGCATTAGCGATGTACATTCTGTCACCGAATAACTGTGTGATCAGTTTTGCATAAGGTGTTTCTCCACAACCTGCACAAGCTCCTGAGAACTCAAGTAATGGCTGTTTGAACTGGCTTCCCTTAACTGTCTCTGGTTTGAATTTAGCAACAACTTCTGGTTTAACCTCGATCTCACGTCCGAAATCAAAGATATCCTGCTCTGCTGCATTTTCTTCCATGTTTGCCATAACAAGAGCTTTTTCACCCTTCTTACCTGGACATACATTTACACAAGATCCACATCCTGTACAGTCATATGCTGATACAGTCATAGTGAATTTCATTCCCGGCATACCGATCATATCGATTGCTTTTGTTCCTTCTGGAGCTTTTGCAAGTTCATCCTCTGTAAGTGCTACCGGACGGATAACTGCATGTGGGCAAACGTATGCACAACGGTTACACTGGATACAGTTTTCTGACTGCCATACAGGGATATCTACTGCGATACCACGTTTCTCATATGCTGCACTACCTGATGGTGTAGATCCATCTGCATAGTCAGTAAATGTAGATACTGGCAGAGTATTTCCTTCCTGAGCATTAACCTTAGACTGGATGTTCTTAACGAATGCTACAACATCGTCTTTTCCACCCTTAACTTCTGGTGTGAATAATCCTTCGTCTTCACAAGATTTCCAAGATTCCGGAACTTCGATCTCAACTACCTGTTTAGCACCGGCATCGATAGCATCGTAGTTCATCTGTACGATCTTGTCACCTTTTCTTCCGTAAGTAGCTTTTGCAGCTTTCTTCATCAGATCGATTGCTTCTTCTTCCGGAATGATAGATGCCAGTTTGAAGAATGCTGACTGAAGGACTGTATTGATACGTCCGCCAAGTCCGATCTCTTTACCGATCTTGATACCATCAATTGTGTAGAATTTGATGTTGTGATCAGCGATGAAGGCTTTTACCTGTCCTGGTAAATGTTTCTCAAGACCTTCCATGTCCCAAGAGCAGTTCAGAAGGAATGTTCCTCCGTCAACTAATTCCTGAACCATGTTGTATTTGTTTACATAAGATGGGTTGTGACATGCTACAAAGTTAGCCTTGTGGATCAGGTAAGTAGATTTGATTGGCTTCTTACCGAAACGCAGGTGAGACATTGTAACACCACCAGACTTCTTAGAGTCATAGTCGAAGTAAGCCTGTGCATACATGTCAGTATTGTCACCGATGATCTTGATAGAGTTCTTGTTAGCTCCTACAGTACCGTCAGCTCCAAGTCCCCAGAACTTACAGTTGATTGTTCCTTCTGGTGTTGTAACCAGTGGTGCACCAACTTCAAGTGAAAGATTTGTAACATCATCGTTGATACCGATTGTGAATCTTTCTTTGTCTGCGTTGTTGAATACTGCAACGATCTGTGCAGGTGTTGTATCTTTTGATCCTAATCCGTAACGTCCGCCGTTAACCGGTACTGCATCGAACTTAGATCCCTTTAATGCAGAAACAACATCCAGGAATAATGGCTCTCCCTGAGCTCCTGGTTCTTTTGTTCTGTCAAGTACATTGATGTATTTTACTGTGTCAGGAATTGCATCAATTAATGCCTGTGCACAGAATGGTCTGTAAAGGCGAACCTTAACAACACCAACTTTTTCCCCAGCTGCTGTTAAGTAATCGATTGTCTCTTCGATTGTGTCACATACAGAACCCATAGCAATGATAACTTTCTCTGCGTCTGCTGCTCCGTAGTAGTTGAAGAGTTTGTAGTCTGTTCCGATCTTCTCGTTAACTTTATCCATGTACTCCTGTACGATAGCCGGCATAGCGTCGTAGTATGGGTTACATGCTTCTCTTGCCTGGAAGAAGATATCCGGGTTCTGAGCTGAACCTCTCTGGCATGGGTGATTTGGATTCAGTGCATGATTTCTGAATGCATCGATTGCGTCCATATCTACCAGATCTTTCAAATCTTCATAATCCCATGTCTCAATCTTCTGAATCTCGTGTGATGTACGGAATCCATCGAAGAAGTTGATAAATGGAAGTTTTCCTTTTAATGCTGCGCAGTGTGCAACTGGTGTTAAGTCCATAACTTCCTGTACGCTGGATTCGCAAAGCATTGCTGCACCAGTCTGACGACAGGCGTAAACATCAGAGTGATCTCCGAAGATATTCAGTGCGTGGCTTGCAAGCGCACGAGCGGATACGTTAAATACTCCAGGAAGCTGTTCTCCTGCTACTTTATATAAGTTAGGAATCATTAACAGAAGTCCCTGTGATGCTGTAAATGTTGTTGTCAGAGCACCAGCAGAAAGAGATCCGTGTACTGCTCCTGCAGCACCAGCTTCTGACTGCATCTCTGTTACCTGAACAGTCTGTCCAAATATGTTCTTTCTTCCTTCTGTAGCCCATTCATCTACATGTTCCGGCATAACGGATGATGGTGTAATAGGGTAAATTGCTGCAACTTCTGTATATGCATATGAAGCATGAGCTGCGGCCTGGTTACCATCCATGGTCTTCATTTTTCTTGCCATTTTCGTTGTTCCTCCTTGATAATAGTACAAATCATATATTGACGTGTATGGTTTTATTATATCTCCTGTATCATCAAAAGTCTAGCGATTCCGACTGTTATTTTGTTCATTTTTTGGTACAAATACAGATTCTCGTATCATTTTGTCGGCATATTTGCCCATAAAATAAAACTGAGAATAAATCCCAAATTCATTTGGAAAGAATATGCTTAATAAGCACATACATCACAATCGCAAATGCAAATAAATACCCAATCGCACCAATTGCCGGGATTCCGCAGATCTTCGGGCTCATATTGGTAGTGCAGATAATGCTTGAACTGATCAGCAATGCCATCACCCACAATCCCATTACCACATTCCGCACCAGACGCCTCAGTAACTGTGCCAGATCGTTGGATGCATGCAGATCCAGGTTAACTCTTGTCTGACCTTTCATCAGACCATGCAGTGCATCCGCTGCAAGTCCCGGGACTTCTACTGCTTTATGCATCGAACGGTAAAGATTCTTTCCTGCATGTTTTAATTCTTTTTTCCAATCCAGATCTTTCCACATACTCTCTGAAATATGTCTGGATGCGATCTCGATCATATTGATCTGTGGAGCAATGTCTGCAAGCACACCTTCCATGTTAGTCAATCCTCTTGCCAGCATCGTCAGACCATGCGGCATACGGATCTTATTTTCCTTCATCACTTCCATAAGATCCATCATCACTTCTGCAACATCGATCTCTCCCATATCCAAGGACCCATACTTCGACATCAGTTCACTGATATCTTCATACAATACGCTCTGATCTGGTTTCTCTTTAAATTCACCCAGTGCCATGACTGCTTCCTGGATCATGCCGATATCATTTTCTGCAATGCCGCGGATTGCTTTTCCAATCAGTTCTTTATCCCGTTCGGTCAGTCTTCCCATCATTCCCATATCGATCCATACAATCTTACCATCCTGGATCTTTACATTTCCCGGGTGGGGATCTGCATGAAAGAAACCGTCTTCCATCACCTGTTTGATATAATTATCGATCAGCTTGATCCCGATCTCTTCCAGATCGTATCCGCCTGCCAGAAGTTTCTCTTTATCATCGATCGCAGGCCCTTCGATGTATTCCATGACCAGCACATGCATGGTTGTATATTCCTGATATAGTTTCGGTGTTCTTACATATACGACATCCGCATTCCGTCTGGCAAACTCTTCCATATTCGATGCTTCGGTGAGAAAATTCATCTCTTCCCGTGTCACATTCCAAAGTTCATCCAGTACCTGGTCGAAGTCAGCCATTCCTTTCAGACTGATCGGCGGCATCAGCTTTACTGCCTTCCGAAGGAGTCCGATATCTCTTGCCATAATTTCATAAATGCCTGTTCGTTGAACCTTGATAACAACCTGTTCACCGCTGAGCAGTTCTGCTCTGTGGACCTGTGCAATGGATGCTGATCCCAGTGGTGTATCGGAAATAAATGCAAATATTTCATTCCACGGACAACCATATGCCTGTTCGATCACTTCTTTTACTTCTGGAAATTCCATCGGAGTTACTTCTGAACGCAGACACATCAGTTCATCACAATATCTTTTCGGTAAAATGTCTGAATGCAGTGACATAATCTGACCGATTTTAATATAAGTAGGCCCCAGATCCTCCAGTATCATCCGGAGTTTCTGAGGCGTAATTCCCCTGGTGATTCCATATTTATGAAGTACGGATGTAATCTCCTTTAACCTGGTACGGTATTCTTTGGATTCTCCCTTACTCATGAACCTGTTCCTCTTTAAATATCTTCGTTCTCAGCTGTCTCTTCTTCTGCTGCTTCCTCTGCCGCATCTTCTACCGTCTCTGCAGCTTCAAATTCTTCCTGTTTTTTCTCCATCTCATCAATTCTCTGTTTCAACAATGCCATCTGTTCCGGAGTCATCTTATCCAAAAGCTCATCCAGTTCTTCCGGTGAAGATGTTTTTACTTTTACATTCACTTTTTCTTTTACTGTCGACTTGATGTTATGCTTAAGTTCTTCATTCAGTGCTTTGCCCTGTTCAACAGTCAGCTCACCCTTTTTCACCATCTCATCCAGAAGTTCTTTTGATTTCTCTCCTGTGACTGCAACTGCTCCGATTCCTGCAAGTAATACTTTCTTTAATCCGCTTCCTAATTTTTCCATAGGTCGTTCTCCTTTCGTTGTCTATATAGACAGGCTTTCCAAAAGCTTTGGAATAAATATGATCATTCCTGCAATTGCTGCCATGATTGCCGCGATCAGTACTGCTCCTGCCGCCGCATCTTTGGCAAGCTTTGCAAGCGGCTTTCTCTCTTCCGTGACCAGATCGACCACTGCTTCTACCGCCGTATTCACCATTTCCAATGCCATGACCAGACCAAACAATGTCAGGCAGATACACCACTCTACCGGTGTAATATGAAATACGAATCCTGCGATCACCACACAAACCATTGCCACACAATGAATCTTCATATTCCGTTCCTTCGTTACCACTGCAAATATTCCGGCAAATGCATAACCGAAGCTTTTATACAATGGATCTTTCTTTTGTTTCTTCATTTTTGCACCTGTCCTTTGTTTTCTTACATTTTAACACATTTTGCACAAATTTACACAAATATTGTATGTATTTTGTTTTATTTTAGAAATAATACGGACTTTTAAAGAAAAGTATGACCTTTTATAAATTCTGCATCCAGCATAATTTTTCTATCAAAATAAGAGGACAAAAATAAATACAGGGATTCTGCTTCTTATACCAAAATCCCTGTATTTTATCACCATATGCTCTACAGAACTTATATTCTATTATACATTCTCTGCATTCATTCCTTTGAGAATTCTCTGATTCTTCTCTTCCACATTCAGCTTTTCCGTAAATGCTTTCGTTTCTTTTACTATGACTTTGCTGAGTGCAAGCAAGGCTATCAGATTTGGGATTGCCATCAATGCATTGAAGATATCTGCGATATTCCATACTGCCGCAACCGTCATATATGGTCCGATGAATACACATATAATATAAAGCCATCTATACGCTCTTACAGCTTTCATATTCTTATTAAACAGATATTCCAGGCATCGTTCTCCGTAATAATCCCATCCAAGAATCGTTGTAAATGCAAAAAATACCAGACAAATCATCAATGCAAAGGATGCCACAACCGGCGGGAACGGAAGTCCCTTCTGGAAGGCCGCTGTCGTAATTTCCACACCTTCCAGTCCCGTATTCCATGTTCCTGTAATGACAATAGAAAGTCCTGTCATCGTACAGATTACGATCGTATCAATAAATGTACCGGTCATTGACACCAGTCCCTGTCTTGCAGGTTCTTTGGTCTGTGCTGCAGCCGCTGCGATCGGTGCGCTTCCAAGTCCGGATTCATTCGAGAAGATTCCTCTGGCAATACCTTTCTGCATTGCTACGATCATACTTCCCATTGCACCACCGGCCAGTGCGCTTCCGGTAAATGCTGATTTTACAATTGTTACAATAGCTGCCGGAATTGCGGTAATATTTGTCACCATGATAATGACTGCCAATACTACATACAGAACCGCCATGAACGGAACGACGATCTCAGATACTTTTGCAATTCTCTTGATTCCACCTAATACAACCATTCCGACACATACCGTCAGTACCAGACAGGATATTACAGTTGCCCATGAATAATCATTTCCAAATAATGCTACTGTATGTGCCATGTTCGGATCAAAAAAGTTACGGACTGCAGATGAGATACCATTCACCTGTGTAAATGTACCGATTCCGAATAATCCAACCCCTGCTCCAAAGAATGCAAATATCTTTGCAAGCCATCTGAACTTTACACCCATTCCATTCTCAATATAATAGAATGGTCCGCCAAGTACATGCCCGTCTTCATCGATCGTACGGTATTTTACTGCCAGAAGACCTTCTGAATACTTTGTTGCCATTCCTAAAAATGCGGTCAGGATCATCCAGAATAACGCTCCCGGTCCACCTGCAGAAATTGCAGTTGCCACACCGACGATATTACCGGTACCGATTGTTGCCGATAATGCGGTACAAAGAGCTCCAAAGCTGGTTACCTCTCCGTGTCCATCTTCTTCATTTTTCACCATGAATTTTAACGCTTTCCCAAGATACCTTACCTGAAGAAGGCCCAAGCGCACAGTCAGAAAAATTCCTGTGACCAGAATTAAGATGATTAACGGAAGTCCCCATACGACTCCGTCAAACCATGTGATAAAAGTGTCAATACGTCCAAAAATTCCCATAATTCATTCCTCCATCCTTTTGCCTGAGAGATTTGCAGATCTGTTTTCTGCTTACACCTTCGGCGCTTTTCATTTCATTACGAAAAGACTCTCCTGAGTTTTTTATGATAACGTAATCGCATTGCAGCAAATTCGTCAAAGTAATTGTCATTATTTTGAGAAGAAATCCTCACCCGAATCGCTTCATCACGTCTTTGCTTTAGCACGATGTAGTATAGCTTATCATGAATCTTTACACATGGCAAGATATTTTGTAATTAAAAATGCAGACAGCATTTATAAGTTATAATTATAATTTCTGTCTGCATCTGTATTTTTATTCTTTTCCGACTGCCTTTCAGAATCCGAAATCTGCATAATCTTCTGGTAAAAAACGGTGATAGATCATATGACATCCTTCGTCCTTAAAGCAGTAATAGTATTCGTCCTCATTTCCTTCCGGAAATCTTACCCAAAAGTCAAATTCTCCGTTGTCCATATCTCCAACCCTGATATCTTTTGCCTCTTCCTGAAATATCGCAAGGATATCTTCTTTTTTGATTCCGTGATTCATCATCAGCCCCACCAGCTTTTTGATGAATTCATTTTCTGCCGTATGTTCACGTACATAGACGCTTCCCTGTTCCGGAATGTGCAGGCAGAATCTGTCTTTTTTGTGTGTCACACAGATATCTCCGAGTTTTTTCTTTACTTCTTCCGGGAACTGTTCCAAACGTGTCTGCATCTCATCCACATCGTCATCCGCCTCAAAGAAATGATTGAGGGAAATCAACGGATAATACAAACGGATCTCTTCTTTTCGAAATCCAAGTTTTGCCTGCTCTTCTTTTATAATATCGATCAAATTCTTTTCCAGACGTTCAAATCCCATTTCTGTTCTACGTGCTCCTTTTATTTCTCATATATTCAGCTTTCCTGTTCCATGTCTCTTAATTGACAAGTCCATTTCTAATACATTATACTACAGTTATAATATTTACTGTATCTTAACATCAGATTTTTAAGGAGGAAATTTATCATGATCATCAAACATGGACTTGTGGTAGATCCGGCATCTGGTCTGTCCGAGCATATGGATATACTGGTAAAGAACGGAAAAATTGCAAGAATCGCACCTGAAATTTCAGAAGATTCCGAGGAGATTCTAGAAGCCGGAGGACTCGTTGTCGGACCGGGACTCATCGATACACATGTACATTTCCGTGATCCGGGATTTACATATAAAGAAGATATCCATACAGGAGCAAAGGCATCTGCAAAAGGCGGGTTTACTACTGTAATCTGTATGGCGAATACATCCCCTACGGTCGACAATACAGATACCCTAAAAGATACTCTTGCACGTGCTTCCAAAGAAGATATCCGTATCTTCCAGGCTGCTGCAATCTCCCGTTCATTAAAGGGCCGGGACGAAGTAGACATGCTTGCATTAAAAGAAGCCGGGGCATGCGGATTTACCGATGACGGCATCCCTCTTCTGAATGCTGAGTTCTGCTATCAGGCGATGAAAAATGCCGCAAAGTTAAACGTTCCGATCAGTCTTCACGAAGAAGACCCGGCTTTTATCCGCAACAATGGAATCAATCATGGCAAAGTATCCGATGCACTCGGCATCTACGGTTCTCCATCCATTGCCGAAGAAGCACTGGTGGCAAGAGACTGTCTTCTGGCGCTCCGTTCCGGTGCAGATGTTGTAATCCAGCATATCAGTTCCGGTGTATCGATTGATCTGATCCGTACATACAAAAAACTGGGGGCAAAATTACACGCTGAGGCAACACCGCACCACTTCTCCTTAACAGAAGACGCTGTTTTGGAACATGGCACGCTGGCAAAGATGAATCCGCCGCTTCGTACGGAAAATGACCGCCAGCAGATTATTGCAGGACTCGCTGATGGAACTATTGACCAGCCGCTCCGGCGGGCTCTTTGAGCTCGGCAGCCGCGTGGGAAAG
>ERZ772889.729-NODE-729-length-34025-cov-5.410539_pt1 | contig 34025 bp, 25 predicted proteins | sample MGYA00512127_ERZ772889 | MGnify/ENA primary metagenome ERZ772889 (study PRJEB29015, sample SAMEA2737689) | human gut metagenome | biome: human gut; feature: human-associated habitat; material: faeces | place: China | collected 2012 ...
TTGACATTCGAATTATTACGGGCCAGTTTAGCTTTATCGACTTTCACCACAAACTCCCTCATTTTCTCGGGATTCCGGGCATTTCCGATATATAATTTCTTCACCCGGCGGTTTTCAGATAGCTTGTTCTTCAAGACTTCGGCATACTTCATCACTTGCCGGTAATTATATCCCACCACCTTCAGCCCTTCACTGCGGTAACCGTCTCCCAGGCTATTGGAAAAACTCCTTCCGACTCCGGAAATCTGTGAATCGGCATTCCCGATCGAATTACAATAACGCACCAACTCATTCTTCAGCCTCTCGGGGAAACCGGTCATCTCGGCTTCTTCTTTAAAGGTGATTTTCATTCTTCCCTCGTTAGCAGAACTGATACTCGTCGTAAAAAGGTCGACTTCTTGAAATCCGGAGACAAAATTTTCCACTTTCATAAATGCCTCGTTCATTTGTTCCAGCGTCGCTCCATGCGGCATTGTCATCACTACACTCAGGGAGGTCCGGATACGGTCGTTATTGTCATTTTGCCTCCACTCCCCTTTTCCTCCTTCCACGAACAAGCGCAGGCTTCCTCCCAACAGCTTATCCATCCAGGGTCTGATCGTCAGAAACCATTCGCTGCTAAAGATTCGGTTATAGGTCTCGGCATACGACTTATCGCGGTCCACTGAAGAAGGAATCATAAATACAGGTAATCCGAATCCGAGAATAGCCAAAATCACCCATGCTTTCCTGAATCTCCAGGTGAACCCGATAAACCGCTTGTATTTCCAGGTAAATTTTACAACTTTTCTCTTGCGGGCAACACGCACTCTGGCTTCTTTTTTCCGCAACGGTATTTTTTCCATCAAAGCCGGTACAAAGAAAAGAGCTACAAATAACGATACGGACAAATTGACAATGATAACCGTAGTAAAATCCCACATATTCCGCATGATCTCATTGTCCATGTTGAAAATGACGGTCAAAGCCCCCATCGTCGTCAGCGTCGCAGCCAGAATAGCCATAAATACTTTCCGGTCACGATGATGTCTGTAATGATCGGCCATAACGATCACATTATCGATGATGATACCGAACGACACAGTTATCCCTGCCAGAGTATAAATATGGATTTCTACTTTCAGGAAATAATAGAAAACAAAAGCAATCAGCACATTAGCAGCTAAAGAAACGGCGATAATCAACAAATAGCGGAAATCCCGGCTCACCAGAAACACAAAAATCAGCAGAATCAAAATCGTCAATAAGGTCCGGAAAAGCGTCTGGTTCAATTCATCTTCCAGTTCCTTACTGGCATCATAAGCCATCTGCAAAGAATATTTTCCGCCGAAATCCTTTTCCAACAAATCCATCTTATCCCTGACTTTGGCCGAAAGGTCGATCACATTAGCATTCTTTTCTGCAAAAATATTGATATTCAACTGATTCAGACCATTGATCCGGTAATAGGAGGAAGGAGACTTCTCCCGATAATCCAGGGTTGCGATATCTTTCAATAAAACAATCCGATCCCCCAGTGTCTTGATCGGCATATTCAGCATATCGATCTCATGACTCAGCGGATTACCCCGGAAAATAATATAAGCATATTCTTTGGCAGGAACGGTATCGATCAATACTTTTCCCCCATCCCGGCGCATATAATAATTGTTCAAAGCCGAGCGGATATCGGAAGCACTGATACCGATATTTTCAAGCACTTGCTGATCGTAAATCAGTACCCATTCCATGGGAACAGCCCCGGTTACCGTCACACTTTCTATCCCCGGCATGGTAGAGACGATGTTCGAGATATTGTCTTCCGCAAAACGGGAGACATCCTGAGTAGTACCAGGCCCTGAAATACCGTAAGTCAATAAAAGCTGCCGTTCTTTTTTAGCTTCTTTACCGGAACTGTATTCTCCTCCACGTACTTCCGACACCTGTACTCCTTCCGGGAATCCGCTTTTCACCGAACGGACGACAGACCCCAGATACAGTTTAATGGCATCGATATTTTCTTCTTTATCGATAGAAAGCCTGATTGTTCCCCAGCCATTCCCGGTCTCCGAAACAATTTCCCGTAACCCTCTCGTCCGCGCCAAAGCCCCTTCCAATTTGGTCGTCACCTCCATTTCCAGTAATTCGGGGCCGGCATTATCCCAAGAGAAAGATACCGACAAATCGTTCGAACGGGAAGAAGGGAGCAACTGCAAAGACAACACAGGAATCAGACTGATCCCTAAAAGCATCAGTACGACAAAAATAGTATTGACAGAAAAAGCAGATAATTTCACCTTCCAAGTGTTTTCAGGAACTACTACTCCTTTTTATTTATCAGCGTCACCTCACACTCGTGCGACAACCCCAGATTATTCTCGTAAATAGCCTCTTCCCCCTCTTTTAATCCCGATTCGATACACACTTCCCGGCTATTTTCAAATCCTGTTTCGACATATTTCCATATAGCCCGGCCGTTCTCGTAGACAAACACGACTTTTCTCCCTTGCCGCGGCAACACCGCTGTTTTCGGGACGATCAATTTATCGGCGATTTGCCGTTTAGCCAATATACTGACATTCATTCCATCCACCAACACTGCTTCGGGATTATCGGTTGTAGCCCTGACTTTCACCATACCGTTTTCATCGATTTTCGGATTCACTTCAGTCACCGTGCCTTTCAGGGTAACTTTATCGTTTGCATAAGGCGTAATCTCTACTTCCATCCCTGCCTTCAAATGGGCGATCTCGGTTTCCAGTACGTTAAACACAATCTCCATGGTAGCATCGTCGATTACCGAACAAACCTCTTTATAGGCAGAGGACTGGTTGTATTCCTTCACCTCCAGATCGGCGATCACGCCGTCAAAAGGAGCATACACCGTGATGTTCGAATAATCGTACACCGCTTTTTCATATTCTTTAGCCGCAGAGGTATAACCGATCTGTAATTTGATATTTTCCAGCCGGGTTTTAGAGATTACACGTTCGTCCAGCGTATCTTCCAATGAATTTATCCCCTCATTCATCAGCCGTCCCCTCAATTCCAGCTTCGCTTTTTCCCAGCTCAGGCGGGCGGCTTCCAACTGCTGACCGGCTTTCAGTTCGTCCACGCTCACGATGGGATCTCCTTTTTTCACCCTTTCTCCATTTTTCACATGTACTTTCCTGACCACATCATTCGTGATAAAAGCCAAAACCGCTTTCCGACGGGCATTAACTTTGCCATTACTGACCAATTCCATTTCAAAGGGAGCCAGCCGGACTTTTGCTGCTTTCACCTCGATTTTGTCCTGTTTCTGGCTGATCCGGGCCAAATCTTTTTCTTCTTTTTTCTCCTCCTTCTTATTTCCACAACCACCGACAAGCCCCAAGGCGAGCATTAATGCAAAAAAAGCGATTTTATTCATATCTTTTCTTTAAAATATTGCGAAAGTATAATTAGTTGTAAATATATTAAAACCTTACAATCTCCCTTCACTTTTCCCCTTCTTTTTCAATCCGAACGGTACTTTTTAACAAATTCTCTCTTTTTCCTATGGTTTCAGTCTTTCTTCCAATTCTGCTTTCATTTCTTTTACGGCATCCGACATCACTTTGGGTTCTTTCTGAATCACCTGCCGGGCCATATCACGGCCTTTCTCCGGTTGTCCGCTTTCGAAATACATTTTCGCCAATAAATAGAGGGGATATAAACGATGAGGCACCATATAGGAAGCCTGCTTAAAACAGGCTTCAGCCTGTCCGAAATGCTTCAAGGCTTCGGCGTCTTTCCCCATAATATTATAGAACATCGGATCGGCACTGAGCCGTGTACCTTCTGTCAGAATCCGAATCCCTTCCTCATATTGCCCGGTTTTCGACAAACACTGTCCATACTCGAAAAGAAATTTCGGCTGGTCTTTCAAAAAAGGATATAAATCCCGGTAATGATCTACCGTTTCCTCAAAAATATCCATGCTGAAATAACGTTGTTCCTCTCCCCAACGGATATAAGCCTGCTTCCATTCCTCCTTATGCTCCGTCAATCGCCAGATAATACCTGCCATCAAGAGAGAAGCTCCCATGACAAACCATGCACCCACAGTCCTTTTTCGTTCCTCCGCAGGCAGTTTCCGGTCATCCAGCGTACCGGCAAGCGCCATAAACAGAACGAATACAATCACCAAAGGAATCACACTCAACGGATAAGAAAAACAGGCGAACACCGAAAAGGCTGTCAGCCCTCCCAACACCGCTCCTTTCTCGGGACGGGAAGAATAGAGCAATTGCCGGACCGCCAACCCGACAGTCAATAAGAAAAGGATACTCCCGACAATCCCCAATTCCACCCCCAACTGCAAATATTCATTAAACCCGTATTCCGGCGAGCCGGCCACCCACTCTTCTTGTTCCGAGGCTTCCTCCGTGGTAAAATAAGCAGCCTGCGCTTTCCCGAATGCACCGCCAAAATAGCCCAATCCACATCCCCCCCAAGGATTTTCGGCTATCGCCCGACCAGCGATTTTCCACATTAAACGGCGTCCATCGGCCGAATCTTTTTTCATCAGATAAAGTCCACTGAACAACAGCAACAGACACACCACACCGATACCCGCTACCCACCAAGCCTTTTTTCCCAGTTTTCGTCCCAGCTCTTTCAGCTGTTTCCTGATCCGGTAATAAAATGCCGTTACCACCCCGCATCCGGCAACCGCCGCCAACCAGCTGCTCCGGCTCATTCCGGCCGGCAAAATAGACAAAATCAACAACAGTATCCCCCATACAAAGCCGGACTCCAACTTGTACCTCCACTCACCGACACTCTTTTGCCGACCGGGATACACCGATAAACAATAGAACAAAACGACCGGCAATACCATCACTAAAAATCCCGAATAAGGCCCCGGGTTAAAAAAAGATCCTGTCAGCCGGTAAAGCGAATGCCCCGAGGCGAACCAACCATACAATTGTCCGAACCCATAAATCGTCTCTACCAATCCCGCTCCCATGAGCGTCCACAACATCACCGTGACGGCATTCCGGCAAAGCGAAGAAAGCAGACGCAATAAAAAATAAAGGATCACAAACAAAATCCATAATTCTGTCCGATAACCGACCATCCCATCCCCATAAACCGAACGCAGCAGGACATATCCCCCCAACAACAATACCCCCGCATCCGGCAGGCGAAAACGAAATTTTTTCCGAACGCACCAAGCCACTGCAATACCACACAAAACTTCTATCCAAATCACCCGATAGAAACCGAAACGCACGGCCGTTACATGGCTTTCTGCCAGCTCACGATCACGATCGTACCAAAATACAAACAACAGTGCAGTCAACAAAAACACCACGATCCCTTTAGTTGTGGCAACCCACCGATTATCCGAAACCATCCGATTCTTTTAAAAATTAATATAGTGATCCCATATTCTGTTTCATCAAATAATCATAACGAATCAGAAAATAAGACAAATTTAAAGATTTTTCCGATATAAGCCGTTTTAATACACCATATATATAAAAAAATCGGAAATTATAATAGAATTCGGAGATACCCGTTGGGGAAATATTCCACAAACCGGGGAATTATTACTCAGCTATCGCTTGTGTAATTAAAATGTAAATAATTGTTTCTCAGTTGTAAAATCTTGCAAAATCCGGTTGGCATGTGTTTTATTGGATGCTATAGTATATTCAAAAAATGGAAAATATGCACAATCTGAAAAAATTTAATATGAATAGAAAGTATAGAGTCCGGATACGATGCCTGGCCTTTCTGGTAACTTTGTTCTGGCTGCCGCTTCATGCCCAGGAGGCCGGAAAAGAATTCCGGCCGGCCGGAGAACCGGTTTCTTATGCAGAAAAGGATAACCGGAAAAAATCTCCGGAACCGTTGGAAGACCAAAAGGATAAATTGAAAAAGCAGCGTATCATTACGGCCAAGGGACGAGTGACCGACGCTGCCGGAGAACCTTTGATCGGTGTAAATGTACTGATCAAAGAAAGCGGCACAGGGCAAGTGACCGATCTTAACGGCGAGTTCAAATTACCGGATATCCGGTTCGGTTCCCCGTTACGCATCTCCTTTATCGGATACAAAACCCTCGAGGTCAATGCGCGGGAAAACATGCGCCTTACCTTGTATGAAGACCGGACAAAATTGGATGAAGTAGTTATAGTAGGATATGGTTCACAGAAAAAGGCAAATCTCTCCGGAGCTGTTTCCTCGGTTAGCATCGATGCCTTGGCCGAGCGGCCAGTCACCAATGCCGAGAATGCCCTGGCCGGATTGGCCTCAGGACTGACCGTAACCAATTCGGGGGGGAATACTCCGGGTTTCGAGACTTCTACGATCCGGATCCGGGGTGTCGGTACATTGAACAATGCCGATCCGCTCGTGGTGATCGATGGCGTAGCCGGTTGTGCTATCAGTGATATCAATCCCCAGGATATAAAAAACATTTCGATACTGAAAGATGCCGCTTCGTCGGCCATCTACGGTTCGCGGGCTGCCAACGGAGTGATCCTGATTACCACAAAAACCGGATACGAAGGCAGTGCCAAAATTACGTACAGCGGCAATTTCTCGTTTGAAAAGGTAGCTAAACGTTTGAATCTGGTCACCGACTATGCCGATTTTATGGAGATTCAGAATGCGGCTCTGAGTGCTAACGGGCAAGCCCCCCGTTTCTCCCAGACCTCCATCGACGCCTGGCGCAATGACAACGGAGCTAACCCCACCGTTTATCCCAATACCGACTGGCAGGATCATATTTACCGGAATCCGTCGGTGGTACAGAATCATAATCTTTCGGCTATCGGAGGAACGAAAACGGTACGTTATAACCTGTCTCTGGGCTATGTGAAAAATCCGGGTATCGTTTATAATACCGATTATGAGCGTTATCAATTGCGTTCGAATGTCGAAGTCGACATCAAACCCTGGATCACTGCCGGAATGAACATCTTCGGTTATATGGATTCCAATAATCCGAATGCCGAAAATGCTACCAACGGAGGAGACGTGATATTCGGTTCGGGAGCATTGAATACGGTTCCCGGCATGACGCTCTATGACCCTGAAACGGGTCTGTACGGAGGTGTGCAAAATCCGGAGGAAGAGAACGTCAGCAATTTTAATCCTTACCGGCGTATGTGGTTTTACAAAGAGGATTTTCCGATAAAAACCCGTCGTATTGTCCCCAAACTGTTTGCCCGTTTGTCACCGGTAGAAGGTTTGACCCTGAGTGCTTCGTTCACCTATAACTCCTGGGAACGGAATGAAGAATATCAATTATGCGACAAAAATCTATATCGCTTTACACTGGATGGACCTGTACTGCTGCGGGAAGGTACGGTCCGTACTTATATCAACCGGTATAATCGTCGGAATACGTTCCGGACTTCGGATGTGACGGCACGCTATGAATGGAATGTCAGCAAACTGAATGCTTCTGCACTGGTTGGTATCAGTCAGGAATACAATAAACGGGAAGACGAACGGTTCAGGAAATACGATCTGGCCGACGATGCTCTGACCAGTATCAACGGGGGGAGTACCAACGGTGAGATTGAAGGAAACTATACAGAATGGGCCATGCGTTCATATTTCGGCCGGATAAACCTGTCGTGGGACGATAAATATCTACTGGAAGTAAACCTGCGGGCAGACGGTTCCTCCCGTTTTGCCCCCGATAAGCGCTGGGGATGGTTTCCTTCCGTATCCGCCGGTTGGAGCATTTCGGAAGAACCCTTCCTGAAAAAAGCTGCCGGTTGGCTGGATATGCTGAAACTGCGGGTTTCTTACGGTACACTCGGCAACAACGCCACATCGACTTTCTATATGTATCAGCCCCTCTATGCTTCAGCCAATTACGTACTGGGCAATGCGGTGGCCAGTGGCCTGGCACAGACCACCCTCGCCAATCCCAATCTCACCTGGGAGACGACGCACATGACCAATATCGGTCTGGATTACGGGTTGTTTGCCCATCGTTTAAGCGGTTCTGTGGATGTATTCAACAGGCTGACGACAGATATCCTGATTTCATTGCCGGCACCGTTAGAGCACGGCACTTCTGCTGTCCCCAACCAAAATGCCGGCAAGGTACGCAACCGGGGTATCGATTTCGATATCAGCTGGTTCGATCATATCGGCAGTATGACCTATTCTCTTGGCTTCCACATGGGATATGTCCGCAATAAAGTGACCAAATTTCAGGGGAAAGTCCCCTCTATTAACGGCGTTTATAAATTGCAGGAAGGGAAACCCATCAATCAGTTATATGTCATGTCTGTGGACCGTATTGTCCGCGATCAGTCCGATCTGGACTATGTACAGTCTCTGGTCGATAAAAATCCGGACTATTTCGCCACTTATCAAAGACCGGAATTGGGCGACTTCCTGTATGCAGATGCGAATCATGACGGGAATCTGGATGCCAACGACCGGATCGAGATCGGTAACGGCAACTCCCCCTCATTTACTTTCGGCGGTAATATCGGTATTTCCTGGAAAGGATTCGATTTCAGTATGTTGCTCCAAGGGGTAGGAAAACACAAAGTCTATTATAACAACCAGGCATTCCGGTTTGTCACTGTCATGGGGCAATCCTTGAATAAAGATATTACCGACCATGCCTGGACACCTGAAAATCCTTACAATTCCAAATATCCCCGGCTCCGGAACAATGCCAACAGTAAAAACAACATTGCCAGCGATGCCTTGGTGTTTAACGCCTCTTATTTACGGTGTAAGAACATACAGTTAGGATACACGCTTCCCAGCCATATTTCGGAGAAATTTTTTGTCGAAAATCTCAAAATATATACCAGTATCGACAACTTGTTTACCTTAACGGATTTCCCCGGTCTGGACCCGGAAATAGCCGCCGGCGTAGGTTATCCTCAGTTGAGGCAATATTCGGTTGGAATCAATGTCACATTTTAAAATTCAGCACTAATGAAAGGACACTATATTTTTTCCGCTCTTTTAGGTATAGGTTTATTACTCCAAGGGTGTGAAACGCTCGATTATACTCCTGCCGACCAATTGAACGACAAAACGTTCTGGCGGACAGAGCAACATGCCAATCAGGCGGCCGTCGCTCTGTATGCTGCCATGAAAGCCGGCTGGGCTTTCGGACGCGACTTTACTTTCGATATGATATCCGATATTGCGGACGGTACGTCTCCCCATGCCGGAATTGCCCGGGGTACCTCTTTTTCATCCGGAGACGCTTCTGTCCAGAACACCTGGCAATATCTCTACGAAGTAGTACACCGTTCGAATACGGTCATCCGGAATGTCTCCGCCATGGATATCGATGAAACAGTGAAAACACGTGTCATAGGCGAAGCCAAATTCCTGCGTGCCATGGCCTATTTCAGAATGCTCAATTGCTGGGGAGGAGTACCTTATTACGATGAGAGCTGTATCATCGAAGAGGAATTCGCCACCTTGTCCAACCCGCGCGAATCGGCAGAAACCATCCGCGGTCACATTCTCGACGACCTGACGGATGCCATCTCCAAACTTCCCGTAGCCTGGGAAACATCCGATTACGGGCGTGCCACGAAAGGGGCTGCCTACGCTTTGCGCGGGAAGGTATATCTTTACAACCGGGAGTGGAGCAAGGCCATTGCCGATTTTGAAGAAATCGTCTACAACAAAACGAATAATTACGGCTATGAACTGCATCCGGATTACAATGAACTGTTCCGCTTGTACAACGGCAAACGCAGCAAAGAGATGATTTTCTCCATCCAGTCTCTGGACGGTAACGTGGCAGGGCACGGGCTGGAATTGTGCAGTTTTCTGGGCAATAAATCCACTATGCGCCTCATTGCCAGCAATTGTATCGTACCTTCGACCCACCTGGTGGATATGTACGAGAACCTCGATGGCAGTCCGTTTAACTGGGACGATATCTTTCCGGGATTCAACGACGGTAGTCCGGAATTCCGGCGTGATGTCCTGAGTGTTGCGATAGATGACGGGAGTACAAAGATTACCGACTTATTGAATTGTGACACAACTAAAGTCCTCGACGCATACCGCAAGCGGGATCCCCGCCTGTGCCTGAATGTCATTACGCCTTATTCCCATTATCTGGGAACAGACGCCGGTTCGGTGCCGATGGATAAGCAGTTTGTGCTTCACAATCCCCAAAAAGGCGGTTCACCGATGGAAGCACAGGCCTTTATCCGGAATTCCGAAGGCTGGAATTCTTATTTCTGGCGTAAATTTATTCCCACCGGTAATCTTGACGGTTATTGGGGAGAATATACGCGGGTACCTTATGAATTTCCGTTGATCCGCCTGGGGGATGTACTGTTGATGCTGGCAGAGGCATATAACGAAGAGAACAGTTTAGACAAAGCCGTTACAGAACTCAACAAAGTACGCGACCGGGTGGGGATGCCGTCGTTGAACAATGGCAGCCCCTGGCTGGCTGTCAACAGCCAGGAAGAAATGCGGCAACGTATTCGTAACGAGCGGGCATATGAATTGCCGGCTGAGGGCCACCGTTATTGGGACCTGAGGCGTTGGGGTATCTATGGCCCGACAGTCAAAAATGCAACCGATATCTACGGCGATTTGATGTTTACACGTGAGTACCAGCCACGGCATGAGTTATGGCCTATCCCGCAGGTAGAACTGGAACGGAATCCTAATCTTCAGCACGATCAGAATCCCGGATGGTAAAATGAATGTAGGATTAAATGTTTGTATGAAAGGAGCCATCGTCTTTCATACAAACATTTAATCCGGCACACCGGCAGGAGAGAATAAATTACAGTTTAAAGCGATAGATTATCGATTCATCGTCGATATACCTGACTCCATAAATGAAGTGTTTATCGACACAAAAAGTGCTTATTGGAAAAGGTAATAAATATTTTTTTATTTTCTCACCTTTCCAATTAAAACAAAGAATTTCATTTGAAATAAATCCGGCTTTATTAGCTTTCGCATAACTTTCTGCAGAATAAGTAAAACAAATCATTTCATCAGAAACAGCCATCTTCATCAGGCCGGCTATACTTTCATTTATTCTGATTCCATAGCGTCCTGCTCTTTCACGAATAAGAGGGATGTGATTATATGGATTAAGAAATATACGATGGATATCTTTTCCTTCAATTTGATAAATCTCAAAAACATCGGATGCTAAGGTTAAAATAACAAATTTATTCTGAATATCATTTGAACTAATTTTTGTTTGGTATACACTCCCTCTATATATTCCTTCCACTCCTTCATAAGCAAAAGGATAATCGAAAAAACAACCGAGTATATTATTACTTGAATCAAGCAAACCAAAGTACCCTTCTTTAAACGATCCAACTGCAACTTTTACGTGATTGATTACATCCATATGCCTGGGCCTAAAATCCACCGTATATGGATAAGCTTCTTTCTCTATATGGTAAGGAATTTTATTCTCAATCACATCAGAAATCGAAACATAATTTATTTCTTTCTGCATAGCATCCAAAAAAACCAATTTTGACCCACAAACCGTAAATCCAGTTCCTATTTGAAGATATTCACCAGGACCTCGTCCTCTTTTTCCTAATCTTTTTATGATCTTCTTCCCATTGACATCAATAAATGAAAAATGATATGTGTCATTCATATGCTTAGTTATCAAGACACTGTCCAAAATCGCCATATCAGTTATTCTATTAAAAACGTCATTCTTATCAGAATAAACACTGTCGTAGTCAGTGATTTCCTCGACAATATCGAAAACATCGATATCTGAACGCTTGCATGCATCACAAATGATAAGAAATAGCAGGATTTTCAAAATATACTTCATGATCGATTTTATAATTCGGTTTATTCTCATATGCTACGAGATTTTTATTTTTTCAAACGATAAAGAACAATGACCGGATTATCCGATTCTTTCACATTCAATCTTGCAGCTATATCTGGAGCCCATTGGGTAAAAATATAAGCATTTTCCCAAGCAACGAAGTAACCGTCCGTATAAGTTAATGTTGAACCGAAGGGTACAAATATATCCTCTTCTTTATGCTTCGCTCCCGTAATTACTTCTCCTGTTCTTCTATAGAAGTAAGCCTCCTGACTATAACCTTTACGTACAAAAACGAAATAAATAACATCATCCCCAGCAACGACCTCTGTAATAATACCGGTCTTCGATCTCAGATTTTTTATATTATGCTGTATGTAATCATTCCCCAAAACATATTTATCTTTCCCAAAATCGACATAAAAAGCAGGACAGAAATGTCCCTTGTTAATCTGATAAATGGTATCACTCACTAAAGGAGAATAAGCCAATACTAAACTATCCACTCCATATCCAAATCCTCCTTCTGCGTAGCGGTTTAATGGACTTGCAGGCATAAATCCTTCCTTTATTCCCTCATCAAAATCATACCGGTAGTAATGACTGGCATCGCCTTTATTAAAAGAAGCACTTCCGAAAAAATAAAACCACCACTCACCGTTCTCCAAGGCAGCCTGAGCAGGAACCAACTTCGATTTCAGATTCCGGCTTTCGATGTAATTCCCTTCCAAATCGTAATAATAAAATTTATACCAACCCGGAAATACCAACCGATCATTTTTCTTATCAATCAAAAACGCTTTATGAGAATTACAAACATTTAATTCTCCAGGTGCACGGCCTATCGGAATCAATTTTTGGAATCTACCATTCCGGTCAAAAATATACAACCCTCCTGTAAATACAAAACAATAAAATTTTCCTTTATAATACTCCATGCGTCGGAACATCGAAGCGTCAATCAAACATTCGTCCGTCGTTTCCAAAGGGATATAAATCGCAGTGTCCACGATTTCGCTCATCGTCATCCATACATCATTAGCTATTTCAGGAACTTTGATTGTTATCACAGGAGAAACCTGTTGTTTTTGACAAGAAAAAATTAAAATTATCAACAATAATTGTAAAATTATTTTTAACATGTCTCACTAAATGAAAAAAGAAGCACCCAAAACATTTCAATAAATAAAATATTTTTGGCACATTCTTTTTATAATTACTACAATTTATTATAACAAGGAGCAATAGCACAACCTCTTCCCTCAGACATACAAAAATCCATCTCACCAGGGGCCGTTTCATGTGTTACAGGATCTTTTATTACACATGATATAAGCGTACTTCCACGATCTGGACATTCTGTAAACCCATTATCCCCGCATTCACCTTGAGCCAATCCCTCTACTTCATAAAGAGTCACATTCATGATACCATCATTAAAGCCAGTCTCAACATTCAAAGCAAACACTGTTGCAAAAAATCCCAAAAAGACATAAATAATTTTTCTAAACATAACCATCATTTTTAATATAACACAAAATCATCTTTACAAAAATAAAGACAACACAATAATACACTCTCTAATATCAAGACTTTCTTCATCTATCATTAAGAACAATCCCCTTTAAATTCAGTCTCAATAATTGTGAGGATGTATTACACAATACCTCAATCGATTTCATAAACCGGCCCAAAGAATTCGGTTCAAAAGTGACGAAAATCAACGTTTCTTCTCCGGGTTGTACCGGACGCTTTTCCCATCGAACTTCAGTACAGCCGCAAGAAGGCCGCACATCACGGATCAATAAGGGAACCTCGCCCGTATTACAGATCCGGAAAGAAATCTGTTTCTTTTCGCCATACCTCACAATATCCAGGTCGATAGTATCCCCTTCTATTCGAATAGTAGTCGGTGATGAATATAATAATTCAAACACTTCCGTAGAGTCTCCGAACAAGAACCAAAGTCCTGCAATACCAACCAAAGTAAGTGTTCCGATTATTAAAATCGATCGCATAGCACCACCTCTCATGTCAGTCTTTATTTATCGATTGGGATAAACACAGAAACATCGGGGTGATCTCCGGCCGGTAACCGTTTGCCATACCACCTTTGTTCGTCCGGAGCATAACAAAGGGCTATTAAATCGGTGTCCAGTCTATAGGATTCAAGGATTCCTCCTTGCCGGTCGAATACAATCAAATTACTGCAATACTGAAAAACATTTCCCGGTACTTCATCCGATCGGCCAAAATACAGGGAGGAGCCACACTCATCGGCAACCCCAATATCCATCATCCCGAAGCGATTTAATACCATTACCGGATCAGAATTCTGATCCACACCCCAAAGGATAAAAAATAAACCGGTAAAAAATATTTTGCACATATCACATATTTTACTTAACTTTCCAAAACAAATTTCAGCATATTTTCTCAAACAACCTAATCGAAACAGTAGCAAAAAGCAGAATTCAATTTCCCCCTGATTTTATTTTTCAAACTAGCCCTGGAACGTATTCTTACTTCTATCCTGCTCTTTATCCTGATTATTTGTCTGACTTATCTTCTTTATCGGCTATTGAAAAATGAAAAAAAACTACGGGATAATCAAAAAGCATTTACGCATACTCTGGTCCATAACCTACGCCGGCCGATACTGAATATAAAATGCCAGTTGGAAAATCTTTTGTCCGACCAGCAGGACAAAACCGCCATCTCCCTGAACGAAACCTATAAACGATGTAAACAATGGACCGATAAAACTTTGGAAGATATCGAAAATCTACTGACCTTTTCTGTCGATGCCTACGGTCTGAAAGCCTGTATACAACCGACCGATATCCGGGAATTGTTAACACAAATCACAACGGAATACAGGCAAAACAATAGCATCGGCAAACAAATCGATATACAAACAGAAATTTCTCCTACCGTCCCCCTTGCACAGGTCGATCCTTTACTTTTATATAGTGCCTTGGGAAACTTATTAGGAAATGCGATTAAATATTCAGGAACAAAAGTCCGTATTCGGATAGGTTGCCGCCGGGAGGCAAAAAAATGGATATTGACAGTACAAGACGATGGTTACGGCATACCACCCGAAGAACAAAAATTCATTTTTCAGGAATACAAACGGGGACAACGTTATAAAGGAGATAAACAACGGAAAGGATTCGGACTGGGACTCTGTTATGTGGCAGCAGTCGTAAAAGCCCACCACGGACATATTCAGGTGAACAGTGACGGAAAGCAGGGAACAGAATTTATCATCGAAATACCGCAGAGAAAAGCGAAAAGGCGAAAGGCTAGAAGCTAAAGGCTAGAAGCTAGAAGCGAAAAGCTAAAGGCTAGAGGCAAGAGGCGAAAAGAGGATAAGTTGGAGAAGAGGGGCTAACGATATAATAATGAAAGAATATGAGTGTGATACGGATTTTATATGTAGAAGACGACCTCGATTTCGGGCGTATGACCAAGGTTTTCCTGGATCAGGCCGGCTTTCTGGTCGAATTGACGACAAATGTTGAAGAGGCCTGGAAGTTATTCCATACCCGAAGGCCGGATCTGTTATTGGTCGACCTGGACCTTGAAGGCAGCAAGAACGGAATCGACCTCATCCGGCAGATTATCACCGAAGTAAAACAGTATCCGGTTATCGTCTATAGTTCGCATACCGATCCGGCAACCGTGATCACCACCATTGAACTGGGAGTCATGGACCATATCGGTAAAGATACCGACCGCGAAGTCTTCCTGGCCAAACTCAGAAACATAGCCAAACGCAATTACTCCCAGACAGGTGAAAACCCGCGATATAAACTATCGGCCATCACCACTTACAACCAGAGAAACGGAGTATTGACCATAGGAAACAAAAGTCATAAACTGAAAGGGAAAGATATGCGATTGCTGCAATTGCTGTGCCTGCACTTCAATGAATGGGTATCGCCCAAGGAATTAAGTTTCGGTTTGTGGGGAATGGAAAAAAATATCGGGGAACTGAAAAGATACATCGGCCATCTCCGCCAGGAACTGAGTGAAGATCCCGCGCTAAGCATCGAGAACAAACACGGGGGGTACTATAAGCTGCAAGGAGAATAAAGAACCGGATTATTTGGTTAATAAACCAAACATCGTTAAATTTGACTGCGTTTAAAGCATAAAGAAAAACAATATGGCCTCTATAAAATCTTCAGAACTGATTACCAATGAGGACGGCAGTATTTTCCATCTGCATTTACTTCCGGAGGACCTTGCCGACGACATCATTCTGGTCGGTGACCCGGGACGGGTGGAAACCATCGCCTCCCATTTTCAACAAATCGAGTTGAAAAAAAGTAACCGCGAATTTTACACCATCACCGGCAGTTACCGGGGTCACCGGCTTTCCGTGATTTCCACCGGTATCGGTCCGGATAATATCGATATCGTTATCAACGAATTGGATGCTCTGGCCCATATCGATTTGAAAACCAAAGAAATAAAAGCGATCGGCCGTACCCTGAATATCGTCCGTATCGGTACTTCCGGTTCGGTACAAGCCGACATTCCGGTAGATTCTTTTGTCATCTCGGAAAAAAGCATCGGCTGCGACGGGGTATTGAGGTTTTATGCAAACAACGAATCGGTTTGCGACCATCCGTTCGAAGAAGCTTTTATCCGGCATTGCCGATGGACCCCCTCTGCAGCCCGCCCTTATGTAGTCAATGCCGATCCCGGATTAGTAGACCGCCTGTATGACGAAGAACACACCATCAAAGGAGTTACCCTGACAGCAGTCGGATTTTACGGCCCGCAAGGACGTGTCCTGCGTCTGCCGCTAGCCATGCCGGGAATCAACGACCGGATCACCGCTTTCCGCTACGAAGGCTACAAAGTGACCAACTATGAAATGGAAAGTGCAGCTATCACAGGCCTTTGTAACCTTTTGGGGCATCGGGCCGCCACCATCTGCCTGATCATCGCCAACCGGATAAACGGAGATGCCTCCGCCGATTACCACAGCTATATGAATAAACTGATCCGCTATACCCTGGAAAAATTAAGCTAAAAGCTATAGGCTATAAGCCTTTTGCTTTTAGTATTTAGCATTTTATTTTTTACTTTATATTATGATTCAACGTATTCAATCTCTTTTTTTGCTTTGTACAGCAATTGTGACCGGGCTGTTATTTTTTATGCCGGTTGCTTCCATTGTAGTTCCGAATAATTTTACCTATGCGTTTTATACGACAAAAGTGGTACAGGCCGGAAGTCCGTGTGTATTCATCACCTGGAACTGGATGTCATTGATCCTGAATGCCCTTATTACCACATTGGCAGTAGTCACTATTTTCATTCATCACAAAAAATCCAAGACGGTGAAACCGACTCTATTTCTGCAATTGCGTCTTTGTATTGTCAATATTGTGCTTCAATTGGGGTTAATCGTCCTGATGTGGCTACAAGTGCGTCAACGTAGCAACGAACTCAATGCCGAATGGTTTGCCGATATCAGTTTTATCTTTCCACTGATCGGTGTGATCTTCACGTGGCTGGCTATCCGGGGAATTGTGAAAGATATCACCTTACTGAAATCGTTCGACCGGATTCGGTAAACGATACCGCTACAGCCCATAACAGCTGTAGTGGCCATTGGAAAACGGAAAATCTAAATCGTAAACTATAACATTTCCTTAATCTAAATCGTATGTTCAAAATTTGTTGTGCTAGTTTATTTCTTATAGCGATAACTTTTATCAAAGTTTCTGCTTGTACTAATTTCTTACTCACCCGGGGAGCCACTCAGGACGGATCGACGATGATCACCTATTCGGCCGACTCTCACGTATTGTATGGGGAACTTTATCATTGGCCTGCCGGTACCTGGCCTGCCGGAACGATGATGGATATCTATGAATGGGATACCGGTAAATATATGGGTAAAATCCCGCAGGCTGCCCAGACTTACAACGTAATCGGTAATATGAACGAATATCAATTGGCTATCGGTGAAACGACATACGGCGGACGTAAAGAACTGGAAAGTCAGCCGGGAGCTATTATCGACTACGGAAGTCTGATCTATATCACCCTGCAACGCGCTAAAAATGCCCGGGAAGCCATTGTCGTGATGACCGATCTGGTAGAGCGATACGGTTATGCCAGTTCAGGCGAATCTTTCTCCATCAGTGATCCTGATGAAGTATGGATTCTCGAAATGATCGGTAAAGGCGAAGGCGAAAAAGGAGCGGTATGGGTGGCCCGGATGGTCCCCGACGGTTATGTTTGTGCACATGCCAACCAGGCACGGATCACCACCTTCCCCCTGGAAGGAAAAACTTCCATTTCATCCGACCAGATGAAAAAAATCTATGATAAAGAAATTACAACGGTATATGCAAAAGATGTGATTTCTTTTGCCAAACAAAAAGGCCTTTATCCCCAGGACGGGAAAAATGCCGATTTCAGTTTTTCCGATACTTATGCTCCGGTAGATTTCAGTGGTGCCCGTGCCTGTGAAATCCGGGTATGGGCGTTCTTCAATGCTGTAAATCCCGATATGGCTCAGTACTGGAACTATGCCAAAGGGAAAATCGAACGTGACGGTAAAGGCTATGCGACAAACCGGATGCCCCTGTGGGTTAAACCGAACCGGAAAGTGGATGTACTGGAAGTCATGGATTTTATGCGTGATCACCTCGAAGGCACCGAACTGGATATGAGTAAAGATCCGGGAGCCGGTCCCTACGAATGCCCTTACAGATGGCGGCCGATGAGTTTCGAAGTCGATGGTAAAGAATATGTTCACGAACGGGCCACAGCCACCCAGCAAACCGGTTTTACCTTTGTATCACAAAGCCGCAGTTGGTTGCCGGATGCAGTAGGCGGTATCCTTTGGTTCGGTGTTGACGACGCTGCCAGTACCGTGTATTTCCCCATGTATTCCTGCTCCACCCGTGTTCCTCACGCTTATGCAGTCGGCAACGGCAGCATGATGGAATTCACCGATCAGGCAGCTTTCTGGGTTTTCAATCAGGTGACTAATTTCGCTTATACCCGTTATAATGCTATTCATCCGGAAATCCGGGAAAAACAAAAGGCTTTGGAATCCCAATACAAAACGTTTGTCGAAGGAATAGACTCCGGAGCTAAAGCACTATTCGACAAAGATCGTGCAGCAGCAATAGAATTCCTGACCGATTTCTCCTGCAATACCGGTAACCACCTGGTAGACACCTGGAGAGATTTCTACGGTTATCTTTTCTGCCGCTATATGGATGGTAATATCAAAACTGCGGTCCCGGGCGAAAAAAATCCTAAAGTAGAACAACCGCAACTACCCGAATGGTACCTCCGCACCATCATCGAAAAGGCCGGAGACAAACTACAGGTCATCGAATAAAAGGAGGAAAGGTAAAAGGTATAAAGTATAAGGTAAAAGATGGATTTCTCTCCATTTTACCTTTTACTTTTTACCTTTCTTAGGGTAAGTATTCGGATTGGATATTTTTCATCGCCGCAAAGAGGTTGCCTTTTACGTGGGGAGATAAAGCTTCCATCTGTCGGATAATTTCAGCTACGGCATGACGGTTCGTCGCTCGTTCATGAGGACAATTCTTTTTCTGCTTTTTAAAATTCCGGTAGGCAGCATACCGGGTAGTTTCTTCATCGGTAAGATAGATAAAAGGACGGATCAGGGTAAACGTACGATCGAACATAGCCAACTTCGGTGGCATACTGGCAATCGTACCGTTAAAAATCATACTCATCAGCAGACTCTCGATGGCATCGTCCCGGTGGTGTCCCAAGGCCAATTTATTACATCCGTATTCTTTCGCAATCCCGAACAAGGTCTTCCGGCGATTCCACGAACACACAAAACAGACCGGTTTACCGGAATCTTCTTTTACGGCAGTAGCAATCGTACGATGTATAAACTCTACTCCCAGCTGTTCACAAAATTGCCTTACATACTCACCGTCGACTTCGTAAGCGACATTTTCCACAGCAATATGAGCAGCCACAACCGTATAATTTTGTTTCGGATCACGGGCCCGCAATGCCAATACTTCCAATAAAGCCAAAGAATCCTTTCCTCCGGAGACTCCGACCAATATTCTATCACCCGGTTCGATCAGCTCATAATCATAAATGGCTTTTCCCGCCTTCCGGAAAAAATCCCGCATAAACAATTTTTCTTTCTTCTTGTCTTCCATTTCGTTCACTTACCAATAAAAACATATCGCCACAAAGTAAAAAGAAATTTCGCTCCCCGGCAATAGTCATCCGTACATTTACAGTAAGCTCTTCCATCGTCCCGGATTACAATCCGGTTAAGTGGAATTTTATCCGAAATACTGTAACAAAATCGTAATAATATTGTAACACTGGTGTAGCAACCACTTATTAATATTGCATTGTAAAAAACTAATCGTCAAAGACATGAACAAGTTAATCATTATCGCATTAGCACTCAGCCTGGCAGCTTGTGGCCATTCAAAGAAGAAGACCTCGGACCACAAAAGTAATATAGATCTGACAGCAGCAGGAGCCACTTTCCCGCTCCCCTATTACAATCTGGCTTTTAAAACCTATAAAGATTCTACCGGGGTATCGGTGACCTACGGCGGAATCGGCAGCGGTGGAGGTATACGCAGCCTGAAAGACCGGATCGTAGATTTTGCAGGCAGCGATGCTTATCTTTCTGAAGCAGAAATGGCGGAAATGCCGGCCCCGGTTGTACATATCCCGACTTGTATGGGTGCTGTCGTTATGGCTTACAACCTACCCGAAGTAAAAGAGCTGCAATTGACAGGTGACATAATCGCCGACATCTTCCTAGGCAAAATCACCCGTTGGAACGATCCCCGTATTCAACAAGTAAATCCGGGAGTTACCCTTCCCGACAAAGCGGTCAGCCCGGTATATCGCTCCGACGGTAGTGGTACCACCTATGTCTTCAGTGATTACCTGACAAAGATCAGTGCTCCGTGGGCAGAAAATATCGGAACCGGAAAAGCATTGAAATGGCCGGTAGGTATTGCCTCCAAGGGAAATCCAGGCGTAGCCGGGACAATCAGTCAAACTCCGGGGGCGATCGGTTATATCGGTTCGGAATACGCTTTTGCCTTGAAAATACCGGTAGCCAAACTGCAAAACAAGGCCGGAAATTTTGTAGCCCCCACAACCGAAAGCATCTCTGCTGCCGCAGATATCGAAATGCCGGCCGATACCCGCACCATGATCACCGACTCGCCGGTAGCCGATGCCTATCCGATCAGCTGCTTTACCTGGATTCTCCTTTATCAGGAACAAGCCTATAAAAACCGGCCTGAACCCCTGGCCCAAGCTACGGTGGAGCTGCTGAATTGGTTAACGAATCCGGAAGCCCAGGATATAACGACAAAAGTACATTATTCTCCCCTGCCGGCTTCGACAGTGAAAAATGCCAAACAAATCCTGAAAACCATCACTTATAACGGTCAACCAATCCTAAAATAATATGCGTGATTATATTTTCAAACGGCTGTTATTTCTCTGCTCTTTATTGGTTCTGCTGATTTGTGGGGGAATGGTCTATTCCCTCGTAAGCGGGGCAGTACCGGCCTTTGAAAAATTCGGATTCTTTCATTTCATTTCTTCCGTAGAATGGGATCCCCGGCCCGGTAATGAGCAATATGGCGCCTTGGCATTCATCACGGGAACCATTATGACCTCATTTTTAGCCCTGGTATTTTGTATTCCGTTTTCTTTACCTGTGGCTTTATTCACCGGCGAATATTTCCGGGGTACCCGGGCAGCCACGATCATCGGTTCGGTCATCGACCTGCTGGCCGGTATCCCTTCGATTGTATACGGTTTGTGGGGATTTTATACCCTCCGACCCTTCATGGTCGATTTACAGCTGTCGGAACAGGGGTTCGGCATATTCACCGCAGCGGTCGTATTAGCCGTCATGATCATCCCTTATGCCTCTTCACTGAGTGCCGAGTTTATCTCTATGGTTCCCAAAGAATTGAAAGAAGGGGCCTACAGCCTGGGAGGTACACGTCTGGATGTGATCCGGCGGGTGATTTTCCCGGTCGCAGGTTCCGGAATATTCGCCAGTTATATCCTGGCCTTAGGAAGAGCATTGGGAGAGACGATGGCAGTCACGATGCTGATCGGCAATACCAATATCCTGCCTACGTCTTTCACTTCTACCGGCAACACGATGGCCAGTGTCATCGCCAACCAGTTCGGAGAAGCCGACGGCCTGAAACTCAGTTCCCTGATCGCTATCGGTCTATTGCTATTCCTCATCACCGCTATCATCAATTTCATCGGTAAGATGATCATGAAAAAATTAAGCTGACATGATACAACGCCCTATTACATCTTATCATTCAGGCTGGCGCAAAGCCAAGGACAGGATATTTTTCTGGCTGGTTTGCCTGTTCTCTGCTTTAACGGCCGTCCCGTTAGTAGTCATCATCTGGGAAGTGGTCCGGAAAGGATACAAACAGATCAACCTGAATTTCTTCACCGAGACAGCCCCCAGTACCCTGGATGCCATGTTAGCGAAAATCAACGGAGAAATCATTCCCGGAGGAATCGCCAATGGAATCACAGGCACATTACTTATGGTGGTACTGGCCTCCGTTATCGCTATCCCGACCGGTATTATGGGTGGAATTTACTTATCGGAAAAACCCAAAACCTTATTTTCTCATGTGATCCGTTTTCTGACCGACCTCCTGCAAGGCACGCCGTCGATCGTCATCGGTATCATCGCTTATGCCTGGGTTGTCGTTCCTTTGAGTAGTTATTCCGCTTTGGCAGGTAGTGTCGCTCTGGCTATTATGATGTTACCCTTAATCATACGCTCGACAGAAGAGACCCTGAAACTTCTCCCGACAAGCCTCAAAGAAGCCGGTCTTGCGCTAGGAGCCTCCTATACGAGTGTTATCCTGAAAGTCCTGGTTCCCTCAGCTTTCGGCGGACTGTTCACCGGTACTTTACTAGCCGTGTCGAGAGTGATGGGCGAAACAGCCCCCCTGATGCTAACCGCCCTCGGTAGTACAGCGATCAACTGGGATATTCTGGATCCGACCAGTGCAGTCCCCTTGCTCATCTGGGAATTTTATAACGACCCGAACCTGGCCGATATGATCTGGAGTTGTTCTTTATTTCTATTACTATTGATTCTGGTGATGAACATCATCGCTAAAAATGTCGCCCGGAAATGGAAAATTTAATTTATAACAGTCCTACTACATCATGCAAATAGATCATCCGATATTACAATTTAAAAATGTCAGTATTTCCTATACTCCCGGGAAAAATGCCGTCAATCATGTCAATGCCGATATTAAAAAGAATCGGATCACAGCCATTATGGGGCCCTCGGGATGTGGCAAAAGTACCTTATTGCGTGCCATCAACCGCATGCACGAATTATATCCGGACATCAGGATCAGCGGAGAAATTCTGATGGACAACCGCAACATTTTAAAGATGAACCCCATGGAGGTCAGGCGTATGGCGGGCATGGTATTTCAGCGCCCTAATCCTTTTCCCACTATGAGTATTTTCGATAATGTGATCGCCGGTTACAAACTCAATGGCATCCGCCTGAAGAAAAAAGAAAAAGAAGAAATTGTAGAGACTTGTCTGACCAACGTCGGGCTGTGGAATGAAGTGAAAGACGCTCTGTTCAAGAAAGGCACTTTCTTATCAGGAGGTCAGCAACAGCGGCTATGCATTGCACGGGCCCTGGCCTTAAAACCGGAAGTATTACTGATGGACGAGCCGACCTCCGCCCTCGATCCTATCGCCACCAACCGGATCGAAGAATTGTTACTCGAGCTGAAAAAAGAATTTACCATTATCATCGTCACCCACAACATGTCGCAAGCTGCCCGTATTTCAGACTATTCGATGTTTATGTATCTCGGCGAACTGATCGAATACGACAAAACCCGGATTATGTTTACCAATCCCCGGGATAAACGGACCGAAGAATATCTGACCGGACAATTCGGATAAACCGATGTAAAAAACAAAAAAAATAATTCCTATTATGCCAACTTTAAAAGAAAAAGTATTCAGCCGGATAACCGAAGATTTTCAGGTATTAGCAAAGATTGTCATCCGCCAGCTGAATCTGACCAAGCAATTAATGGACGACAACCACAAAGAGGAGATATATACAGAGATCAACAATAACGAACGGATCATCGACAGTATAGAGGTCAAAATCCGCAACGAAGTGATCAATATGATCGTGCTTTACAGTCCGCGGGCCACGAATCTGAGGATGATCATCTCTTACTACGATATGACCGCTTATCTCGAACGGATCGGAGATCTGATTCTGAATGTTTCCCATTTCATGAAAAAAATAGCAGTCGACGACTGTCTGTTCACAACCTATAAAAAGGATTTACTAAAGATGCTCTCACTCACTGAAAGTATGACACAAAATGCTATATTTGCTTTTACATGTGAGGATATCCAGTTAGCGAAAGAAACGATCGAGACGGATGACCAGGTCGACGAACTGCATCATTTTATCGGCCAGCATCTCCCGACACAATGTTTCGATAAGATATTATCGCAACAAGAAGTAACGGATGCCCTATGCATCAACAGCATGGCCTATAACATCGAGCGGATCGGAGATAATGCGACCAATATTGCAGAAGCCGCTATTTACCTGATCGAAGGAAAGAATATCAAACATTGGCCGAAACCGGACGAAGACCTGCTACTGGCAGGAAGTGAAGGTTAAAAAATGAGAAAAGAATAATGAACGATTTTGAATGACAAAATATATGGAACGGAATAAAATATTAGTAGTCGACGATGAAGAAGATTTATGTGAAATCCTTCAATTCAATCTGGAAAGTGAAGGTTTTGCAGTAGACATCGCAAATTCAGCCGAAGAAGCCTTAAAACTGCTGACCGATGAACATGAACTAATTCTACTGGATGTCATGATGGAAGGTATGTCCGGATTCAAAATGGCCGAAAAAGTCCGCAAAGAAATGCATATGAATACCCCGATCATCTTCCTGACCGCTAAGGATACCGAAAACGATATGTTGACCGGATTCAGTATCGGCGGAGACGATTATATCGCCAAACCCTTCTCGATCAAAGAAGTTGCCGCCCGGGTAAAAGCAGTATTGAAAAGGGCCGGTAATATCGCACTACCGGAAAAAAAGAAAACGATCGAAATCGGAGAACTCACTCTGGACCTCAACAGCAAGACCGTATACCTCAATGAGCAGCAGATCCTTTTAACCAAAAAAGAATTCGAAATACTCAGTATGATGGCCAAAGCTCCCAACCGGGTCTTTTCACGGGAAGATATTCTGGGCAAAGCCTGGCAAGAAGACGGCTATGTATTGGAAAGAACGGTAGACGTCCACATCACCCGGCTCAGAAAAAAACTCGGAGCTTTCGGTAAACATATCGCCAACCGTTCGGGGTACGGTTACTGCCTGGAATGCTGAAAAGGCTAAAGGCTTTAAGCTAAAAGCCTTCAACTCCTGGTCCACAATTTTCAGCTTTCAGCCTTTAGCTTATAGCTTTTTTTAGCTTTTTACCTTTAACCTTTTACTTTTTACTTTTTTATGCACTTTACTTATAAAAAGAAGATTTTCCTGTATTTTCTGATTGTATTTACCATATTTACAGTCATCATCGTTGCAGTGCAACAGAACAGGGAGAAAATGTATAAGTCAGAGAACTTCAAAGCCAGTCTCAATGCTTATGCAGAAATCATCGCCAACTATGTCGATAGTCACCGTCTGATCGCAGATAAACGGCTGGATTCGTTAAATAATTTGCTTCCCTTACTCCCCCGAGGATTACGGGTAAGCATTATCGACCGCCAGGGAAAAGTGCTTTACGACAACGATATCGACGAGGAAGAAACGGTAGAAAATCACTTGTCCCGACCGGAAATAGCACAAGCATTAACCCAAAGCAACGGTACGAATATTCGTAAATCGGAGACTACCGGTATCGATTATTATTACGATGCCCGCCTTTTCAACAACTATTTCGTACGGGTAGCTCTACCTTATACCGATCAGGTACAGAATATCCTGAAAGCTGACGAAATCTTCACTTATTTCATTCTGCTCTTGTTTTTTACTACCCTGATTTCTTTGTTATATCTGGCAGATCGTTTCGGGAAAGCCGTATCCGGCCTGAACGAATTTATCATCACGGCCGAACACAGCCAACCGGATTACGACAAAATCGATTTCCCCGATACCGAACTGGGAGAAATCGGTCATAAGATCGTCGACAACTACAAGATGCTGAAAAAGAGCAAAGATCAGCTCAATCAGGAAAGGGAAAAACTGTTACGCCACTTTCACCATTCCGATGAAGGTATTTGTATTTTCTCGGCAGATCACAAAAAGATATATGCCAACACCCATTTCATCCAATATGTAAACACTATTTTAGACGAACCTACCTTTGATGTAGATCATATTTTCCAGGCACCTGAATTCAAAGAAGCCGAATTTTTTCTGCAAAAGAACACACCGGTCAATCCTCAGGCCAAATCGATTCCGATCTGGCAAGGAAAAATTGCCAAAAACGGGAAACATTTCGCTGTGAGATTACTTATTTTCTACGACAACAGTTACGAAATCACGTTGAACAACGTCACCTCGGCAGAAAAAAACAGGCTGCTGAAACAAGAGATGACCAATAATATCGCACACGAATTAAAAACTCCGGTCAGCAGTATCCGCGGCTACATCGAAACTATTCTCGAACAGGAACACCTGGAACCTGTCAAGCAGAAATTTTTCCTGGAGAGGGCTTATATTCAAATTCTTCGCTTATCCGAATTAATTCGCGACGTGGCTTTGATCACCAAGACCGAAGAAGCCTCCGACCTATTCGAGAAAGAAACGATCAATATCCGAACGACCATCGACGAAGTGACCACCGACCTGGAAGTATCCTTACAACACAATCACATCGTCGTTCACAATCATATCGGCCCGAAAGTTGAAATCGAAGGTAACCATACCCTACTTTATTCCATTTTCAGGAACCTGATCGACAATGCGATCAACTATGCCGGAGAAAATATCACGATCGGTATCGACAATTATATGGAAGACAGCGAATTTTACTATTTTTCATTCTACGATACCGGCCGGGGAATCGAAGAAGAACACCTGGAACGTATTTTCGACCGTTTCTACCGGGTGAATCAAGGCAGAAGCCGGAAAACGGGCGGATCGGGTCTGGGCCTCTCCATCGTAAAAAATGCCGTATTGTTTCACAAAGGCCAAATCACGGCTAAGAACCGGAAAGACGGTGGATTAGAGTTCATTTTTTCTTTGAGAAAAAAATTATTTTAACTTTCAGGCCACGCAACCTTTTTAGTTAGTTTTCATCTTTATAACAGAAAACAACTAAAAATAAAAACATGAAAAATAAACATTTCAATCTAACTTCGGGGATCGTTCTTATCCTGATCCCCCTTGTTTTTTCCTTCACCGGTTGCAAGGATGATTATGAAACCTATTATGAAGGTTATGGTCTGGTCAGTAAATCAGGCGACGAAAAGTTTACCGTCAAGCTAGACGATGGTTATCTGCTCTATCCCCGGGAATATTACTTCAATCCTGAAAAACTGAACGACAGTACCCGTCTACGGATACGATTCAACATTCTGGAAGAACAGGATACGAATTTATATGCCCGGATTGTCTATGCCGACACAATTCTGACCAAATCCATTCTTCCGTACGACGAAACGATTTTGGACAGTGTCGGAAACGCTCCGGTAAAGATCGTCAATTCCTGGTTCGCTCATGGATTCCTGAACTTTGAGTTTATGTTTGCTGCCCATCTGAATCCCAGTACAGGCAAAACACATATGGTAAATTTATTACAATGCCCCACCGAAGACGACCGCCTCATCTTCGAATTCCGGCACAATGATTTCGGAGATTCCCGGGATAAACTCTATTTCGGTACAGTTTCTTTCCCCATACAGAAGCTCACCGAAGGCTATGAAAAACCGATAAAAATGATCGTCAAATATAACGATTCGGCCAATACAACGCGCAGCATCGAACTGACTTACAAGTAATCGGAAAATCCCCAAAGATCGGTCATTGAACTTTGGGGATTTTCTTTTATCTATCAAAGTCTGAAAATCAGATTGACAATATTAGCCTCTTCTAAAAATTCATCTGAGTAGAAATACTGCTTGTCGAGAAAAAGCCAGGAGGTTTACCCTACGATAAAAGCAGGCAAAGAATCAAACGATCCTACCACAAAATAAAAATAAGACGATTTGTAACCTGACACTCAGAATTATAGTATCTTTCAAAAAAAAATCTCATTTATTATTCGCATTTTTAGAGTCAAAAATTTTGCAGTTAACAGAAAAAAAGCATACATTTGTACCCGCAAAAAGAAAGAGTTCTTTTACAATTAAGGGCAGTTACCAGAGTGGCCAAATGGGGCTGACTGTAACTCAGCTGGCGTAGCCTTCGGTGGTTCGAATCCATCACTGCCCACAAATTTTAAATTACAGCTATTAGAGATAGTTATTAGTTTAAAATTTGTTTATGCCTCCCCATTACGGATCGAAAAAGCATAGTGAGTCCGGCTTGTGTGTGAGGAACAATACATTTTGCGGAAATAGCTCAGTCGATAGAGCACTAGCCTTCCAAGCTGGGGGTCGCGGGTTTGAGTCCCGTTTTCCGCTCTCTGAATGAGGTAGTTACGAAAGTAGCTACCTTTTTTATTTTGTGGTTTTTCGTGGTTTGGGGCTGTCAACGTCAACCGAGACATCAACCATTTTTTTTAGTATGAAAGCCTCTATTTCAGTTATTTGCTATAAATACAAGACACTATCAAACGGTGAAAGTCCATTAATGTTACGAATTCACAAAGACGGCAAAAGAAAACTGGTAAGCATCGGTTTATCCATTCATCCCCAACTTTGGGACTTTACCAAGAATGAACCTAAACCGAAATGTCCCAATAAAGACCTGATAAATAAAATCATTCTTGACAAGAAAGCCGAATACCAAAAAGAAATACTTGAACTTAATGCGGAGCAAAAAGACTATACGGCATCGTCATTGGTTGAAAATAAAAAAGCGAAGTATGAACCTAAAACCGTTATCGATTTCTATAAGGAACTGATCCAAAACTTCAAAGATGCAGGAAAAACAGGAAATAAATCTATTTATACTAACTCATTAAACTCACTCAAAGCCTTTACGCACAATAAACTAAACATCTTATTCAGTGATATTGATGTTGATTGGCTGAAACGATATGAAAAATGGCAACGAAGTAACAAGAACAAAGAGACTACTATCAGTTTACAGTTCCGAACCTTGCGAAGTGCATATAATAAAGCAATAGAAGCCAAAGCAACATCCGCCAAATCTTATCCATTTAAAGCCTTTAACATCAACAGATTCAATACAAAGACAAGGAAACGTTCCCTATCTAAAGAAGAAATCATGAGAATAATCACAACGGAAACAGTCAACGCAACCTATATACGTCAGCTAACCCGTGACATTTTCAAGTTTTCCTATTTATGTGCAGGCATCCCATTTGTAGATATTGCCAATCTGACAATGGAGAATATCAACCGACAAAATCGTATTGTTTAATAAGTCATTGTCATGTCAGTAGGAACACAAATATAAAAATCTGCACGTCCCTCATTCTCTTCACCCAACTTATCTATCTCGTCCTGCCGCACCGAACATACAGTGGCAATTTTCAAATTAGGACGATATTTCTTCAAATAAGTAATAATACCTTTCTTAAAATCTGAATGATAATTACCATTCAAATGCACAAATTTAGATTTCAGATTCTGGGCGATGAACCACCCCATAGTAGCATCTTTCAACGCTTGTGCTTTAGCCACATTTTCAGGATTTGATTTTTTTCCACTCCCAATCATCATCATGCCGAACATTCCGGCAGCTTCCTCATCAGGAACATAATCAATTGGTAGAGGAGCAATATACCCTTTTGCTTCTGCAGACAATTTATCCAAAGCCTCAAAACCACCATTTTTCACCATATTCGCATACCGGCGCGGAACATTTGTTGCAACAACCTTCAATCCATATTCCCTGCCTAATCCCACAACAGCTGCATAATCCGTCTGATAATTAGGCCACAGACGCGCCTCCTCTTCAAAACGGTCAGAAGATATCAATCTTCCTACATATTCGTCCAAAACCAACTGATTGTCTGCTTCCAACATTTCCAATCCAATAGCCAACTTTCCTTTGTGCACCTCACACAAATCCTTCACAATCTCATATTCCATCCAATGGGCAATCGCACAATTATGCACCTCTCCTAAAAATACGACATCTTGATTTTTCAACACTTTCATCATCTCCCGATACCCCACTTCCTTACCATTAGCATCAAACAAACGATAAGCTTTCTTCTCCTGTCCCCAACTTGCAACGGAGATACCCAACAACATTATACATAAAATACTTTGAAAAATTTTCATATCATCTACTTTTTATTTTCATTTAATCAATCATTTATCCTCTCCTTGCATCATCAGGAGACCACTATTCTCCATATTCAAATACTTGCAGCAAGCCTCCTTTAAATCAGCTGGTGTAATAGAATACAATATCTCATCATACTGCGCCAAATCATCCAATGTTTCACCATCCCGCAAAGCTCCTGTCAAATATTTCTTCCACTCGGCAGTTGTATAGTCATTCACCACTTCTCTACGTGTCACTACAAAAGAACGCTGTAGCGCAGCCAACTCCTCGGCATCAATTTCATTTTCCTGTACATCACGGATAATTTCCTTCAACAACTTATCCACCTTACCCATATTCTTCGTATCGACAGAAGCATTGATATCAAAATAATACCCGGCTCTCGGCAAACCTTTATGATACAACAACATATAAGGAGAATAAAGTAATGACTCCTGCTCTCTCAAAACACTAAGCAGACGGTTGCGTACAACATCCCTCACTAACTTCAACATCAATGAATTACGCAAACTTGCTTCATAAGAGCCATAATACAGATAATCAAAAATAGTCTGTCCTTCATTAGCATTAGGAAATATCTCTCTGAAACCGCCTTTGGGATAAGTAAAATCGGGCAACACCCAATCATTCGGTTTTTCCTGAGCCGGGAACATACTCAACATAGCCACTAAATCCCTTTCTACTTCTGCCATATCAAAATTGCCACAAGCCACACATACCAGTCCATTAGGATTCGTATATATTTGGCGATAAAAATCAGCAATACTATCCAAATTCATCGCCTCAACCTCTTCACGACTGTCAGCCATCGAACCATTTACCAGTGCATTTCCCATCAACTCATCAATTCTGGCAGACATCTGTCTATCCGGAGCATTCTTTAGCATCTTTGACAACACAGTTTCCTCTCCCATATTTTCCAACATCTCTTTTTTCACCTCTTCAAAATCGTCATATCGTTTTTCAGGATAAAAACACTTCTCATAAACCAATCGACACAACTCCGTTGCTTTATCAGCGGGAGCCATTGCCATCCAACCATGCCAATAAGGTTCGAAAGTCACAGAAAAAGCCATACTTTCCTGACTCAACATTTCATTGTAAGCATCATAATCCATCTTCTCAATACCACCCATTTCCATATAACCGGCCACTCCTTCCAACTGAGAATATTTTTCCGGAGGCAATACAGACGCACCACCTTTAGCAAAGGCTGTTAACGTAATTTGTCGTTCCCCATCCTTCGTACATTTAAGAATTATACGAGCACCGTTAGTCAGACAAATCTCCTTCACCTCCAAACCTTCTATTTTTCGTTCAGAAGCCACGGACAAATGAGCTTGAGTAAACTTACGTGTCAAGAAATCAGGAATTTCCACTTGTTCCCGTTCTTCTCGTTCTTTTGCCACATATTCATACTCTTTATATGGATTTTTTTCACCCTCCTTCAAAGCAACCAGAATATCCTCTTCAGATAATTCAGCAGCCCGTCCTGGATTATAATGGTATGCAGCCCGGATTTTTTTCCAACCGGCAAACCATTGAGATACCAACTTCTGCAACTCTCTACTTTCAACACGGTTCAATTGAGCAGCCAACCAAGCGTTGTGTAGCGTATCAGTCACATAACGTTCGCCAGAAATCGCCAAATCTGTAAAATCTTCACACCATTGATCTGAACTTTTCACAGCATAGATACGGCTGAGTTTCTGCACAGCATTCTCCTTCAAACGTGCTAATTCCTGTTCGTAAAAGCCTTGTTCTCGAATTTGTTTCAAGACATTGACAGCCTCTGTCACTCTACATTTAATCTCCTTATCATTATCACCGCTCACAGACAACACCAAATGGTCTTTATCGCTCAGATACCAATCATCTGATAGAGACACACGCATATTCAAAGCAGTAAAACGGGCATTAATGGCAGCCACTAACAACCGCTCCTTCATTTTCTGCACTCGGTCTCCATAAGTAGCTTGAACCTTTGTCACCTTGGGTATAATCAACTCCAAGGTTGAACGATTGATAAGTGTATCCTTAAGCTTTTGACAAACAATACTTTCCTTATAATCCAACGGATACTGCTTATATCCCTTCAATTTACCGGACGGAATATCCCCAAACAGTTTCTTAATCTTCTGTTCCATTTCAGCAACCTTCAAATCCCCTATTACAACCACCGTTGCCAATTCCGGAACATACCATTTCCGATAAAAACCATTTAATTTATCTGCAGTCATACTCTTTATCTCCTCTGCTGTTCCCAAAGGCATTCTCTGACTGTAACGGGTCTTGCCCACTTTCAAATCATAAAAAAGATCTCCTGTATCATATCCGCGGGCCTCTTCCAAAATCACACCTTTCTCCCTCTCCACTTGGTCTGGATTCATCTCAATACCGGTCAACCAATCCTTCAATATCAGCAATCCCTTATCCAATTCCTCCGGTCTGTCTGTCGGCATGGAAAACATATAGATTGTACGGTCAAAACCGGTAAAAGCATTTATTCCGAATCCATATTTCACTCCCAACGACTCCAGATATTCCACAATCCCCTTATCCGGAAAATTCTTCGTACCATTAAATGCCATATGTTCTAAGAAATGAGCCAATCCACCCTCATTATCTGTCTGTAAGATAGAGCCTGCACGTAAAATCAAACGAAACTCCACTTTCCGTCCCGGTATATCATTCTGTTTAACAACATAATGCAAACCATTAGGCAACTGTTTATATACAGTACCTTCCGGCAACGCTATCAAATCGTTTGCCGGTGTATTTCTTTGCGCATACACTGCCAGCAAAGAAATGCACAATAAAATAATAGTCAAACAATACTTCATCAATAGTTCGTTAAAAATTCGCCAAGCCTAAGCGGCTCTGGCAGTAAATAAAATGAGTTCTTTGAAAAGTTTGTCAATAACTTGCATGTCTGGGTTAATCCCAAACACGCAAATAAATCGTTCAAGCATATACGCATTGTGTATGAATGACTTGCAAGAGGATATGGAATAGGCTATTCCGAGCCTCTTACATGCCGCTTTGGTCAAGTTGACAGCAGCAAGCGATGCATTGACGTGAAAATCCAACTTTCTGAAGTCAGTTGACTGACAGTTGGTGATTCCTACATGCTGCTTTCCATCTCTAAAGCAAAATTCTAGTTGGAACCTGGTTCTGTAATAATCCAGAACTTCGCATCCAACCATGGAATCATCTGTAGAGAAATAAAGCTGCCACTTGTCTGTCCTCCCATCCATCGGATACCAGACGGCCAAGGAAACATACCTTTTGAGAGCTTTTGCATATACCCTCAATCCGTATAGTTTTCCCTTGTTCACCTCGTATTCCTTGCACCGGGTCAGATCCAGATTGGCAAAGTCAATCCTGCCGTCAAACCACTTGGGATGACCACGTTTTCTTGTTTTCTTTTCCAATGTCGGATAGTACAGGACTACGTCGTTCCTAAAGCGGCTGATGACATGGAAATCACCCTCACACATAGGCGTTATGAAAGTTTCCTTGGAAAAGAATGCGTCTGCAACCACCGTTCTGGATATGCCCTGTAGCTTGTCTTTTCTACTGATAAGATAGCTGCTATACCAGTCAACCAGGTTCTTACCCATATTATCCAAGGTCTTACAGTCCGGTGTCTGAATGGAACCTAAAGTCATGCATTCATGGTTGTCGATGTCAATGACACCGAT
>ERZ772889.730-NODE-730-length-34009-cov-25.284031_pt1 | contig 34009 bp, 27 predicted proteins | sample MGYA00512127_ERZ772889 | MGnify/ENA primary metagenome ERZ772889 (study PRJEB29015, sample SAMEA2737689) | human gut metagenome | biome: human gut; feature: human-associated habitat; material: faeces | place: China | collected 2012 ...
TTTTATTTGGCGGCTTACGCCGCCAAACTCTGCGAGGCTTTTTTGACAAGCTGAGCTCCCCTTTCAGGGGAGCTTTTTTATAGATAGCTTTTGATGGTCGAGATCAGGATATCTCCTGCCACCACCCGGTCCTCGGCGGCGAAGCCTTCGGCGAAATTATCGGAATAGAGCACCTGGGCGTTGGGCGGGAACTCATCGTCCCCTTCCCAGACCATGATCTGCATCCGGTAGGGGCCGATCAGGTCAAACTGGTAGCCCGTGTCTCCGTGCTTTAAGGGCACGGCCCCCATTTTCTCAGCGGCGGCCTTGAAGGCGGCCACCCGGGTGCCGAAGGTGAAGGCGGCCCGGGTCAGAACGCGGCCCGTATAGGGTTTGATGTACATCTCCCCCCAGGGCATTTCCCGGAAGGTCTTCCACTCCCCGCCGAAGGCTACCTGCTTGCTCTCCAGCAGGTAGCGCAGCAGGAAGGTGCGGGTGGGCAGGGGCGGCAGGGCGCCGCCGTCCTTGGCGGAGAATTCGCAGCCGGGGTAGGTAATGGAGAAGCCTCTGCCCAGCAGGGTCACCTGAAAGGCCCCGCCGTCAAAGCCCACATCCGGCAGCCGCTCCTGCACCTCCCGGGGGTTCAAGTCCTTGAAGAGGGCCTCATAGTGGGCAAAGGGGACCTCTTCCTTGTGATTTTCAATTTCCAAATTTCAAGCCTCCTGTACGCTGTGGGGGAACAGCCGGGAATCGGTATGGGGGATGAAGCAGGCGGCCACAAAGGCATCCATATACCCAGGATGGGTGCTCAGCTCCAGATAGGTCATGTTGGAAGCCACCTCGGCAGTCTTGGCGTTGGCCTCGTCGCTCATGACCATGGCGTAAGCGCCGGTCAGGGAGGAGTTGCCGATGTAATGGAATTTTTCCAGGGGCACATCCGGGAACATGCCGATGTTCACCGCATTGCCCATGTTAATGCCGGAACCAATGCCGCCGGCAACATACACATCGTCAATGCCGTCCACCGTCATGTCTACGCTCTTAAGAAGCGTATCAATGGCGGAGAAAATGGCGCCCTTGGCACGGATGAAGTTGTCGATATCCACCTCGTTGATGGAGATCTCCCGCTCGGTCTCGCTTTCGCTGGCCTCGGCCAGAACGTAGCGGCCCATACCGTGGTGGTCCCGGCGGATGCGGTCGCCTTCCTTGACGAACAGGCCCTTGGCATTGATCATGCCGCAGCGGAACAGCTCGGAGATGATGTCGATGATGCCGGAGCCGCAGATACCTACGCACTTTTGCCCCGGGTCGCCTACGATGGTCAGGGTGGGCTCCATGGTGTTCTTGTCGATGGTGCAGGCCTCAATGGCGCCGTCGGTGGCGCGCATACCGCAGGAGATGTCGCCGCCCTCAAAGGCAGGACCGGCGGAGCAGGCGCAGCTCATCAAAAAGTCCCGATTGCCGAAGACGATTTCGCCGTTGGTGCCCAGGTCGATGAACAGGCTCATCTCGTCCCGGTCCCAGATGCCGGAGGCCAGGGTACCGGCGGTGATATCGCCGCCTACGTAGGAGCCGATGTTGGGGGCAATCAGCACCTGGGCCAGGGGGTTGGCAGGGAGCTTCACGTCCCCGGCCAGCAGCCCATCCCAGTGGAAGAAGCTGGGAATATAGGGCTCCATACGGACGGACTGGGCGTCCACACCCACAAACAGGTGGTTCATGGTGGTGTTGGCGCCTACGCACAGGCTGAGGATGCTCCGGGGGTCAAGGCCCGCAGACTTGCACAGGCCCGCCATAATGGGGGTCAGGGTCTCCTTGACAATGGCATCCTGGAGCTTTTTCTTACCGCCGGGCTTGCCCTGCTCAATGATCCGGTTGATGACATCCGCGCCATAGCGGATCTGGCCGTTGCCGGAGGAGCCCTTGGCCAGGATCTTGCCGCTGGTCAGGTCCGTCATAACCATGGTGACGGTGGTGGTGCCGATATCAATGGCGCAGCCGTAAATGGCCGTGTTTTCGGGGCTGCAAATCTCCATGCAGGTGAAGGTCTTGCCCTCCAGGCGGCCCTTGACGCAGACCGTGAAATTGTTCTCCCGGAGAACGGCCGCCATGCGGACCATGACCGTATGGGGGATCTTCACGGTCTCCACACCCAGGGCCTCTTCAATGGCCCAGGTCAGGCGCTCGTTGTCCGGCATGGTGTCGTCCAGGCTGGGCTCCGCCATGGTGAGCACCACGCTGCGGTAGGAATTGGTAAAATGAATGCCGCTCTTCTTCAAATCCTCCTGGGCCTTGTCAAAGATGGCAACCTCCTTGGGGGAGGACAGATCCGCCGTCTTCATCCGGCTCTGGTAGGCCGAGGCAATGTCCGGCACAAAAACGGTGCAGTCCCCTGCCACCTTGGAAGAGCAGCTTAAGCGCCAGCCCTGGGCATACTCCTCATCGGAAATATGCCGGGTCTGGATGCTGTCCAACTCTCCGGCGGTGAGCCTCACCCGGCACTTGCCGCAGGAGCCGTTGCCGGAGCAGGGCGCGTCAATGGCAACATTGGCGCGGCGGGCCAATTCCAGCAGGTTATCCCCTACGTTGCACTCGGCGGTAACGGGCTTTCCGCCTTCGATATCAAATACGACCTTGGGCATGGGTGTTACCTTCTTTCTTCATAATTTTCTATCATACAGTATAGCATGGTTCTTGCGAAATGTCCATAGAAATCAGTATTCTTTTATCGGATATGTTTTTCATAGAAAATAGAAACAAATTGCAGCCTGCATTGAGAATTTTTGCAGCAGGCTGCATTTTTTCTCAATATCCGCCCCACTGCGCATATTGGAAAGCGCCCGGAAGGGGGTTCCTTCCGGGCGCGCAGGGATATCAAATTACATCAGAGGCTCCAGGCCCAGGACGGGGTGACCCTTTTCGGTCAGCCAGTTCAGCAGCTCCTCGCAGTCGGTGGTGACGGTCTCATCGGCCACCATGTCGGTGAAGTTGTCAATGCCGTACAGCTCCTTGGCAGTCTTGTTCAGCTTCTCGGCAACATCGTCCTTCAGCTCCTTGGGCATCCAAACGATCCGCTCAATGCCGCCCTCGGCAGCCACGAACTTCTTGGAGGAGATGAAGTGACGGCCGTGGCCCATGTAGCCGGGGGTCTGAACGCCGCCGCCGGTGCAGGAGGCCAGCTCGCCAAAGGTCATACCGGCAGGGGTCATGCCCTTGTATTCCCGGTTGACGATGATCACGCCGTTGGACATAGGCTCAATGCCGCAGATGCACTCGAAGCAGCCGCAGGAGGTCATGGGATCCTCCAGCAGGGAGTACAGCGTGACATTCTCCACAGCGCCGTGGGTGGCATCGGCCACAGCCTTGTTGACGGACTCATACCGGCCGGTACGCTCGTCCAGGCAGCCCTCCTTGAAGATGGGCTGGCAGGGGCCGTTGGGGTTCAGCTCGTTGGTGGCCTTGGCATCCAGCCAGGACACGGCACCGCACAGGCCCAGACGCTCAGGGGTGACCACACAGCAGTGGGCAGGGGCGAAGGACTGGCACAGGATGCAGGTATAGTAGCGGTCCACGGACTCGTCGGTCATAGAGGCCAGACGGTCGTCACGGGCATTGTACCGGGGCATAGCCATCTCGTCACGGAACTTCTCCGCCTCAGCGGCATCGGTGATCAGGGTCACCTGACACTTATCCACAACGGCATCGAACTCGTCCATAATCATGACGTACAGGACTTCGGCAAAGTCCTTCAGCCGCAGGCCCGCATCGTAGGCAGCGTTGCTCACACGGACACGGACCTGATTCCGCTGGCCGGTGTGCATGACGCCCTCCATATAGTTGAACCAGGCGTGGAACTTCCGCTCGATGACGGACTCGAAGTCGGGCTGCATCTTCTTACCGGCAACCTCCACATAGGTTGCCAGAGCCAGATCCTTGGCCTGGTCAAAATCCGGTCCGATGATGTTGATCTTGTGGTCGGTAATTTCGTCCAGGTTCCGCATGACCACCAGCTCGGCCGTGGGGTTCTTGGAAGACCACATCTCGTTGTGCATGTCGGCTTTGCGGATGATCTCACCCTCGAAGGCAGCGGCAAAGGCCACGGGGATGGGCAGCTCCTTGACCTTGATCTTAATGCCCCGCAGCTCCAGGGACTTCTTGACGGTCTCATTGTGATCGGTGACGGATTCCAGCGCGCCGGGCACCTGGTTCTCGCCCAGGTCGATATCCACGACCACAGGGAAGCCCAGAGCAATGGCACCGGCACCGGCGGAGACCACCACAGAGTCAATGGCACCGAAGGTGTTCACAAAGGCAGGCACACGCTCCTTGGTGTACTTCAGCAGCTCTGCCAAATTGCCGGGCTGCACATTGCCGAAGATCAGAGCGGCACGGATTGCCACGGTGACCACATGGATCACTGCGGTGACATCGTGGCCCAGAGGAATGACACGCAGCTCCAGGCCCATCTTCACGCCGCCCTCGGCGCACTGCTCAATGCAGTCGCCCACCATAAAGGTCATAATGCCCTTGGACTGGTAGTCCTTGACAACCTTGACCACATCGGCGGGATCGTCTGCCTTACCCAGGACCACGGCCACACCGGGGATATCGCCGGTGACCAGAGGCACGCCCAGGGAACGGATAATGGGATCGGGCACAAAGCCGATCCCGGAATCATTCTCGTAGGGGTTGGTACCCTCCACGTATTTCAGGCCTTCAATAATTTCAGCACCTACGGCAGTGGCAAGACCGGCGTTCAGGGCCTGGCCCAGGTCTTCCTGATTGGTGATCAGGCTCTTCAGGACGCCCACACAGGCGGGCAGATCGCCCAGGGTCTTGACCTTCACGCCGGTAGCCGCGTAAATGGTCGGGAAGAAATAGGCAGTATCGGGGAATGCAATCTCCTTGTCTGCGCCATACTTGGCAATGGCATTGTTGACGGCATTCTCGGTCAGTCCGGCGACTGCATTGGAACCGCCATAAATCAGATCGGTTAATACACTCATAGAAATTCCCTCCTAAATCATCTGTGATTCTCCAAAATCACAGTGCGCGCGATAGAATGCTTTCTACCGTCCGCACCGGGGTCTTGCGTGACAAATCGCGGCACGCAGGAACACGAGTTGACAGTTGACAGTGTACAGTTTACAGTTGTGGTGTCCCTTCGGGACAATTTTTAAATCATCTTGATCCGTTTCCGAAGGAAATTCCTTAACTGTCAACTGTCAATTGTCAACTGTCAACTCGTATACGGCTCCCCAACTGCAAAAACGCAAAGGGCGGAGGAGGGAGAATCCCTCCCCCGCCGGGAAAGTCAGTGACGCATCACGCTGCGCTTACAGCTCCAGGTAGGAGTCGGAGTACAGAACGTGGTTCTTGAAAATGTCGCAGGACTTGATGGTCTCCATCAGGCGCAGGTCGCAGGGGTTGACGATGGCAGAGGTCAGGCCCTGCATCATAGCCATAGCAACCAGAGCGGAGTCCATGATGGGCCGCAGCGTCTTGGGTGCGCCGTTGGAGTTGTTGGACAGACCGCCGGTGGACTTCAGGCCCTCGTCGGCGAACATCTTGATGGCGTTCAGAACGTCCATCTGCTTGTCCTGCATACCCTTGACGACCAGGAACAGGGGGTCGAACCACAGGTCGGTAGCATCCATGCCCAGGCTCATGCCGCGCTCGAGCATATTGTGGCAGTGCTTCATGCGCTCCTCGTTGTCCTTGGCAATGCCGTCGGCAGAGCAAAGGGCGATACAGATCGCATCGTTGGCAGCAGCCAGGTCGATGTAGGAGATACGGGAGCCGGCATCAGCAGAGTTGACGATGGGCTTGCCGTTGGCACGGTTGTAGACCTTGATACCGGCCTCGATAGCCTTCTTGTTGGCGGTATCCAGAGCCAGAGGCACATTGTCGAAGTTCTCCTGCAGCAGCTTGACAGCCCACATCATACGCTCGGGGCCATCCTTTTCGGCAGGTCCGATGTTCACGTCCAGATAGGTGGCACCGGCAGCGATCTGCTCGGCAGCGCGCTTCAGGATGGGAGCGGGATCCCGCTCGTCCATAGCCTTGCGGATAACGGGAGAGATGCAGTGGATCCGCTCGCCGATGGTGACGAAGGTCTTGGACTCGGGGTTGTAGCCCTTGTACTTGACGCCCATGTCCACCTTCTCGATGGCGGGCACCTTGGTAGCCAGCAGCTCCTCGAAGGACAGCTCCTTGACCTCTTCCTTGGGGGCATTGGCAGCCTTGGCAGCGGCCTCGGCGGCAGCGGCGGCGGCAGCAGCCTCGTACTCCTTATCCTTCATGTACTTGGGCAGCTGAACAGCCTCGGTAGGACCGACGACCACGTTCCAGCCGGGCAGCTTCTCGGCGATCTCGCCCTTCATAACGGCGACCTTGCCGGGGATGATCAGGGTACGGTTCTTGATCTTGTTCTCGATGTCCAGATCGGCGAAGGTCTTCTTCACGGAGGTGGAGGAGAACTTACCGGCAGCCCAGGCAGTCAGAACGGACATGCCGGAGGCATCGGTGATGATCAGGTTCACAGGCTGGTTGGAACGCTCCAGCTCGCCGGAAACCAGGAAGTAGGTCAGAGCGAAGTCAACGGTCAGCGCGCAGGGGCTGTTCTCGTCGGCGCCGTTCAGAGGATAGATCTTGGACTCCACCTTCATGGGCTTCTGGGGATCGGTGAAGATGTTCTGACGCAGGCCGTACAGAGGCAGCGCCTGAGCATAGGTCATGTTGTCCAGAACGATGATGGAGGCATACTTCTCGGTGAACATAGCAGCGTAAGCGGTCTCCAGGTGCATATCCCCGCCGCAGAGCTTGGCCAGGTTCACGATGGAGGGATAACCGAAGGAGCGGTCCCCGTCCTTGATGGCGGTACGGCGGACCAGAACGGCATTGGCCAGGGTCTCCTTGGCGGTCTTGCCGGTGACATCCAGAACCAGGTTCTTGTTGCCGGCGGCTTCCAGCTTCTTCACGGTGTCGTACAGGTCGGAGATGCTCTCGGCCCAAACGCCCAGAACAACGCCGTTCTCCTTGGCGACTTCGTTCATAGCCTCCCAGTTGGCAGGGGTAGCGCCGTCCAGGATGGGCTTGGAGTCCTTGCACACAGCCAGAGCGGCCTTGGCGCACTCCACATCCCAGCACTCCAGGATCAGGTCCCGGCCGGTGGCAGCGGCCTTCTCCACCAGCTTGGTATAAGCGGCGGCATCGGTGCCGGCGTTGCGCACGAAGATGGTCTCCACGTACATCCGCTCGCCGATACGCTCGTAGTCGATCTTGGCCATGTCGGCCAGCTTCTTGTCAACCTCCTCCTCGGTCATGCAGGTGCACACGGGGATGGAGTACAGGTTCTTATTGACCAGGGTCTTCTCGTGACGGAACATAACGGTCTCGCCGCCCAGCTTGTGATCCTTACCGAAGGTAATGGTCTTCATAGCGGGGGCAGTGGCCTCGTTCAGCATTGCCTTTGCGTCCTCAGAGAAGTAAGGGCACTTATCAATAGAGATCGCGCCCTGGGCCACCTTCATGCAGAATGCCATACAGGTGGGGCTGCCGCACTCCTTACAGTTCTTCTTAGGAGACAGCTTAAAAATGTCCAGACCTTTCAAAGCCATGATATGTATCCTCCTTCCGCTTAAACAAGCTCGTTGATGAACTTCTTGATGGTGGCCACAGCGGCAGGATGACGCATAATGACAGCGTCGGCACCGCCGGTCAGGTCAGCAGCGGCGGTGGCAACTTCCATGCCGATCGCGCGCTCTTCCTGATCGCCCCAAGCGGGTTCATCTTCAGCGGAAGCAGTGGACTCCTTCACGCCCCAGCTGTCGGGAGACACGGGAGCGATGATGGGCATCTGCAGGTCAGCGTCGGACTGGTCCAGAGCGGCCAGACGGACGCGGTCCAGGGTGGAGGCGACGTACTCGTAGCCGTAGCCAACGGCTGCGGTACCGACGTTCATCACGATGGACTCAGCGGGAACGGTCAGGCCCTTGAGCATGATGTTCAGCTGCTTGGCCAGGTTGATGTCGTCAGCGGTCTCAGCGCCCACCTTCTGGCCGTAAGCCAGAGCGACGGAAGCGCCGACGGTCTTGTAGTCCTCGCTGCGGGCAGACAGAACCAGGATGTTCTTGCCCTGCAGGGCCTCGGCGACCTTGCTGAACAGCTCGCCGTCCTTCTCGATGTTCTTGCAGCCCATGATCACGATGGGCATGGAGACGGCATCGGCAACGGCCTTGGCATCGTTAACGCAGTCGGCAACGGAGCGGTTGGCACCGTTGGGGTCTGCAGACTCGAAGTGCAGGCACAGGAAATCCGCACCTTCCATGGTCTCTGCCTTCTTGGCATAGTCCACCATGGTGGTGCAGCCGGCGTAGAACTCGCTCAGGCCTGCGGACTTCCATTCGCCGGCCAGGTCGGAGATCTCGACACCGATCTTCGGTGCATGCTCAATGGGTGCATCGAAGGTGTAGAAGGGCAGCACGTTCTGGCCGCCGATGACAACTGCCTTATCACCGGTGCCCAGGGTCACGGCATTGATCTTGCCGCGGTAGGGCTGCTTCTTAGGTTCGAAAGACATTACAATATCCCCCTTAATAGATTTATGAATGATAAAAGAAGCGTTTGCTTCGAGTATCTATGGTTTACAGTCCCAGGTTCTCCATCAGGCGGCCCACGGCGGCCTTCATGGGAGAATCATCGGGAAGCTTGGCGGAAGGCTCGCCGTTGCAGTCGCAGCGGTACACGCCGTCATCCTGGGGCAGAACGCCGAACAGCTTCAGTCCGTGGCGCTGGATTTCCTCCTGAACGCCGGGCTCCAGCACACCGCCGGGTGCGCGGTTGACGATCAGGCCCATCTGCTTGGGATTCAGCTCCATGTCGTTGATCATTTCGGCGATCCGGGCCACGGCCTGAATGCCTCTGCGGGAGCAGTCGGAGACCAGCAGCATGGTGTCCACCTTGGGGAGCGTCCCCCGGGCCACGTGCTCCAGGCCTGCCTCGTTGTCCATCACGACATAAGCATAGTTCTTTGCGTATTTATCCACCTGGGTTTTCAGGACGCCGTTGACATAGCAATAGCAGCCCTTGCCCTGGGTGCGGCCCATGACCAGCATATCAAAGTCGTCCTCTTCGATGAGGGCATTGTTGAACTGCATCTCGGCATAGTCTGCCTTGGTCATACCGGCAGGAATGGAACCGGTCTGCTCGGCGTGGGCCATCTCTTCCCGGATCTGACCCAGGGTGACATCCGCCTCCACGCCCAGAACCTCATTGAGGTTGGAATTGGCATCGGCGTCCACCACCAGGATGGGGCCCTTCTTCTGACGGCAGAGATAGTCGATGATCATGCCGCAGGTCGTGGTCTTGCCGACGCCGCCTTTGCCGGCAACGGCAATGGTACGGGGTGTTGCCATAATTCTTGCTCCTTTTTGGGGAATGCCTCCCCGAAATTCTGGCCCCGGTCTCCCGGAAGCCATGCGCTCCGCTCATTTTGCGGAGGGTATCTGCCGGGCGCAATACGCCCATATCGATACAAAGATATCATATCACGCTTGAACGCAGAATTCAACCTAATTTTTTGGAAAAGTGTAAATTTCCTGCCAATTTTTTTCAAGCCTCAGGGCGTGTTTTTCGTTACTGTGCAATTCATAGAAAATTTCCCTTTTCTCCGTTGCGCCATTTGAAATTTCTGCTATAATGGAGACAAGAAAAACGCCACGAAGGAGGGTTTTGTATGACAGAACAATTGCAGGATTATGAACGCCGCCACCTGGAGCAGGTTCGCTCCCTGGCTCCGGAATGCACCCTGTTTTTGAAGCGCAGCGGCAAACTTCCCCTGCCCGGGCCCTGCGACATCGCGCTGTACGGCAGCGGCGCACGGCACACGGTCCAGGGCGGCACCGGCTCCGGAGAAGTGAACTCCCGCTTTTCCGTCACCGTGGAGGAGGGTCTCCGGGAGGCAGGATTTCAGATTCTCACCGCTGACTGGCTGGACCGGTATGACGCCGTCCGGAAGCAGGCCTACGCTGCCTTCATCAAAAAAGTCAAATCCGATGCCCGGAAGCACCACACCCCCGCCCTGGTGGAGGGCATGGGTGCCGTCATGCCGGAACCGGAATACGAGATTCCCCTGGAGCGCCGGTGCAGCACCGCAGTTTACGTTCTCTCCCGGATCTCCGGCGAGGGCAGCGACCGAAAAATTGTCCCCGGGGACTTCCTGCTGAGTGAGAGCGAGCAGCGGGACATTCTGGCCCTTCAGGAGCTGTACCCCGTATTCCTGCTGGTGCTGAACGTGGGCGGTCCCGTGGACCTGAGCCCCATTGCAAGGGATGTGGACGACATCCTGCTGCTTTCTCAGTTGGGGACCCAGACGGGCACCGTACTGGCGGACATTCTGCTGGGCAGCTCCTACCCCAGCGGCAAGCTGACGACCTCCTGGGTCAGCAGCACAGACATTTGCCCCCAGGCCGAATTCGGCGAAAAAGAAGAGACACACTATAAAGAGGGTATTTACGTAGGCTACCGCTACTATGATGCCGCCCACATAAAGCCCCTCTTCCCCTTCGGCTTCGGCCTTGGCTATACGGATTTCCGCCTGGAGCCGGAGGCCGTGACCCTGGCCGGAGAGCAGGTGACCGTCAGTGCCCAGGTGCGCAATACCGGTGCATTCTCCGGAAAAGAAGTGGTACAGCTGTATCTTTCCAGCCCCTGGGGCGCGCTGGATCAGCCCGCGCAGGCTCTGGCGGCCTACGGCAAGACCCGGGAGCTGTCCCCCGGCGAAAGCTGCCGCATGGAGCTGCGCCTGCGCATGTCCGACCTGGCCTCCTTTGACGAAAGCCGCAATGCCTACATTCTGGAAAAGGGCGACTATGTGCTGCGCTGCGGCAATTCCTCCCGGAAGAGCAAGCCCATTGCCCTGCTTCGGCTGACCCAGGACGTGGTGACCCTGCAGGCCAAGCCGCTGCCGGGCAAGCCGGACTTCTCCGATTGGGCGCCGGAAGGCCCCGACCCCATGCCGGAGGGACTGCCGGTCTATGTGCTGGATGCGGCCTCCATCCCCACGGGGACCGTTTCCGATGCGCAGCCTGTGCCGCCTGACCCGAAGGTCCGGGCGCTGACGGACGAAGAGCTGGTATTTCTCAACATCGGCGGCTTCAAACTGAAAAGCCGCTCCGGCGTGGTGGGCGACTCCGGCTCCGCCATTCCCGGTACCGCCGGAGAAACGGCCTCCTGCCTGGCAGGCAAGGGCATTCCCACCCTGATCATGGCCGACGGCCCCGCCGGGCTCCGCCTGGCCCGGGACTACTATGAGGACAAGACCGGCGCTCACAGCCTGAGCAGCGCCATGCTGCCCACCATGATCGATCTGCTGCCCGGGCCTGCAAGAGCCGCCATGCGGCGGCCCAAGAAGCTGCCCAAGGGCGCGGAAATCAAGCACCGCTACGCCACCGCCATCCCCATCGGCACCGCCATTGCCCAGAGCTTCAGCCTGTCCCTGGCGGAGAGCTGCGGCGACATCGTGGGCGATGAAATGGAGCGCTTCGGCATCCACCTGTGGCTGGCTCCTGCCCTGAATATCCACAGGAGCATCCTGTGCGGGCGCAACTTTGAATACTTCTCCGAGGACCCCCTGGTCAGCGGTCTGACGGCTGCGGCCATCACCCGGGGCGTGCAGAAGCACCCGGGCCGGGGCGTGACCGTCAAGCACTTCGCCGCCAACAACCAGGAGACCAACCGCTACAATAACAACAGCAATGTGTCCCAGCGGGCCCTGCGGGAAATCTACCTCCGGGGCTTTGGCCTGTGCATCCGGGAGAGTCAGCCCCGGGCGGTCATGACCTCCTATAATCTCATCAACGGCACCCACACCTCCGAGAGCCGGGCGCTGACTACGGACATTCTGCGGGGCGAGTTCGGCTTCCGGGGCATCGTCATGACGGACTGGGTCGTCGGCGGAAGCCTGATGTACAACAGCAAGCGCTACCCCATGCCCAACGCCGGAAAGGTGGCCCTGGCCGGCGGCGACCTGTTCATGCCCGGCTCCCGGGCGGACTACAACCGGTGCCTTGCCATGCTGCGCCAGGGGACGCTCCCCCGCTACCAGCTGGAGCTGAACGCCACCAGGGTCGTGCATATGGCCCGCAAGCTCACGGAAGAAGAGCAGAAAACGAAAGAATAAGGAGATATTTCCCATGGAACCCACCCTTGCCTGGCTGGAAGACCCCACCGTATTCCGCGTAAACCGATTGGATGCCCACTCTGACCATGTGACCTACCTGGATATCCAGGAGCTGGCCGCAGGAAAAACCTCCCTGCGGCAGTCCCTGGACGGGCTCTGGCGCTTCCGCTGGAGCGAAAATCCGGAAAGCCGCCCCGCCGACTTCTGGAAGCCGGATTTTGACGACTCCGACTTTGACACCATCCAGGTTCCCGGCCACATGGAGACCCAGGGCTACGATCGGATCCAATACATCAACAAGCTCTACGACTGGGACGGCCACGCGGAACTCCGGCCCCCTCACATCGACTGGCGGCATGATCCCGTAGGCAGCTATGTCACCTGTTTTGACCTGGAGGAGACCCTTCTGGAGCACCCGGTGTGCATCAGCTTTCAGGGCGTGGAGCAGGCCATGTATGTGTGGCTCAACGGCCACTTTGTGGGCTACAGTGAAGACAGCTTCACCCCCTCGGAATTTGACCTGAGCCCCTACATTCATCCCACCGGCAACCGGCTGTGCGTAGAGGTCTACAAGCGCAGCAGCGCGGCCTGGCTGGAGGATCAGGATTTCTTCAGCTTCAGCGGCATCTTCCGCAGCGTCTATCTCTATGCCAAGACCAAGTGCTATGTGGAGGACCTGTGGCTGAATGCATGTCTGGCCCCGGACAACCAGACGGGCACCCTGCGGCTGCGGCTGAAATTTGCGAAGACCGCCGTGCCCAAGGTCCACCTTTTCCTGGGCCACCCCAAGGACGGTGCGGTCTTCGACAGTGAGCTGCCGCTGGAGGAAGCGGATGGATTCTATTGGTCCCGGGAGCTGGTGCTCCCCGGCATCCGGAAATGGGACCACGACACCCCGGAGCTCTACCGGGCGGTTCTGGCCATGGAGGACGGCAGCTGCATCGCCTACAGCATCGGCTTCCGGCGGTTTGAATTAAAGGACAGTCTGCTGCTCCTCAACGGCGAGCGCCTTGTGCTGAACGGGGTCAACCGCCACGAGTGGAGCCCCACCGGCGGCCGCTGCATTACCCGAAAGGACATGGACGCCGCCATGGAAATGTTCCATGCCAACAACATCAACGCCGTGCGCACCTGCCACTATCCCAACCGGACGGAATGGTACGGGCTGTGCGATCAAAACGGCATTTACATGATGGACGAAACCAATATGGAGACCCACGGCTCCTGGCAGAAGGATGCCCTGGGGGGCACCGGTGTGGAGCCCAGCTGGAATGTACCCGGCAGCCGCCCGGAGTGGCGGGAGTGCGTGCTGGACCGGGCCAACTCCATGTTCCAGCGGGACAAGAACCATGTGTCCGTTCTCTTCTGGTCCTGCGGCAACGAGAGCTTCGGCGGCCAGGACATTCTGGACATGGCGAACTTTTTCCGGGCCCAGGACCCCGGCCGGGTAGTCCACTACGAGGGCTGCTACTGGTGCAAGGAGTGGGGCGGCTGCTCCGATGTGGAGAGCCGGATGTACGCCACTCCCACAGAAGTCCGGGAATACCTGGAAAACGATCCGCAGAAGCCCTTCCTGCTCTGCGAATATATGCACGACATGGGCAACTCCCTGGGAGGCATGGAGAGCTACATCCGCCTGGGAGAGGAATTCCCCATGTACCAGGGCGGCTTCATCTGGGACTATATGGATCAGGCTCTCTGGCAGAAGAACGCCCTGGGCAGCGAATCCCTGGGCTACGGCGGCGACTTTGAGGAGCGCCAGAGCGACTACGGCTTCAGCGGCAACGGCATTGTCACCGCCGACGGCCGGGAGAAGCCCTGCATGCAGGAAGTGCGCTACTGGTACCTGCCAAAGGAGCAGCGGGACGCCTGGGACGCGGCCAATGCACAAACTCTGGCAGCCGTCCGGCCTCTGCCCACCCCCGGCTACACCCAGGACCTCGTCATCACCGAAGGCGACGGAGCCTGGGGCGTAAGGGGGGAGAAATTCGAGCTCCTCTTCTCCAAGCTCCAGGGCGGCCCCGTGAGCCTGGTGTCCGGCGGCCGGGAGTGGCTGTGGCGGGCACCCCGCCCCGCACTGTGGCGGGCTCCTACGGAAAATGACTTAGGCTGCGGCTTCCCAACGCGCAGCGCCCTGTGGAGCGCCGCGGATGCCTGGCAGAGCTGCACAGGCTGGGATGTGGACCGGGGGGCAGACCATTTCGCCATCACCTACCGCTTTGGCTTTGCCGCCCTGCCGGGCTACGCCGCGGAGATCACTTATCGGGTGGACCGGGAAGGCGTGCTCACCGTCCAGGCCCTCTACCATGGCTTTGCGGGAGCCCCGGAGCTGTCCCTGTTCGGCCTGCGGTTCGCCACCCCCCAGCCCATAGAGGAAACCGCCTGGGTAGGCTACTCCGGCGAGACCTACCCGGACCGGTATAAGGGCGGCGTCTTCGGCAGCCATAAGGAAACACCCCAGGTGCCCAACTATCTGGTGCCCCAGGAGTGCGGCGGCCACAGCTTCACCTGCCAGGCCCAGCTGCACATGGGTGACGATACGCTGACCCTTGAACAGGCGGACAAGCCCTTCTTCTTCTCCGCCATTCCCTATACCCCCGCCCAGCTGGAGCAGGCCCAGCACGTCTGGGAGCTCCCGGGCCACTGCCGCACCACCGTGACCGTCGCCTCGGATATGCGGGGCGTAGGCGGCATCGACAGCTGGGGCACGGATGTGGAGCCGGCCTATCGGGTCTCCGGTGAGGAGGACCATTGCCTGCGCTTCCGGGTGATGCTGTAAAAAAGCGCTTAGGCTCCCCTGAAAGGGGAGCTGGCTCGGCGTAGCCGAGACTGAGGGGTTACGGCTTTTCATCAGGAAAGCCTCCGCCGAAAGCGGAATACCGGTCCCAGTCCTCAAGGAGCCCAATATTCTGCCTGCGGCATGGTTTGGCCATAGGCCAAACCAAAACCCCTCCGGCCCTGCGGGCCACCTCCCCTTTCAGGGGAGGCAATTTCCCCTTTGATTTCATCCACCGTCCCGGCGTTTGCCGGGGCGGTTTCTTATGTTCTCGCTTATTTTCCAACACTTCAAATTTACCATTTTCGACACCGCCCGTGTCCTCCAAAAATGTCAATTGTGCATCGTTAACAAAAAAATGCCAAGCAAATGCAGCTATTTCACGAAAATTCGGAGATGTCTTTACAAAAATGTTAAATAGTGCTATAGTTTTTATGTCACAGGAACAAGAAAATATTCTCTTTTCCTGAGACAATTCACCCTTTCCCCGGAAATCCCCGGAAACGGGAAGGGAATGCAGTTTTAGGAGGAACTATAATGAAAAAGTTCATCGCACTGGTCCTGGTTCTGACCATGGCCCTGAGCCTGGCTGCCTGCGGCGGCTCCGGCTCTTCCAGCAAAAAGGACGGCGAAGTCGCTGTGTTCTGGTACACCTTTGGTGATACCTACCTGTCCAGCGTTCGCGCCGCTCTGAACACTGCTCTGACCAACGCCGGTGTCAAGTATCAGGACTATGATGCCAACGGCAGCCAGACCACCCAGACCGAGCAGATCCAGACCGCCATTACCAAGGGCGCTTCCGTCCTGGTTGTCAACATCGTTGACGCCAGCTCCGACGACGCCACTCAGGCCATTGTCGACATGGCCAAGAACGCCAACACGCCCCTGGTGTTCTTCAACCGCTCCGTTTCCGAGGAGATCGTCTCCGCTTATGACAAGGCTGCTTACGTCGGCACCGACTACACCCAGGCCGGCCATATGCAGGGCGAGATGATCGGCAACTACCTGGTTGCCAACTACGATGCCATCGACCTGAACGGCGACGGCGTGATCTCCTACGTTATGTTCAAGGGCCAGGAAGGCAACATGGAAGCCGATGCCCGTACCCAGTACGGTGTTGAGGATGCCGATGCTGTTCTGACCGGCGCCGGCAAGGCTCAGCTGAGCTTCTACGATGCCAACAACACCTCCAAGTACCTGGTTGACCAGAACGGCGCTTGGTCCGCTGCTCAGGGTCAGGACTACATGCAGACCATTCTGGCTCAGTACTCCGAGGCCAACAACAACATGGTCGAGCTGGTCATTGCCAACAACGACGACATGGCTCTGGGCGCAATCGCCGCCCTGCAGGCTGCCGGCTACAACAACGGCACCGGCAAGACCATCCCCGTCTTCGGCGTTGACGCTACCGACGCTGCCAAGGAAAAGATCGCTGACGGCTCCATGACCGGCACCATCAAGCAGGATGCCGAGGGCATGGCCAACGCCATCTCCACCATCACCCAGAACATGGCTTCCGGCAAGGCTACCTTCGAGGGTATCGACTCTGCCAACGTCGTGGGCACCTGGCGTGTAAACATCCCCTACTCTTCCTACACCGGCGAATAATTCTTCCATGCAGGCAGCCGCGCTTCGGCGCGGCTGCTTTTCTCAAATGGACAGCTTTCGCGCGCTGCCCGAACGCGCCCACGAAGCCTTTCCCGGGCGCGTACCCCAACTCAGGAGGCGAACAATTTGGATAAGAACAGCGAAACCGTCCTGCTGCGCATGGAGGGCATTACCAAGGAATTCCCCGGTGTCAAGGCTCTGGACGGTGTCAATCTGACCGTGCGGGCCGGTACGGTCCATGCCCTGATGGGCGAAAACGGCGCCGGTAAGTCCACCCTGATGAAATGCCTCTTTGGCGTTTACACCAAGGATGCCGGTCACATCTATCTGGAGGGCCAGGAGGTCAACTTCAAGAACTCCAAGGAAGCCCTGGAGCACGGCGTTGCCATGGTACACCAGGAACTGAACCAGGCGCTGAAGCGCAACGTCATGGACAATATGTGGCTTGGCCGCTTCCCCATGACAGGCCCCTTCACCAGCGAAAAGAAAATGTACGATGCCACCATGGAGGTCTTCAACGACCTGGGCATCAGCGTCAATCCGAAAACGATTATGAGCACCATGCCCGTGTCCCAGCGGCAGATGGTGGAGATTGCCAAGGCCGTCTCCTTCAACTCCAAGGTGATCGTATTTGACGAGCCCACCTCCTCCCTGACGGAGACCGAGGTGGAGCACCTGTTCAAGATCATCAATATGCTCCGGGACCGCGGCTGCGGCATTATCTATATCTCTCACAAGATGGCGGAGATCAAGCGCATTTCCGACGATATCACCGTCATGCGTGACGGCAAGTGGGTGGCCACCAAGCCCGCCGACGAACTGGAAATGGGCGACATCATCAAGCTGATGGTTGGCCGTGAGCTGACCAACCAGTTCCCGCCCAAGACCAACCACCCCGGCGAGACCTATCTGAAGGTGGAGCACCTGACCGGCATGTACAACCAGCTGAAGGACGTTTCCTTTGAAGCCAGGCGGGGCGAGGTGCTGGGTCTGGCCGGTCTGGATTCCTCCGGACGAACCGAGGTTCTGGAAAGCATCTTCGGCATCCGCACCCGGAAAGAGGGCACCATCACCCTGGATGGAAAGCCCTGCAAGAACCGCAATTCCGGTGAGTCCATCAAGAACGGCTTCGCCATGCTGACAGAAGAGCGCCGGGCCACCGGTATTTTCGGCGTTCGGAACATCCGGGAGAACACCGTTATTTCCAGCCTGAACCGGCACAAAAAGTTCGGCCCTTTGCTGAGCACCAAGAGCCAGGTTGAGGACACCCAGCACTACATCGATGCCATGCACACCAAAACGCCTACCCAGGAAACCCAGATCCGCAGCCTGTCCGGCGGCAACCAGCAGAAGGTCATCATCGGCCGCTGGCTGCTGACAGAGCCGGAGGTTCTGCTGCTGGACGAGCCCACCCGCGGCATTGACGTAGGCGCAAAATACGAGATCTACCAGCTGATCCTGAATCTTGCCAACGAGGGGAAAACGGTTCTGATGGTTTCCTCCGAAATGCCCGAGCTTCTGGGCGTCTGCGACCGGATTCTGGTTATGTCCGGCGGCAGGCTGGCCGGTGAAGTGGACGCGAAGAACACCACCCAGGAAGAAATCATGACCCTTGCCGCAAAGTACGTATAAGGAGGAACCCAACGTGACCAAACTGAAAGAACACAAGCCCTCTAAAATCGAGGCCTTGAAAGCCATGACCCCCGCTGACCGGAGACGGGCCATTTTCGATGGGATCATGAACAATGCCATGTTCATCATCATCGCTCTGGTAATTATTTACGTTGCCATCAAGAATCCCAGATTCCTGAGCATCCCCTCTCTTGTAAACATCATTAGCCTGACCGCGGCCAAGCTGCCCATCGCTCTGGGTGTCGGCGGCTGTATCATTCTGGCCGGTACCGATATTTCCGCGGGCCGTCAGGTGGGTCTGGCAGCCTGTATCTCCGCCGGTCTGCAGCTGACCACCAATAAGCTGTTCCCCGGCCTGCAGATCCTGCCTATCCCCGTGGTTCTGCTGTGCGTGCTGGTGGCCTGCGCCATGGTCGGCTTTGTCAACGGCTTCTTCATGGCAAAGTTCAAGCTGCACCCCTTCATCGTTACCCTGTCCACCCAGCTGATCGTCTACGGCCTGGTGCTGCTGTTCATGCAGCTGGGCACCAACGGCGGCCAGACCCTGTCCGGCATGAGTGAGGGCTATCGGAACTTCATTATCAAGCCCCTGCTCACTCTGAAGACCAGCAGTGGCCCCGTTACCGTCCCCCGCTATGTGCTGTACTCCACCATTATCACCGCCATTGTCTGGGTGATCTGGAACAAGACCGCCTTCGGCAAGAATATGTATGCTGTAGGCTCCAACGAAGAGGCTGCCAACGTCTCCGGCGTCAATGTCTCCAAGACCATCATCCTGGTGTTCGTCATGGCCGGTATGCTCTACGGCATCACCGGTTTCATGGATGCCGCCCGTATCGCCTCCGTCAACGCCACCACCGGCCTGAACTATGAGGCTGACGCCATTGCGGCCTGTGTCATCGGCGGTATCTCCTTCGTCGGCGGCATCGGCAAGGTCAGCGGCGCCATCATCGGCGTTCTGCTGCTGCAGATCATCTTCGCCGGTCTGAACTTCCTGTCTGTGGACGCCAACTACCTGTATATCGTCAAGGGTCTGATCATCCTGATTGCCTGCTCCATCGATATGCGCAAGTACCTGGTCCGGAAGTAAGCAATGGACGAACCCCACAAAGAGCCCCAGCTTCGGGGCCTCTACGGCAAGGTGAAAATCCCCGTAAAGGTCCTGGATACGGTCATTATTGTTGGCTTCGTTGCTCTGGCGCTGGTTCTGCTGCTTGGTATGCAGAACCGGGGCTACACCGTCAGCTTCGATTCTCTGGGCGGTACCCCTGTAGAAACCCAAAAGCATATGTATGCCGAGCTGGTAGACCCGCCGGAACCCCCGACCCGGGAAGGCTTCACTTTCGCCGGATGGTATCAGGACAAGGATTGCATCTACGAATGGGACCTTGCCGCAGCCCCCGTCCAGCAGTCCATGACCCTCTATGCCAAGTGGGAAGCCAAGAAATAGCATTTGAAGAAGCGCTCCCTGTGAACCCGATCCGTTCACAGGGAGCTTTTTGCTTCGACTTGTTTTTCCGGGGAAGAGAAGGTATAATAGCAAAGAAGGCTTCCCCTGGGGGAAGCTGGCAGGGCGAAGCCCTGACTGATGAGGGGCGGGAAGCAGAACCAGTATAAGACAAGCTTAAGCAGTCTTATTCTTGACTGATAAAGCATAATTGCGGAGATTTCTCCTTGTCGGTTCTGCCTGCCGCCCCTCATCCGACCCGCCTATCGGCGGGCCACCTTCCCCCAGGGGAAGGCACTAGCACCGCTCAAAAGAGGAGGCCATACCATGCCCACGCGTGAAAGTGAAATCGTTGCCAGCGTGCAGCAAATTCTGGACCAGGTCCGGCAGGTCGTTGTCGGGAAGGATGAGGCCCTTTTGTGGGCCTTGGCTGCCATTCTCTCCGGCGGACACATTCTCTTGGAGGATATCCCCGGTGTGGGAAAAACCACCATGGCCCTGTCCTTTGCCCGGGCGCTGGATCTGGAATACGGCCGCATCCAGTTCACGCCGGATGTGCTGCCCTCGGATGTCACCGGCTACTCCGTGCCGGACCCCCGGGGCGGCATGGAATACCGCCCCGGCGGCATCCTGTGCAATCTTTTCCTGGCGGACGAGCTGAACCGGGCCACATCCCGAACCCAGTCCGCCCTTCTGGAGGCCATGGAGGAGGGACAGGTCACCGTGGACGGCATCAGCCATCCCCTGCCCAAGCCCTTTGTGGTCATTGCCACCCAGAATCCCACCGGCGCGGCGGGCACTCAGCTGCTGCCGGACAGCCAGGTGGATCGTTTCACCCTGCGGCTGACCCTGGGCTACCCCGCCCCCAGGGACGAGGCCGCCATGATCAAAAATCGGCAGGGAGGCAACCCTTTAGATCAGATCCGGCCCATTCTCACACGGAACCACCTTCTGAATTTGCAGGCCATGGTGGCCGAGACCTACTTAAGCGACAGCGTCATCGACTACCTGGTGTCTCTCTGCGCCGCTACCCGGAAAAACGAGGACCTGAGCCGGGGTGCAAGCCCCCGGGCCAGCCTCTCCATGGCCTCCATGGCCAAGGCCATCGCCCAGCTCCGGGGCAGGGACTTCGTGGTCCCCGGGGATGTGAAGGAGGTCTTCCTGCCCACCGTCGCCCACCGGGTGCAGCTGTCGCCCAAGGCGGAAAGCCAGGGGAAAACCGTCCAGCAGGTTTTGAAAGCCATTCTGGACGCCACCCCCGCCCCCAGGCTCCGCTGATGCGGCGGGCCTGCTATTTTCTGGGACTGCTGGGCTGCGGACTGTGGTATCTGCTCAGCGGAAGCTGGCTGAGCTGGATGCTGCTGCTGACGTTGGCTGTCCTGCCCTGGCTGTCCCTGGCACTGACCGTTCCGGCCCTTTGCAGCTTTTCTCTGACCCCAACCGGTCCGGATCATCTCCGGGCAGGCGAAAGCGGGACCTTCCTGCTGCTGGGTGCCTGCCAGATGCCCATGCCGCCCTTCCATGGACGGATCCGTCTGCAAAGCCTGCGCACCGGCGAGACCCGGCTTTACAGCGAGGAACAGGGCTTTGTCCCCGAATTCTGCGGCGGCTACCAGCTGACCGTGTGCAGAGCCTGGGTCTCGGATTATCTGGGGCTTTTTCTCCTGCCCGTTTTTCGCAGAGGCCGGATGCGGCTCCTGGTCCGCCCCCAGCCGAAGCCCATAGAGGACCTTCCCGGCCTGCCGCCGGAGAACTGCGTCAACTGGCAGCCCAGCCGCAGTGCCTATGGAGAGAGCTATGAGCTGCGGCCCTACCGCCCCGGCGACAGTCTGAACCGGGTGCACTGGAAGCTCTCCGCCAAAACCGGCGCCCTGACTGTCCGGGAGGCCCAGGCCCCCGTAAAGCAAATTGCCGCCATCAGCCTGACACTCTTCGGCACCGACCAGGCCGTGGATACCGTCCTGAGCCAACTGCTCTGGCTGGGGCAGCTGCTCCTGGAGCGGGGAATGGACCTGGAACTCCACGTCGCAGCGGACAGCGGCACCCTGGTCCTCCGCGCCGAAGACAGGGCCGGCCTGCTGCGGTCCGTCGATGCCCTGCTGTGCCTGAGCGCCCCGGAAACCCCCGCCATACCGGAGCCGGGCCAGGCCGAAACCCGCTTCACCCTGGGAGGGGAGCTATGAAAGAACGCATTCTCACGGCGCTGGAGGCGCTGCTGCTCTCCTGTGCCATTACCGCAGGGCCCATGGCCGCACTGGCCCACGTATACGCCCTGCCCCTATCCTGGGACACGCCTGCACTGGTCTGGTCTCTGAGCCTCCTGCTGGGACTGCTGATCCTTCCAAGACGCCGGGGCGGCGCGGTGGCGCTGGGTCTGGTCTGCTTCTGCACGGGCTTTTTCCTCTGGCGGCCGGAACCCAGAGCCCAGCTTATGACCCTGCTGGAGCTCATCAGCAAGCAGCTGAACGGCGTTTACCACCTGGGCTATCTAGAGTTCCCGAATCACACCGTGGGCACCGTAGAGCTGCCCATGGCCCTGGGGGGCAGCTATATGCTTCTGTCCGTTTCCCGCAGTGTGCTGCGGCGGAAAAGCAGCGCCTTGCCCCTGTTTCTCAGCATTCCGCCCCTGCTGCTCTGTGGCCTGCTGCCCCAGTTCCCACCGGAGAGCTGGTCCTTTTTCCTCTGGCTGGGGGGAATGCTGGTGCTGCTGCTGAGCTCCGGCAGCCGGAAAAACAGCCCCCGGCAGGGCCTGATCCTTGGGGCCATGGCCCTGGTGCCCGTCTGCCTGCTGTGCGGCATTCTGTACCTTGCCGTGCCCCAGGAGGGCTATCAGGACCATTCCCAGGCCTTCCGACAGCGCTGCATCCGGCTCTTTGAAAGCGGCAAACCCACCCCGGCACCTGCCGCCATCCCGGCCCCGGAGCTGCAAAGACGCGTAGACCTAGCCGCTCTCCGGGGGGCAAACCAGCCCTCCCTGCCGGTGCTCATTGTCACCGCCCCCACTTCCGGGGACCTCTATCTCCGGGGCCAGAGCTATGACCGATACACATCCACCGGCTGGGAGATGTCCTCGGAGGTTGTAGACGGCTTCGACGGCTGGGGCGAACCCCAGGGGGACGTTCAGATCCGGACCTTTGCCCTGCAAAGCGTGCTGTATCTGCCCTATTACCCCGGCACCGGCACGGTGCTCTCCGGCGGTGCCCTGAAAAACACCGGCAGCATCCTGTCCTACAGCTTTCCCAAGTACCCCTGCGGCAGCGCAGCCTCGGACCAAACCCTGGAAGCCTGCCTGGCCCTGCCGGACAGCACCCGGGCCTGGGCCAAGGACTACCCCTTTTCCGGGGACAGCACCCAGCAGATTGCCCAGGCCATTGCTGATTTCGTCCGGCAAAGCGCCGCCTATGACAAGGCCACCGGGGCCATGCCGGAAGGGCAGGACTTCGCCCGGTGGTTTCTGGAAAGCAGCGAAACAGGCTATTGCGTCCACTTTGCCACCGCCGCCACGGTGCTGCTGCGCGCCGCCGGGATTCCGGCCCGGTATGTAACGGGCTTCCGCTGCGAGGCCACCGCCGGGCAGCCCCTGGTGGTCACCACGGAAGAGGCCCACGCCTGGGCGGAATACTACGACGCCGACCTGGGCTACTGGCAGATCCTGGAGGCCACTGCCTCCGGCGTTGCCCAGCCTGCACCCGCAGCCACCTTGCCTGCCGAGACGGCTGCCCAAACCGAGCCGACCCGAGCCCCGTCTCCGGATGCCGGCCCGGTTCCGGAGAAACCGGCCGGAGGCAGCTTCCCGTGGGCCTGGCTTCTGATACCGGCCTTGCTTCTCCTGCTGCCTCTGCGGCGGTGGACGGTGCTGTATCTCCGGCGGCAGCGAGCCCGGCGGGCAAATCTCAACCGCCGCTGCCTGCTGCTCTTTGCCAATGCCGAGAGCCTGAGCCATGCTCTGGGCACTGCTCCGCCGGAGGCGCTCCACGCCCTTGCGGAACGGGCCCGATACAGCCAGCACAGGCTGACCCCCATGGAGCTGAAGCCCCTGGAGGACTACCGCCGGGACTGCCGGGAACGGCTGGAGGAAAAGCCTCCGCTTCTTCGCTTTTGGAACAAATACATTCTGCTGCTCTATTAAGGAGGATATGCTATGGAAGAGAAATTCATTGCCGCCTGGGCTGCCGCCCGGGAAAAGGCCCTGGCCCTGGGCATCCGCATGCGCCCCGTTGCCCCGGAGGACGCCCTGAAAACCGCCCGGTATCTGCTGGACCACAACCGGTGCAGCGACGGCTTCGATGCCCTGGCAGCCAAGGGCCAGCTGGGGCTGAGCCTGGAGGCCCTGGCCACGGACAGGCGCTTCACCGCCCTGTTCACCGACGAGCAGGCCAATACCGCCCTGGGGCGGCTGCTGGACGCGGGGTATTATCTGCAAAATTAAACAAGCCTTAAAGTTCAAATAAACTCTCTTTAAGGACTATTTCAGCATTCTGTGCTATAATCCTGTTATCAAAAAACACAGGAGGTTTTCGGAATGCTGCGCTACTATCTTGCTTACTCTTCTCTGCTGCCCATGCTGGCGGCTGTGTGTATTCTGGCGTATGTGCCCTACGGCGTATACGTCACCCGGCTCCACGGCCGGCGTTCCGGCCTTTACCATCTGGCCAAATGTGCCCTGGGGCTGTGTATTGCTTCGCTGCTGTATCTCACCATTTTCTTTTTCTATCCCAACATCACCTTCCACCCCGCCCGGCACCACCTGAATCTGCACCCCTTCATCTGGGTCACGGAGTGCTACGATGCAGGCCCCGCCGTCATGGCGGCCCAGCTGCTGCTGAACATCGCCATGTTCCTGCCTCTGGGCTTCCTGCTCCCCATCGCCGCCCACAAGCTGCGCACCCCCTTGTCCACCGCCGCCGTGGTTCTGCTGACCACCGTGGGCATTGAGTCCTTCCAGTATTTCATCGGCCGCAGCGCAGACGTGGATGATGTGATCATGAATTTCCTGGGCGGCATTCTGGGCTACGGCTGCTATATGCTGCTGAACCGATATCTTTCTGACACCCCCTGGTGGACCGCCATGCTGGCAGGCGACCCCCTGACCCCCGGCGTGACCCGCCTGCACCTGCACACCGCCGCATAAACCCATTTCATGCAAAATCCCCGCCGGGAAAAGGCGGGTGTCCGTAACACAGTAATTCTATGAATTATTTATTACGGCATCTGTCTTGCAGGGTCGGTAACACGAAAATAGGCGATACCTTGTTGTTTTGACCGGGTATCGCTTATTTTTTTCCGCATTAGAAAGAATGGACATATTCCGACTTTTCGGTTACAATAGATGCGAAGTACGACAAATCTCCACCCAGAAAAATTTTTCAAAAAAATTTGCAGTGATTGGAAAAAACGCGATTCTGGTGCCCATATATTATGGGGGAATCTATTGCACGAGGTGATGAATATGGAAAAGAGCAAGCCTTATAGCTTTTATGTGGTTCTGGCGGATGGAATCATGGAGATCCCGCAGGACAGCAATCTGTCCTGGATAACGCTGTTTTACGCGCTGCCGAAGGAACTGGTTGAGAAGCGTCCGGCATATCTGGAGCTTCCACGGAACATTCACCAACTGCTACACTCCGAAGAGTATCGCAAGCTGATTGAGTCGGAAACCTTTCTGGAACTGGTCTGGGACTGCTATGCGTGGGCGGCATGGCAATCCTTCCAGGTGCCGGGCAAGGGTGGCGTAAAACACGACATCCCCGGTAACTGGTCAAACTACTCCGGCGACTTTCCTCTTTGGCAGCTGTCCTATGAAATCATCAAGTATTTCCGGCAGAAGTTTGAAACGGAGATGGAGTGGAGCTTCCAACGGTTGTTCCTGATGGATAAGGATTCGGAGCTGCCATGGCTCAGCTATCAGCACTTCGGAAATCTGGTTGGCAATCTGACCGATATGATTGTGGAGGAACAGAACTGGCAGCCAATGATCGACGAAATCTGGAACAACCGGCAGGTAGCGGATTACACCGGCAAGAACATCAACAATCGGGACTTCTTGCGGTCATGGAACCACAGCCGTACCGCAGAGCACATTTCTCTGGAGGATATGCTGGAAAACGGCGCAAGCATCAACGGTGAGCAGCTTTATGACATTGCCGATCCCCGGGGCGAGTTTGAATCCACGGTACTTACCGAGCAGAGCATGAAGCAGTTCAAGGACAAGCTGACCGAACAGGACAGAAAGATTTTGCAGTTACGCTATGAGGGTTACTCCCTAAAGGAAATTGCCGAGAAAACCGGGTTCAAATCACCTAGCGCAGTCAGCAAGCGCATTGAGAAGCTGGCTGGGGCTTATGAAGATTTCGTTTCCGGGGAGTACAGCGATTTCCTGGACAAGCACACAACTTAACACAAGGCACTTTAGGCAGTCACGATTTTTCGTGGCTGCTTTTTTATGCTGGGAAGGAGATTTATGAGCAGAGAACCATTGGAGACCATGCCCGATGTGATGGATGCAAAGCATCTTGCGGATGTGCTTCGCATTTCCAAAGCTGGGGCATACAACCTGCTGAACAGCCCGGATTTTCCCACTTTGCGGATCGGCGGACGGAAGCTGGTTATGAAGCATGATTTGTTGGAATGGTTGCGGAGCCACACCAACGGAAAGGGGTAAAACTGCGGTCATGAGCCGGGAAAATCGTAAATTTGACGATAGTGGGAGTCAGAACATATCCTGCATCGTCCAGACAAATTCTATCGGAAAATTGCCACACTTTCCCGGCTCTTGAGCCGGGAAAAATCTTTGAATACAGGAGGATTCTTATGAAAACAGGACTTACGAAGAAGCAAAAGGTCACAGAGGTATTCTACAATGCCAAAGACCCCGCCGCAGAAATCTACACCCACGATACCAAGCTGAAAAAGCGGCTGCTGTCCTATGCTGCCAAGTATCCAGAGTTATGTAAACAGGCAGATGATGACGGGCAGGGTGGTCTGTGGTTTGAGATTGCAAAAGAGCGAATCAGTATCCGGCTGACCGCTCCCTACTCCCAGGAACGCCGGGAGTTTGCCAGTAAGCTCGCTAAGGAAAACAACACATTTCGGGATTTGCACTAAGGAGGCTATCATGAAAAAAGTTGTAAGCTGTGCATTCAATATCGATACTACCAGCGTTGAAGTGAAGTGTGCCGACACATGCAAATAAACCATTGAAGTAAGATGCGCTGCGGCAAAGATACTATTCTCTTTGCCGCAGCGTAAAATTTTTTCATCTCAGACTATCTTTTTGCCGTTCTGCTTCGTTATACTAATTGAAAGCGCTTTTAATCTACAGGAGAGGAGGAAAAACATGGACGGCGATTTCCTGCTCCTGCACAGAATGCAAAATGGCGATGATCAGGCCATCGAATCCTTTGTGCGGAAATATTACCCAAAGATATTGCGTTACTGCCACCTACATATCAAGGACTCCGGCTTTGCAGAAGACTTAACCCAGGAAACCTTTGCCCGGTTCTTCCGCACGCTCCATCAGTACCAGCACTATGGGAAGGCTGCAAATTATCTGTATGTGATTGCAGGCAATCTGTGCCGGGATTATTACAGAAAGCCGGAAGAACTGCCGATGGAGGAACTGCCGGAGCATCCTGTCTGCCTGACGGAGTCCCTGGATTTACGGATGGATGTCCATATGGCTCTGGAACATCTTCCACAGGAACTGCGGGAAGTAACCATCCTGTATTTTTTTCAGGAAGTCCGGCAAAAGGAAATTGCCAGAATTTTGGGGATCAGTCTGCCGCTGGTGAAGTACCGAATCAAACGCGCAAAAGAATTATTGACGATCTATTTAGGGAAGGAGAATTTTGAATGAAGGCGCTCTTTCGTTTCGATGTGATCTGCGATGAATCCAAAATACAGAAAACCATTGCTGTTTCCAAGGAAGCATTTCTTTCTGAGGAATCGGAACAAACCGTATCCCACATAGAATTTCTGTATCAGCAGTGTAAGTTCATCAAAAAACGCTGGTGGCTGATGCAAGGGCTGCTGCTTGCCTTTGTATGTTTCTTGCTTAACAACTCAGACACCGACTTCACCGTGCGCCGTATTCTGGGGCTTACCGGACCGTTGTTTGTAATTCTGATTTATCCGGAAATCTGGAAAAACCGAAGTTGCGATGCTTTGGAAATCGAATGTACAACATTTTATACCCTTCGTTCCATCTATGCGGCACGGCTGACCCTCTTTGCCGGGGTAGATATGGTGCTGCTGTCAGCCTTCTATGCGGTCGCAACCCTGCTTAGCAGAATGACTCTCTGGGAAATGCTTACACAGTTTATGCTCCCCTTCAATGTGACATGCTGTATCTGCTTCAGAACCCTTTACAGCAAGCGGATCAATTCTCAGGCACTTTCCCTGCTTCTGTGTATCCTTTGGGCTGGAGTCTGGTCAGTGCTCGTTCTGAATGATGCTGTTTTCCATGCCATCTCTGTTCCTGCGTGGGTATCTTTGCTGGCTGCATCTGTTTTCTTCATGGGATATACCCTCTATCGCGGACAGAGGAAATGGCAAACGATTATGGAGGTGAAACCTTTATGGATTTGAAAATTAGAGGCTTAACAAAAGAATTCAACGGCTTCAAAGCTGTCGATCATTTCAGCTATGATTTACGCTGCGGCGTTTATGGTCTGCTTGGCGTCAACGGCGCTGGTAAAACCACCCTGATGCGGATGCTTACTACCTTGATGAAACCCACATCCGGGCAAATTAGCTGGGATGGAGAAGACATTTTTGCCATGGACGGCAGATACCGGAATCTGTTGGGATATCTTCCTCAGGATTTTGGGTACTATCCAGACTTTTCCATCTACGACTACCTGATGTACATTGCCACCCTCAAAGGTATACGCCCTGCGGTGGCAAAGCAGCGGGTCAAGGAACTGCTGAAGCAAGTTGGCCTGGTGAAAGCCCGGTACAAGAAAATGAAAACCCTTTCTGGCGGCATGAAGCGCCGGGCAGGTATTGCCCAAGCCATGCTGAACGACCCCAAGATTCTAATTCTGGACGAGCCTACCGCCGGCCTGGATCCCAGCGAGCGGATTCGGTTTCGGAATCTGATCAGCGAGCTTTCAGAGGATCGAATCGTGCTGCTGTCCACACATATTGTATCGGACATTGAGTATATCGCGGGTGATATTCTGCTGATGAAGGACGGCTGCCTTGCCATTTCCGGCACCGCTAAGGAACTCATTGACTCCATGCCAGAACCGGTTTGGAGCTGTACTGTGCCCAAAAGCAGGATCGATGCCTGTCTGAAGGCATACAAAGTTGCAAACGTGAAGACGATTCCTGGAGGTGCGGAGCTGCGAATCGTTTCCAAGGGACGACCGGCAGAAGATGCCGTCAGGGTAGAACCAACTTTGGAGGATGTTTTCCTCTGTTATTTTGGAGAAAGGACAGGTGATAGCGATGGTACGGTATGAACTAAAAAAGGTGTTTGGTTCCGTTGGTGGTAAGATCGCCCTGATATTGTACATTGCCGTCTTGGCGCTGTCCTGTTGGTTATCATCGACTGGCGCATTGAATGTGGAGGTAAAGTGGGTGAATGAACAGGGGGAGAGCGAATATGGCCCATCTGCTGTCAAGAAACTGCGCGAAGCCCAGAAGGAATGGGAAGGCTGGGTTGATCAGAATAAGTTGAGCAGAGTGATTCAGGAAAATCAAAGGATCAATGCAACACCCGAAGCAAAGTCAGATATTGTGCAGCAGAATGAAATCGCGTATAGCTGGAAACAGGGTTTCGCACCCATCCGGAAAATTCTGAATGAGTCCTATTCAAATGGTTTCCGGGAGTACGATTATTACACCGCTGACAGGATCACTGCCATCGATGAGGATACCTTTTACGCCAACCGTGAGAAACTACTGAGAAATTGGCTTTATGATGAAACCGATGGTGCTTACTCCAAGTATTCCGAATCGGAGAAGCAGTACATCATTGGGCAGTACAGGGAATTAGAGATTCCCTTCTACTTTACATACCACGAAGGCTGGCATCAGCTTCTGGAAAACGCCGGATATATTCCTTCGCTGGGAATTCTGATTCTGGGTTTTCTGTTGGCTGGCATCTTCTCTAACGAATTCAAATGGAAAGCGGATGCGGTGTATTTTTCCACCCTTTGTGGCAGGAATAAAGCTACCTCTGCCAAGATCAAGGCAGGTTTTCTGCTGGTAACAGTCCTGTACTGGGGAGCCATGCTGGTCTATAGCCTGTTCACCTTGTGCTATCTCGGCTTCGAGGGCGCAAGCTGCGTCATCCAGTGGCAGCTCTGGAAAAGTATCTATAATCTTAATATGTGGCAAGCTTGGATGCTGGCTCTCATATCCGGCTACATCGGCAACCTTTTCCTGGCGTTCCTGACCATGTGGATCTCCGCCAAGACAAAGTCCACTGTCTTTGCGGTGACAACCCCATTTATTCTGATATTCCTTCCCTCTTTCCTGGAGGGAATGGCAAACTGGTTGGATAAAATTCTGAGCCTCATGCCATCGCACTTGCTGGAACTCTATCAAAATCTGGGTTCCTTCAATATTCTCACCATCTTTGGTAAAGTTTTCCGTACTTTAGATGTCAGTATTCCGCTATATCTTACGCTGTCTGTCATATTGATCCCCATGATGTATCTGGAATATCACAGGAAGAGAGCATAATCATTACCGTTCCATGTGTGATAAGGGCGAAATCAAAAAGGAGGTTTTACACCATGTATCGAAAAGTCCTTGCCTTTCTTCTGACCGTCCTTGTTGTGATCGCCATTGCAGGATGCTGGATTTTGTAAAAACAGTATGATGTTCAGGCACCAGCAACTCTTCATTCCTTCGCTTGAGTTCCTTAGTAATTATACTAAGGGCGCACTTCTATACGGGTACTCCCCGTATGTGTGCTCCGTGAGACCGAACAGTCCGGACACCTGAATGTCCGGACTGTTTTGCGTCGTTATGTTCCGAACAAGGGACTGCGTCCCTTGTTCTGCTTTGCAGCTATTCTTGCTGACATTAACTGTCTTACGAACACCCCGCTAACCGGCGGGGATGCTTCTTTATTTGGGGCAGGAGATTTCCATAATGCGCTCGATGGTCTCGTGGAGAGTCCGACACTGGGCGGTGTCGGCGGCCTTGTAATAGACCTCCTTGCCCTCCCGGCGGCTGACGATGAGTCCGGCGGACCGCAGGACCTTCAGATGGTGAGACACGGCAGGACTGCTCATCTCCATCAGAGACGACAGATTGATGACGCACTCCTCGCAGTGGCACAGCAGCCAGAAGATCTTCAGCCTGCTGGGGTCATCCAGCTTTTTGAACACGTCCGCAACGGTGGAAAATTCCTCCGTTCCGGGCATTTTTTCCTTTCCACGCTCAAACACCCCGCCATGATTATGGGGCAAGCAGCAATCGCACATTCTCCGGGACCTCCTGTTTGGGCTTAAACTATTGCTTTTTATTATAGTTCAAAACACCCCCGGATGCAAGGAGAAAATTCCCTTTTGGGCTTGCAAAAGGGGGCGAAAGGTCTTACAATAAACCCATCAACTACTCTAGATACAGAAAGGTGATTCCAATGCAGTACGACTTTACCTCTCTCATGGACCGCCACGGGAAGGATGCCATTGCCGTAGACGGTGTCGGCGGCCCCGGTGCACCGGGGGCACCCAAGGCGGGCTTCGACGTGATTCCCATGTGGGTCGCGGACATGAATTTCCCCACCTGCCCCACCATTCAGCAGGCGATTATCGCCCGGGCTCAGCACCCGGCCTTTGGCTACTTCAGCCCCACAGAGGAATACTACGATTCCATCATCCGCTGGCAGGGCACCCGCAACGGCGTTCAAGGCCTTGCCAAAGAGCACATCGGCTATGAAAACGGGGTTCTCGGCGGCGTTATCAGCGCCCTGAACTGTGTCTGTTCCCGGGGTGACAAGGTGCTCCTCCACAGCCCCACCTACATTGGCTTTACCCATTGCCTGGAAAACAACGGCTATCAGATCATCCACTCTCCCCTGGTAAAAGACGAAGCAAACGTCTGGCGCATGGACTTTGCGGACATGGAGCGCCGCCTGAAGGAGGAGCACATCCACGCCGCCATTCTCTGCAATCCCCACAACCCCTGCGGAAGAGTCTGGGAGAAATGGGAGCTGGAAAAGGCCATGGAGCTGTTCCGAAAGTATGATGTATACGTCATCTCCGATGAGATCTGGTCTGACATCATCCTCGGCACCAATCACCACACCCCCACCCAGTCCGTCAGTGACGATGCCCGGAACCGGGTCTGTGCTTTCTATGCCCCCAGCAAGACCTTCAATCTGGCGGGCCTCATCGGCAGCTATCACATCTGCTACAACAGCTGGTGGCGAGACCGGCTGGAGAAGGAATCCTCCCTGTGCCACTACAATTCCATGAACGTGCTGTCCATGCACGCCCTCATCGGCGCTTACCGGCCCGAGGGCTATGTCTGGACGGACGAGCTGCGCCAGACGCTGACAGGGAACATTGACTTTGCCGTGGACTATATTGAAAAGCACTTCCCCGGCATCAGCGTCAGCAAGCCCCAGGGCACCTATATGCTCTTCGTGGACTGCACCGACTGGTGCGCCGCCCACGGCAAAACCATTGACGACGTGGAGCAGGCCTGCTGGGACGTGGGCGTCGCCATCCAGGACGGCCGAATGTTCCACGGAAGCTGCCACATCCGCATGAATCTTGCCCTCCCCCTCTCCCGCGTCCAGGAGGCCTTCCGCCGGATGGATCGGTACGTCTTCAACGCATAAATACGATTTTTCAGCCCGCTGCGGTTTCGCAGCGGGCTGTTTTGTGCGAAGCACCCGCAAAGCGCAACCGGCTCGGCGCAATTGGAATAACTCCGCCTGAAACGCCAACTGTTTTTAATCCACGCTCCCCGTGTGGGGAGCGACAGTTTTGCTTTGCGATGTCTGGTTGGGCCATCGAATTTCAATCCACGCTCCCTGCGTTGGGGGCGACCTGCATGAGCTGGACACGTTGCACCACGCAAGCATATTTCAATCCACACTCCCCGTATGGGGAGCGACCACGCCGCCCTTCTCGCACAGTTCGTATGCGGTATTTCAATCCACGCTCCCCCTGTGGGGAGCGACAACCCTGGAAGTGCGGACGTGCTGCCGGGTGGAGATTTCAATCCACGCTCCCCGTGTGGGGAGCGACCATGTCAAAGTTCCTGCGGCACCTGCTGGATTTATTTCAATCCACGCTCCCCGTGGGGGGAGCGACATTTTGCGCGTAATGGTTCGTTGTTTAATCAAGGATTTCAATCCACGCTCCCCGTGTGGGGAGCGACACTTGTCTGAGACTTTGCACCAACATCACCAAGATTTCAATCCACGCTCCCCGTGTGGGGAGCGACGTACTGCCGTTTAGCAGCCTTTGCAGAGCTGAGAATTTCAATCCACGCTCCCCGTGTGGGGAGCGACGCAGTTCCTCATCGATATACAGGGATTCCTTGAAATTTCAATCCACGCTCCCCGTGTGGGGAGCGACTGTGGTTAAGGGGAGACCTGTGTCAAACGAAGAGATTTCAATCCACGCTCCCCGTGTGGGGAGCGACCAAGCTTATTGTACTTAAGAAAGCGCAAATCCGATTTCAATCCACGCTCCCCGTGTGGGGAGCGACAGGTAAATTTTCGAGGAGGTCGTCGTTTCTAATGGATTTCAATCCACGCTCCCCGTGTGGGGAGCGACTGGTTCTTGACAAGGACATTGTCCACCAGATTCTATTTCAATCCACGCTCCCCGTGTGGGGAGCGACCACCTGCAGATAGTAGGGGGGGACAACCAAAGAATTTCAATCCACGCTCCCCGTGTGGGGAGCGACCGCTGCCCTGCCGCTCGTGAACGACTTGATTCAATTTCAATCCACGCTCCCCGTGTGGGGAGCGACGGGGGAAATACCATCTGCATCGGTGGATAAGATTATTTCAATCCACGCTCCCCGTGTGGGGAGCGACTCCCTATCCGAGTCCATAGTATAATCATAGATCTATTTCAATCCACGCTCCCCGTGTGGGGAGCGACATTATGGTGGGGGTATCCATGTCCAACAGGTCCTTATTTCAATCCACGCTCCCCGTGTGGGGAGCGACGCGATACCATCCACAGCCAGTCCCTCAGCTCGCTATTTCAATCCACGCTCCCCGTGTGGGGAGCGACCTTGGTGGCAATCGCGTACCGGTTAACATCTCCATTTCAATCCACGCTCCCCGTGTGGGGAGCGACAGCAAAGATGCACAGATTTTTCTTTTGCATCTTCGGCAAAAAGGGTATTTTTTGTGATATTCTCCAAATTGGGCGCCATCTTCAGGGGATCGGCCGAAAAA